>Ga0136617_10006703_pt1 | contig 10271 bp, 9 predicted proteins | sample AntDrymUQ3222106_2_FD_129672 | JGI IMG/M metagenome (GOLD analysis project Ga0136617, IMG submission 129672) | Polar desert sand microbial communities from Dry Valleys, Antarctica - metaG UQ322 (21.06) | ecosystem: Environmental > Terrestrial > Soil > Desert | place: Antarctica: Dry Valley... | reverse complement strand
TTGGCTATAGTCGGGGATGTTGCCACTGCCTTGGTGACGCGACCCTAGCGACGTAGGAGCACGGAGCAGCGCACGAGAAAACTTGGAGGGGATCCAAGTCTTGAGTTGTGAGTGAGTTAGTTCAAGTTGGTCAGTGGTTTTGAGTTGTACTAACCAACGGATAACCACTCATAACTTGAACTGACCAACTCATAACCCAAAATTGGATCCCCCCTCCCGGCCTGGTGCCCTCCTGGCGCAGAGTTAATGTCCCCCGCAACGGCGGGATGACGCTCCTCCCGCTGACCCGCCCATTGTTCGCTCATGGGCACCCAGGCCGAGCGAAAGGCGCTGCTCTTCTTCTCGGCCATCCTCGTCCTGGGGACAGCGACAAGGGTCTACCATGCCGTCCAGCCTCGCTCTCCCCCGGACCGGCCGGCCAGGAGCGCCCTCGAGACCCAGATAAGGGCGGCGGATTCGGCCAGAAAGGCAGGCCGGAAGCCGAAACGGGGAAGAAAACAAAAGGAGCCTCCCCAGCGGACCGGACCGGTCGATCTGGATGTTGCCACGGCCGAGGAGATCGAGTCTCTCAGGCACATCGGCCCCGCCCTCGCCCGGCGAATCGTAGCGGACAGGGACTCCTTCGGCCCGTTCGGCTCGCGGGAGGAGTTGCTCAGGGTCAAAGGGATCGGACCCTCTATGGTAGGAAAGCTCGATACCAGCGTAACCTTCTCGCTGCTACCGCGTCCTAAGAACACAGTCATACCCAGGCGTTCCGAGCTGCCGAAAGCACCCAGGAAGCCGCACCGGAGGGATACGCGCTCGTGACAGCTCCTGCCGCAAAGGCGCTTAGGATTGGCGATCTGCTTTTGAGAGAAGGGCTGGTGACCCAGGACCAGCTCAACAAGGCTCTTCAGGAACAGAGAAACAGCGGTACCAGAGTGGGCTACAACCTGGTAAAGCTCGGTTACGTCAAGGAAACCGATCTTACCCGGATGCTTGCCCGTCAGCACCGCATGCCCGCCGTCGACCTCACCAAGTTCCAGGTCGATCCCAAGATCGCCAAGCTGATCCCGGGCGAGCTGGCCCTCAAGCACAGCGTCCTTCCGCTCAAGCGCGATGGGCGCACGCTGACTGTCGCCCTGTCCGATCCGAGCCACCTCGGCGTGCTCGAGGACATCAAGTTCATTACGCGCCTGGACATCTTCCCGGTCATCGCCGGCGAGTTCACGCTTCGCAACGCCATCGAGAAGTTCTACGAGTCCGGCGAAGCGCAGATGGAGAATCTCCTCAACGACATCAATGAAGAAGTCGAGATTCTCGAGAGCGAGAACGAAGCGGCCGCTCCGGTCGACAACGCAATCACGGGTCTCATCGACGAGGCCCCGGTCGTCAAGCTCATCAACGCCATCCTGACCGATGCGGTAAAGAAGGGCGCCTCCGACATCCACTTCGAGTGCTTCGAGAAAGACCTGCGCGTGCGCTACAGAATCGACGGCGCGCTCCAGGAGATCATGAAGCCGCCGATCAAGATGCGGCCCGCGCTCATCTCGCGCTTCAAGATCATGGCGAGCCTCAACATCGCCGAGCGCCGCGTCCCGCAGGACGGCCGCATCAAGCTCAAGGTCCTGAACAAGATCATCGACTTCCGTGTCTCGACGCTCCCGACCTTGTTCGGCGAGAAGGTCGTGCTCCGTATTCTCGACAAGGGCAACCTCACCCTCGATCTCGAGAAGTTCGGCATCGAGCCTCGCGCCGAGCGCGAGCTGATGGAAGCGATCTCGAACCCGTACGGCATGGTGCTCGTCACCGGGCCGACCGGTTCAGGTAAAACGACGACCCTGTACTCGGCGCTGTCGAAGATCAACAACATCGACGTCAACATCATGACGGCCGAAGACCCGGTCGAGTACAACCTGTTCGGCATCAACCAGGTGCTGGTCAGGACCGAGATCGGGATGACCTTCGCCGCCGCGCTGAAGGCGTTCCTGCGTCAGGACCCCAACATCATCATGTTGGGAGAAATCCGGGATCTGGAGACCGGCGGCATCGCGATCAAGGCGGCGCTCACGGGTCACCTCGTGCTCTCGACGCTGCATACGAACTCGGCCCCCGAGACCGTTACGCGTCTCATGGACATGGGAATCGAGCCATTCAACGTGGCGTCGGCGCTGAACCTGATTCTGGCGCAGCGGCTCGTTCGGCGCGTGTGCCTCAAGTGCGCGACTCTCTACAAGATGGATGCAGCCGAAGTGGCCGGCGCGAAGATCGACGGCGGGGTGACCCTGCGGGACCTGAACTTCACCGACATGGCATTGAAGGATGCGAAGTCGCGCGCGACAGAAATTGCGCGACCGTACCTCGAGGAAGTCACGCTCGATACCCCGATGGAAAAGCTGCCCATTTTCCGCGGCCAGGGCTGCGAGCAGTGCGATGGCACCGGTCTCAAGGGCCGGCAGGGCCTTTATGAGGTCATGAACATGACCCCGCGGCTGCGGAAGCTGATCATGCAGAGTGTCGGCGCCGCGGAGATCCAGAAAGCGGCAATCGAGGAGGGAATGCTCACCCTCCGCATGGACGGCTGGCTCAAGGTTATCAAGGGCATATGTCCGCTCGACCAGATCGTGCGCGAGACCAGCGCCGACGCGAATCCCACTCATCACGCATCCACATGACCGCACCAAAGCTCGACTTCCTGCCGGTAAACCCGGAGCCGCCCAAGCCACAGGGCATCAATCTGCGCGCGCTGCTCGAGGAAATGGTTTCCCGCAACGCGTCGGATCTCCACATCGTGGCTGGCGAGCGGCCGAAGCTCCGCATCGATGGAGACATCACCAACTCCTCGGTCGATCACGAAATGACGGCGAAGGACACGCTCCAGATCGCCTATTCCGTGCTGACCGAGCAGCAGAAGAAGAGGTTCGAGCTCGACGACGAGCTCGACTTCTCGTTCGGAATCCAGAATCTCGCGCGCTTCCGCGGCAACTGCTTCAAGCAGCGCGGCTGCGTCTCGATGGTGGTGCGTCAGATTCCGTTCATGATCAAGACCTTCGAGCAGCTCGGCCTTCCCGGCTCCATCGCCAAGATGGCGGAAAAGCCCCGTGGCCTCGTGCTCGTCACGGGCCCGACCGGCTCGGGAAAATCGACTACTCTCGCCGCGATGATCGACAAGATCAATAAGGAGCGAAAGGGGCACATCATCACCGTCGAAGACCCGATCGAGTTCATTCACAAGCACCAGGCCTGCATCGTCAACCAGCGCGAGATCGGCAGCGACACCAAGTCGTTCGCCAATGCCCTCAAGTACGCGCTGCGCGAAGACCCCGACACGATCCTCATCGGCGAAATGCGCGACCTGGAAACGATCCAGGCCGCGCTGACGATCGCCGAGACCGGTCACCTCGCGCTCGCGACGCTGCACACGAACTCGGCGGCCGAGGCGATCAACCGCATCATCGACGTCTTTCCCTCGCACCAGCAGTCGCAGGTGAGAGCGCAGCTGGCGTTCGTCCTCGAGGGAATCGTCACGCAGACGCTGCTGCCGAAGGCAAAGGGGAAGGGCCGCGTCATGGCCGCCGAGATTCTGGTGGTTACACCCGCCATCCGCGCGCTCATCCGCGACGACAAGGTCCACCAGATCTACTCGTCGATGCAGGCGGGAAAGAAGTGGGGAATGCAGACCCTGAACGACGCACTGTACCAGCTCTACATGAGCCGCGAAGTAACGGCGGAAGAATGCCTGCGCGTGAGCGGCGACCCGACGGAGTTCCAGCGCATGATCGGGCAGCTCGATCCCGCCGACGACCCCGCCGCCAAGCCCGGGACACAGCGCCCGGCAGTCAGCCGCGAAACGAAACGTTAGAGAGGATTAGTCAATGGGAACTTTTACATATACCGCGCGCGCCTTCAACGGCGACATGCGGACCGCAACGATAGAGGCTCCGTCACGCGACGATGTCATCGCGCAGCTGAGAAAGCAGCGTCTCTCGGTGGTAAAGATCGACCAGGACGCTTCGACGAAGATGAGCGGCGGCTCGATCAAGACGCGCGATGTGGTCATCTTCACCCGCCAGTTTTCGACGATGATCAACTCGGGTCTGCCGCTGGTGCAGGCCCTGACGATCCTGTCGGAGCAGACGGACAACAAGGCCCTGGCCGCAGTTACCAGAAAGGTCGTGTTCGACGTCGAATCGGGAAATACGGTCGCCGATGCACTGTCGAAGCACCCGAAAGCTTTCACCAACCTCTACGTCAACATGGTCGCCGCCGGTGAAGCCGGTGGTATTCTCGACACCATTCTCATGCGACTCGCCACCTTCCTGGAGAAGAACGACGCACTGGTGAGAAAGGTGAAGGGCGCCATGATCTATCCATCCGTCATCATGAGCGTGGCCGCGATTGCCATCATCGTGCTGCTGCTGTTCGTGATTCCGGTGTTCGAGAGCATGTTCGCGTCCGTGGGCCAGGCGCTCCCGCTTCCGACCCGTATCGTCATCGCGGCGTCGAAGTTCCTGAATGCGTACTGGTGGATGCTGGGTGGCGGAGTCATCGCCTTCGGTTTCCTGTTCAAGCGTTACTACGCGTCGTCCAGCGGCAAGCTCGTAATCGACCGGCTGGCGCTCAAGATGCCCGTTCTCGGCGACGTGCTCCGCAAGTCCGCCGTGTCGCGCTTCACCCGCACGCTCGGCACGCTCATCAGCTCCGGCGTCAGCATCCTCGAGGGTCTCGAGATCACCGCGAAGACAGCCGGCAACCGCGTCATCCAGGATGCGATCATGGCGTCGCGGGCATCCATCGCCGGCGGTGACACGATCGCGCAGCCGCTACAGAAGTCGAAAGTGTTCCCGCCAATGGTGATCTCGATGATCGCCGTCGGCGAGCAGACCGGCGGCCTTGACGAGATGTTGTCCAAGATCGCGGACTTCTACGACGAAGAAGTCGACGCCGCGGTGAGCAACCTGCTCTCGCTGCTGGAGCCGATCATGATCGTGTTCCTCGGCGTCGTCGTCGGTGGAATGGTCGTGGCCATGTACCTCCCGATCTTCGACATGATCAACGCGGTTCAGTAGGCGCCACAGGGAATGCAAAAGAGGCCAGCCCGGAAGGGCTGGCCTCTTTTGTTGCTGCGCATGGAGCTTTAGAAGCTCGCGCCGAAGACGATCGGTACGAAGCTGAGGTCAGTGGATCCGTTGCTGCCACTGACATTGTTGTAACGGGCTTCGACGAAGACCTTGAAGCCGCTCAACGGCATGCTGATGCCGCCGCCGACGTTGAAGCCGAAACGATTTTCGGCATTGGTCTGGCCGAACAGATTCGTATCGACGCGGTAGAGCCCCGCGCCGCCGATCACGTAGGGCGTGAATCCCCCCGTGGGAAGCTTGAAGATGGCGTTGGCGGTGAAGCTCGGGATGTTGATGTTCGCGTCGGTACCGGTAATGCCGAACTCGTTGTAGGCGGCATCGAAGCGCAACCCAACAGGCAGGAACACCGGGTTATAGCCGAGCATGAAGGTCGCGTTGTACCCCATGTCGGTCACGTCCCCGAGATCACCAATCGGAACGGCCGCCCCAATGGCGCCCCCGATCTCGAACGGGTTCATGTTCTGCGCTCTCGCTTCCTTCGCGGGAGCGCTGATGGCCAGTCCGGCCAGCATTGATGCGATGAATAAACGGTTCACGATTTCTCCATGTTCGATGGTTGTTTTGCGCGCCCTCGACCGAGGTGCGTCACTGTGCTACACTGGGCGCGCATACTGGTTCGGCCCTCAGACCGCGGCGCGAAGCACCTCGTCGATCTGATGTAGGTCGGTAGCGCTCAGCTGCCATGTGGCCGCCGAGGCGTTCGCGTGCACCTGGGACGCGGAACTTGCGCCCGCTATGACTGAAGCTACTCGGGGACGCGCCAGTAACCAAGCCAACATACCCCTTCCATTCGCGTCAGCGTACTGTATCAGACCTTCTACGCCCTCGAGATCGCCGCTCTCTTACGAATTCCTCACAGGTCTTCGTCGGTGCTCCTCGGCCCTGTCGCTCCCGCTGAGTGGACGCACGCGGCGACATCCGCTGCCTGGTCCGATTCGCAGGCTTTCCGACGGGATGCCGTGTCGAGAAAGAACCCCCCGATCTGCATCCCGAGCCCGCCCCAGCAGCGCGCTCGTCGCTCGCCTCCGGCGATCGTCCGGCAGAAGGCAATGCCGCGCGGAAGCTCGCTCGGCGCGTAAGCGAGCTGTCGAACCGCACCTTCATAGCAGAATGGTGCCCCCGCCACGGAGCCGCTCGCGCAGCGGCGGGTGATTCCGTCGAACCCGAAGGCTGCTCCACTCGAAGCGTTCCTTCCCAGCCCGCGATAGCACGCGCGCACCAGATCCGGCGAACCGGCTTCGTCGCAGACGCCGGCCGCCCTCGGATAGTCGTGCTTTACCGCGGGAAGTATGAGGTCGGCCTGGAGCGAGTAGCACTCGCGCCGATATCGCTCCGGAGTCGCGTTGCACGGGTAATGGAGATCTCCGGGCTTGAAGAGCGCGACGTTGGGCGCAGGGGTGGAATGACGGTGCAGTCCGACTTCATCCTGACCGAAAGCCTGCATTCGCGCCCCCATGTTGTGCTCCATGAAGACGCCGCCGTAACAGCTCGACCGATCCCAGTCCGTGGGAAGGCGATCGCAGTCCGGAAGGGCGGAGCGGGCATCGTACCGGTGGTACATCATCAGTCCGTGGCCGGTGCCGTGCACGCACGCAAACAGCCGGAAATACTGGGAAGTGCCGCGGAATGGATCGCAGGGCGCAGTCAGAGCTTTTTGCGCCAGCGGTATTCCCATCCGTGTCGCAAAGTAACGCTGAAGAATGCCGTGATAACAGCCCGACTGGTACCGGTCGTCGCATTGCGCCAGGAGCAGCGACGCGGTGGCGGGCGTGGACTGCACCGCGTATCCGAGTGCGTGCGCGAGAGGATGCGCGACTCGTGTCAATGACGGGTCTTTGTGCATCACGCGATCGAGAGTACCCAGGGCGAGCGCAATGTTACCCGCCGACGACAGCGCGGAAAGTCCCCCCGCAACGCAGCCTGAATACGCGTCGCGCGAGTGCTTCGCGTGCCGACGACAGGCGCCGAGCAGCGAGTCCGCGACCCGTGCGGAGTCGCCAACGGGCCGCCGGGGGGTTGTCGGAGACGTAGCGAGCGTGTCGCCGCCACCGTCTACCGACGGCTGATCGTGCTTGTGCTGGGACTCACCAACGGAGGGAAAGGCCGGAACCGCCAACAGCGCCATCGCCGTCATCCGTGCCAACCAGCGGATCGTTCTCATCGTGCAGTATTATCCCGGGAGTCGCCGGTTGCAACCGCTCGCGAAACCCGGCTCGGGTTGCGTCAGCCGCGGGCGCGCCCCGCCCGCAGATATAGCGGCCACCGGATCACGCGCACCTCCTCGGGGTCTCCCCATTCGCGCGCAAGCGCGGCCTCGATGTCGGCGACGGGATCCCGACCATGCTCTGCGGCGAACCGCGATGTCGCGGACCATGTGCGCATGAGCCCGGTGAGCCGGGGAAGCGACCACCGCTGCTCGAGCGAAAACGATGGAGTAACGATCTCCTCGAACGGAAATTCGATGGTGCAGTAACCTGCGAGGAGCAGGCGGCGCTCCGGTGGCCAGTAATCCTCCAGCGTCCCCCTGTTGAAGCCATGCACCACCAGTTGCACGGAAGGGTCGTCCACGGATGGATCGCCGTATCCCCAGACCGCGATGACGCCTCCGGGCGCCAGCACACGCTGCGCCTCCCTGAAGAACGCCGGGATGTCAAACCAGTGAAGCGCCTGCGCCGCGGTCACCAGATCCACCGAATTATCCGGAAGCCCGCTTTCCTCGGCCGCGGCGTGGCGGTAGGTCACATTGGGTGCCGGTTGCGCGTGCTGCAACTGCGCCGGGCTTCCATCCGTGGCAACCACGCGCTCGAATCTGCCGGCGAGTCCGACAGCCGCCTGGCCGTTGCCGGTGCCGCAGTCGAGCGCGAGGCGGCGGCGGGCCGGGAGCCGGGCAAGCGCATCGAACAGGGAATCGGGATAAGTCGGCCGGAATACGGCGTAAAGCGCCGCGCGGTCCGAGAAGTGGTCGTGGTAAATCAGGCGGGGCTCCCGACAGGAGCCCGCGAGGACGGAGCTACTCGAGGCTCAGCGTTTTGTTCAGGGCGGTTGCGACGTAGACCATGTCGATGGTCCTGAAGAACGGCTGCCACGGCGTCGGCGCGCGGAACGCCATCCGGCCGGATGCATCTTCCCAGACGGGGACGACGATTCCGGGAAGCTTCGCGTTCGCCGCGCTCCGCTGAAATGCCTCGAGGATGCGGGCCTGTTCCGCCGGCGCGCGCATCCCGTAGGCGCGATCCACGGGAACGATGATCACGTGTTCTCCGTCCCGCTGCAGATGAGCGACCTGGAAAGTCGGCATTGCTTCCGGGCGTTCGGCGGTGGCTTTTACCATGTATCATGAACGATCCATACAGGGGCGCCGAAGTCAACGTCGATTCCTTATCGCTCGACTGTCGGTTTCATATCAGCCGGAGAGTTGTTCCCTTCCACGCGCACCGGCGCGTGCTAGCTTGTCTTCCATGAAAATAGTCGTGGTGCTCGCGCTCGCGTATTTCGCCACGGCGTGTGGGGAAGAACCCTCACGCGCACGCCCGGAGGCCGATGTCGGCGGAACCCTCATCATCGCCATGCCCGGAGACCCGGGCGCCATCTTCCCGCCATTCGCATTCGAAACACACGCGCGCCTGATATCCGAGCAGATCTACGATCATCTGGCTGACGTGGGACCCGAAATGAACACGATTGGAGATGCGGGATTCAGGAAAGAGCTCGCCGAGAGCTGGACGTGGTCGAATGATTCGCTGTCGATCGCGTTTCATTTGAATCCTCGCGCGCGATGGCACGATGGGCGGAACGTCACGGCGCGTGACGTTCAGTTCACGATCGCCCTGCATAAAAATCCGGAGCTTGGCGGGCAGACGGCCGAGGAGCACGCGCGAGTCGATTCACTCACCACTCCCGATTCGCTTACGGCCATTTTCTGGTTTGCCACGCGATCCCCCGTGCAATTCCTCGACGCCGCGGCGCAGGTTCCGATTTTGCCCGCGCACCTGCTCGAGGGAATTCCGGTGGGAAAGCTGCGAAGCAGCAACGTCCCGTTGGTGGGCAGCGGCAGATTCAAGCTCAAACGGTGGGACCGCGGATCATCAGGTGAGCTCGTCGCCGACACCGCGAACTATCGGGGCAGAGCCAAACTTGACCGCGTGATCTGGACGACATCGGGGTCGACCAGCGCAATCGCGAAGCTGCTTGGCGGAGAGGCAGACCTCTTCGATGCGCTGCGCCCGGAGGATGTCCGGCAGATTTCGCGCGATACGAGCCTGCGTGTCATCACGTTGCCCGGACTCGACTATGCATTCCTGGCTTTCAATCTTCGCGCCCCCGATGGCAGGCAGCGTCCACATCCATTGTTCGGAAATCGTGAACTGCGCCGAGCGATCGGGATGTCAGTGAATCACGCCGAGATCGTGCGGAACATTCTGGATACTTTCGCGCTCGTTCCGGTTGGCCCGACCGTTCGCGCATACCCGACGACTGATTCCACGGTCGCTCAGCTTTCCTATGACACGGCGCGCGCGAGTCGTGCCCTGGATTCACTTGGCTGGCTGCGCCGGGCGGGTGGGGGAATTCGAAGCCTGAACGGACGTCCCCTTGCTTTCACCGCGATCGTTCCGTCGACCAGCGGCAACCGGAAGCGCGCCGCCGTGCTGATTCAGGAGCAACTGAGGCGCGCGGGGGTGAGGATGGATATCGAGGAAATGGATAATTCGGCGTTTGGCGAGAGATGGCGGGAAGGAAAATTCGACGCGGCGCTCGGCGCCTGGAACATGGGCTCTACACCTGGCGCGACGCCGCGAACGTGGGGGACGTCGGGGATTTCGAAGACGGGGCTGAACTTCGGTTCGTACTCGAATCCCGTGTTCGATGCGGCTGTGGACAGCGCGCTAAAGGCGCGAGATCCCCGCTTGGCCCGTACGCTTTTCACTCGCGCATACCGCACGATCAACGAGGATGCGGCGGCGATCTGGCTTTATGAACCGAAAAGTGTGATCGCGATGCACAGGCGAATAAAGCCGACATCAATGCGAAATGGAGCCTGGTGGACGGACCTCGCCAGCTGGTCGATTCCTTCCGCGGAGCGCCTAAAACGCGATCAAGCTCTTCGGGAACGTTAGGCCCCTCCCGGGGACCTTAACTCCCGAAGGTGACATG
>Ga0136617_10006700_pt1 | contig 10274 bp, 9 predicted proteins | sample AntDrymUQ3222106_2_FD_129672 | JGI IMG/M metagenome (GOLD analysis project Ga0136617, IMG submission 129672) | Polar desert sand microbial communities from Dry Valleys, Antarctica - metaG UQ322 (21.06) | ecosystem: Environmental > Terrestrial > Soil > Desert | place: Antarctica: Dry Valley... | reverse complement strand
CGGTGCTGTCGCTCATCGCGATTCTCATCTACATCGGCGCCCGCTTTGAGATCAGCTTCGGGCTGGGCGCCATCGTCGCGACGATTCACGATCTCTTGATCACGCTGGCGTTTCTGGCGTTCTTCCAGTACGAGATGAGCCTCAACGTCATCGCCGCGCTGCTGACGATCACAGGCTTCTCGACCAACGACACCATCGTCGTCTTCGATCGCGTGCGCGAGAATTTGCGTGGGATGAGACGTGACTCCCTCGATCGCGTCATCAACGTCGCGATCAACCAAACGCTGGGACGCACCGTCATCACGTCGGGGACGGCCCTCATGACCGCGCTCGCGCTGTTTTTCTTCGGCGGCGAGGTGCTCCGCGGTTTCGCGTTCACGATGGTCGTCGGCATCATCACCGGCACGTATTCCACGGTCTTCATTGCCGCGGCGATCGTGAGCTTCTGGCGTGGTTCGGGCCCGGCGCGGGCGGGCGCCCATGCTCCGGCATCTGCAGCTTCGGCAGCCCCGCAACCGGCGGGCCGCCCGAAGCCGCGCAAAGCACGCGCCTCGTAGAACACGTTCTTCGCGTGACTCTCTTAGCCGCGGCGCTGCTCGGGATCGTGCAGGGAGTCACCGAATTCCTCCCGATCTCGTCCACCGCGCACCTGCTGCTCGTCGGCCAGCTGCTGGGGTACCAGGACCCGGTATTCACCGTCATGATTCAGCTCGGGTCGATCCTCGCCATAGTCTGGCTCTATCGATCGAAGATCATCGACCTCATCGCAGGCCTTCCGTCTGTACCTGAAGTTCGCTATTTCGCGACCGCGATCATTCTGGCCACGATTCCGGCCCTACTGGCGGGAGCGTTGCTTGCCGACTACATCAAGTCTGTTCTGTACGAGAATCCCCGCGTGTTCGCGGTCGCTTTCATCGCCGGCGGCTGCGTCATGCTCATCGTCGAGCGGTTCCGTCCGGCGCCCACGGTGCTGGATGCCGAGCGTACGCCGCTTCCGCGGGCTCTGGCGATAGGCGTCTGTCAGACCTTGGCCCTCGTTCCCGGTGTGTCGCGCTCGGGCGCGACGATTATCGGGGGTATGGTCATGGGTCTCGACAGGGCGGCAGCGGCCGAATTTTCGTTCTTTCTGGCGATGCCGACGATGATGGCGGCATTCGGCCACGAGCTCCTCGAGGTTCGGCACCAGCTTTCGGCCGAACGAGGCGCGGAGATCGCCGTGGGCCTTGTGATGGCGTTTTTTTCCTCGCTGCTCATCATCAGGCCGTTTTTGGGATTTGTCCGCCGGTCGGGATTCGCGCCCTTTGCCTGGTATCGAATTGCGATTGGTGCCGGGTTGCTGGTTGCCATTGCCGCCGGCTGGGTGCGCGGATGATTCAGTGGCTGCGCCGCCGGTTCGTCACCGGATTCTTCGTGCTGGTGCCTCTGGTCATCAGCCTCGTCACCCTGATCTGGGTATTCGGGGTCGTCGATGGCATCACGGCGCCGCTCTACGCGCGTTACTTCAAGGAGTATTTCGGCACCGACGTGCCTCCCGGTCTCGGCATCCTCACGACGGCCGTGCTCATTTTGATAGTTGGAGTCCTGGCGACCAACGTCCTGGGGAAGCGCCTGCTGCAGCGGCTCGAGGGGTATTTGCTGAGGATTCCGGTCTTTCGCACCGTCTACGCCCCGGTCAAGCAGCTGGTGCTGGCCTTCTCACCGGACAACGAATACGGCTTCAAGCGGGTCGTGATGATTCGCACGGAGGCGCGCGGTTATATACTTGGATTTCTCACGAAGGAGTTTTCCATCCAGTCTGCCAGCGGGACCGAATCGCTCATCGCCGTCTATGTTCCGACGAATCATCTTTATCTCGGCGATGTGGTCATCTGCCGGCGCCAGGACGCGTTCTTTCCGGACCTCACGGTCGAGCAAGGAATACGCGTGTTTCTCACCGGCGGCATGACGCTGCCCGCCCATCTCAAACACGACAGTTCTGATACCGTCACAGGGAGATCATGATGAAGTGGTTCGTGCGGGTGTCCCAGGTGGCACTGACTCTGTTCCTCGCCTTTGGGACCAGCGCCGAAGCGGCGATGAGGCAGCAGCCGGCCACAGCGCCTGTTCATGCCGGAGGCGGAGAGGCGAGCCTTGTGTTGCCCGACCTCGCGCAGGTCAGCTTTCTGGGCTACAACGCCAGGACGCTGTTGATGAGCGGCCTCGGCATATGCGTCCTCGGCCTGCTCTTCGGTCTCGTGTCGTACAACCGTCTCGCGAAGCTGCCTGTCCATCGGTCGATGCTCGAGGTCTCCGAGCTCATTTACGAGACGTGTAAGACCTATCTGATCACGCAGGGCAAGTTCATCCTGATTCTCGAAGTATTCGTCGGCCTGATAATCGCCCTCTATTTCGGGTTGCTGCTGCACTTTCCGCTGTGGCGCGTCGGCGTGATTCTTCTCTTCAGCTTGATTGGGATTGCCGGCAGCTGCGGCGTGGCGTGGTTCGGCATCCGCGTGAACACGTTTGCGAACTCGCGCATGGCGTTCGCGAGCCTCAGAGCCAGGCCGTTTCCCCTGATGGCAATTCCTCTCGAGGCGGGCATGAGCATCGGCATGCTGCTCATCAGCGTCGAGCTCTTCATCATGCTGTGCATTCTGCTGTTCATTCCGCGGGATCTCGCGGGCTCCTGCTTTCTTGGCTTCGCCATCGGCGAATCGCTGGGCGCGTCGGCGCTCCGAATCGCCGGAGGCATTTTCACGAAAATCGCGGACATCGGCGCGGACCTGATGAAGATCGTCTTCAATATCAAAGAAGACGATGCGAGAAACCCGGGCGTCATTGCGGACTGCACCGGCGACAACGCCGGAGACTCTGTGGGTCCGAGCGCGGATGGGTTCGAAACCTACGGCGTAACGGGTGTCGCGCTCATCACGTTCATCCTGACGGCGGTCCCGAGCGAGATCGTCCAAGTGCAGCTGCTGGTCTGGATTTTCATGATCCGCGTCATGATGGTCGTCGCCAGCGGGTTCTCCTACCTGGTGAACGGTGTCGCCATGCGCGCGCGTTTCGGCGACGCCATCTCGATGAATTTCGAAACACCGCTCACGATTCTCGTCTGGGTCACGTCGATTGTCTCAGTCGTGCTCACCTACGTCATTTCGTACCTGCTGATCCCGGAGCTGGGCGACGGCACCATGTGGTGGAAGCTGTCGACCGTCATCACGTGCGGGACGCTCGCCGGCGCGATCATCCCCGAGCTGGTGAAGCTGTTCACCTCGACCGAATCGGCCCATGTCCGTGAGATCGTCTCGTCGTCGAGAGAAGGCGGCGCCTCGCTGAACATCCTTGCGGGCCTCGTGGCCGGCAATTTCAGCGCGTACTGGCTTGGCCTCTGCATTGTGGGGCTCATGAGCATCGCCTACTGGGTGAGCCTGATGGGCTTCGACGCGCTGATGATCGCCGCGCCGGTGTTCGCGTTCGGCCTCGTGGCGTTCGGATTTCTTGGAATGGGACCGGTGACGATCGCCGTGGACTCCTACGGTCCGGTGACCGACAACGCGCAATCGGTGTTCGAGCTGTCGATGATCGAACATATTCCTGGCGTGGCGGGCGAGATTCAGCGCGACTATGGCTTCTCGCCGGATTTCACGACGGCCAAGCACCTGCTGGAGGAAAACGACGGCGCCGGCAATACGTTCAAAGCGACGGCCAAGCCCGTGCTGATCGGCACGGCCGTCGTCGGTTCGACGACCATGATCTTTTCAATCGTGGTGATGCTTACCGCCGGCCTCACGCGGAACGTCGAGAATCTGTCGATTCTGCATGCACCGTTCCTGCTTGGTCTGATTACCGGCGGCGCGCTGATCTACTGGTTTACCGGCGCATCGACGCAGGCGGTGACCACGGGAGCGTATCGCGCCGTGGAGTTCATCAAGGCACATATCAAGCTCGACGGTGTCGAGAGGGCGTCCGTGGCCGACAGCAAGCGGGTCGTCGAGATCTGCACGCAATATGCGCAAAAGGGGATGTTCAACATCTTTCTGGCGGTCTTCTTCTCGACGCTCGCCTTCGCGTTCGTCGAGCCGTTTTTTTTCATCGGGTACCTCATCTCGATCGCGCTGTTCGGGTTGTTCCAGGCGATTTTTATGGCGAACGCGGGCGGCGCTTGGGATAATGCTAAAAAGGTCGTAGAAGTCGAACTGAAGGAAAAGGGGACGCCCCTCCATGCCGCAACCGTGATTGGCGACACGGTCGGCGATCCGTTCAAGGACACTTCGTCGGTCGCCATGAACCCCGTTATCAAGTTCACGACGCTGTTTGGTCTGCTGGCTGTTGAGCTAGCGGTGCAGCTGACGGCGACCCAGGGTCCGCTGGTGTCGCGTGTCATGGCCGCGCTGTTCTTCGGGGCGTCGCTCGTGTTTGTCTGGCGGTCGTTCTATGCGATGCGTATCAAGCTGGCGAAGGCTTGATTCGCTGTTTTGTGACAAGTCGTCAGAAATGGCGACTTTTCCGACTTTTCCGACTATTTTTGCGTGTTGACATTGCTGAAACCCGGTCATATGATTCGCGGGTTTTCCATACACGCCAGGCGATTTTGGTAACGACGGTCCCCGATGCTGCGTCCGGAGAAGTTTGAGGACCAGATTGGCATTCGCGGTGTCTAATTCGAGTGCCGGTCATTTGACGCTCGTTTTGCGAATAGGTAATCGCCGACCCCCGAAGATTCGGCAGGAGGACTGAAGTGGCACGCGAGATGTTCGGTGACATCGTGAAACCGTCGATCTCAGTCGGGAGCAAGCAATGGTATACGCTCCCGCTGTCGATTCTGGTTCACGTGGCAATTATCGGTGTAGTGATCGTTATTCCGCTCCTGGCGGCCGACATCTTGCCGACGCCGCCGTCGATGATGGCGTTTGTGAGCGCTCCACCGCCCCCGCCCCCCCCCCCACCGCCTCCGCCGCCTCCGCAAGCTGCGGCGCCGAAGCCGGTGATGGAAGTCAATCCTTCGGCCGCCCCGGTGCAAGCACCCAGTGATATCAAGCCTGAGACGGGAAGGGTTTTTGCCGAGCAGGTCGCCACCGTCCAGGGCGATATCGGCGGCGTCGTCGGCGGCATTCCCGGCGGCGTGCCGGAAGCGCCCCCTCCGCCTCCGCCCCCCCCAGCGCCGGTACGCGTCGGCGGCGCAATTCAGCCACCCAAGAAGGTTCGCGATCAAAGTCCCGTCTACCCGCCAATCGCGCAGTCGGCGCGTGTGCAGGGCGTCGTGATTCTCGAGGCGACCATCGGCCCGGATGGCCGCGTGCAGGACGTGCGGGTCCTGCGTTCGATTCCGCTGCTCGACGCAGCGGCCATCGAGGCGGTGAGGCAATGGCAGTACACGCCGACGCTGCTCAACGGCGTGCCGGTGCCGGTCATCATGACGGTCACCGTCAATTTCACTCTTCGGTAATGGATTCAACCCTGAATAGTTTCTTTATTTAAGGAGTGGACGATGGAAAGCGGTTCTCTTGATTTACTCGAAATGTGGCATCAGATGGGCTTCATCGCGAAAGCGGTGGCCTGGATCCTCTTCTTCATGTCGATGTGGTCGATCGGCGTCGCCGTCGAGCGCATCTACACCTTCATTCAGGCGAAGAACCAGTCGAAGGTGTATGCGCCCCAGGTCGCGAAGCACCTCAAGGACGGCCGCCTGAAGGACGCCATCGCTATATCGACCAACAAGAACTATCGCTACAGCCACCTGGCGAAAGTCGTGCTCGCCGGCCTGCAGGAATATCAGTTTCAGCAGGAGAATGCGGGCGGCCTCAGCCGTGAGGAGCTCCTCGACACGGTGCGCCGTTCGATTCAGCGGGCCACGGCACTGACCGCCAACGACCTGAAGAAGGGCGTCAGCGCCCTCGCGACCATCGGCGCCACGGCGCCGTTCGTCGGACTGCTCGGCACGGTCGTCGGCGTCATCAACGCGTTCACGGGTATCGCGTCGACCGGCTCTGGTGGTATCGGCGCCGTCTCTGCCGGTATCGCGGAAGCGCTTGTCGAAACAGCCCTCGGGCTGGTCGTGGCGATCCCGGCGGTCTGGTTCTACAACTACCTGACTGGCCGCATCGAATACTTCAACGTCGAAATGGACAACTCATCGTCCGAGCTCGTCGACTACTTCATCAAGAAGACGGCGTAGATAACTGGTGAACTTGTGAGCTGGTGAACTTGTGAACTGACGCACGCAGAGATTTGAGGCTCTCAGGTCACCAGTTCTCCAGTTCACTAGTTCAACAGTTAGAGTAAGGGGAGTTCAACTATGTCAATGGCAGTTGGCGGCCAACAAGGGGCAGTCAAATCCGATATCAACGTGACGCCGCTCGTCGACGTCATGCTTGTGCTGCTGATCATCATGATGCTGGTCGCGCCTATGCTCCAGAAGGGCGTCGACGTCAAGCTGCCGAGCGCGGCAAACACGACCGACAAGCCCGACACCCAGGGGCAGACGGTGGTCGGTATCCAGGCGAACAAGCAGATCTACCTGAACTCGGTGCAGGTCCGCTCAGGCGATCTCGGCACGCGCGTCGCCGACATCATGGCGAATCAGACCGAAAAGGTCGTCCTCATCAAGGCAGACGAGGACGTGGACTATGCTACGGTCATGGAGACCATGGACAACCTGCGGTCCGCAGGCGTCGAGGACATGGGCCTGATCACCGAGCGCAAGGTTCGCTCGGGGGGTAACTAATGGTAAAGCACGGACACGCACACAAACACTTCGGCGCCGACGACAACGTCAAATCCAAGAAGCTCGAAGTCAGCGCTGACATGAACGTCACCCCCATGATCGACGTGCTGCTCGTGCTGCTCGTCATCTTCATGGCGGCTCTGCCGCTCACCCAGAAGGGGCTCGACATCAACCTGCCGGCCGAGACGCAGCAGGCCCAGACGGTGCAGCTCGACACAAACCAGATCGTCCTCGAGTTCACTGCAGATCGGCAGATCTCGGTGAACAAGCAGTCGGTGACGATGGGCGAGCTCGAAACCCGGCTCCGCAACATCTTCGAGCAGCGCCAGGAGAAGACCATGTTCATCGCCGCCGCCGGCACTGTGCGGTACGGCGAGATCGTCGCAATTATCGACGCCGCAAAGGGGGCAGGGGTCGAAAAGGTCGGCATCGTGACCGAGGGCATGCGCAGGGCCGCTGGCGTGAACCCCGCCAACTGACGCAACCCTACACGCGCAGCAAAGTGGGGCCGCTCGGCGAAAGCTGAGCGGCCCTTTTTTTATTCCGCGAAGCGCTTCGCGATGTACGCCCGCTCCTCGGCGCCGAACCATGGCGGCTCCCCGGCGGCGGCGTGCCTGCGGGCGTGTGCCGGTTTCGAAGTGGCGGGAATCGCGACGTGACAGCGCGGATCGCTCAGGATCCACTTCAGCAATGCCTGCGGCCAGGTCGCTACTCCGAATGAGGACAGCGGTTCGAGGTCGGCTTCCGGCGGGCAGCTGCGGAGGAGGTGTCCTTCGCCGAAGGGTCGCATGATGATCACGCCGAGCCCCAAATCGGCCGCGAGCGGCAATATTGCGCGCTCGATGTCACGCTCCCTCGGGTTGTACGGGACCTGAATAGCGCCGATGCGGCCGGTCTTCATTGCCACCGCGAGCTCGCCGAACGCGGATGGACTGTAATGCGTCGCACCGATGGCGCGGGCGCGACCTTCCTTCTGTTCCACCTCGAGAGCCGCCAGGTGGTCACGCCAGTTCACGAGGTTGTGGACCTGGTAGACGTCGACGTAACCTCCGAACAGCCGCATGGCGCGATCGATTTGACGGCGGCCTTCGACCGGCGAGGGGGTCCACACCTTCGTGGCGGCCAGAAGCTCGCCTCGGCGCCACGCCACCGCACGCCCAAGCACCGCTTCGGCCTCTCCGTACATAGGAGACGAGTCAAAGAATTTTGTGCCGGACGCGAGCGCCGCCTCGACGACCGTCTGAGCGTTGCCCTCCGCGGCGGGGCCGCGGACGTTGAACGTTCGCCACGTTCCGAGGCCAATCACCGGCACCTTCAGGCCGGTTGCTCCCAAGCTTCGCGTTTCCATTAATAAAAAAGGCCGCATCCCGATGCCGGGAAGCGGCCTTTACCGTTCGTCGTTATTCAGCGCAATTCCCTACGCGCCCGACGCCTGTTTCTTTTTGAGCCCGACGGCCTTTTCCTGCAGCGAGATTGCTTCGTTGAGCAGCTGCTTCTGCCTGCCCGCGTCCTTCTCCATGGCCGCTTCAACTCTGAGCAGGAGTCCGCGGTAAGTGAGTGCCTCGATGTAGTCGGGGTTGAGCGCGATGGCCTTGTCCACTGCCGAGAGCCCGTTCTTCACGTAATCGCGTTTCTGGGCCTCGCTCAGCCGGGTGTTGCGGTAGGCCTCATCCCAGTAGTACGTCGAGACGGCATAGTGCGCTTCCGGGTTGTTCGGCTCGAGCTCGGCGCGCTGCTGGATAGCCGCGATGAGCTTCTCAAAATCTCCCTGCCGCTGGTAGAAACCCGCGAGCTGCTGGTAGACGGGCGCCTCTTTCGGCTTCGCTTCCTTCGCCTTCATCAGCATCGCCTCGGCCTCGTCGATGTTGCCGGCATCTTCGTAAATCTTCGCCAGAGCGAAGTAGTTCGTGGTCTCGGCCGGATCCAGCTGGATCATGCGCTGGACGAGCGGTTCGGCCTGGGTCGGATCATCAAGCTTGTCTGGGCCATAGGCGGCCACGAGGTAATCCAACGCCAGCTTCTTGATATCCGGGCGGGTTTCACGCTCCGCGGAAATCTTGTAGTTTTCGATCGCCTTGGTCAGATAGTCGTCGTTCTCTTTCTCGCCTTTGCGTGCCGGCTTGTAGAGATTGTCGTAGCTGTTCCCCAGGAAAAAATAGGCGGTGATCCCCTCGGGAGAATCAGGAGACGCCGCGATCGCCTCTTCGTATCTGGCAGCCGCCTCTCGATAGTTCTGCGATTGATACAGCGTATTGGCGTCCTTGAACGCTTTCCGCGCCTGAAGATTCCCCAACTGGCTACAGGCAGGCAATGCCATCACCGCGATGAGGGCAGTTGAGGCCAGAATCGCCTTGCTTCGCACACGCATCAGATCCCCCTTCACATTCGATTGTCGCGGAAAAACCCGGCAAGTATATGAACGCCCAAATAGCAAGTCAAGGAAACAGCGTCCCGACCGGAGTGGGGACGAACCCTCCTTGACCCGCATTTCTCCCATCCCTATGATGGTCTAAACGGCTGCCGATATTCCCTTTAGACACCGTCCCAGCAGTTTTAGTTCTCGGAGGTCGCAAAGAGGCGCGGCGGAAGGGTCCCGCCGGAGCGACCCGAGCGGGGTGGGGGCCCCGCGCCACGGAATGATCAGATTTGAGGATCTGCTCGAACAGGTCCGCACCTACACATCGGACGAGGAACGCGAGTTCCTTCGCCGGGCCTACGTGTTCTCTGCGCTGGAGCACAAGGGACAGGTCCGTCATTCGGGGGAGCCGTACCTGGTGCACCCGCTCGAGGTCGCCAGCCTGCTTGCCGAAATGCGGCTGGACCCGGTCGCCATTGCCGCCGGGCTCCTGCACGACGTCGTCGAAGACACGCTGACGACTATCCAGAAGATCGAGGAGCATTTCGGCCCCGAAGTCGCGCACGTCGTCGAGGGGGTGACCAAAATCAGCGCCATCCCGTTCTCATCGAGCGAAGAGCGGCAGGCTGAGAACTTCCGGAAGATGCTGCTGGCGATGGTGGACGACATCCGCGTCATCCTGGTGAAGCTCGCCGACCGCCTCCACAACATGCGCACGCTCTCGCACATGCCGGAAGACCGCCAGATGCGGACGGCGCAGGAGACGCTCGACATCTACGCCCCCATCGCGAACCGCCTCGGGATGAGCAAAATCAAGAACGAGCTCGAGGAGCTGTCGTTCAAGCACCTCGATCCGGCCGGCTACCAGGCGCTCACCGCGAAAGTCGAGATCAAGCGAAAGGCGGCCGAAGTCGAAATCGAAGATCTCAAGACAACCATTACGGCGAAGTTGAGCGAAGCGCAGGTCCCGGTGAAGCACGTGGACGGGCGGCTGAAGCGACTCTATAGCATCGACCAGAAGCTCAAGCGCCAGCGCATCGAGGTCGATCAGGTGTACGACTTTGTGGCGCTGCGCATCCTTACCGACAGTGTCAAGGATTGCTATGCGGCGCTAGGCATCATCCACCAGACGTGGTCGCCGGTGCCGGGCCGCATAAAGGACTTCATCGCGATGCCGCGGCCGAACGGCTACCAGTCGCTTCACACATCGGT
>Ga0136617_10006699_pt1 | contig 10275 bp, 5 predicted proteins | sample AntDrymUQ3222106_2_FD_129672 | JGI IMG/M metagenome (GOLD analysis project Ga0136617, IMG submission 129672) | Polar desert sand microbial communities from Dry Valleys, Antarctica - metaG UQ322 (21.06) | ecosystem: Environmental > Terrestrial > Soil > Desert | place: Antarctica: Dry Valley... | reverse complement strand
ATCATCACATTAATGCTTTTGATCGCGCTCGTCGCGAGCGGCATTCTGACGACGGCGGAAGCTTTCGCCGGGTTTAGCAACAACATTACGATCATCCTCGCCTCTATTTTCGTCATCAGCGGCGCGCTGCAACGCACTGGAATTATGGACGCTATCGGTGCGCATCTCTACAGCATTACGGGCGGCAGTCTGAACCGTCTGCTGCTGGTTGTGCTCGCGGTGATCGGCGGTGTCTCAGCATTTATGAATAACACGACCGCGACGGCGATATTTGTGCCGCCGGTCATTGGATTGGCGAAGCGATCCGGCGTCAGCGCGTCGAAACTGTTGATGCCGGTGGCGTTCGCTTCGATCCTCGGCGGGACATGTACGCTGATCGGGACTTCGACGAACATCGCGGTCAGCGGGTTCATCGAGAGGTCCGGGATGGAGCCGCTGTCGATGTTCGAGGTGACGCCCATCGGTGTGATGCTGTTGGTCGTCGGTGCCGCGTACCTGATGCTCGTCGGACAAAGGTTGCTGCCCGATCACCGAGACGAGAGCCTGACTGACGAATACTCGATGCGCGAATATCTGAGCGAGATCATTGTCATGCCGGATTCCGAATTGATCGGGCAACACGTCTTCGCGTCAGAACTGACGACTAAGAATTTCCGCGTGCTTGAAGTGATTCGCGGCGACAAAAGATTTATCCCCGACCGCCGGACGACGATTGAGTCGGGCGATGTGCTACTGGTCGAAGGCCGCGTCGCGGAGTTGATTAAAGTTAAAGAGACCTCCGGAATCGAAATCCGCGCCGACGTGAAACTCGGCCTCTCTGATCTTGAGAGCGACGACATCAAAATCGCCGAAGTCCTCGTCACACCGCGCTCTGACCTGATCGGGCGCACGCTGAAAGAAGCTGGTTTCCGCGAGCGTTACGGGCTGACGACACTGGCCGTCTATCGCAAGGGCGAAACCATTCGCGAAAAGATCGGGCGCGTCCGGCTGCGTCTCGGTGACTTGCTACTCGTCCAGGGAACCACGGACCGCATCAGCAGTTTGCGGCGCGAGCCTGACTTGTGGATGCTCGAAGCGCTCAGCCCGGCGCTTCACCGCAGGAAACAAGGCATCTACACACTGTTGTTCTTCGTCTCGGCGATTGGCGTCGGCTCGCTCGGGTGGCTTCCGCTCTCCGTCTCGTTTCTGACGGCGGCGGTGCTGACGATCCTCTTCCGCTGCGTCACAATTGAAGAAGCGTACGAGTTCATCGACTGGCGATTGATTATCCTGATCGGCGGCATGACCGCGTTTGGGACGGCGATGGACGGCCAACACAGCGGCGCAGCGTCACAGGTCGCGAACTTGATCGTCGGCTATCTCCAGCCTTTCGGCGTGCTCGCGATTCTGGCTGGCTTCTTCGTCATCACGATGCTGCTAACGCAACCAATGTCAAACGCGGCGGCGGCGCTCGTCGTGCTGCCGGTGGCGATGGAGGTGGCAGCGCGACTTGGCGTCAATGGGCGCAGCTTTGCCGTCGCGATCATGCTGGCGGCTTCGGTCTCGTTCATCGCGCCGTTCGAGCCGGCCTGCATCCTCGTCTACGGCCCTGGTAAATATCGATTCCTCGATTTCGTCAAAGTGGGCTTGCCGCTGACGCTCATCCTGATGGCGATCATCTTGATTGCGGTGCCGATGTTTTTCCCTTTATGACGCGCCCGCCGATGACGGAAACCTTCTCGGATCACATTTATTGATTGATGAGGTTGAGTCAATTCCTTATAATCTGTTCGTCCACATCGCGGCACTTACCCTTTTTCAGTGTCCGAGTTATTTATGTCCGCCCCATCCCCAAACGAAGTAACACGTCTGCTCGCACAGCTAACTGATGGCAACCGTGCCGTTCTCGATCAGCTTTTGCCGCTCATCTATGACGAGTTGCGGCGGCTGGCGGCCGGGTACCTGCGGCGCGAGAGTCCCGGCCACACACTGCAACCGACGGCACTCGTCCACGAAGCCTACCTGCGCCTGGTGGACCAGACACAGGTGCGCTGGCAGAACCGCGCGCACTTTGTTGGCGTCGCGGCGCAGATGATGCGTCGGATACTCGTCGACCATGCACGCAAGTCAGGGACGGAGAAACGTGGCGGCGAGTTTCAGAAGCTATCGCTCGACGAAAACTTTGACGTGTCCAACGAGCGCGCCGCCGAACTTGTCGCGCTCGACGATGCGCTGAAAGAGTTGGCGGAAGTCGACGAACGAAAGAGTCGCGTTGTCGAACTGCGCTTTTTCGGCGGGCTGTCGATAGAAGAGACGGCCGAAGTGCTCGGCGTCAGCACCCCGACTATCGCCCGCGAATGGCGCATGGCGAAGGCGTGGCTTTACGGACAAGTAAGTCGTGGAGGTTGACTTCGGCCAACGCGAGGAGGTTTTCGGTCCGAGGAGTAAACAACAACTACCATCGTCACCGGTTTTCAACCTTGCTCTTTACCTTTTCACTTTTGCCTTATCTCGTATGTCCCCTGAACGCTGGAAGCAGGTTGAGGATATTTTTCAACCCGCGCTCGATCTCCCGGCTGACGAGCGCGTGGTGTTTATCGCGGAAGCCTGTGTGGGCGATGATGAACTCCGCCGTGAGGTCGAAGCTCTGGTCGCGCAGTTCGATGCAGCGGGCGACTTCATTGAATCGCCGGCCCTGCCGCGTGGTGAATTCGATCTGGTCGCGGCGGCGGAATCACCGATGACGGGGTCAGACGGGGGCGAAAGTTTCAATCCGATGATCGGGCGACGCATCGGCGCGTACCGGATCATGCGCGAGATTGGTCGGGGCGGGATGGGCGCGGTCTATCTGGCCGAACGCGACGACAGCGAATTCCGTCAGCGCGTCGCCATCAAGCTGGTGAAGCGCGGCATGGACACGGATTTCATCGTGCGCCGCTTCCGCGAAGAGCGACGCATCCTGGCCTCGCTCGACCACCCGAACATCGCGCGGATTTTGGACGGCGGGACGAGTGACGACGGGCTGCCCTACTTCGTGATGGAATACATCGACGGCCTGCAACTCTACGATTATTGCGACAACCATAAACTGACGACCACCGCGCGCCTACGCCTCTTCAGCCAAGCCTGTACCGCCGTTTCTTACGCACACCGCAACCTCGTCATTCACCGCGACATCAAGCCCGGCAACATCCTCGTCACGTCGGACGGTGTGCTGAAACTGCTGGACTTCGGCATCGCCAAAATACTCAACCCGGAATTTGCCGCCAACTCAATCGCCGCCACCGCGACCGCGATGAGACTGATGACGCCCGAATACGCTTCGCCCGAACAGGCACGGGGCTTTCCGGCGTCGCCCGCTTCCGACGTTTACAGCCTCGGCATATTGCTCTACGAACTGCTCACCGGTCACCGACCATACCGTCTGCTGCGCCGTACGTCGCAGGAGATTGCGCGCGTCATCTGCGAGGAGGAGCCGGCGCGACCGAGCGAAGTCCTGACCCACCCCGAAGGACTGCTTTCGGATGCCCCCGGCAGCGAAGCGACGACGCTCGACATGTTGTGCCGGAACCACGGTGGCACGTCCGACATTCTGCGACGCGAACTCGCTGGCAACCTCGATCAGATCATCCTGAAAGCGCTTAGCAAAGACCCGCGCCGCCGCTACTCTTCGGTCGAACGATTATGCGAAGACATCGCGTGCCATTTGGATGGTCGCCCGATCTCGGCCCGCCCGCCACTTCACGTCCCGCCTCGTGTGACACAACCGGCGGCGATAAAGTCGCACGCTGTCGAGTCGAACGGCGCCAAGTCCCTCGCCGTGCTTCCTTTCAAGCTGTTGCCCGGCGCGACGACGGACAGTGAGATGGATGAAACGCATGACGACTTCCTCGGCCTCGGCTTGGCCGACGCGCTGATTACTCGCCTCAGCAACGTGCGCAGTATCAGCGTTCGCCCGACCAGTTCCGTCGCGCGGTTCTGTCAGGAAGACTGCGACCCGTTCGAGGTGGGTCAGGCGCTGAACGTCAGCCACGTGCTCGACGGTCGTATCCAGCGGGCGGGCGGAAGTGTCCGAGTCACTGTGCAACTCGTCCGGGTCGGCGACCGAACGCCAATCTGGGCGGGCCAGTTCGACAAACCGTTTTCGGACGTCCTCGCCATTCAGGATTCGATCTCCGAACAAATCGCCGGAGTGTTGATCTCGCAACTAATGGGTGAGGAACAACGTCAACTGGCGAAGATCGGGACCAATAATGCGGAAGCGTTCGAGGCTTACATCCACGGGCGTCACCACTGGAACAAGCTGACCGAAGAAGGCTTCGCCAAAGCTATCGACTGCTACCGCCGCGCGGTCGAATGCGACCCGACTTACGCCGCTGCCCACGCCGCCATCTCCGAGTATTACAGTTGGCTCGCCATCTACGGGGTGATGAGTCCTGCCGAAGGCCTCGCCGCGGCGCGCGTTGCGGCACACCGGGCGCTCGAATTGGACGACACGCTCGCCGAGGCTCACACCGCGCTCGGCCTCGCGCTGATGACACATAATTCACAGTGGGCAGTGTCGAACGTTCACCACCGACGCGCCATCGAGCTCAACCCGAACTACGCCGCCGCTCACATCTGGTACGCCTGCCAACTCGCGATGGAAGGAAATTTCGACGCGGCTGTGGACGAAACTCGCCGCGCGACAGCCATCGACGCACTCAACCCCTTTTACGCTTACCTCCTCGGGTGGTGTCTTTACCAAGCACGTCGCTATGACGAATGCATCGTGCAGTGCCGCAATCTGATCCGCAGCGAACCGCGCTTTGGTCCCGCGCGCTTCTGCCTGAGTTGGGTTTTGCGCAGAGTGGGCGGACACGAAGAGGCGATTGCAGAAGCGAAGAAAGCGATTGAGGTGAGCGGCGACACACCGCAAATCCTGGCAACGCTCGGCTCCGCTTACGCCGAGGCGGGGCGGAGGGCGGAGGCGCGACGCGTCATCGCACAGTTGCGCGAGTTGGCCGCCACACGCTATATCACGCCGTACCACCTCGCGCTGATACACCTTCATCTTGGCGAAAAGGACGAAGCGCTCAGCCTTCTGGAACAAAGCGTCATCGTCGGCGACCCGTGGATCGTGTGGCTCGGCGTCGAACCGCAGTGGGACTCTCTGCGCGCCGACAGCCGCTTCATCGGACTACTGCGCCGCACGCAGAACCCAGCACCCGCACCACGCACGGACACCGGCGATCACTCTTCCGGGGCAATCGCCACGACCTTCACGAATATATCGTCGCCTGTCGAAGTTGGATCGATTCAAACACCGAACGTACCGACGAACGGCGATCAGTCGCCCGCTTCACACCGCCCCGCGGAATTAACGCGCGCTCGCTTGGTGCGTGTCGCAGTCCCGCTCGCTGCGACGCTCGCGCTTGCCGTTGCTGCCATCCTTTACTTCATAGACTTCGGTCGCCCACTCGCCACTCCGACGCCGGGCAACCCGTTGCGTCTGACCAACAATCACGTCACGGACTTGCACCCCGATTACTCCCCTGACGGCACGCGCATCGCGTTCGCCAGCAATCGTGAAGGCAGGTCTGATATTTACGTGATGGACACGGACGGTTCCAACGTCGAGCGTCTGACGCACAGCCCGGCTGATGACGACACCCCGGCGTGGTCGCCCGACGGCACCAGAATCGCTTTCCAAAGTAGACGCGACGGTAATCTTGAGATTTACATGATGGACGCAGATGGCCGTAACCAGACGAACATCAGCAAAAGTCCGTCGGATGATTCGCGGCCCGCGTGGTCGCCAGATGGCAAGTCGCTCGTCTTCGCCAGCACCTCGCCCGCCGAGCCTTTGAACTACGACATTCATGTGATGCGCGCCGACGGATCGGGCAGGCGTCGTTTGACTACTGACCCCGGTGTGGACACCGACCCGGCGTGGTCATCCGACGGTGCGAGAATCGCTTTTGCCAGTGACCGTGACCATCAGTCATACGAGATTTATACGATCAACTCGGACGGCGGCGACGTGCGGAACCTGTCGAATCATCCGGGCAATGATGTCAAGCCCGTATGGTCGCCCGACGGCAAACGGATCGCCTTCGCCGCCAATCGTCCAGCGAAAATCGATCTGCCGGCGCTCTACGTGATGAACGCCGACGGAAGCAATCAACGACTCATCACGGGCAGCACCACCTTCGACGATGAACCAGCGTGGTCTCCCGACAGTCGTCATGTCGCCTTTCAAACTGAACGCGACGGCAACTTCGAGATTTACGTCGCGGATTCACAGCCCACCGCAAACGTCTCCCGCCCCGATTCAGCAAAGAAATACGTGATGCAACGAAAAGCAAAGAAGTGCTTGTGTATTTATCCTCTGAGAGTCGAGAAAGAGTCGATGAAATGGTTCGCAAGGTGGTCACCGCAGGCGGAACAACCTACTTGCTCGGCGTACCCGACATGCCGACCGGACCGTAGCGCGAATAGGTTACGTCTCCAGCATCATAGCGGCTCGTAAAGCGCGTATGTGGTGTTGGTCCCGTCCGCGAATGGCTGTCGCACTGTGACAATGACCCGACACACAAAAGGGTCTTAAGGTAAAGAGTTATTGCATCCCACCGTAACGAACACACTTCTGGCTGTGATGCGGCTTGCGGCGAGTTGCCTCACTCGCCATACCGTGCCCTGACGGTCGCCGCCGTTCCTCGCGCGGGCAGCGTGACAATGAACAGGTTGAAATACTCGTCATCGCTGATCGCCGACACCTGCTTTCCGCTCAGGCGCTCGATGATAAGGGGCAGCGTGTTGCTGTGGCTGACGACGACCACCGCCCCGCCGCCTTGCTTGGCCGTGATCGCGCGCGCGAGTTGTTCGACATACACGCGCGGGTCGTCGTGGTTGACCGTCAGTGTCGTGACGATCACACCCGTGTGCGCGGCAAGCGGCGCGGCAGTGTCGGTCGTGCGCTTGAACTGTGTGGTGTAGATCGCCGAGACGCCCGCTTCGCCGAGCGTCTGCGCAAGTGCTTCGGCCCGTCTCACGCCCGCTTCGCTGAGCGGCGGGTTATTGTCGGAAGCTTGGGCTTTCTCGGCATGGCGCACGAGGTACACGACAGTCGGAGGCGCATGTCCCGCGTCGCGACACGCCAGTGGCGCGAGTGCGAAAAAGCTCAGGACGAATGCCGCAAGCAGCGTCGAACGTTGGCTGTTAATCATGACGTAATGTTGCCTCAGCGGGTCTTGACTACATCGCGCCATGCCGCATGTTCCCTGCTGAGCATGGATGGGGATGCAGCAGAGCAGCGTGCGAAGGCACGCCAGTTTGAGTTTTAGAAGAGTTAGAACTTACGCAGTGGAAATAAACCCCGGTTGAAACCACAGGACTGAACTGAAATACGACTTTCCGTAAGTTGTTGATTCTTCGTTCAACTGCGTAAGTCCTATGGGAATTAGATATGATGACAAAAATAGAAGTTTCATGTTCGCAACTCACACTAGAGGATAGGGATTTGTCAGCGCTCATGCGCCTTATCGCTCGTCACCCGAAGCCTCAGCATCGAGCAGCCGCCGCGCCATCCCGAGCGCCATCATGTACCGCCCCGTCCCGCCCGCGTCACACGCTTCCACTAGTTCCGCGAGCGCCCCTCGCAGTTCCTCGAAGGTAGCCTTAGCTTGCTGCGTTCTGCCTCCAGCTCTCTCACTTGTTCTGCCAGGACATCAATCGTGACCGGGCGCTTGCGCCCCTTGCGCTCTGCTGCTTGACCTGTTCCGTTCACGCTGCCTTCGTCTCCCTTGAAGGCAAGCGCATCCGCAGCCCGATGCGCGACTCGAGCGCTCGCCAGCTCTCTTTTTGCATCTGTTTGACTATCTCGCCGCGCCCGACCATCACCATCTGCACGGCCAAGTCGTTCGCGACCACGATTGTGCTCAAACTGTGCAACACCCGCATCGTGTTGAGCCTCAGATGGTGCGCGTCATCAATCAACAGCAGCGCCCGCTTGTCAGCCGCATACTGGCGACCACAGTACGCCTCAAAGTCTTGAAAGAGATGGTAGTATCTTGAGCGCTGGGCCTTGAGTCCGACCGAGGCGGCGATGTGGCGCATCAACGCCGTGTCGGTGCCCCGCTCCGGCACCGTGACGCGTGAAGGCATGTAGTCGCGTCTCTTTTGATAGCGGCGATGCAGATCGCGGATGACTGAAGCTCTCACCGCTTCATCATCTTCGAGGATGAGGACGTGTGCGCGAGCGAGGAGCGTCCACTCGAGACGCTGTTGCCACTCGTCATTGTGTGTTGAGGTGCTCACGGTGAATTCATTGTACTCCGGAAGGACTCTCCGCGGACATCTATAATGCCGTTTCATGGGAGAGGATCCATTCATCACTTCGACCACAGCCGTGTGCTCTCGGTGACTTCGTGCCTGGCTCTTGGCGACTCCATCTCTCAGGGATTTTCGGTTCGAGGTCACCAATGATCAGCAACTCATCCAGCGAAGCTGGCGTATCTCATCGGATCGTAGTCCGCCGAACAACCACACGATTGCCACTGCGCGCAACATCTGGAGCGGATACTATGACTGGCCTTTTATCCTCTGACACCACGGCGTTGATGTCGGCAGGTCTTCAGCTGTTAAGTTGAGTCCTGCCCAGACCAGTTTCGCCCAGATGTCATCAGCAATCACGCGCAGGTCCGATCCGATCTGCGCTTTGATCGAGCGCGGCGGTGGACATGCGTGCGCGATAGGATGGGCGAAAGACCACCGCCACTGATTTCTCCATTGATGACGATCTCCCCAGGTGTGGCTGGAGCGCGACCAGCTACAACAGCGTCAAGTGTTATCGACGCAACATTGTATGACATATAAGACGCATGATATAGTAGGGTTTTATTAGCGAATGGAGGCCGATTATGTGTGGACGCTTTACGCAGAGCTCATCACTTGATGAGATTGCTGCCGCGCTTGAAGTGGCAAAGATGGTGGCGGACAAGAGTCGCCCGCGGTACAACATCGCACCCACGCAGGACGTGGCGGCGGTGCGTGAGACATCCGGCGAGCGCGAGATGCGGGTGCTGAAGTGGGGATTAGTACCGGCATGGGCCAAGGACGTTGAGATCGGTAGTCGGTTAATCAACGCGCGCGCGGAAACCGTCACCGAGAAGCCCAGCTTCCGCGAGGCCTTCAAGCGCCGGCGATGTCTGATTCCGAGTGATGGTTTTTATGAATGGAAGCGCGAAGGCACGCGCAAGCAGCCCTACTACTTCCGGATGAAGGATGAACGCCCTTTCGCGTTTGCCGGATTGTGGGAGCGGTGGGAGGGAAAGGGGCAGATGGTCATCGAGTCATGCACGATCCTGACGACCGCAGCCAACGAGGTGCTGGCGCCGGTGCATGACCGGATGCCAGTGATCATCGCCCCTGAGAATTACGAGCCATGGCTCGACATGCGCCAGAGCGCCACAGATCAGTTGTTGCCACTGCTGCGTCCGTACCCAGCCGCGGAGATGACATCGTTTCCGGTGAGTGTGGCGGTCAACAATCCGCGATCAGAAGGCGCAGAGTTGATTGCGCCCTTCATCAACTCACAATGAACACCCGCGATCACCGAACGTCGAGCGGCGCAGACGAACAACGTGAGGACTCGGGGACGGAGCAGCAGCGACGCCGTGGCCTGCACCTTGTTCCTGCAGCGCCCTCACCCGTCACGAGGACATCAGCCGACGAGGAGTTGCAAGAGTTGCTCAAAGAGTTTAAGCGTCGGGCGGGAAGTAGGAAGAAGTCTGGAGACGACCCGCCGCCGGCAGCATGAGCAAGAGGCGGTATCGATCGGTCGTGGATGATTTATCACCACAGAAGTTCTGCATCGTCTCGGCTTGCCCGGTGTGCGTTAGTGGCGCGGAAATCGAAGTCGTGCATTGCAACGGCAGGCTGATCAGCGCATCGAAGTGGCGGGCGAGCGCGTCCAAGAGCGAACGCTGTCCACGACGGTCGAACAGGTAAACGTGGAGCGGCGCGTCAGCTGAGTCGGCGACGCGCTTGACGGCGGGGAGCAGCTTTTGCAGCCACCCGATGAGCAGGCGTTGTTCGCTTACGAGGTCGGGCACGACGTCCGCCATCTCGATGGCGTTGACGACCCCGCGCGGACCCACGACGCTCGCCGCCAGCATGTACAGGCGGTCCTGGATGTGGTCGCGCTGCGCGTCAACGAAGACTTTGACGAGATCGGGGTAACTGTTGGTGTCGGGGAGCGAACCCCAACTAGAACCGTAGAGCGTGCGTCGGTGCTCAATTCCTGTGTCCCTTAGT
>Ga0136617_10006698_pt1 | contig 10275 bp, 9 predicted proteins | sample AntDrymUQ3222106_2_FD_129672 | JGI IMG/M metagenome (GOLD analysis project Ga0136617, IMG submission 129672) | Polar desert sand microbial communities from Dry Valleys, Antarctica - metaG UQ322 (21.06) | ecosystem: Environmental > Terrestrial > Soil > Desert | place: Antarctica: Dry Valley... | reverse complement strand
TTGCGTTTCGGACGCAAGGATAATTTCTGGCAGATGGCGGAAACCGGACCGTGCGGACCAAACTCGGAAATCAATTACTACTTGGGCGACGAGCCGGAAAACCCGGAAAAAAACCGCGCCGATTTGGTGAATGCCGATGAAGGCGACACGACGATGGAAATCTGGAATCTCGTGTTTATGCAATACAACCGCGTCGAGACGGAGAAAGGCGTTTATAAATTAGAGCCGCTGCCCGCACCGTCGGTTGACACGGGCGCAGGCTTGGAGCGGATGACGGTCGTGATGGAAGGCGTTCATTCGACTTTTGAAACCTCTTTGCTTAAACCGATAGTTAAATTTACAGAAGGTCTTTCAATTTTGTCAGAGTTAGAATCTGAGATAAATGTTGAAATAGATTTACTAGCTAATCTATTGGATTCGTATAAAATTCCTTTTGAGTTGATTTTTTCAAGTATAGCTGAATACCGTATTGAAGTTACTGATAACTATGAAAAAGGCATACCGCTTAAACCCGTAGGCGTTTTGACACCATCATTTAAAGTGTCTTTTGGAACTCCTCACTTAATCAATATAAGAACTGGTGAGCCAATGCCAGCAAAAGATTATGTTGGTGAGTCTGAGTTCAAATCAAGGCTTGAAAGAGCAGTTCAGCGTTATAAAATTGTTCCTGTCAATTTGGACGAACAGAAACAATTTGCCTGCCGCGTGATTGCCGACCACGCCAGAACGACGGCTTTTTCCATCGCCGACGGAATTTTGCCCAGCAACGAAGGCAGAAATTACGTTTTGCGAAAAATTATGCGCCGCGCGATTTATCACGGGCGCGAGCATCTCGGTTTTAAAGATGCGTTTTTTTACAAAGTCTGCGATTTCGTCGTTGACCAAATGAAAGACGCTTATCCCGAACTCGATGTGCAGCGCGATTATATCGGCAAAATGGTGCAGCTTGAGGAAGAAAGATTCGGCGCGACGCTGACGGTTGGTTTGAAGGAACTGAAAAGATGGCTTGATGAGAACATTCCAATTCCATTTAATTTGCCAATACTGCAATTTGAAATGAATAGTCTGGCTAAATTCAATGACACATTAGGTCTTCCTGTTGATTTGATTTATGTAATTATATCTGGACGTATAGCTGAAATTAATAGATTGCGTTCTGAAGGAACGGCTTTAAGAATTTTAGATAGCGAAACTTTTACCAATGGAATTGAACAAGCGATTAAAGAGCTACAAAAACAAAGTGGAATCGGACAAACTAAACAAAAAGAAACTCTCAAACCGATTTATACGGCAATGGAAAGAACTTCCGTTCGCTCAAATTTTCACGGTTACGAAAAAACGCAAGTTGAAGATGCAAAAGTCATCGCTCTTGTGAAAGACGACCAGCAAACGAATGAACTCAAGGAAGGCGAAGAAGGTTTAATCGTTTTGAATGAAACGCCTTTTTACGCCGAATCGGGCGGGCAAGTCGGCGATACGGGAACGCTTGTCAGAACCGCCTACGGTAGTGGGCGGTTGAACGCTAATAATTCTATTGCCGATGATATTTCAAACGCTTCAAATTCCAACCTTCAACCATCCGCTACCGCAGATGGTTCTGACTTTAAGGCAACCGTCTTCGATACGTTTGCGCCGATTGCTGGAATAGTTTTGCACAAATCGAAAATCGAAAAAGGTTCAATCAAAGTCGGCGACGAAGTTACCGCAATGGTTGACACGGAAAAACGCGATGCGACGAGGCGCAATCACACGGCGACGCATCTACTTCACGCCGCGTTGCGGGAAGTTCTCGGAACGCACGTCAAGCAAGCCGGTTCAGTCGTCGCGCCGAATTATCTGCGGTTTGATTTTTCGCATTACCACCCGATTTCCAATGAAGAAATTAATGAAATCGAAGATTTGGTCAACCGCGAGATTTTGAAAAACGATGTGGTGAATACGAATCTGATGCCGGTTGAAGAAGCGATGCGTTCGGGCGCGATGGCTTTGTTCGGCGAAAAATACGGCTCGGACGTAAGAGTTTTGAGCATCGGCGAAGGCACGTTTTCAAAAGAACTCTGCGGCGGAACGCACGTTCGCGCGACGGGCGACATCGGCAGCTTTAAGATTTTGTCCGACGAAGCAATCGCTTCGGGAACCAGAAGAATCCGCGCGATTACGGGCTTGGACTCTTTCGCGCGTTTCCGTGAAGGCGAGCAGTTAATCGAAAAATCTCTGGGCGCGTTGCGGACGCAGCGCGACAATCTGCCGTCGGCAATCGAACGCCTGCAAGAAGAATTAAAACGCGCTAAACGCGAAAACGACGAATTGAAAATGAAAATTGCGACGGGCGCGGTTTCGCAGGTTTCATCGAACGGCGACGAAGCCAGAGACGTGAACGGCGTAAAAGTCGTGGCGAAAACCGTCGAAGGTCTTGATAAAGGCGGAATGCGTCATTTGTCCGACACGTTGCTGGCAAAATTAAAATCCGGCGTGGTCGTCCTGGCGCGAACCGAAGAAGATAAAGTTTCGTTCATCGTGCGCGTATCCGACGATTTGACCGATAAAGTTAAAGCCGGAAAAATCGTGCAGGAAATCGCCCCGATTGTCGGCGGACGCGGCGGCGGCAAAGCGGATATGGCAGAAGGCGGCGGCTCGGACGCATCGAAACTAACCGACGCTTTAGAAGAAAGTTATAAAGTTGTCGAACAAATGTTAGGTTAACTTTTAGATTGGCAATTTTTTAACTATGGCGACTTTCATTTTAGTTCCCGGATTCTGGCTCGGCGGTTGGGCGTGGAAAAATGTGACGGAAAAATTTCGCGGCATCGGTCACGAAGTTTTTCCCGTCACGCTAACCGGACTTGGCGAAAAAGTTCATCTCGGAAGCGAGCAAACAAATCTCGACACGCACATTGCGGACGTGGTGAATTTAATCAAATACAATGAACTTGAAGACGTTTATCTCGCCGGACACAGCTATGGCGGAGTCGTCATTACGGCAGTTGCCGATCAGATTCCCGAAAAAATCGCTAAATTAATTTATGTTGATTCCGCGCCGCTGCCTGACGGTTCGGCGTTGGTTGATTTTTATCCTCCCGAACGGCGCAAAGCGTTTGAGAAAAGCGTTGCGGAAAACGGCGACGGCTGGCTTTTGCCTCTGCCGCCGAGAGATTCACCGGTTCACGCGGAAAATCTGAAAGACGTGGATGACGAAATGTGGACGCGTTTTGAGAAAATGGCGACTTCGCAGCCGTTTAATGTTTCTTTGCAAAAGCTGAATTTGAAAAATCCTCTGCGTAAAAATTTGTCCAAACTGGCGATTTTCTCTGTTTTTTCAATTACGCAAGTTAAGGAAATGATAAACAGCGGCGCGCCGTTGTTTCAGGAATTAGCCGACCCGAATTTTGAGTTTGTCGAATTGCCGACCGGACATTATCCGATGTTTTCGCGTCCCGCCGAACTTGCCGATTTGCTGATGAAAGCGGCTGAAGAGAATTGACTGGTATAAAGAAAAAAGCGTGAATTTATGATTCACGCTTTTTTCTTGTAACAATAATTGAAATCAAGCGGAAGCCGATAAAGTTTTACAATTTCCCGTCGGCGTGTTTGATTCATGAATCTCAATTTCTTCCGTCGCGTCTTTCTCGTCTTTATTGTGCGAAGTAATCAGCGCGACCGAGCCGACAATTACACCTGCGCCGACGAGCATCTGCCCCGTGAAAGATTCGCCTGCGATGAGCCAGCCGAGAAAAACTGCGATAACCGGATTAACGTAAGCATAGGTTGCGACCATCGCCGGTTGCGCGTTTTTCAAAAGCCAACTGTAAGCCGTAAAGCTGATGAGCGAGCCGAAAATTATCAGATAAGCGAGCGCGAACCACGAATTTGCCGAAACATCGGCGGTGCTGAAACTTGTCCATTCACCTTTAATAATTCCGACTAAAGTTAAAACCGAACCGCCGGAAAGCATCTGCATTCCCGAAGTCAGCAAGGATGATTTCGGAGTCGTCGCCCGCAAGCCATACATCGAACCGGTCGCCCACGAAAACGCGGCGGCGATGACGAGAAACGCGCCGAAAATTTGTCCCGTTCCGCTTTCCGCTGAATTGCCGTTTTGTCCGCCGATTAACAAATAGACACCGACGAATCCGATGAGCAATCCGAACGCAACTTTCCAATTCGGGCGCGCTCCCTTGAGCCAAAGCCAGCTTAAAAGCACAATCCAAAACGGCTCGGTGGCGACGAGCAGCGCGGCGAGACTCGACGAGATATAATGCTGCGCGAGAACTACGCCGCCGTTGCCGCCCAAAAGCAAAAGCGTTCCGACGATAAAACTCGTTCGCCAATGCTTGAAACTCGGCTTTTCATAATCTTTCGAAAGACGCGCCCAAATGTATAGAATCGAACCGGCGAAAATGAAACGCGAGCCAGCCATCAGAAACGGCGGCAGCGTTTCAATCGCGTATTTGATGGCGAGATACGTCGAACCCCAAAAAATATAAACTGCCGCAAACGCCGCGATGAGTAAAATCGAAAAGCGTCTGGCATTTTGATTTGTTTTCGTTACTTCCTGCATAACCTTCCCTCATTCGTTTAATTTCGTTTATTCCTTCGCGGCTTGCGTTTAGTGGACGATACTTCTAAATTTTCGCTCAATTTTTCGAGCGGCAAAGCCGTCGTTTCCTTTATCGTCTGTAAAACAACCGTCGTTTTAGTTGAGGCGACATTCGGCACATTTTTTAATCTTTCCCGCAAAAGTTTGGCGAGTTCTTCCGTATTTTTCGCCCGCACCTTTAACAAATAAGAATCGTCGCCCGCCACATCGTGAACTTCTAAAACTTCTGGAATTTCCGCCAAAAATTTGTCCGTCTCGCTGCAACATTCGTTTGTGCGAACAAAAACAAATGCCGTCAAACCGAATCCGACTTGCGTTGGGTCAATTTCCGCCGCATAACCGCGAATCACGCCGCGCTCTTCCAATTTCCGCACGCGCTCCAAAACCGCCGACGGCGCAAGCCCGACTTGTCGAGCAATTTCAGCATTGGAGATTCGCGCATCTTTCTGAACAATATTCAATATTTTTGTATCAATTTCGTTAATCATTCGCTTTTTACCACATTTTTAAGAATAATCACTCAAAATTAGTTTGTCAAGGAATAATGTTTTAATTCAATTTGTAAGCAGATTGCTTGAGATAAAAGACGCCAGTCGAAAATTATCATCAAAAATGTTTTAATAAGTTATTCTTTGACGAAGGAGCAAAAAATATGAGCGCGGTTCTTTCATTTCCGACGACACAAGACGAAATCATTTCATACAATCCCGCGACGGGCGAAGAGTTCGGGCGCGTGGTAAACGCTTCAGCCGAAGAAGTTCGGGAAGCGGTCGAAAAATCCCGACAGGCGTTTGGGAAATGGAAAGAAACTTCCTTTCGTGAACGCGCTAAGTTTGTGATGCAGGCGCGGGAAATAATTTTAGACGAACTCGATGAAATTGCGCGTTTAATCTCTGATGAATCGGGCAAGCCCGTTGCCGAATCGCTTTCGATGGAGATTGCGCCCGTCCTTGATTTAATGCAGTATTTCGCTCGGAACGCCGCGAAGATTCTCAAACCGGAAAAAATCAATATCGGTCTTTACGCGACGCTTGGGCGCACGTCGAAAATTATTTACAAACCGCTCGGCACGGTCGGAATTATTCCCGCTTGGAATTATCCGTTTTCGATTCCGCTTGGCGAAACGGTAATGTCTTTAATGGCGGGCAACGTCGTTATTTTGAAGCCGTCGGAACTCACGCCGTTTATTGGACTGAAAATCGGCGAGATTTTCGAGCGAGTGAATTTGCCGACGGATGTTTTACAAGTCATAACGGGCGACGGACGAACCGGCGCGGCACTCGTTGATTCGGGAATCGAGAAAATTATGTTCACGGGCAGTGTAGCGACGGGAAAGAAAATCGCTGAAAGCGCGGCGAAACATTTAACATCGGTTGTCTTGGAATTAGGCGGCAAAGACCCGATGGTAGTCTTCGCCGATGCAAATCTCGAACTCGCCACGCAAGGCGCGATTTGGGGCGCGTTTTGTAATTCCGGACAAAGTTGTTCGTCGGTTGAAAGATTGTATGTCGAAGAATCGGTTGCGGAGGAATTTACACGGTTAATCGTCGAAAAAACAAAACGATTAAATCAAGATTCGGGCGATAAGGAAACAACCGATGTGGCAGCGATGTCTTCGGAAAAGCAAATCAAAATTGTCGAAGACCACGTTGAAAGTTTCCGGCGCGCAGGCGCGCAAATTTTGACCGGCGGAAAAAGAAACGAAAAGTTCAAAGGCGCATTTTACGAGCCGACAGTAATTTCAAAAGCGACAAACGAAATGCGCGGAATGCGTGAGGAAACTTTCGGTCCGACACTTCCGATCGCCACTTTCAAAACCGAAGATGAAGCCGTTCGCTTGGCTAATGATTCTGATTTCGGTTTGACGGCAAGCGTTTGGACGCGCAATTTGTCAAAAGGAAAACGAGTTGCGGAAAAAATTCTCGCCGGAACCGTTTGCGTCAACGAAGTTCTCTACACGCACGGGATCGGGCAAACGCCGTGGGGCGGTTTCAAACAAAGCGGCTACGGGCGAACACACGGTAAATACGGTTTGCTCGAACTCGTCGCGCCGCAGCACATTCACGTCAATCACTTTTTACTCGCGCCGAATGCGTGGTGGCTTCCTTACTCGCCGCTCGCCGTTGAAACTTTTCGCGGATTTGCCAAATATTTTGCCAGCGGTTCGCTTCGTCAAACAGCGAAGCTGATGCCGCAACTACTGAAACGCATCAAAGAGTTACGAAGCAAATAGATTGCGGTAAAGAAGCAACACGAGCATTTTGTTATCAGGCAAATTTCCTTTGAGTCATCTGGTAAACGCCCGTCAGAAATGGATTTGCTGCCCGTTCGCGCCCGACGGTCGTATCCTCGCCGTGTCCCGTATAAACGGTTACGTCGTCGCCAAGCGGCAGGATTTTATCGGTTATCGAATTTATTAGTTGTTCGTAATCGCCGCCCGGCAAATCCGTTCTGCCGATTGAACCGGCGAATAAACAATCGCCGCTAAAAACCTTTCGCTGGTTTTCTTCCGCCAAAATAATATGTCCTTGCGCGTGTCCGGGACAGTGCAAAATCTTGAATCGCAAATTACCAACTGCATAAATTTCACCGTCTTGCCAATTGCGGGTTAAAGTCGGCGGCGTTTCATATTCCAAGCCGAGAGCTTTTAATTCGTGTTGCGGAATGCCCATAAAAAGCGGCTGGGCGGGCAAATTGTAATATAAATCTTCATCGTCTTTATGAAGAATGATTTCCGCGCGCGGGTAAATTTTATGCAAATCGGAAACACCGCCGATGTGGTCGAGATGCGCGTGTGTTAAGGTAATCGCTTGCAAATCGAGATTAGTCGCATTAATAAATTCGGCAATTCGGTCAGCTGAATCGCCCGGGTCAATGCAGACGGCGCGGCGCGTCTCTTCGCACGCCAGAACGCGCGTGTTTTGCTGAAAGATCGTGGTGATAAAGGTTTCGATAATCATTCTTTAATCAATTTATCAAGATAAATTTCCGCCTCAAAATCTTCAATTTTTCTGTCCTTCAAAACAAACAAAATCGCCGTTCGATAAGTTTCCGCCGTCGGTATTCCGTTAAAGCACGGCGTTTCTATTTCCGACAAACTCATATAGCTTATCAGACAATTAAGGAGCATCCACAAAAGCGTTTCTTCCCGCGTGCCAATGGGATTGTGTCGGCAAACGCTCTCGCGGTCTTCGTAAATGCCTTCACAAATTTGCGCAAACTCCTGTTCGCTGATTTTCGTCATCAAAAAATATTAAATCATTTCTTCAAACATTAAATAATGCGATTTCTGCATTCCGAGTTTTTCATAAACCCTTTGCGCTCGTTCATTTTCCGTTTCGACATACAATCGAAATCCGCAGACATCATTACGCTTCCGAGCTTTTGCTTTAACAAAATCATAAAGTTGCCGATAAATACCCTGACCTCTAAGTTCAGGCAAAATATAAACGCTTTGTATCCACCAAAACCATTGTCCGCGCCAATCGCTCCACTCGAAAGTAATCATCAAACCGCCGACAATCACCACGCCGCTTTCTGCAACGACATATAAACCTTTGTTCTCATCTTGAAAAACGGATTCCACGCCGCTTCTCAGAATTTGCGCGTCAAGCCGTCTGCCTTCGGTTTCGAGCGCCATCGCTTGATTAAATTCGACGAGCGACGGGGCATCTTCAAGTTTTGCAATCCGAATAATCATTGTCTTTCCTTGACGCGGGTGCTTTTGGTAACTACTCTAAAATGTTTTGCTCATTTTACAAAACCCGACCGAACATTTATGAAACTTCGTATACTTTATCACGGGAACTGCTTTGACGGCGTTTCTTCCGCCGCCGTTTTCTCAAAATTTTATCTGGCTAAATTTGCCAAAGATGCGGAAATTTCCTATACACCAACGATGCACAAAGCCGGCAATGCCTTTGACCGTGAGCAATTCGATGGCGATGTAAATGCAATTGTTGATTTCAAATACTGCGCCGACGAACGCTTGACATGGTGGTTCGACCATCATCAATCGGCGTTTCTCACGCCTGCCGACGAAGCGCATTTTCGCGCCGACGATTCGGGGAAAAAATTTCTCGACACGACGAGCAAATCCTGCGCCGAATTTATCGCTCGCATCACCAAGGAAAAATTTGATTTTGAAGACGAAAGTCTCGCCGAATTAATTCATTGGGCGCACATCATTGACGGCGCGCTGTATGAATCGCCCGCCCAATGTGTCGAACTGCGCTCGTCCGCGCTCAAATTAATGCAGATTATCGAAGGCGAAAACGATGCCGACTTTGTTGAAAAGATTATTCGTAGTTTGACTGAAAAATCTTTGGACGAGATTTTGGAAAGTTCGGAAATCCACGCGAAACTCGATCCAATTTTGGAAAGACATTGGAAGACGGTCGAGCTAATCAAAAGAAGAGCAGCATATTCGCGCGGCGTAGTCAGTTTCGATTTGGTCGGCGAGGGCATTGACGGTTACAATAAATTTATTCCGTATTATTTTTATCCCGAAACGACTTATACGGTGTCTTTGTCGCAAAGCTCGTTCAGGACAAAAATCTCGGTCGGTTCTAATCCGTGGTCGCCGCGCCCGCGCTACCACAATATCGCGGAAATCTGCCAACGCTACGGCGGCGGCGGACACGCAGTCGTCGGCGCGGTTTCGCTCAAGCCCGGAGATTTGGAATTGGGAAGAAAGCTTATGCGCGAGATTATCGAAGAATTGCAGTTTGAGGAATAAATTTGATTGTGCCGCTGATTACTGGTAAAGTGTTTTTCGATATTAAAAATTCTCATAATACATAAAAACAAGACGAGTGTATTTATTCGTTTAGCTTCACAGGCGGTTTTTTACAAATTTTTTGATGCGTTGGAAAAGTCTGTATAAATTGTCTCAAATATTTATCACAAAATATTTCAGTAATTGTTAAAATAATCATCCGTAAAAACCACGTTGTAAATTTAATTCAAGCATATCAAAGCGTTATTTTGGAGGAACAAAAATGAGTTGGAAGTTCAGAGTATTGCTCGGCGTGTTAATGTTTCTAGCCTCCGTTGTGTGGATCAAACTGCCGTCGCAAGCGACGAATGATAAAAAATCTTCGTCGGAGAAATATAACGAAGCGGCAAGGAACACGGTTACTCAGGTAGGTGATTTTTCCGTTGTTAAGCCGTCGGCTTTCGGCGCGTCCGAAGCAGTTAGAGATATGCCTAACAGCGTTCCGGACGCTCATCTGAGACGGGTTTTTTATTTGACTAAAGGTCAACTTCGTCAATCGGCACTTGAAGACGAAGCTATCGCCAAAGGCATTACCCTAGAACAATTCCTTAAAGAAATTAACCCACTTAACACGAGAGAACTCAAGAAGGTTATTCCGGGTGCCGGCGCGGGCGAAAAATTTAAAGACCCGCTGATGGACAAGTCCGTTCAATCCAATGCTCCGCAAGCGATGCCGATACCGGATTTAACTTTTAACGGCAATACTCAAGCGGACAACGCTGCGCAAGGCATCGGTGGAGTTCTGCCGCCGGATACAATCGGTGATGTCGGTCCTAATCATTAGACATTATTAGAAATAAGATAGCTCTTCAAGATTAGTAATATCAATGGTTTGCATTGGTTGTCGAAATGTCACCCGGAGATTGTGCAAACCACACGCAATCTCCATCACCACATCTGA
>Ga0136617_10006697_pt1 | contig 10276 bp, 10 predicted proteins | sample AntDrymUQ3222106_2_FD_129672 | JGI IMG/M metagenome (GOLD analysis project Ga0136617, IMG submission 129672) | Polar desert sand microbial communities from Dry Valleys, Antarctica - metaG UQ322 (21.06) | ecosystem: Environmental > Terrestrial > Soil > Desert | place: Antarctica: Dry Valley... | reverse complement strand
CAGTGCCATGGCAACCAGCACGCCGGCGGTGCGCCACCGCAAGCGGCGACGAGAGCTCGTCATAGCTCTGCGAGAATAGCGCAAAACTCCGCCAGCACCATGGCCGTGGCGCCCCAGACCTTCTCGCTGTCGATGTCGAAGAACGGCACGTCGATCTCGATGGCCTGGCCGCCGGTCGTCCGCGTCCGGAACTCCCGCTTGATGGTGGCCGGGTCGCGCAGTTGCGCCAGCGACGGCTCGATGATGCGGGCGACTTCCCACTCGGCCCGGTTGAACACCGGGCGGGCGCCAACGAAGCCGACCACCGGGTGCAACAGAAAGTTGCTCACGGGAATGTGAAGCGGCGTCAGCCGCCCCAGGATCCGCACCGCTCCACGGTCGACGCCAATCTCTTCATCGGCTTCACGCAGGGCGGCCGCTTCGATGGTTTCGTCCCCGTCCACCCGCCCCCCAGGCAGCGACACCTGGCCGGTGTGGTTGCGCAGCTGCGAGCCACGAACGGTCAACGGCAGAAAGAGCGAGTCTTCATGGGGATAGACCAGGACCAGCGCGGCACCGGCGCGAGTCCCCTCTGGGGTGGTCAGGGGATCCCAGCCAATGCGCGGGCTGGGTGCCATGCGCAACTGCGCCTCAAGGCCGGGCAACGGCCGCGACAGGGCGTCCTGCAGTCGCTTGATCAACTCGGCGGGCACCCCTTCAGCGTAGCGCAACCCGCCTTCGCCAAGGCTACGGCGCGGCAGGCTGTCAGCGGTCAGTTGCCCGTTCCCGGACCAACAGCCCGGTCGTTGAGACGAAGACCTCGAACTCCGCCGGCTCGGTCACTCGCACGAACGTGCCGGATCCGTACTCGGCGTCGAGTGCCGGCGCGAGAATGGCGTAACGGGTGCGAAGGGCGAACAGGTCCACCCATCGCTCGGGTGTCAGCGAATGCACGGTCCGCGTCGCGGTCCGCTCCCGCTCGAGGTCATCGTATCGGCCAGCGATCCGGTCCAGCTCGTAGGCGGTGTGCAGGCCGAACACGTTGGCCATGGGGTGCCATTTCAGGATGTGCGCGTCAACATACAGCGCGTCGCCGGCCAGCTCATAGTAGCTGGTCTCCGGGCGGCCGGGGATGTGAACGGTGGCTGAGAACAACTGCGGGCCAAGCGGCTGCACGACAATCCGCGCGGCGAGGTCTTCGCGCGTCAGCGCTCGATAGCCCTGCATGCCCACGCCGATCACTCCGGCCAGCGCCCCGAGAGAGAGCAGCAGCAAGCCCAGTAGCGTGCGCAGGACGAATCGAAACGGCCGCCGTCGCCGGAGCGCCAACAGCCCTGAGATCAGCAAAATACCGCCGAGCAATCCAAAGAGTACGGCGCCCAGCACGAGCGGTTGCGTCGCAAACGCTGACGTCATGGCCTCACCGTACCACGACTGGCCGATGGCGACGCGAGCATGACCGGCTGATCGGTTTCGGCAGATACTTGGATCGCGTGTCCTGGCTGGTGCTTGCCCTTGCGGCCGTGCTCTTCTTCCTCGCGATCTGGATCGTCGTGCCGGCGCCGACCATGACGCTGCTGACGTTCAGCATCGGTGCGCCGGAGATCAGTCCGCTCTTGTTGGGACCTGCGCTCGTCACGGTCTTCCTGGCGTGGCGGCGGCGACGGCACCGGGCGGGCCGCGTCGCGCTCGCGCTCTCGGCCATCGCCAGCGGCCTGTTCGCGATGCCGCTCGTGCAGTATCCGCGTAGCGCGCCGCTCTCGGCGACCACCCTGCTGGCCGGCGTCGACATGGGCCAGTCGCGCCTGACTCGCGACGTGCCGATGGGGTCGCCCGGGGGCGTTGCGCTCACGGTGGACATCTATCAACCCATGACTAACGGGCCACATCCCACCATCGTCCAGATTTACGGCGGCGCGTGGCAGCGCGGCGTGCCCGGCAACGACCCGGTGTTTGCCGCCCGCTTCGCTTCGAGTGGTTACGTGGTGTTTGCCATCGACTATCGCCATGCGCCGGCGTGGAAGTGGCCCGCGCAATTGGAGGACGTGCAGATGGCGTTGGCGTGGGTGCGGGAAAACGGGCCGAACTACGGCGCCAATACCTCGAAGCTCGCCCTCTTCGGCCGCTCGGCTGGCTCGCAACTCGCCATGGTCGCGGGACTTCAGGATCCAGGGGTCTCAGCGGTGATCAGCTACTACGGCCCGGTGAACCTGACGCAGGGATGGCGGCAACCACCGCGGCCGGATCCGATCGGCTCCCGGGCGGTGCTCGAAGCCCTCCTTGGCGGCACCCCCGACCAGATGCCGGAGCGCTACCAGCACGCCTCACCGATCTCGTATGTGTCGTCGCGAGCGCCTCGCACGCTGCTGATCTACGGTTCACACGACCACATCGTGCAGTCGCGGTATGGCCGGCAGCTACACGGGGCGCTGGTCGCGGCCGGCGCGGTCTCTGAGCTGATCGAAATTCCGTGGGCCGATCACGCCTTCGACGCCCTCCCCGCAGGTCTCAGCGGCCAACTGTCCCTGTTTCACACTGAGCGGTTCCTGGCCGAGGTGTTCGGGCGCTGATCAGCGGGGCTTCATTCACGATCGCTGGTGGCCAGCGAACCAATCTTGCGCAGCGGGATTCTACTCCCGCCACGGGGCGGCGCTAAAGGGCCGCTCTTCGGCTAACTCGGCTTCGTGATCTTCGCGCAGGCGGAACTTCTGGATCTTGCCGGACGCCGTCAGCGGAAAGGCCTCGACGACCCGAATAAACCGCGGGACTTTGAAGCGGGCGAGTCGTTCGCGACAAAACACCTGCACCTCATCGGCCTCAATCGTTGCCCCCGGTCGCAGGCGGAGCGCCGCGCCGACGTCTTCGCCAAAGAACTCGCTGGCCACGGCATAGACCGAGGCGTCGGCAATCGCGGCATGATCGCGAAGCACATCCTCCACCTCCTTTGGCGCGATGTTCTCACCGCCGCGGATGATGATGTCCTTGATGCGGCCGGTGATCCGCACCCGCCCGGCCTCGTCCACTGATGCCTGATCGCCGCTCTTCAACCAGCCGTCGGGCGTCATGGCGGCGGCGGTGGCATCGGGCATCTGATAGTAGCCTTGCATCACAACGTAGCCCTTCGCCCACAACTCGCCGTCAGCGCCAGTCGCGGCCGTCGCGCCCGTCTGCGGATCGACGATTCGCACTTCCACCTCCGGCAACACGCGGCCGACGGTCTGCGTGCGCTCAATGAGGTCGGCGTCGCGCGGTGTTTGGGTGAGGCCGGGTGACGTCTCGGTCAGTCCGTAGACGATGGTCAATTCCGGCAGGTGCATCTCGTCGATCACGCGCCGCATCAATGGCTCCGGGCACAGCGCGCCCGCCATGATGCCGGTCCTCAGCGACCCGGTCCGGAAGCGCCCGAAGTCAGGGTGCTCCAGCTCCGCCAAAAACATGGTTGGCACACCGTAGACCGCCGTGCATTGTTCCCGATCGATCGTTTCGAGCACACGGGCCGGTTCGAAGAATTCGAGCGGACACAGGCAGGCGCCGTGGGTGAAAGCCGCGAGCACGCCGAGCACGCAGCCGAAGCAGTGAAAGAGCGGCACACACAGGCACAGGCGATCCGATGGTGTGTAGCCCAGGCCTTGACCAACCCAGTAGCCGTTGTTGACGATGTTCCGGCTCGACAGCATTACGCCTTTGGGAAAGCCGGTCGTGCCCGAGGTGTACTGCATGTTGATGACATCATCCACGCCGACCGTCGCCTCGCGGGCATCCAGCGCCGCCTCGGTCACGGACGCGCCAGGCGCACGCAGGCTGGCATAAGGCATGGCCTCCGCCGGGCACTTGTCCCCGACGAAGATCACACGCTGCAGGTGAGGCAGGCGCGCCGCGCGATCGCCGCCAATGGCGCCGGCGGCGCGAAGTTCCGCGATGTAGTCGACATCCTTGAAGCCGGCGATCGTCACCAGTGTCGACGTTTCACTCTGGCGCAAGAGGTACTCGATTTCGCGCGCCCGCAGCGAGGTGTTTACGGTAACAAGGATGGCGCCAGCCTTGGCGAGCGCGAACTGCAGGACGATCCATTCAGGAACGTTGGTGGCCCACACGGCCACGCGATCGCCCCGCGCCACACCGGCGGCAATCAGCCCGCGCGCCACGAGCCGAGATTCTTCCTCGAGCTGGCGGAACGTCCATCTCAGGTTGCGCTGGTGGTAGACGACCGCCTCGTGGTCAGGCAGGGCTTCGGCCAGGCGGGTGAGCAGCTGGCCGACGGGGACGTCACGAATTGGGTGATCTGGCGATTTGGTGATTCGGCGATTGTCTCGCAGATCGCGAGATCACCACGTCACCAGATCACGAAATCATCGACGGCGCCGCCTCGGCCCGTGAATGGCTAGATCCACGGCGTCCGACGGCGTCTGCACGGCCAGGCCGTCGGCCCGGGCATCGCGCACGAACTGTGCGTCCACCTTGTGAATTCTCATCCGAACCAGCTGCTCTTCGGAGACGGTCACAAACCCCACCTCCTTCATGCCCTTGATGTATTCCCGGGTAACACGGTGAATGCGGAACTTCACGAGCTGATCGATGCTCATGCCGCCGAACCCAAGCGCCTTCAGTTGATCCATCTCCTCGGGCGTCACCTTGTGGATGCGCATCTTCACCAGGTCTTCGGCCACCACGTTCTTGTAGCCACGGGAGTCGAGCGCGCTAACGAAGTCCGGCGTCACGTTGTGAATCCGCATCTTTACCAGCTCTTGGGCCGGCAGGTTGCGGTAGCCGAGGCTTTCCATGGCGCGAATGAACTCCGGCGTCACCTTGTGGATGCGGAACCGGATCAACTCCTCGACCGACTGGCCGCGGATACCGGCAGCTTGAAGAGCCTTGATGTTCGCCGGTGTGGCGCCGTGAATCGCCATGCGAACCAGGTCTTCGACCGGCACCTTGGCGTATCCCACCGCAGCAAGGTCGCGGACGAACTCCGGCGTCACCCGATGAATTCGCGTCCTCACCACGTCGTCAATCGGCAGGTTGGCGTAGCCGGCCTGTGCCAGGCCGCGAACGTGGGCCACGGTCACGTCGACCACGGCGAGGCGAATGAGGTCGTCGCTCGAAAGGTTGCGGTAACCAGCGGCGCCCATGTTGGTGGCGAACGCAGAATCGGGGGTGAAGCTGTAGGTGCCATTGCCTCGGCCCTGCTCGAACGAGCCGGTGAACCTGAACGTGCCGGCCTCACGCGTCCAGATGAACTGGATATTGTCGGCGACGTTAGCCAACGCCGATGCGGGCAGTCCCACGAGGTCGCGCAGCTTGACGCCGAAGCCCCAGCGGTTGTCGCCGGCGTTACTGCGCAGGTTGAGCTGCACCCGCGGCTCCCCGTCATCATCCCGCCACGTGTTGCGGGTGTCGGCGGTCCAATCGCCTCGATACACAGATGAGGGCGCTTGGGCGATGGATGACGCAGAGATCACCAGGGCCGCCGATGATACAGATGACGCAGAACTAAAATGCCTGCCGCCCAGGGCCGATACCCCCACCGGGAGTACGGCGGCCCAGGCGGCCGGCGCGGTCAGAAGAGTGAGGGTTAGAACGACGAGTCTTCGCATCACAGTGACCTCGAGCCATTGGATGGTTCGGGGTCGCTGGATGGTTGGAATCCGCCTTCGCCAAAGGCTCGACGGAAAAGGCTAGCGGAGAATCTCCTCGAAGAACTTGAGGGCCCGGGCATCCTTCGACTGGCCGAGCCAGAACATGGCCTGTTTACGCACGGCCGGGTTCTTGTTGGTCCGCGCCTGCTGAATGAGCAGCGGCACGCCTTCGTGGTCGGGCAGCTGGCTCAAGGCGAAGACGGCCTTCTTCTTCACGTCGGTGTCTGGATCGTTGTCGATCGCAGCAGTAATGGTGCCGACCGCCTTCTGCCCCGCCCGCTGGGCGAGCCAGAACAATGCCGAGCCGCGGACCTTGGTGCTCGCGTGATCGCGCGCCAGGGTGATAAGCGTGTCGAGCGCCTGCTGGCCTTCGTGCATGGCCATGGCCGTCACCGCCGAGTCGACCGTGCGACTGCTGGCGGATGCAAGCGAGAGGAAGGTTTTCAGATAGCCCAGGCTGTCGGCAGCGGTGACCTTGGTGAACCAGTGCACGGCCTTGCCGCCGGCGTCGAGGGGACAATCGGCCGAGTAGCTGCGAATGCGCGTGACCTGGCCGCCTTCCACGCGATACAGGACAAAAAAGAAGTCCGCCGCCTCGAGTAACACGGGTCCGGACACCGGGCTCCTCATCTTGTCGTCCCAGTAGTCGCACATCTGGTGATCGCCGGCGATCACCGGGACGGCGTAGCCAATCCAAGTGGGTTCGGTGAGCTTGGCGGCGAGCGCCGGCAGGTCTTTGGCGAGACCTGCCGACACCATGTGGTTCTCGAGGCGCCCGTTGGAAAGTCTGGGCGTCTGGGCCGCGGCAATGGTCGCGGTCAGTGCGATCAGGAAGCCGGCAACCCTGAAGGGTTGCCGCCACGACGCGACCATGGCGCTCATTTGTTCAGAATCTCCATCAGGTAGTCGAGCGCGACCTTCGACTTCATCAGCGAGAGCTTCGAGACCATCTCGCGCTTCATCCCGGGATCGGTTTCCTTGCGGGCGATGGCGACCAACGACTCGGCGTTGTTCTGCACGAACAGCGCGTTGATCACCGAGCGCTTGATGTCAGCTTCCTTCTCCTTGGCGTAGATGCCGACCAGGGCATCACCGGTCTTGGCGCGGCCCATGGTGCCGAGATGGCGCACGGCCGTGCGGCGCAAATCGGCGTTCTGCTCGGTATTGGCCACTTCGATCAGGCGCGTGGCATCGCCGCCGACGAACAGCGACTGCAGGATCTGGCGCTTGACGTCGACCACCGATTCCTTTTGATACATCTGCCACAGCTCTTCGCGCGCGCCCATCACGCCCAGCTGGCGCACCGCCTCCTGCCGCAGTTCGGGCGTCTTCTCCGTGGTGGCGGCAGCCAGCACCCGTTCCTTGTCGCCGGCGACCATGAACGAGCGCAGAATCTGGCGCTTGATGTCGACGTCGCTGGAGCCGGCGTAGATCTCGGCGAGCACCGCGCGGTTCTCGCGCGAACCATGCACGCCGAGATACTGAATCGCGCGTCGCTGCACGTCGGGATTGGAGCCGCCACGGGCGACCGTTGCCAGCACCGTGCGGGCGCGGGTCGAGTTGCTCTGCGCCAGCACGAACAGCGCGCGAGCCTTGAGCTGCGGCGATGCCGATCCCTGCAGCAGCTTTTCGAGCATCGGCACCGCCTGCTCAGGATCTGAGTGCTGCAGCCCCTGGATGGCAAGCAGCTTGAGCTCCTCGTCGGATTCAGCCTCGGGGCGCGGCGCCTGGCCGGCATTCTGGCGAACCTGCATCTCCAGCGCCTTCGCGTCGGCCAGCCACCGGCTGGTCGGAAACGCTTTGAGTTCCGTCAGCATTGCGAGCGCCTCGGCCTGCATGCTCAGCTTATCGAGGGCGTAGGCTTTCCAGTACAGCGCCGCGTCGATCCGCCCGGAGTTCTTCGAGTCGATCACCGAGGTGAATTGCTCGACTGCGCGTGCCCACTGACGGCGCTCCAGAGACTCCTGCCCACGCTGATAACTCTCGTCGACGCGCTGGCGGCGATCGGCTTCGCGCTGCTTGGCTTCCTCGGCGCGCTGCTTGGCTTCCTCGGCGCGCTGCTTGGCTTCATCCTCACGCGACTGCTCATCGTCACGCCATCGCTGGCCGTCGAAGCGATAGAGGCCGGGCGCAAGCACGGCCCGGGCGCCGTCGATCGCCGCCAGCCGCGACAGTTCGGCGAGTTGCGACAGGTCGGCCAAGCGCGGCAAGTCCGCCAGCCGCGGCAAGTCAGCCAGCCGTGGCAGGTTGGCGAGGTTGGGCATCGCCGGCAGCACCGGGATGCCCGGCATCGCTGGCAGGGCCGGCGTCACGGGTTCGACCTGGGCGGCGGCGATCGCCGGCGTGACGAGCACGCCGCAGACCATCGCAATCCGGCCGGTGTTGATCATCGCTCTCATCGTTCGTTTCTCCATCTTCGGCGACGCCTTTGGCGGCACTCAGGTGCCGCCCTTCTGGCGTCCAATGTTCGATTCTCAAACGCACTCCGCGGCCCTACGAGATCGGGGGCCGCTGCGGAAGTCGATCGCCTGCCTCGCGATCGGTTCGGGGTCGGTTACGCATCTCCGAGGCAATCACGCGCACGCGGAACAACAGGTCCTGGGCGGTGATGCGATCCTTCACGCCAGACAATTCGTTAGACGTGACATCTGCCGGAGCGTTGGCAATCTCCAGCAGCACGCGCTCGAGATCCTCGAGCACGTCGGCCACGCCAGCGTCGCCTGATTGCGCGGCGGACTGCCGAATGAGGCGATTGGCGGCCACCAGATCGGAGGCGCGCTCCTGCTCGCCGGCAAACACGCCGGCTTGATCGACATCGTTGTTCACGAGCTCGGTCAGCATCATCTGCGTGCGATCGAGGTGGTCGCCGACCGCGGCATGCAACACACGCTGGGGCGAGGCGTCGGCCACCACCGCGGTATCGGGCGCAACGCCGGCCGGCACTCCACCGGAGAACCGGCCGGCCATGAAGGCGACCAACACGAGCGCGGCAACGCCTCCGGCCAGCGCCCACTGCGGGAACCAGAAGAACGTGCGCCATCCACTCGCTTCTTTGGCGTCGAGCTGCGGCTCGAGCCGGGCCCACACATCGCGCTCGAAGCCGGGACGCGCCGCCACTGGAGCCGCCGTCTCGACCAGCGCCAGCACGCGATGCAGCTGCGACGTCGCGGCCTGGCAGTCTCTACACTCGACGAGGTGCTGGTCGAGACGCGCTTCGTCGGCGCGGGCGATCTCGCCGTAGTAGTGGAGGATGAGCTCTTCTTCCGACAGGTGATTGGTCATTTGGTTTCTAATTGCCGCCCGGCAAGGAGGCGTGCCTGCGTGCCCTCGAGTGCCCTACGGCTGCGCGAACGGCTCGAGTGCGTTCCTCATCTTCTTCACGGCGCGAAAAATACTGTGCTTCGTCGCGCTCGTCTTCATGCCGAGCTTCTCGCCCACTTCTTCGATCGACATGCCTTCGACGTGTCGCAACGTGAAGGCGGCACGCTCGAGAGCGGTGAGCAGCCCAAGCGCCTGGTTCACGCGATCCCCAATCTGCGTGCTGGCCGCCACCCGCTCCGGCGTGGGCTGTGCTTCTGCGCCGCGCTCGCTGAGCGGACCCTGCTCGAGGTCGGCCGGGTCGTGCGCGTCCTCACGATGGCGCCGGCCGCGAATCAAGTCGATTGAACAGTTCACGGTGATCCTGTGCAGCCAGGTCCGGAAATCGGCCCGGGCTTCGAACCGGCTCAACTGCTTGTGCGCCTTGAGCCACGCCTCTTGCACCACGTCTTCGGCATCCTGCGCGTTGCCAGTCATGCGGTGCGCCAGCGAAAAGAGGTAGCGGGAATGGCGATCGACTAGCGCTCGAAACGCCTCGCGGTCGCCTTCGCGGGCCTTGGCGACCACGGCCGCGTCGCGTTCATCCATTCCTGTAACTTGGACGGGATTCGACGCATTCGGTTGGCTTGGAGCAGTCAACGATTGAGGGCGGCTGAAATGTAGAGTTAAGAGACACTACACCTTTAGAATCAATAGTTTACGCCTTGCAATTAGGGGCTGGCGAAGCGCATCATTCTGCCATGGACCGACGTTTTCCGACCGGCAAGTTTGCCTTTAACCCCAGCCCGACCGCAGAATCCCGCCGCCAGTGCATTGATACGATCGGCAGCTTTCCGGCAGAGCTCAAGGCTGCCATGACCACCGCCCAAATCGACCGGCACTACCGCGAAGGCGGCTGGACCGCGCGTCAGGTGGTGCATCACGTCGCCGATAGTCACATGAATGCGTTTGTGAGGTTCCGCTTGGCGCTGACCGAGGATAAGCCGACGATCAAGCCATACAAAGAGGCCGAGTGGGCCAAGCTGGCCGATTCGACGACAGAGGATCCGGCGGTTTCCGTGCAGATTCTCGAGGGGTTGCATCGCCGCTGGCAGCGAATGCTGGAGGCGATGACCGAGACTGACTTCGCGCGCGCCGCCATTCACCCAGAGCACGGCCCAGTCACCCTCGACTGGTTCCTCCAGTTGTATGCCTGGCACGGCCGGCACCACATCGGCCACTTGAAACTGACTGCGCCGGCCTGAGGCGTGCGACTTGGGCCAGCCCAAGTCGCAAGTCCCAAGCCGCAACAACTACGGTGTGACCTGGCAGGTCGGCGAGAGGTCGCGGACGCCGGACACCTG
>Ga0136617_10006696_pt1 | contig 10277 bp, 7 predicted proteins | sample AntDrymUQ3222106_2_FD_129672 | JGI IMG/M metagenome (GOLD analysis project Ga0136617, IMG submission 129672) | Polar desert sand microbial communities from Dry Valleys, Antarctica - metaG UQ322 (21.06) | ecosystem: Environmental > Terrestrial > Soil > Desert | place: Antarctica: Dry Valley... | reverse complement strand
AGCTGGCGCAGCACCTCGACGTCGCACCACTCCCGCCGCACACCCTCCGGGCGGAACTCGCCGCGGACGATGCGCCCGTCGGTCTCGAGCGCAGCGAGGGCGCCGGCGGCCCGCGGTTCGGGGATGTCGAAGCGGGCGCCGACCTCCCGGTCGACGAACGGCCCATGGGTCCGGGCGTAGCGACCGACGAGGTCCTCGAGTGGTCTCGGCACCGGGTCGGTGAACGTCGCCGGCAGACCGAGCGGGAGCGCACAGCCGAGCGCGTCCCGGTAGCGGGCAGCATCCTCGGCGGCAACGACGCGCGTCTCGCCGGCGACGGAGACCTCGACGGCCCTGCGCTCGGCGACGAGCGACGCCACCCAGTCGGCGGCGGGCGCCTCGGTGCGCAGGTCGATCTCCTCGGCGGTGAGGTCGCCGACGCGACGCAGGACGTCGTGCAGCTCGTCGGCGCTGCGTGCGCGGCGCCCGTCGGTGAGCGACTGCAGCTCGAGCTCGACGTCGGCGAGGACATCGGGGTCGAGCAGCTCGCGCAGCTCCTCTGCGCCGAGCAGGTCACGCAGCAGATCGCGGTCGAGCGACAGCGCCGCCGCCCGCCGTTCGGCCAGCGGGGCGTCGCCCTCGTACATGTAGGCGGCGATCCAGTTGAACAGCAGGCTCTGGGCCATCGGGCTCGGCTTGGCCGTGTCGACGTTGACGACCCGGATCGCGCGGCTGCGCAGCCGGCCGAGCACGTCGCGCAGCGCCGGCACGTCGAACACGTCCTGCAGGCACTCGCGCGACGCCTCGAGCAGGATCGGGAACGTCGGGTACTTCGACGCCACGGCGAGCAGGTCGGCGGCGCGCTGGCGCTGCTGCCACAGTGGCGTGCGCTGGTCGGGCCGGCGGCGAGGGAGCAGCAGCGCGCGGCCGGCGCACTCGCGAAAGCGAGCAGCGAACAGCGCGGTCTGCGGCAGCGACGCCACGACCAGCTCGTCGATGTCGTCCGGGTCGATGATCAGCTCGTCGATGGGCAGGTCGTCGGCCGCCTCGGGCAGGCGCAGCACGATCCCGTCGTCACCCCACATCGACTCGACGGGGAGGTCGAAGCGATCGGCCAGGCGACGCTCGATCGCCATCGCCCACGGCGCGTGGACGGGCGTGCCGAACGGACTGAGGATGCACACCCGCCAGTCGCCGATCTCGTCGCGGAACCGCTCGACGACGACTGTGCGATCGTCGGGGACGGCGCCGGTCGCCTCGGCCTGCTCGTCGAGGTACTGCACGAGGTTGGACGCGGCGAAAGCGTCGAGCGAGTGGTGCTCGCCGAGGCGTGCCATCGCCGCGTCGTGGTCGAGGGCGCGCAGCTCGCGGACGAACGCACCGAGGGCTCGGCCCAGCTCGAGCGGCCGCCCCGGCCGGTCGCCGTGCCAGAACGGCATCTTCCCCGGCTCGCCCGGCGCCGGCGTGACCGTGACCCGCTCGAAGCTGATGTCCTCGATCCGCCACGTCGACGCGCCGAGGATGAACGTCTCGCCGGGCCGGCTCTCGTAGACCATCTCCTCGTCGAGCTCACCGACGCGCGTGCCGTCGGGCAGGAACACGCCGAACAGGCCGCGGTCGGGGATCGTCCCGCCAGACGTGACGGCCAACCGCTTGGCACCGTCGCGAGCGCGGACCCGATCGTTGACTCGGTCCCAGACGAGTCGTGGCCGCAGCTCGGCGAACTCCTCGCTCGGGTAGCGGCCGGCGAGCAGGTCGAGCGTGTTGGAGAGCAACTCGTCGGAGAGCTCGGTGAAGTTGGCGCTGCGCCGGACGAGCGCGGCGACGTCGGCGACGGGGGTCTCGCCTCGGGTCGCCACGTGGGCGACGATCTGCTGGGCGAGCACGTCGAGCGGGTTTCGCAGGTAGTGGGTGTGCTCGATCTCGCCGTCGATCATCCGGCGGGTGACGACGGCCGCCTCGAGCAGGTCGCCGCGGTGCTTGGGGTAGATCGTGCCGCGGCTCGGCTCGCCGACCTGATGACCTGCTCGACCGATGCGCTGCATGCCGCGGCTCACCGCGCCGGGTGACTCGACCTGCACGACGAGGTCGACGGCACCCATGTCGATGCCGAGCTCGAGCGAGCTGGTGGCGACGATCGCCCGCAGCTCGCCGCGCTTGAGCTCGTCCTCGATCACCACTCGCTGCTCGCGAGCCAGCGAGCCGTGGTGCGCTTTGACCAGGTCGGGTCCGCCCTCTTCGGTGACCCCGTTCTCGACGGCCAGCTCGTTGAGCTTGGCGGCGAGTCGCTCGGCCTGCCGGCGGGCGTTGCAGAAGATGATCGTCGAGCGGTGGGCGAGGACCTGGCTGAGGATGCGCGGGTAGATGCTCGGCCAGATGCTCGATCGCCGCGGCGCCATCGCTGCGGTCGCCGGGCCGCTCTGCAGCTCGGCGACGGGTCCGCCGAGGTCGGACATGTCCTCGACCGGGATGACGACCTCGACGTCGAGCGCCTTGCGGATCCCGGCGTCGACGATGGTGACCGGGCGCGGCTGGTCGGGCGCGGCGACGCCGCCGAGGAAGCGGGAGGTCTCGCTGAGCGGCCGCTGGGTCGCCGACAGCCCGATCCGCTGCGGCGGGCGCTCGGTGACCTCCTCGAGGCGCTCGAGCGACAGCGACAGGTGGGCGCCGCGCTTGGTCGGTGCCAACGCGTGGATCTCGTCGACGATCACCGTCTCGACGCCGACGAGCGTCTCGGCCGCCGACGAGGTGAGCATGAGATAGAGGCTCTCCGGGGTGGTGATCAGCAGGTCTGGTGGGCGCCGGATGAGCCGTTGGCGGTCGGTCGCCGGGGTGTCGCCCGTTCGCATCGCCACCACCGGCGCCACGAACGGGAGGCCGAGGCGCTCGGCCGCCAGCCCGATGCCCTGCAGCGGGGCGCGGAGGTTCTTCTCGATGTCGAACGCCAGGGCGCGCAGCGGCGAGATGTACAGCACGCGGGTGCGACGGGCGCGGTCGTCGGGCGGCGGCGTCGTGACGAGGCGGTCGATCGACGCCATGAACGCCGTGAGCGTCTTGCCGCTGCCTGTCGGGGCGCAGATCAGCGTGTGATCGCCGGCGACGATCGGTGGCCACCCGTCGATCTGCGGCCGCGTCGGCTCCGGGAACGACGCGGCGAACCAGGCCCGCACGGCGGGCGAGAACGCTCCGAGCACCGGGTGGTCGGCGATGCGGTCGAGGCTACCGACGGGGTGTCACCAGGTTCCCGGCCCACCCCACCCATCGGAGTGTTTCCGCCGATCGGAGTGTTTGAGTCAGAAGAGGATCGACTCAAACACTCGGACAGGTGCAAACACTCGGATCAACTTGGGTCGTCGCGGAGGATGCGGCCGGACTCGAGCTCGATCGTGCGGGTCAGGCGGACGTGGTCGAGCAGCGTGCGGTCGTGGGTGACGAGCAGCAGGGTGCCGTCGTAGCCGTCGAGCGCCGCCTCGAGCTGCTCGATCGCCAGCAGGTCGAGGTGGTTGGTCGGCTCGTCGAGCACGAGCAGGTTGGCGCCGTTGGCCATCAGCATCGCCAGCGCCGCCCTGGTCCGCTCGCCCGGCGACAGCGACGCGGTCGGTCGGGTCACGTGGTCGGCCACGAGGCCGAACTTGGCGAGCAGCGTCCGGACGTCGGACACGTCGAGCCCGGAGGCGTCCTGGAACGCACGCAGCAGGGTCGGCGACGCCGTCAACTGCCCGCGGGCCTGCTCGACCTCACCGACGACCACGCTCGGCCCCAGGGTGATCACACCGTCGCGCAGCGGCGCTCGACCGAGCAGGGCATCGAGCAGCGTCGTCTTGCCCGATCCGTTGGCGCCGAGCAGCGCGATGCGGTCACCGGCGCCGACCAGCAGATCGATCGGCCCGAGTCGGAACGCCCCGTGCTCGACGACCGCACCGACCACCCGGGCGACGACGTCCCCGCTGCGCCCTGGCGATGCGACGGCGAGGCGCAGCGCCCATGGCTCCTTCGGCTTGTCGACCGGATCGAGCCGCTCCATGGCGCGCTCGGTGCGCGCGGCGCGACCAGCGAGCTGCTCGGTCTGGTTGATCTTGAACGCCCGGATGTTCTTGTCCGGCTCGTCGGTGCGACGCACCCTCGCCAAACCCTGGCTCGCCCACTCCCGCTCGCGCTGGGCACGCGACGAGAGCGTCCTGCGCGCGCCGTCGTACGTTTCGTAGCGCTCCCACGCGTGGCGACGCTGCGCTTCGCGCTCGTCGAGGAACGACTGCCACCCGCCGCCGAACATCGTTGCCCGCCGGGTGAACTCGTCGAGCTCGAGCACGTCGGTCACCGCGAGCGACAGGAACGTGCGGTCGTGGCTGACGAGCACCACGCCGGCGACGAGCCCGGTGACCCACTCCTCCAACCGGGCGAGGCCGCCGAGGTCGAGGTCGTTGGTCGGCTCATCGAGCAGGTACACGTCGAAGCGCGAGAGGATCAGGGCGGCGAGCCCAGCCCGCGCTGCCTCGCCGCCCGACAGCGAGCCGGTTGGCTGCTCGAGCAGGGCGTCGTCGAGCCCCAGACCTGCCCACACCTCGCCGATGCGGGCGTCGAGGTCGGACGCGCCGAGCGCGAGCCAGCGCTCGAGCGCCGCCGCGTACCGGTCGTCGGCACCATCCGCTCCCTGCGAGATCGCGGCCGTGGCGGCGTCGAGCTCGACTGAAGCGTCGGCGACCCCGGTGCGGCGGGCGAGCAGTGCGGCCACCGTCTCGTCGGCGGACCGCTCCGGCTCCTGGGCGAGCAGCCCGACCGACGCCGACGGCGGTGTCCGCCGGACCCGGCCCGAGTCGGGGCGAAGACGGCCAGCGATCACGGCGAGCAGTGTCGACTTGCCGACCCCGTTCGGTCCGACGAGCCCGATCCGGTGGCCCTCCAGGACGTCGACGTCGACGCCGTCGAGCACGGTGAGGCCGCCACGGGTCACCGACACGTCGCGTGCGTGCAGCTCGGCCATCACTGCACGGCGCCCCCGGACCCCATCGCCGTCCGGCTCCCTGGCGGTCGCTCGGCCGGCATGCCCTCGCTCAGCTCGGCCACGAGCAGTCAGGTCCGTTCCGATTCGCGCAGCAGTCTCGCCGCGCGGTCGTAGGTGACGTAGTTCCAGCACCAGTTGACGAACACGTTGATCCGGTTGCGGAAGCCGAGCAGGTAAACGAGGTGCAGGCCGAGCCAGGCCAGCCATCCGAGCAGGCCGCTGAACCGCATGCCGTTGGCCAGCTCGGTCACGGCCGCGTTGCGCCCGATCGTCGCCATCTTGCCCTTGTCCCGATAGGCGAACGGCTGCCTCGGCAGGCCACGCCGCCGTCGCGCGATCTGGCGGGCCACGTGGCGACCACCTTGGATCGCCGGCTGGGCGACCTGAGGGAGCGGTTCGCCGTCGCGGCCGACGACGGCGGCGATGTCGCCGATGGCGAAGACGTCGGGGTGACCCTCGATGGTGAGATCCGGCCCGACGACGACCCGCCCGCCCTTCGCCAGCGGCGTGCCCAGCGTCTCGGCGACGGGCGCGGCGCGCACGCCCGCCGCCCACACCGAGGTGTGCGCGTGCACCACCGTGCCGTCGGTCAGGAGCACCCGATTGGCCTCGACGCGCTCGATCCCGACGCCGAGGCGGACCTCGACGTTGCGGCGTCGCAGGGTCTCCAGCGCCTTGGCCGCCGACGCCTCCGTGTACGGGCCGAGCAGGCGATCGGCCATCTCGACGAGAACGATGCGCGCCGTGCGGACGGGCAGCGCCGGGAAGTCGCGAGCGAGCACCTTGCTGTACAGCTCACGCAGCGCGCCCGCCATCTCGACGCCAGTCGAGCCGCCGCCGCACACGACGACGTCGATGCCGCCATCGTCGACGAGGCGGCGATCGGCGGCCGCACGCTCGAACCGATCGAGCAGGTGGGCGCGCAGGCCGAGGGCGTCGTCGAGGCGCTTGACCCCGAAGGAGTGCTCGGCGACGCCGGGGACGCCGAAGTCGTCGGTGACCGTGCCGGCGGCGACGACGAGCGTGTCGAACCCGATTGGCCCGTCGACACCCGGCGGGTCGAGGGTGACGGTCCGTGCGTCGAGGTCGATGGTTGTCACTCGCGCCATCCGGGTCGTGACGTTCCCCTGCCGGCGGACGATGCCGCGCACCGGGTAAGAGACGTCGTCCGCATCGAGCCCGGCCGTCGCCACCTGGTAGAGGAGCGGCTGGAACGTGTGGAAGTTGTTGGCGTCGACGAGCACGATGTCGACGTCCTCGTCGGCGAGCCCGCGGACGACCGCCAGCCCGGCGAACCCGGCACCGAGCACGACCACCCGCTCTCGCATCGACTCGACAGTAGGCTGTGACTCGTGGCCGTTCCCGGTGAGCACCATCCGGCCTTCGAGGAGTACTGCGAGTGCATCTTCGAGCTCGCCGAGGACGACGTCGACATCATCCAGGCGCGCATCGCCGACCGGCTCGGAGTCAGCCGCCCTGCGGTCAGCGAGATGATGCGCCGGCTCGACCACGAGGGGCTGATCACCACCGAAGGCGGCATCCGCCTCACCGGCGACGGCACCGAGCTCGCCGAGCGCGTAGTGCGACGGCATCGCCTCGCCGAGCGGTTCCTCACGGACGTGCTGCAGCTGTCGTGGGCCGAGGCGCACCACGAGGCCGGCCGGTGGGAGCACGTGATGAGCGAGTCGGTCGAGTCCGCGCTCGATCAGCTGCTCGGCAGCCCGACCACCTGCCCGCACGGCAACCCGATCCCGGGCTCCGACTATGTCGATCCCGATGCCCGGCCGCTGTGCGACGTCGGGATCGGCTCGCCGTTCACCGTGCGCCGGATCCCCGAGGAGCTGGAGTTCACGCCGGGCCTGCTCGAGTTCCTCGAGGAGAGCTTGATCCAGCCGGGGCGGGCGGGAACGATCACCGCAGCCTCCCCCGACGGCACCGTGACGGTCGAGATCGACGGCCGCCACGTGGGCGTGGGGTCGTTCGCCAGCGCCCGCATCCTCGTCACGTCGTGACCGTCCGGCGCCTGGCCGGCGCTGTGCTCACGGTGGCGACCGTCGCGGCGTGCGCCGAGACGACCGTCGACCCGACCCGCACGACGACGGCGACGGTGCTCGGGTCGGCGGCGCCGACAACCGCCTTCACCCCCGCCGGCTCGGCGATCGAGCTGCTGCCCGACCTGTCCACCGAGCTGAGCCGGCTGAGCGCGGCGATCGTCGACGACGACGATCCCCAGGGTGCACTGGCCAGGGTGGAGGCGCTGTGGGGCGCGGCACGCAACGAAGTCGGGGCCGACCGGCGCGAGCTCGTCGCCCAGTTCGAGGCGGCGATCGAGCTCGCCCGCACCGCCGTCGAGCGCCGCCGCCCCGCCGACGCCGACAAGGCCTTCAACAACCTCTCCGCCCTCGTCGACGCCTACGTCGGAGACGCGTGACAAAGGGGGAAGCAGACCTTCCCCCCTTTGGAACCCCCCATCGCTGTGGCGAGGATCGTTCGTCGCGATAGACAAGGTGGCGGTGTCGGACCTCGCTTCGTCGACCGAGTCCGTGACCGGCCGCCGGTCCTCCAGCGAGGCTCGCTCGACCGCCCAGTTCGGAATCATCGTGTTCCTCGCGTCGGACGTGATGCTGTTCGCGCCGTTCTTCGCCGCCTACTTCCTGCTGCGGGCGAGCAACTCGCCGTGGCCCCCGCCGGGCGTCGAGCTCGACACGCTGCGGGCGTCGCTGGCGACCGCCGTGCTCGTCGCGTCCTCGCTCACGCTGGTCGCAGCGGACCGGGCGGCCGAGCGGCCGAGCGGCGGGCGGTCCACGCAGCGCTGGTTGCTCGTCACGATCGGGCTGGGTGCGCTGTTCCTCGCCAACCAGGCCGCCGAGTACGCCACCTTGTCGTTCGAGGCGGACGACCACCCGTACGGCTCGATCTACTGGACGCTCACCGGGCTCCACGGTCTGCACGTGACCGCCGGCGTGGCGGCGCTGGGGCTCTTGTTCGTCCGCACCGTGCGGGCCAAGGCCTCGGCCGACGTGGCGGCGTGGTCGAGCGGCGTCTCGCTGTTCTGGCACCTCGTCGACCTCGTGTGGCTCGGTGTGTTCTCCACGATCTGGTTGATGCGCTGAGCGACCCCAGATGCGGCGCCTGCTCCTGATCCCGCCCATCGCCGGCATCGCCGTCGCCCTGGCGACCGCGGCGGCCGGCGCCGATCGCCCGGCGGTGCGCCAGGACGCCTCGCTCGGCGAGCAGCTGTACGCCACGCAGTGCGTGAACTGCCATGCCGTCGACGGCCTCGGCGTCGAGGGCAGGGGGCCTTCGCTGGTCGACGAGGGGCCGGCCGCCGTCGACTTCGTCCTGCGCACCGGACGGATGCCGCTCGCCGAACCGGGGCTGCAGGCCCGCCGAGGCCCGGTGCGCTACACGGAGCAGGAGATCGTCGCCCTCGTCGAGTACGCCGGCGCCTTCGGTGATGGCCCGGCGATCCCGGACGTCGACCCCGCCAGGGGCGACGTCACCGCCGGCGGCGAGCTGTACCGCCTCAACTGCGCGTCCTGCCACGTCGCATCCGGATCCGGCGCGGCCATTGGTGGTGGTCGAGAGGCACCGACCGTGATGGACGCGACGCCGACGCAGATCGGTCAGGCCGTCGTGATCGGTCCCGGCGCGATGCCGGCGTTCGACTCGCTCGACGAGGGAGATCTCGACGATCTCGCCGCCTACGTCGACGCGCTGCGTGACGAGGGCGCCACCGGCATCGACTCGTTCGGCGGTGCCGGGCCGGTGGCCGAGGGCCTCGCCGCGTGGCTGCTCGGGCTGATCCCGCTGATCGCCGTCACCCGCTGGATCGGCTCCGCCCACGAAGGTCGCGATCCAGAGTGAACGTGCGGGCGCTCCGGGCGGCGGTGGTCTCGTTCGTCGTCGCCACCGTCGGGGGGATCGTGGCGGCAGTCGGGTACTCGGCGGATCAGACCGAGGTGGTCCTCGGCATCGGGCTGGCGATGGCACTGACCGGGATCGGGTTCGGACTCGTCGCATGGGCGAAGTACCTCGACCTTGACGAGCACGTCGCGGAGGCGCGCGAGCCGCTGCGCCTGACGCCGTCGGATCACGCTGCGGTCCGCGACGTGATCGAGACATCTCGCCAGACCGTCGGTCGTCGCAAGCTGCTCGTCGTGCTGCTCGGCGGGTCGTTCGCCAGCCTCGTCGTCGGCTTCGTCGGTCCGATCGGCTCGCTCGGCCCCAAGCCACGCGGCGAGCGGGCCAGGACTGCATGGCGAGCCGGCGCACGGCTGGTCACACCGGACGGCTCGCCGATCGAGCGGGGAGGATCGGGGTTCGATCAGCTCGTCACCGTCTTCCCGGAGGGTTCGATCGGCGTCGACGACTCCCAGGTCGTGCTCGTGCGCCTGCCACCGGATCTGCTCACTGACGAGACCGCTGCCGGCGCCGTCGACGGTTGGGTCGCCTACTCGAAGATCTGCACCCACGCCGGCTGCTCGGTCGGGCTGTTCGGCATCGACAACCGACCGCCCGACCTGCTCCGCCAGCTCGTCTGCCCGTGCCACCAGTCCGTGTTCGACCCGCTCGACGGCGCACGCCCGGTCGGCGGGCCGGCCACCCGCTCACTGCCGCAACTGCCGCTCGACGCCGACGCCGACGGGTTCCTCGTCGCCCGCAGCGGCTTCGACCGCCCCGTCGGCCCGATCGCCTGGGACGAAGCATGAACGAGCGAAGCGAGCGAAGGCTTCCCGGCCGAGCGACCGCCGGGGAGCCGGACGGAGATGGGGTCCGGGGGCGCGAGCCCCCGAGTGGACGAAGCATGAACGAGCGCGAGCACAGCGAGCAGCGGCGTGGGTTGGTCGAGCGGTACGTCGACTCGATCGCCGGGCGGATGGGCGCCGGCGCCGGGTTGCCAAAGGCGCTGCGCAAGGTGTTCCCGACGCACTTCTCGTTCCTCTGGGGAGAGATCGCGCTGTACGGCTTCGTCGTGCTGATCGTCACCGGGACGTACCTCACACTGTTCTTCGAGGGATCGCAGGAGGAGGTCGTGTACTCCGGCTCCTACGAACCGCTGCAGGGCACCGAGGTCTCCGCCGCCTACGAGTCCGTGCTGCGGATCTCGTTCGACGTGAAGGGCGGGTTGCTGATCCGCCAGATGCACCACTGGGCAGCGCTCGTCTTCGTCGGCGCGATCGCCGTGCACATGGCTCGCATCTTCTTCACCGGCGCGTTCCGCCGCCCCCGCGAGCCGAACTGGGTGATCGGCATGTCGCTGCTGGTCCTCGCCCTCGCCGCCGGGTTCTCCGGT
>Ga0136617_10006695_pt1 | contig 10277 bp, 4 predicted proteins | sample AntDrymUQ3222106_2_FD_129672 | JGI IMG/M metagenome (GOLD analysis project Ga0136617, IMG submission 129672) | Polar desert sand microbial communities from Dry Valleys, Antarctica - metaG UQ322 (21.06) | ecosystem: Environmental > Terrestrial > Soil > Desert | place: Antarctica: Dry Valley... | reverse complement strand
CTCGACTGCTCATCACCCTGGGTGTCGCCTCGGCGCTGGCGATCGCCGGCCCGGTGACGGCCGGCGCCGGCGCCGGCGACGAAGGCGAGGGTCAACCCGGCGGAACACTGCGGATGGCCGGCAACGCCGATGTGTTGTACATGGACCCCGCGGCGGCGTATGGCCCCGGCGACTATCAGGTGCAGCGGGCCATCCATCGCGGACTGTTCGACTACTCCCCCAGCACCGACCTGGCCGAAGGCACCACGCCGGTGCCGGACATCGCCGTCGAGGTGCCGACGGCCGAGAACGGCGGCGTCTCCGACGACGGCCTCACCTACACCATCGATCTGCGTCCGGGGGTGGTGTGGAACGCTCCTGACGGCGAGCGACCGGTGGTGGCCGACGATGTGGTCCGCGGCCTGCTGCGCATGTGCAACCCCGTCCAAGGTGCCGCGCCGCGCAGTTACTTCACCGACACCATCGTCGGGCTGGAGGAGCACTGCACCGGCTTTGCCGACGTAGCGCCCGAGATCGAAGCGATCCGCGATTACGTCGAGGCGGCGGACGTCGCCGGCGTGCGCGCCGTCGACGACGACACCGTCGAGTTCACGCTCATCCAGCCGGCGAGCGACTTCATCAACATCCTGGCCCTCGGGCGGTTCGCCGCGCCGCACCCCGTCGAGTACCTCGACTACCTGCCCGACAGCCCCGAGCTGCGTCAGAACACGATCTCCAACGGTCCGTACCTGATCGCCGAGTACACCCCCGATCAGAGCCTGCTCTTCGAGCGCAACCCCACCTGGGATCCGGAGACCGACGATCTGCGTGAGGCCTACGTCGACACCATCGAGATCACCATGGGTCAGGAGGCGACGGCGGTCTTCCAACAGATCATGGCCAACACGGTGGACATGCAGTGGAACGACACCGTGGTGCCGCCGTCGGAGGTGCCCGCCCTGCTCGCCCAGGAAGACGAGCGGCTGATCATCGGCGGCGACGGCTCGATCCGCCCGTACATCGTGATCAACACCCTCAGCCCCAACGCCGACAACGCCTTCGCCAACACCCTGGTGCGTCAGGCCCTCAACTTCGCGGTCGACAAGGCGGCGATCCAGCAGATCCTCGGCGGTCCGGCGGTCGCCGAGATCTCTCACCACATCCTGCCGCCCGAAGTGCCGGGGTCAGAGGACATCAACCCCCTCGAGGTGCCGGACGAGGGCGACCCCGAGCGGGCCAGGGAGCTGCTGACCGAGGCCGGCTATCCCGACGGCGTGCCGGTCAAGCTGCTGTACCGCGAAACCCAGCCTTACCGGGACATCGCCACCGTCATGGAGCAGGATCTCTCCGAAGCCGGCTTCGACGTCGAGCTCGTGGTGACCACCCAGAACGCGTTCTACAGCGAATGGCTGCTCAACCAAGACGTCACCGAGGAAGGGGGCTGGGACATCGCCCCGGCCGCCTGGGGTGCCGACTACCTCGGTGGCCGGGCCTATCTGGTGCCGATGGTCGACGGCCGCGGCTACGAGGGCGGCTCGCCCAACTTCGGCGGCTACAACAACGATGACGTCAACGCAGCGATCGACGCCGCCCTCGCCGCTCCCACGCCCGAGGAGGCCGACGAACTGTGGGCCGAGGCCGACCTGTTGGCCACCACCGATCCGGTGTGGGTGCCGGTGGCCAACGCCAAGACGCCGACCGTGCACAGCGAGCGCCTCGGCGGATTCGTCTATCACTTCCCGCCGCACAACGGTGACCCGATGAACGTGTGGATCCAGGAGTAGGAGGATCCAGGAGTAGGAGGAGTAGAAGGAGTAAACGGCGTGACGCTGCTCAGCGTCGACGATCTCCATGTGACGTTCCCGACCGAGGACGGTGACGTGCACGCCGTTCGCGGCGTGTCTCTGGAGATCGCCGCCGGCGAGACGGTGGGCGTGGTCGGCGAGTCGGGTTCCGGCAAGTCGGTGACGACCCACGCGCTGATGCAGCTGCTGCGGGGCGCCCGCGTGAGCGGGACGGCCCGGTTCGACGGTATCGACCTCTTGTCGCTGTCGAACCGGGCGATGCGGTCGGTCCGCGGCGCCCGCATCGCCATCGTCTTTCAGGATCCACTGTCGAGCCTGCATCCGCAGTACCGGGTCGGGTGGCAGATCGTCGAGGCCATCCGGGCCCACGAATCGATCGGTCGGCACGCGGCCGCCCGGCGCGCCGTTGCCCTTCTCGACGAGGTGGGTATCGCCGATCCGCAGCGTCGCGCCGGTGAGTTCCCGCACCAGTTCTCGGGTGGGATGCGCCAACGGGTCATGCTGGCGATGGCCCTGGCCCTGCGCCCTCAGCTGCTGATCGCCGACGAACCGACGACGGCGCTCGACGTGACCGTGCAGGCCCAGCTGCTCGACCTCGTGGCGCGGCTGCAACGGGAGTACGGCACCGCGGTGTTGCTGGTCACCCACGACCTCGGAGTGGTCGCTCAGGTCGCGACGCGGATGCTCACGATGTACGCCGGGCGCATCGTCGAGGAGGCCACCACTGTCGAGGGATTCTCCCACCCCCACCACCCGTACACGCGGGGTCTGCTGGAGTGCATTCCCGGCACCAGCACCCGCGGTGGCCGGCTGGTGCCCATCGGCGGCCAGCCACCGAGCTTGTTGGTGACACCGCCGGGCTGCGCCTTCGCCCCCCGCTGCCCTGAGGCTCGCGACGAATGCCGCCAGGCGCTGCCGCCGACCCGCCGCCTGAGCCCCAGCCACCGCTCCGAGTGCGTGCTGCCCGTGCTTGGGGCGCTAGCGGACAACGCGGAACCGGCCGAACCGGACTCACCGACGCCTCCGGTGGTGGCGGTGCGCTCGGAGCCCGCCCCGGCACCGGCAGGCGACGACGGCTCCGCCGTCGACCAGGGGGCGGTGCTGCTGCGCGCCGCTGGTCTGGTCAAGCACTTTCCCGGCCGCCGATCCGGCCCGCTCACAAGAGGCCCGGCCGTGCGCGCCGTCGACGGCGTCGAGCTGGAGGTACGCCGCGGCGAGACCCTGGGCCTGGTCGGCGAGTCGGGGTCGGGGAAATCGACCCTCGCCCGATTGCTGGCCGGACTGATCGCCCCCACGGCCGGAGCGGTCGAGCTCGACGGCACCGATCTGGCTCACCTCGATCGCCGTGGCCTGCGCGCAATCCGGCGCGACGTCCAGGTCATCTTCCAGGACCCCTATGGTTCGCTCAACCCCCGCCGTCGAGTCGGCTCGATCATTGCCGACCCGCTGGTGATCCACGGCGCCGACCGCGCCGACGTGCGGCCGCGGGTGCAGGAGTTGATGGAATTGGTCGGACTCAACCCCGAGCACTACAACCGCTTCCCGGTCGCGTTTTCCGGCGGCCAACGTCAACGCATCGGCATCGCCCGGGCGCTGGCCCTGGAGCCCCGACTCGTCATCTGCGATGAGCCGGTGTCGGCCCTCGATGTGTCCATCCAGGCCCAGATCATCAACCTGCTCCAGCGTTTGCAACGCGAGCTCCATCTCACGTACGTCGTCGTCGCCCACGACCTCGGCGTGGTCGAACATCTCGCCGATCGCGTCACCGTCATGTACCTGGGTCGGCTCATCGAGACCGCCCCCACCGACGAGCTGTTCCGCCGGCCGCGCCACCCCTACACCCGGGCCCTGCTCGACGCCGTTCCCGTCGCCGACCCCGGCCAGCGCCGATCGGCTCGGCCCGTCGCCGGTGAGGTGCCCTCCCCCACCGCGCCGCCGCCGGGGTGCCGTTTTCACCCCCGCTGCCCCATCGCCGAGGCCGATTGTCGTGTCGACGACCCGGCCCTGGTGGTCCGCCGCGGCGATCCGGCGGGTCATCGGACGGCGTGTCTGCATCCCCTCGATGACGCTGACGTCCCGGTGCTGGTCGGCCGATGATCCCCATCGAAGACCCGGTGCGGTCGGACATCGCCCCGCCCGGGCTGCCATCGGTCCAGGTGGCGGCCCGCAGCCCCGGCCAGCTCGCAGTGGCGCGACTGCGTCAGGACCGGGTGGCGATGGCGTCGCTCGTCGTCATCGTGGTGATGGTGGCGCTGGCGCTGGCGGCGCCGCTCCTCGCCACCTGGACCGGCCACCCGGTGCACCGGCAATACCGCGACACCGGTCTCACCGAGTTCGGCCTGCCGGTCGGTCCCCGTGGCGAGTTCTGGCTGGGCACCGACCAACTGGGTCGTGACCTCCTGGTGCGCCTGGCGTACGGCGCGCGCATCTCCTTGCTGGTCGGGGCGGTGTCCACGGTGGCCGCGGTCGGGGTGGGGACGGCGATCGGTCTTTCGGCCGGGTTCCTCGGCGGGTGGCCCGACCGGGTGCTGTCGTGGTTCATCGACACCACCCTCAGCTTGCCCTTTCTGTTGTTCGCCATCTCCCTGGTGGCACTGGTTGGGCCCGGGCTGATGATCACGGTGGTGGTGATCATCCTGTTCTCGTGGTGCCCCATCGCCAGAGTGGTGCGCGGCCAGGTGATCGCCCTGCGCGAGCGGGAATTCGTCGAAGCGGCTCGCTCGCTCGGCGCCAGCCGCTTGCGGATCATGGCCGTCGACATTCTGCCCAACCTCGTCGTGCCGCTGGTGGTCTACGGCACGCTTCTCGTCCCCCAGGCGGTGGTGTTCGAGGCCACGCTGTCCTTCCTCGGTCTCGGGGTGACACCACCAACGGCCACCTGGGGCGGCATGCTCGCCGAAGGTGCCGACCTGTACCGAGTCGCCTGGTGGATGGTGGTGTTCCCCGCCGCCGCCGTGCTCGCCCTCACCTTGGCGTTCAACCTGTTCGGCGACTCGCTGCGCGACGCCTTCGACCCGCGGCGCGTCGAGGCCCAACCGCGATGACCGTCAGCCCGCTGATTGATGGAGTGGCGTAATGGCCCGCTTCCTGCTGCGCCGGGTGGTCTCCGGACTGCTCACGATGTTCGCCATCAGCGTGGTGATGTTCATCCTGTTCTACGTCGCCCCCAACGATCCGGCGCGGACCATCGCCGGGCCCCAGGCCACGTTCGACGTGGTCGAACAGATCCAACGGCGGCTCGGCCTTGACCAACCCTTGCTGGAGCGTTTCGGCAAGTTCCTCGGCAACCTGGTGCAGGGCGATCTCGGGTACTCGTACTACAACCAACGGCCGGTGCTCCACACGATCCTCAGCCGGCTTCCGGTGACCGCGTCCATCGCCTTCGGCTCAGCCGTGTTGTGGCTGGCCGTCGGCATTCCCCTGGGGGTGGCGTCGGCCCGGCGGCCGGGAAGCCTCCGCGACCGGTTGGGCACCGGCTTCGTACTGGTCGGCCTGAGCTTTCCGACGTTCGTGGTCGGCCTGCTCCTGCTGTACCTGTTGTTCTTCCGGCTGACGTTGCTGGGAGTGGAGTGGTTCCCGGCGGGCGGGTACGTGCCGCTCACCGAGAGCCCCTGGCAATGGGCCCGGCACCTCCTGCTGCCGTGGATCACCATCGCCTTCGCTACCGCGGCCACCTACGCCCGCCTGACCCGCGGCCAAATGCTGGAGGTCTTCGGCGAGGACTACATCCGCACGGCGCGGGCCAAGGGTCTTTCCGAACGTCGCGTCGTGTACCGCCACGGCCTGCGCAGCGCCGTCACCCCGCTGTTCACCCAGTTCGGTCTGGACCTGGCCCTGCTCCTCGGCGGCCTGGTCGTCACCGAACAGGTCTTCGGCCTGCCGGGCATCGGCCGCCTCGCCGTCGACTCCGTCGTGCGCGGCGACCAACCGATCATCATCGGCACGGTGCTGTTCGCGTCGGCCTTCGTGGTGGTGGCCAACGTGCTCGTCGACCTCGGCTACGCCCTGCTCGACGCCAGGGTCCGGATCAGCTGATCGCACCGATGGGCTCATGAGGGGAACACCACCGTGCTGACCGGGCCCGAACGCGCCAACCACCCGTACGCACCCGCGCCGTCGCTTGGCTACGACCGGCTCACCTGGCGCGACGTCGGGCCACCGCGCGGCGGTCGGTGTGTCGCCGTCGGCGGTGACCCGGGCGATCGGCGCGTGGCCTGGATGGGCGCCTGCGCCGGCGGTGTGTGGCGCACCACGGACGGCGGTAACTACTGTCGGCCGATGACCGACGGCCAGTTGACGAGCGCCTCGGTCGGCGCCATCGCCGTCGCCCCCAACGATCCGCAGGTGGTGTGGGTGGGCACCGGCGAATCGCAGGTCCGCAACAACGTGGTACCGGGCGATGGCGTGTACCGCTCCACCGACGGCGGCGGGCGTTGGCAGCACCTCGGCCTCGAGGAGACCCGCCACATCGCCAGGGTACGCGTCCATCCCCGCGACCCCGATACGGCTTGGGTCGCCGCCCTCGGTGACATCTTCGGCCCCAACCCCGACCGGGGCGTGTACCGCACCAACGACGGTGGAGCGACCTGGCAACGCACCCTGCACGTCTCGGACCGCGCCGGAGCGGCCGACCTCGACCTCGACCCGACCAACCCCCGCATCGTCTGGGCGTCGACGTGGGAGGCCGTACGGCGGCCGTGGGAGATGGTGTCGGGCGGCGACGGGTCGGGACTGTGGCGGTCGCTCGACGGCGGCCAGACGTGGGAGGAGATGTCCAAGCGGCCCGGGTTTCCCGATGGCCCGCTGGGCCGCATCGGCGTGGCCGCCAGCGCGGCCCGCGCCGGCCGAGTGTTCGCCCTGGTGGAGGCGACCGGCGAGCACGGTGGCCTCTACCGGTCCGACAACGGGGGCGCCAGCTGGGAGCAGGTCTCGACCCACCGGGGGATCCAAGGCCGGCCGTGGTACTACAGCCACGTCTTCACCGACCCGGTCGATGCTGACACGGTCTGGAGCCTCAACCTGTGGGCCTGGCGATCCCACGACGGGGGCCGCACGTGGACCCAGGTGCAGACGCCGCACGGTGACAACCACGACCTGTGGATCGATCCGCAGGACCCCCAGCACATGGTCACCGGCAACGACGGCGGCGCGTGCATCACCTACGACGGCGGCCTGACCTGGTCGTCGATCTACAACCAGTCGACGGCCCAGCTGTATCGCTGCGACGTGGACCCGGCGTTCCCCCATGACTTGTTCGCGACGCAGCAGGACAACTCGGGCATCCGGGTTCCGTCGCGCTCGTGGAAGGGGGCCATCCGCTGGCCCGATTGCCAGGAGCTGGGCGAGGCCGAGGCTGGTGACGTGGCCCTCGACCCGGCCGACTCACGATTTGTGTTCCTCGGGGGCGCCGGCTTCGGGCACCCGGGGCCGCTGCTGCGCTTCGACCGGGTGACCGAACAGGCCCACGACGTCGCCGTCTGGCCGGAGTACTTCACCGGCACGGGGGCCGCCGACCACCGCCATCGCTTCGGCTGGACGTACCCCATCGAGTTCTCGCCCCACGATCCGACGTGCCTGTACGTGGGCGGCGAGCGGGTCTTCCGCTCCTACGACCGCGGGATGACGTGGGCGGCGATCAGCCCCGACCTCACTCGCGATGACCCGACCAAGCAACTGGTGTCGGGCGGGCCCATCTCCAAGGACACGTCGGGGGCCGAGGTCTACTGCACCATCCACGCCCTGGCCGAGTCGCCGCTGACGCCCGACGAGCTGTGGGTGGGGACGGACGACGGGCGGGTGCACGTCAGCCCCGACGGAGGCAACGAGTGGCGCGACGTCTCGCCACCCCAGCTGCCGGCGTGGGCGACTGTCACGCGCATCGAGCCGTCGCGCCACCGGTTGGGGACGGCGTACCTGGCCGCCCACGCCTACCGGTTGCAGGACCGCCGCCCGTTCCTGCTGCGCACGGACGATCACGGCGCGTCGTGGGAGCTCGTGGTCGACGGCCTGCCCGACCACGAGTGGGCGCGGACGATCCGCGAGGACCCCGCCGTCGCCGACGTTCTCTACGCTGGCACCGAGCACGGACCGTGGGCGTCGGTCGATCGCGGCGGCCGCTGGTTCCCGATCGGCGCCAACCTGCCCGACGTCCCCATCTACGACCTCAAGGTGCGCGACCACGAGCTCATCGCCGCGACCCACGGCCGTGGCTTCTGGATCCTCGACGACGTCGCCCCGCTGCGCGAGCTGCCCGACACCCTGGCCCCTGACCAACTGACGGTGCTGACGCCACCGCTCGCCCGGCGCTACCCCACCCCCAACGGCTTCGAGATGGACGGCGAAGGGGTCTGGGTCGGCGGATTTCCCGGTGTCCCGTTGGGCGGGGCCGCCTTCCGTCCCGAGCAACAGCCCGACGGGCGCACCACCAACGTCGTACTCCGCGGCGGCACCAACCCACCCAATGGTGTCGCCGTCCGTTTCCTGGTCGGCGCCGAACTGGCGGCCAAGGCGGCCGGGGCGACCGTGCGCATCCTCGACCACGGCGGCGACGAGCTACGCATCGCGCGCGCGACCGTGCCCGCCGGCCAGCCGGACGAACCCGAGCCCCTAGACGTCCGTCCCGGGCTCAACTCCTGGGCGTGGGACCTGCGCACGGCGTCCGTCCCGGGCATCATCAACGACGAAGGAACGCGCGAGCGGGTGCTGGCCGGGCCCCGAGTGCCGCCCGGGCAGTTCACGGTGGAGGTACGCATGGACGACGTCGTTGCGTCGGCGGTGGTCACCGTCGAGCGCGATCCGCGAACGTACGGCCAGGACGCCGACCTGGAAGCGCAGTATCGGTACCTCGTTCGTGTCCGCGATCTCGTCGAACGCACCCAGCGGGCCGTGGAACGGGCCCGACGCATCCGCGCCGAGCTGGATATCTGGGCCCGCCCGTCGGTGACCGAGGCGGTCCGCGAGGCGGCCACGGCGCTGGCCGCGCGGATCGGGGCCATCGAGCGGACGCTCGACAACCCCGACCTGCGCGATCACGGTGACGCCCTGAAGATGGAAGCCGGAGTGGACCAGAAGCTGATCCTGCTCACCGAGATCGTGGTCGAACTCTCCGACACGAGACCCAACGACGGCGCCGAGCAGGTCCTCGATCACCTCGAGACCATTGCCATGGCCGCCCTTGACGACCTCGATGGCGTGCTCACTGACGACGTCACCGCCTTCGACCGACTGCTGCGGGCCGCCGGGGATCTGTCGCTGATCGACCGCCCCGCGCCCTGACCTCGCCAGGTTGGTTCCGTCAGCTCGTTGTGCACGCGATGAGCGATGACGGGCTATACGACGGCGATTGCTCATGGCATGCGCTGACCCGCCCCGATCGAGGCGAGCAGTTCCGATTCGACGGCCCAGTGACGTTGGCGTCGATCGGCCCGGGACGATTCAGCGACCATCGTCGGCGCTTCCCGAGCGCCAGCGTCCGGTGGGTCCGGTCGATCGGTTCGGATTGTTGGGTGGATGCTCGAGGAGCAGCTGGTCGGCGGTGCGATGTCAGCCTGACGATCGGGCCGCGGCGGGAGCGCGTTGGCGGTTGGTGGTGTTGCCGGCGAAGTGGCGGATGCCGTCTGGTCGGTGCACGGTGACGTGGCGGTGTTGGCTGAGGGTGAGCCGCCATCCGCCTTCGTGGATGAGGTGGTGATGCTGGCAACACAGTGGGACGAGTTTGTCGAGGTTCGTCGGTCCGTGGTGGGCGAGCCATTCCTCGGTGTGGTGTACCTCACAGTGGTCGACGCTGACGGTGCAGCCCGGGAATCCACAGGTGCGATACATGGCCAGGATTGCCCGGCGTCGCGCCGCCGAGGCAAGCCGTTTGCCGCGGCCGAGGTCGAGCGGCTCCCCAGCACTGTCGAGCACGGCGGGGATGATGATTGCCTCGCAGCACAACCGGCGCGCAGTCGCCGGGGGCAGCGCGATGCCGTCTGAGGTCTCGCATAGTGACTCGTCGCGCAGACCGTTGATGAGGGTGTGGAGGTCGATGAGCACGATCACTTCGGGCGTGCGCCGGTCGAGCGTTGAGGACCCGGTGATGAGGTCGATGAACGCCTGGGCCTCCATCTGGTCATAGGTCATCGCGGCACTGGCCGGATCGTCGGCAGCCGGACCGGTGGCCGGAGCGGTGGCCGGGCCGGTGGCGGGTCGCTGTTGGCGGTGCAGGGTGCGCAGCCGGATGTTGATCGCGGCGAGTACTTTGGCGTGGGACTCCGGGTCGAGCTCGGTGTGGATGTGGCCCATCCCGGTGAGCTTGTCGATCCAGTGCCTGACGCGGTTGGCGGCGCGTTGGCGTTCCAGCTCGCTGGCTGCATCGTCGGCGGTGATTTGGCGGGCGAGGTCACGGCAGTGCCGCTCGAAGGCCTCCACCGATGTCGTGCGTGCGTTCGCGAGCAGGTCGGCTTCGTGCTTGACGAACTCGGCCTTGGCCGTGTCGTCGAGCTTGGCGGTGGT
>Ga0136617_10006694_pt1 | contig 10277 bp, 6 predicted proteins | sample AntDrymUQ3222106_2_FD_129672 | JGI IMG/M metagenome (GOLD analysis project Ga0136617, IMG submission 129672) | Polar desert sand microbial communities from Dry Valleys, Antarctica - metaG UQ322 (21.06) | ecosystem: Environmental > Terrestrial > Soil > Desert | place: Antarctica: Dry Valley... | reverse complement strand
CTCATTACGGATGGCATCGCTAGTGCCGTCGGTTGAGCCATCATCGACAATAACGATGTGAACGTCCAGTCCTGTGGTCTCAATTCCAGAAAGACTTTTGAGGCATTGCAGCGTAATTTCACGCCGGTTGTGCACGGGCGCAACTATCTCTACACGGATCGGAGTTTCACTCATTATTTACCGGTCTTTAAGCTATCCGCCGAGCTTCCCCACCAAAGATCTTTCAAACGAGCTGCATTTCTGGCATCGTCTTCACTCTGCCCAACCGCAATGTATTTTATATTTGGAGCATTTTGAAGCTTTTCCCGTAAAATTCGCCAAAAATCGACAACCAATACCTCGGACCATTCGTTTTTGAACGATTCAACAGTTAATTCCATGAACATCGGATCGGGTGTCGTAATCAAAACGGCTTCCGCCTGGGTAAGGCATTCCTCGATCGAGTCGAGAACGACAATATTACGACGAATATCACCTAGCGACATCTCGCGGGACATAGGGTCGAAAGCCACGACCCGCAACCCGTTTTTTGAAAGATGCTGTGCAATTAATACGCCCTGGGACTCTTCGGTTACATGAGAGAACGGTTTGTAAGAAAGGCCTAGAACGGCCACGGTGCAGCCTTTTCTGACCATAGGCAGCAGCTTTTCAGACACCTTCGCAGCAATCGAGCGATTCACGGAATCGGTCGTTTCGGCAATTGCCGACCCGACGCCCAGTTCCTTTGCAATAAAGGATAAAGCGACATTATCGCGCGGAAAGCAGGGGCCGCCGTAGCCGATCGAGCCGGTCAGATATTTACGGCCGATCCGGCTGTCCATTCCGAGCGCATTGGTCACGACATCGACATCGCCGCCGGGCAGCTTTTCGCAAATCTCCGCCAGCATATTGGCAAAGGTAATTTTAGTAGTAACAAAAGTATTTACTGAGATTTTTGTCAATTCGGCGTTTTCGAGGCTCATCCGTGCTGCCGGTGCGCCGTTGGTCATAACCGCCGAATAAACTTCTTCAAGCTGTCTTCCGGATTTTTCATCAAATTCGCCGATAAGCGTAAAATCCGGGTTTAGAAAGTCCTCGATAATTCTTCCGAGTGCGATGAATTCCGGGCTGTAACACAACCCGAAATCTTTACCAGCCTTTTTTCCCGATTCCTTTTCCAGGATCGGAAGAAGCGCGTATCTAAGCGATCCGGGCAGCACCGTGCTGGTCAAAACAACGTTGTGATAATCGTTTTTTTCAGCGATAGCCCTGCCGATTTTTTTGAATGCCCACTCTGTATATTGCAGCGAAAATGCTCCGCGTTCATCGCTCGGTGTGGGCACGATGACAAATGAAATATCCGACTTCAAAACCGCTTCCTTATGGCTCAAGGTCGCCCGGATACGATCTTTGTTGGCTGAAATCAATTTATCAAGATCTGTTTCCTGAACCGGCGCCCTGCCCTGATTGACGGCGTCAACCGATTGTTGATTTACATCGACGCCGATAACTTCGAAGCCGCGTTCGGCGAACGCCGCAGCCATGCTCGCTCCTAATTTACCCAAACCGATTACAGAAATCCGACTTATCATTTAATTAATTCTCCCGGCATTTTTAGACAACTTTTGCCGTGAGGCATAGATGCCAGCCTAATCTTTTTTCAAGCGCGCGAAAAACGGAAGGCGGCAAATGCCTGAAATACCATTCCTTCTCGTACCCGTATTTTACGTATTTCGGTATTTCATAAGGAAAAATGTGATCAACAAAGATATTTTCTACTTCAAAGCCGCTGCCGATCAAACTTTTTACACTGTTTTTTGTATATGAATAAGTTATCGGGCATCCCGTCTGCGCCTCGGAATGTTTCGCAATAATATCGTCGAGCTTCCAAAATCTGCCCTTTTCCTGCAAAAGCATCCAAAGCACTTTCCACGAATTCCGATAATAAACCATTAGCTTAAGCCTGGAATCCGGGTGGACAAAGTTTGCCCGCACCTGTTCGACAATCTTTTCGGGATTAGGTGAATGATGGATCACCCCGAACGAGTAAACGAGATCGTATTTTCGCGCCGGTATAAAATCTGAAAGATTTTCGGCATTTGCCTCGTAGAATTCAATCCGGTCCGATAAACCGAAAACCTCTGCCCTTTTCTTCGCTATTCTGACAGATTCCACCGAAATATCGACGGCTGTAACATCGGCGCCGGAACGAGCAAAATTCATTGTATCGGTGCCGATTCCACAGCCGATTTCGAGAACCTTTTTTCCGCGCCACTTTTCGAACTCGGCAAACATGGGAATATGCGGCTCGACGAAATATTTGCGGGCTTCGACCTGATTAAAGTATTCCTCGGTCTCTATTTCGGCGGTGGAATGACGGATATTGCACGGCCGTGCATTCCAGTAATCCTTGACCTTCTGAATCGAAACCTCGGTAAAATTCGTGCTCATAATTTAATCAGCCGCAAAGCTCGACAGAGCGTTTCCGGAAAAATGTGCCCGTTTTATCTGCTCTTCGATCCACGGATAAGTCCTTGCCAACCCGTCTTCCAGTGAAATTTGCGGCTCCCAACCCAGCACTTCACGCAATTTCGAATTGTCGGAATTTCTCCCGCGCACGCCCTGCGGGCCGTCAATATGCCTTTTCGAGATCTCCACGCCGGCGATCCGGGCGATGATGTCTGCAAGTTGATTTATTGTGACCAACCGATCCTGACCAAGATTGAGCGGCTCGTGAAAATCGGAGCGCATCAAGCGGTAAATCCCGTCAACGCAATCGTCGATATAACAGAAGGACCTCGTCTGCTCGCCATCACCCCAAATGTCGATCTCCTTATTGCCGGTAAGCTTTGCTTGGGCGATCTTCCGGCACATAGCGGCCGGGGCCTTTTCGCGCCCTCCTTCCCAAGTGCCCCGCTCGCCGAAAATATTGTGAAACCGCACTGTCCGCGTTTCGATCCCGTAATCCTCGCGGTAATGCATGCAGAGCCTTTCGGAAACGAGCTTTTCCCAACCGTACGCGTCCTGCGGGAAAGCCGGATATGCGTCTTCTTCCTTTAACGGCCTTACGTTTGCATCTTCCTGCAAATGTTCCGGGTAAATACAGGCTGAACTGGTATATAAATAGCGCTTTACATTATTGATCCGAGCGGCTTCGAGCGTGTGCAGGTTTATAAGGGAATTGTTATGAAGAATTTGCGCATGGTGTGCGGAGATAAAACCCATTCCGCCCATATCGGCGGCGAGGGCGTAAACCTCATTTACGCCTTGAGTTGCCCATAGACAGTTGTCCCAACGCCTTAGGTCCAGAATTCGAAAATCGTCAGCATCCGTTTCGCCGAATTCCGGGTTTTTTAAATCGGCTCCACGAACCCAATAGCCTTTATTTTTTAAAAAGGCTACCAAATGGCTCCCGATAAATCCGCCCGCCCCGGTAACCAAAACACGTGTTTGCTCTATCATATTGGAAATACGGTGCAAAAAAAGATCTTACTCCGGTTCATCACCCGAATTATAACTACTTTGATTGTAATAACTCTGATAATAATGATAGTTATCCTGAGAGCGGTAGTTGACTTTGTTCAACACGACGCCAAGAACCCTGGCCCCGACGTCCTGTAAAAGCTGTCTCGCCCTTCTGACGACCTGCCTGGAGCTTTTGCCTGAATGGACTACGAGAATAACTCCGTCAACCATCGAAGCAATAAGAACGCCGTCCGTAAATGAGGTGATCGGCGGCGAATCCACGACGACATGCGTGTAATGATTTTGAAGTTTTTGGAGAAGATTTGCCATCTGATCCGAGCCGATCAGTTCTGCCGGATTGGGCGGGATCGGACCGGAAGTCAAAATATTCAACTGTGTTCCTTCATCGACCTTTACGACACGTAAAATATTAGAATCGGTCAATTCACTAGACAGCAGCGTGCTCAGGCCTTCTCCATTTTCGATATTGAATACCGAATGAATACGCGGCCGCCGCATATCCGCATCTATTATCAAAACCGTGGCTCCGGTCTGAGCCAGGCTTATCGCGGTATTTGTCGCTGTCGTGGTTTTACCCTCGGACGGAAGGCTGGAAGTGATCAAAAGCGATTTTGGTGCGTGGCCCGCGGTCGAAAGCAGGATCGACGTTCTCAACTGTCTGTAGGCTTCGGCCAGCGGCGAACGGGAATCCGAGTAGATAAGCAGCTCGGAATTTGCCCTTACCTCCTCGTCTTCGGCGCTCGAGCCAACCAGTAAAAGCTTACGTTTGGGCAGAGAATCGATTGCCGGTATTGCCGCGAGAGCCGGAAGCTGCAGGAAATTCTCGATTTCCTCCGTAGTCCGTATCGTGTCATCCAGATATTCGAGAAATAGGGCCAGGCCCATTCCGAATAATGTCGAGAGAAAGAGAGCCGCCGCGACCGTCATAAGACGGCGAGGTGCGACAGGAACGTCGTTCGGGATCGCAAAACCGGCAACGTTAATATTGTTGTCGGAACCCTGAGATGCTACGTCGTTCGAGCTTTGCTGCTTACGGAGGTCGTCGAGAAATTTCTTGTTGGTCTCGATATTTTGCTCAAGAAGCTTTAGCAGCACGGCGCCGGTATTCTGTCCCTGCGCCTCATTATACTGCGCGTCGAAAGCGGAACGTATCTTATCTTCCTGCTCTTTTGCCTGCAAATACTTCGTACGCAAATTATTGAGCAGTGTTTTAGCAGCTTCGTCTCTTAAAGCTTGAACTTCCCGACTACTCTTTTCAGTAGCTTTAATTAAAGAATCTTCCAGGCTTGCAATCTGCGAATCTGTTTCTTTCACATCAGAAGCCGATTCCTGGAACTCCTGCAGAAGCTTTGCTCGTTGGGCTCTTAAGCCTGCAATAGTTTTCTGCGTTTCGTTTCTAAAAGAAACCAAGTAATTCTGGCGATCCGCGATGTACCTGGCACTTTCGGCTTCGGTCAAGGACCTGATCCGCTCCGGCGAATCCTTTACAGCAAAATAGTCCGCCTCGGCGTTTTTTCTGAGGTTTTCTGATTCCAAAAGCTGCTTGTTCAGCCCTGAAAGACGGTCGATAACGATGGTCTGCTCGCCGTCCGTTTTTAGAATTCCTTCGTCCTTTTTAAGATCGACAAGCTTTATCTCATCGCTTCTTATCTCGGATGTAAGATCGGTAATGCGTTTTTGGAGAAAATCGCTGGTTTTTCTGCTCGTGCCCGAGCGTTTCTCCTGATTTACATTTGTAAATGTTTCGCCAATTCCGTTTACGACAAAAGCCGCCAGATCCGGATCCGTATGACGAAACGAAATCTCGATCAAACGGGTTTCCTTTGTAGTTACCCGCGATTCGCGAACCGGCTCGATCTGTAAATTATTCCTGATGATCTGGACAAACGGTGCAAGCCGCACCGCTTCGGCGATCTCGTCGGCGGAAATAAGTGTGGAGCTGGGCGCGGACGATGATCCGCCAATGCCTTCGTCGCCTTTCTTGGGTGCCTCGCTGGCGAGGCCGATGGACTTTAACATCGATCTCAGCGCCGATGTTGAGCCTTCGGCCTTCAACTTTTGAAAATCCTTATTCGTATCGAGACTATGCTCCTTGATCGCACGTCTTAAAAGCATCTCACTTTCCAACAGTCGCAGCTGAGTGTTGAAATAAGACGGGTCGAGATTCGTAAGCGGCCGCTGCCGGTCGCTAGTTACTAGATCGGGGTTAGCCTGTTCGGAATCTACCTGGATGAACGCCGTTGCCGAAAAAATGTCGGGTTTGCGGGCCATGTAGATCGCGATCAAGGTCGTAACCAAAACGGCGATTCCGATTACAAGCCAAATCCTCTTTCGGATCGCGCGCCAATACTCCAAAAGCTGAAAGCCTTCCTCGACATTCACGTTACGATACGCCGGATAACGGCCGGTGCCGGCGAAGATCTGCGGCTCGAATTGGCGCTCAAAATCGAGCGGTTCCTTTACGGTTTTCTGGATAATTTCACGACTTTCCTGCATAAAATTGGGGATGTGTTTACGGGAATCTGTAGAGAATAGTTGGAAGACCTTGTGTAATACTTTCTCTAATTCCGTTTAATATGCTTTTGACTCGATCCTCGGATACGGCGACAATGTCATTTGGCTCCAAATAAGGGTCCTGAACCTTGCGTTTATCTATTTCATTGAGGTCGTAAACGAACTCTTCACGCTCAAGACTTCCCGGCTTTTGTCTTAAAATTCTTACTTTGCCTTTCTTTGTCGAGGGTTTCAGACCTTCGGAAGATGCCAGTGCCTGGGTCAGCGTAATAGGTTCCTTGATTATTACTTGTCCCTGCTTGATCACGTTGCCGTAAACGTAAACTACATCCGCGTCCAAAACGGAAACGACGTCGCCCGGCTGCATGACGAGGTTTTGTTTTGCTTCCAGTATATCGGCTATTTTAAAAGCCATATAAGCGCCGTCTTCAGATTCGGGCTTCTTTGTTTCATTCATTACGCAGCTTGAGGTACTGCCTCCCCGCACGACAACAACTCTGGATCCGGCCTCTTTCGAAGGTCCGCCGGCCTGTGCAAGAAGTTCCAAAAGATTGACGCGGCGGTTGATAAAATAACTGCCCGGTTTTTCGACCGCGCCGATAACGGCATATGCCTGCGACCTTTGCTCGGCCGCGACGACTTTTACTTCCGGGTTCTTTAGATAGTCTTTGCGGTACGCAGCTTCGACGTCATTTCCGAGCTCCTCCTCCGTTTTACATACAGCAACTATAGGCGAGGGAATTCGAAACAAATTGATTGTGCCATTGGAATTGACGCTGACGCGCTGGGCAAGCTCGGGATGGCGAAAGATCTGAATATCGAGCGTATCCTGAAAACCGATCCGGTACCGCTCGTCTTTTCTCTGACTGCCGGGAAACGAGTCGGCCAAAACTTTCTCAGTCTTTACTTCATTTTGGCCGCCGCCTTTTGGCGATTCAACTATTTGTGCTCCGCCGTGAGACGCGCACAATAGAATGAAAAGGCATATCGCCGTAAAACTAATTTTGATTCTCATATCTCAGACTCCGTGCTGTCCAAACAAAGGTCGGAATATTAAAGCCCTTTGACTATCTGAATTCTTAAAACGTTGTTTGCTAAATCGGACAAAAATGACACAATTCGCACGAAGCAGTTAGTCTATCAAATCGCCGGGACTTTGAAAACCATTGATTTTAAAAGTTTGAACATTTCCGCTAAACTTTGAGACGCGACTCGTCGTGCGCAGAATCCCGTATGCAAGACGCAACGCCGATGCTTCGGCAATATCTTGAGATAAAGAAACTCTATCCCGGCACATTGCTGATGTTTCGGCTTGGCGATTTTTACGAGCTTTTTAACGAGGATGCAATAACCGGCGCGCGGGAATTGGAGATCACGCTGACAGCACGGCAAAAAGACTCGAAGAACCCGATTCCTATGTGCGGCGTTCCTCATCATGCGGCTGCCGGCTATATCGCCCGCTTGGTCAATAAAGGTTATAGAGTTGCAATTTGCGAGCAGGCGGAGGCCGCGTCAAAAGGCATAAAGTTAGTCAGGCGCGAGGTCGTCCGCGTTATCACGCCGGGAACTGCGATCGATCCCCAATTGGTCGAATCAAAAGAATCAATCTTTCTGGCGGCTATATGCGGAACCGGCGAAACACTCGGCGCGGCGCTTCTTGAGCTTTCGACCGGCGAGTTCTCCGCGACGCAATTGACCGGCACGGATTCATGGTCGAAGCTGCGCGAACTTCTCGACGGCTACTCACCGCGGGAACTTCTTTTCCCCGAATCTCTCGAAGTGGTAGTTCGGCAAAACTTCGGTTTAAAAATATCCGCAGATCTTCTTTCAAATCAAAATCCGGGCAATAATCGATCATCGGCAAATTCGGACGGCTTGTCTGCAACTCTCACCCCGCTGGAAGACTCGTTATTTAATGAACTCGACAGCGAAGAGCTTCTCCGCCGGCAATTTAACACTAGGGAATTAACCGGTTTCGGGTTTGCCGGAAAATCCGAAGCCATACGCGCGGCCGGTGCCTGTTTGAGCTATGCACACCACACGCAAAAAGCGTCCGCGGATCATATCTCATCAATCAAATATTTTGAATCGAGCGATTTTATGATTTTAGACGCGCTGACGCTGCGAAATCTCGAGGTCGTTCAATCACGCGGCGAATCGAATAAACGTGTTTTGCTGAGTGTTATCGACGAAACAGTTACGGGAATGGGAGCGCGGCTTTTGCATGCCTGGCTGCTGCGGCCCTCGATAAAAAGGAGCGAAATTCAAACGCGCCTTTCGGCGGTAAAGGAACTGACCGATTCTATTCTTCGGGACAAAATCCGGTTTTTATTGAAGGAAGTTTCGGATCTCGAACGTCTCGTAGGCAGGTTAAATCTCGGGACGGCGTCGCCGCGCGATCTGATCGCGTTAAATCTATCGATTTCACAGACGCCGGGTATAAATGCTTCCATCGCGGATGCGACATCGCTTTTGCTCCAGGTGCTTTCCGAGAACATTTTTGAATTGCCCGAAATCCGTGATTTGATCACCAGTGCGATTGCGGACAATCCGCCGTTAAATCTTAGCGACGGCGGAACGATCAGAGCCGGCTTTAGCGATGAATTGGATGAGCTTCGCGATATTTCCAGCTCGGCCAAACAAACGATCGCTAAATTTGAGGAACTAGAGAGATCAAGAACCGGCATCGGCAATCTGAAAGTACGGTTCAATAACGTTTTTGGTTACTATATCGAGATCTCGAAGGGAAATTTGGCACGGGTGCCCGATGATTATCAACGCAAGCAAACACTGGCCAACGCCGAACGATACACGACGCCGCAATTAAAGGAATGGGAAGAAAAAATATTCGGGGCTGACGAGAAAATCCTGCAACTGGAAAATGAGCTTTTTCAAAGCATCCGGGCGAAGGTTCGAGAGGAAACGCAGAAACTGCAATCGACGGCGCGAGCGTTGGCAACACTAGACGCTTTGGCCTCTTTGGCCGAAACGGCGATGCGTAGAAATTATGTGAGCCCGATTCTTCATAACGGCGATGAAATAGAGATAAAGAACGGCCGGCACCCTGTGGTCGAAGCATTTCTGGACAATTCGTTTATTCCCAATGACATTTATCTGAATAATTCGACTGATCGCCTGCTGATCGTAACCGGTGCGAATATGGGCGGCAAATCGACGATTCTGAGGCAGATCGCGTTGATACAGATTCTTGCTCAGATCGGTTCTTTCGTGCCTGCAAGCTCGGCACGGCTTCCGATCGTCGACCGTATCTGGACGCGTGTAGGCGCATCCGACGATCTTGCTTCAGGGCGCTCAACTTTTATGGTTGAAATGACCGAAACCGCCGCGATACTTCACAACGCAACCCCGCGCAGTTTGATCCTGCTTGATGAGATCGGCCGCGGAACCTCGACTTTTGACGGGCTTTCCATTGCATGGGCCGTCGCCGAATATCTGCACAATTCTCCCGAGCACTCGGCGAAAACGATTTTTGCGACGCATTACCACGAATTGACCGAACTTGCCGAAAACCTGCCTGGAGCACGGAACTATCAAATCTCGGCTACCGAGAAAGACGGCGAAGTCGTCTTTCTGCATAAATTATTAAAAGGCAAGGCGTCAAAATCTTACGGTATCGCCGTCGCCCGTCTAGCCGGCTTGCCGCAACAAGTGATCGAGAGGGCAAAGGATGTGCTTGCAAAACTTGAAAAATACGAACTTGCGGTGTTTGCAGAGGAGAAACAAAAAGGTCTCGGAGCGGCGGCAGCCCAACAGACGGCCGCACAGGTGTCGCTTTTTGCTTTCTCTAATGAAAACGCGGTTAACGAACTGCGAGACACGGACATCGAAGCTATGTCTCCTGAAGAAACGAAATTGCTGCTGAAGAATATTAAACAAAAATTGGTTTAGCATTCAAGATTGAAGTGCTGCATTAACTGTCAGGATCATGACGCATCATAATTTACTTTAACTTTCCACCTTATGGACCTTCAAGATATCGCTTCCCTCTCGGTAAAAGAGAAGATCGGACAGCTTTTTTTTATCGGAATTCCCGGTCCGCGGATCGATTCGCAGACCAGTGATCTGCTGACTAAGATTTTGCCGGGGGGTGTATGTCTTTTTGCCCGAAATATTCGGGAGCAGGAACAAACGCGCGATTTACTGGATGAAATTCGTGAAATTTCGCCTATCGAACCATTTTTAAGTTTGGATCAGGAAGGCGGCCTTGTCGATCGTCTGAGACGCGTACTTTCACCGATGCCGGCGCCCAATAAGATCCTAAATACCGAAGATGCCGG
>Ga0136617_10006693_pt1 | contig 10278 bp, 9 predicted proteins | sample AntDrymUQ3222106_2_FD_129672 | JGI IMG/M metagenome (GOLD analysis project Ga0136617, IMG submission 129672) | Polar desert sand microbial communities from Dry Valleys, Antarctica - metaG UQ322 (21.06) | ecosystem: Environmental > Terrestrial > Soil > Desert | place: Antarctica: Dry Valley... | reverse complement strand
TCCTGATGGTCGAGGCGGGCGCCAACGAGATCACCGAGGCGGAGATGCTCGACGCGCTCGACATCGCCCACGGCGCGATCAAGCAGCTGTGCGCCGCGCAGCTCGAGCTCGCCGCCAAGGCGCCGAAGGAGCAGCTCCAGGTCACCGCCCCGGCGGTCGACGAGGAGCTCTACGGCCAGATCGAGCAGTCCCACGGGGCCGCGCTCGACCAGGCCACGAGCGTGCAGGACAAGCTCGAGCGCCAGAGCGCGACCAAGGCCGTCGAGGAGGCGGTGCTCGCGCAGTACTCCGGAGAACCCGCCTCCGAGACCTACGCCGACTACCGCGGCAAGGCGCAGCTCGCGTTCGACAAGCTCGAGAAGAACATGATCCGCCAGCGGATCGCCGTCCACAAGAAGCGTCCCGACGGCCGCTCGGAGAAGGAGATCCGCGCGATCTCCACCGAGGTCGGCCTGCTCCCGCGCACGCACGGCTCGGCGCTGTTCACCCGCGGCCAGACGCAGGCCCTCTCCGTGGTCGCCCTCGGCACCACGCGCGAGGAGATGCGCCTGGACAACCTCGGGCTCGAGACGTCCAAGCGCTACTTCCACCACTACAACTTCCCGCCCTTCTCGGTCGGCGAGGCCGGCTTCATGCGCGGCCCCAAGCGCCGCGACATCGGCCACGGCGCGCTCGCCGAGCGCGCGCTGGTGCCGATGATCCCGTCGGGCGAGGAGTTCCCCTACACGATCCGCGTCGTGTCGGACATCCTGGAGTCCAACGGCTCCTCGTCGATGGCCTCGGTGTGCGGCTCCTCGCTGTCGCTGATGGACGCCGGCGTGCCGCTCAAGGCGCCGGTCGCGGGCGTCGCCATGGGCCTCATCAAGGAGGGCGACGACTACACGGTCCTGACCGACATCGCCGGCGTGGAGGACCACCTCGGCGACATGGACTTCAAGGTCGCCGGCACGGCGAACGGCATCACCGCGCTCCAGATGGACATCAAGATCACCGGCGTCACGTTCGAGATCCTGCGCGACGCGCTTACGCAGGCGCGCGAGGGCCGGCTGTTCATCCTCGGGAAGATGGGCGAGTCGATCGACGTCCCGCGCGGCGAGCTGTCGTCCTACGCGCCGCGCATCTCGACGATCCAGATCGACCCCGACAAGATCGGCCTGCTGATCGGCAAGGGCGGCGAGACGATCCGCGGCCTGTGCGACGAGTTCGACGCGCAGATCGACGTCGACGACGAGGGCAACGTGCTCGTCTACGCGCAGACCGGCGCGCAGGGCGACGCCCTGATCGACCGGATCCGGACGATGACCAAGGAGGTCGCGGTCGGCGACGAGTTCCCGACGGCGAAGGTCGTCAAGACGACCACGTTCGGCGCGTTCGTCGAGCTCGCGAAGGGCACCGACGGCCTGCTGCACATCTCCAACGTGTCGCCCGGCCAGCGCGTCGCGACGGTCGAGGAGGTCCTCAACAAGGGCGACGACATCTCGGTCCGCGTCGTCGAGGTCGACAAGGAGCGCGGCCGCATCGGCTTGCGCCTCGCCGAGGACCCCGACGTCGCCGGCAAGACCGTCGAGGAGCTCGCGGCGGTCGGCTCGGGCGGCGGCGGCGGCGGCGACCGAGGCGACCGCGGGCCGCGCCGCGACGGCCGCGGGCCGCGCCGCGACGGCGGCGGCGGGCGCGACCGGGATCGCCGCCCGCGCGGCGACCGCGATCCCGAGCGCGGCTAAGTGGTCTAGCCCTGCCCGAGCACACACTCACCACGCTGGACTCGGGGCTGCGGGTCGTCACGGAGCACATGAGCTCCGTGCGGTCCGCGGCCCTGGGATTCTTCGTCGGCGCGGGGTCGCGCGGCGAGCTGCCCGACGAGGCGGGGCTGTCGCACTTCCTCGAGCACATGCTGTTCCGCGGCACCGACCGCTTCGCCTCGGCGGAGATCGACCAGCTGTTCGACGGCATGGGGGCGGAGCTCAACGCGGGCACCGACAAGGAGGGCACCACGGTCTACGCGCGGATGCTCGACCAGCATCTCCCGCGCGCGTTCGACGCGATGGCCGACATGGTCTGGCGCCCGGCGTTCAACGACGTCGATCCCGAGCGCGAGGTCGTGCTCGAGGAGATCGCGATGTACGAGGACGACCCGCAGGACACGGTCTTCGACGTGCTCGGCGTCTCGGTCTTTGGCGACCATCCGCTGGGGCGGCCGATCATCGGCCGCGCACCGGTGATCCGCGACACGCCGGTCGAGCAGATCGCCGCGTTCCACGCCCGGCGCTACGTGCCGAGCTCCGTGGTGGTCGCGGCGGCGGGGTCGGTCGACCACGACGAGGTCGTCGCGCTGGCCGAGCGCACGCTCGCCGGGCTGCGGGCGGGGGAGACCGCCCCGATGCCCGACCCGGCGCCGCAGCTGCCGCAGGCGCGGGTGCGCTTCCAGGGCAAGGAGACCGAGCAGGTGCACGTGTGCCTCGGCGGCCCCGGCCTCGCGCGCGACGACGAGCGGCGCCATGCCGTGCGGGTGCTGGACGCCATCTTCGGCGGGCTGTCGTCCTCGCGGCTGTTCCAGAGCGTGCGCGAGGAGCGCGGGCTGGCCTACGCGGTGTACTCCTTCGCGGGCAACTTCACCGATACCGGCCAGGTCGGCCTGTACGTCGGCACCCGGCCCGACAACCTCGCCGAGGCGATGGAGGTCGTGGACGCCGAGCTCGCGCGCCTGCGCGAGCAGCCCGCGACCGAGGACGAGCTGATCCGCGCGCGGGAGAACGTCAAGTCCCGCGTGGTGCTCGCGATGGAGTCCTCCTCGGCGCGGATGAACCGCCTGGGCAGCTCCACGCTGTACGGCCTGCCGCTGCTGGAGGTCGACGAGATCATGGCCAGGGTGGACGCCGTGCGGCTCGACGACCTGCGCGAGCTCGTCGACGAGCTGTGGGCACCGGAGCGACTCTCCGCCGCGGGCATCGGCCCCTCCCGGGACGCGTTCTGCGCCGCCGTCGCGCCGGTCTGCCCGGCCGCGGACGCCGTCGCGGCATGACTGCGCAGCCGGCTTCGTCGGCAAGCACAGGCACCCGCGTCGCCGTCGCGGGCGCCGCGGGCCGCATGGGCGAGGCGGTGTGCGCCGCGGTCGACGCGGCGGACGACCTGGAGCTGGCGGGGCGTGCCGATCCGGCGCTCGGCGTCGAGCTGGCGTCGGTGCTCGCCGGCTGCGACGTGGTGGTCGACTTCACGCGGCCCGACACCGCGCTCGACAACGCCCGCACGGTGCTGGCCGCCGGCCGCCACGTCGTGATCGGGACGACGGGCTTCGACGTCGAGGCGCTGCGCGCGGTGGCCGAGCGGAGCGGTGACGAGCGCCGAGGCGAAGCCGGTGACGAGCCGAAGGCGAGGCAGACGCAAGGCAGGTGCGCGGCCCCAAACGCGTTCGTGGCCCCGAACTTCGCGATCGGCGCGGTGCTGGCGATGCGCTTCGCCGCCGAGGCGTCGCGCCACATGGAGCGCGCCGAGATCGTCGAGTACCACCATGCCGGCAAGCTCGACGCGCCCTCGGGCACCGCCAGGCGCACGGCCGAGCTGATGCAGGGCGACGTGCCGATCCACTCCGTCCGGCTGCCCGGCCTGGTCGCCGACCAGGACGTGATATTCGGCGACGTCGCGCAGACGCTCACGATCCGCCACGTGACGACGGACCGTACGAGCTTCATGCCCGGCGTGCTGCTGGCCGTCCGGCACGTGGCAGGGCTCCCGGACCGGCTCACGGTCGGGCTCGAGCGCCTGCTCTGGCCCGAGTAGTGCTGGTCGCGGTCACCGACCACGCGATCGAGCGCTACCGCCAGCGCGTCCGGGGCACGCTCGACGCCCGCACCGAGATCGCCGCCCGGGTGGGGAGGGCGTGGGCGGCGGGCGACGTGTCGCGCGAAGCGCCGCCCGCGAGCGAAGCGGTGACGAGCGCCGCAGGCCGAGGCAGACGCGAGGCGGGCGCGGCCCGACGCGGCTCGGCCTACGTGCGCGACGGCGGCATCGTCTACGTCTGCCTCGAGGACAAGCCGCGCGGCGAGCTGGTGGTGGTGACGCTGTGGGAGGAGGGCGAGGAGGCGACGGTGCCGCGCCGCTTCACAGAGGCGCTCGAGCGCGAGGATTGCTCCGCCGCCCGCCGCCGGCACCCGACGCGTGCCTGAATGTCCGGTCGCATTGCCCAGGCTGGTTGACTACGGGGCATGGGTTTCATGGACAAAGCCAAGAAGATGGCCGAGCAGGCGCAGGTCAAGCTCGACGAGGCGCAGAAGCAGTTCAACTCCGGCGAGTCCGGGCAGTCGTCGGGTCCGGCCGTGGAATACGACGAGCACGGCCGCCCGATCGCGCAGGCGCACCTGCCTCGCGCTGCGCGCTCGTCACCGCTTCGCTCGGCCACCGCGGCGCCGCCGCACGGCGATCCGCTGGCGGCGGGCGAAGCGGCCGCGGGTGGCGAGCGCGAGGCGGGATCGCCGCCGCCGGTGTCCGTGCCGCCGGCGCCCCCGACTCCCGGGGTCCCGCCGACGGGGCAGGGCGACCCGATGGCGGCGGGCGACGCGACGGCGAGCGTGCCGCCGCCGGCGTTCGCTCCGCCGATCGCCCAGCCCGGCGTGCCGCCGACCGCGCCGCCCGCGGCTGAGGCGCCCGCGCCAGACGCTCCGCCGATCGCGCCGCCCGCGGCTGAGGCGCCCGCGCCCCACGCCCCGCCGGTGCAGCCGGAGCCCGATGCGCCCGCCGAGGACCGCAACCACCCGAGCTACGCGCCGCCCAAGCTCTCCAGCGGCGACCCGCTCGCCGGCTGACCTGAAGCGGGTCTGACCCTCTTTAGGTCCGCCGCGGAGCGCCCTGCCGGGCGGCGTGCGAAACTGTCTCCATGCGCCCCTACGAAGGACTGCTGACCGCCATGGTCACGCCGTTCGGCCCCGACGGCAGCGTCAACGAGGACGCGTCGGTGGCGATCGCCCGCCACCTGCTGGCGAACGGCTCCCACGGGCTGGTCGTGGCGGGGACGACGGGCGAGGCCGCCACGCTGACCGACGACGAGCAGGTGCGGCTCGTCGAGCTCATCGTCCGCGAAGCCGGGCACGACGGCGCGGTCGTCGCGGGCGCCGGCTCCAACAACACGCGCCACGCGATCGAGCTCACCCAGCGCGTGGTCGCCGCGGGTGCCGAGGCGGTCCTCTCGGTCACGCCCTACTACAACAAGCCGAACCGCCGCGGGATCGTGCGCCACTTCGAGGAGGTCGCGCGCGCGGCCGGGGGCACGCCGGTCGTGCTCTACAACATCCCCGGCCGCACCGCGGTCAACATGCCGCCCGACCTGCTGGCCGAGCTGGGCCAGATCGACGGGATCGTCGCGGTCAAGCAGGCCAACTCCGCCGAGCTGCAGCCGATCGACGGGCTCACGGTCCTGGCCGGCAACGACGACATCTACGCCGCCTGCCTCGACATGGGCGGCGCCGGCGGCATCTGCGTCGCCTCCCACGTGGTCGGGCCCGAGATGCGCCGCATGTACGACGAGCCCGCCGCGCGGGCAGAGATCGACGCGTCGCTGCGCGACGCCTACGACACGATGTTCATCACCGCCAGCCCGGCTCCGGTCAAGGCCGCGCTCAACCTGCTCGGCCACGACGCAGGTACGCTGCGGCTGCCGATGGTGGAGGCCGACGAGGCGGAGACCGCGACGGTGCGGGCGATGCTCGAGCGCCACGGCTTGCTGACCGATTCCCGACACCAGACCGCGGCCGCGTGAGCGGCACCCTGCGCGTCCTCCCGCTGGGAGGCGTCGGCGAGATCGGCAAGAACATGACGGTCGTCGAATACGACGGCCGCATCGTCGTCGTCGACACCGGCCTGCGCTTCCCGACCGCCGAGCAGATGGGCATCGACCTCGTGCTGCCGGACTTCGCCTACCTGCGCGAGCGGGTGGACGACATCGAGGCGATCGTGATCACCCACGGCCACGAGGACCACCTGGGCGCGCTGCCGTGGCTGCTGCGCGAGCTGGGCGAGACCAGCATCCCGGTCACCTACAGCGGCCAGCTCACGGTCGCCATGGCGCGCTCCAAGCTCGACGAGCACAAGCTCAAGCGCGCCCGGCTCGACGTGCTCCCGACGGGCGACGTCGCCGACGCCGGCCCGTTCAAGCTCGAGATGGTGCACCTGACGCACTCGATCCCGGATGCCTGCGGCGTCGCCCTGACGACCGAGCTGGGGACGGTGCTGTTCACCGGCGACTACAAGTTCGACCAGACGCCGGTGGGTGGCGCGCCGGCCGACATGTCGCGCCTGGCCGAGCTGGGCCGCGAGGGGCTGCTGCTGTTGTGCGGCGACTCCACGAACGCCGACCGGCCGGGGATGTCGATGAGCGAATCCCTGGTGGGCCCGAACCTCGAGCGCGTGTTCCACCGCTGCAAGGGCCGCATCGTGGTCACGTGCTTCGCGTCGAACATCCACCGCGTCCAGCAGGTCATCGACGCCGCCGCGCAGCTCGGCCGCAAGGTCGCGCTCGTGGGCCGCTCGATGCGCAAGAACATCAACATCGGCCGCGCGCTGGGGCACATCCACGTGCCCGACGGCATGCTGATCGGGCTGCGCGAGGTCGACCAGTTCCCGCCGGAGAAGGTCGTCATCGTCTCGACGGGCTCCCAGGGCGAGCCGCTCTCGGCGCTGCGCCGCATGGCCTACCGCGACCACCCGCAGGTCGAGCTGCGCAGCGGCGACACCGTGGTGTTCTCCGCGACGCCGATCCCCGGCAACGAGCGGGCGGTCAACGACACGATCGACCGCCTCTACCACGTCGGCGCCGACGTCATCACGACGGGCGACGCGCCGATCCACGCCTCCGGCCACGGGTCAGCGGAGGAGATCAAGATGATGCTCAACCTCACGCACCCGCGCTACGTGATGCCGGTGCACGGCGACTTCAAGCGCCAGATGCTCCACGGGGGCCTCGCGGAGGCGGTCGGCGTCGCGCGCGAGAGCATCTTCCTCACCGAGAACGGCCAGGTGCTGGAGATCGACGCCAAGGGCGCCCGCTTCGGCGAGAAGGTGCAGAGCGGCATGATCTTCGTCGACGGCGTGGACATCGGCGACGTCACCGACGTGGCGCTGCGCGACCGCCGGATGCTCTCGGCGGACGGCATCTTCATCATCGTCGCGACCGTGAGCGAGCAGGACGGCAGCTCGGTCGTGCCGCCCGAGGTGCTGGCCCGCGGCGTCCCGTTCCTCGACGGCAACTCGGGGTTCGTGGAGGAGCTGCGCGAGGCGGTCGAGGACTCGCTGGACCGCGCCGCCGAACAGCGAGTCACCGAGAGCCTCGTGCTCGAGTCGATGCTCCACGACGACCTGGCGGGCTTCATCTACGAGCGGTTGAAGCGCCGCCCGATGGTGCTGCCGGTCGTCGTCGAGGTCTAGCGCGTATGGACGCCAACCCCGGCGAACGGCCGCTGGCCCGGCTGCCCTGAGCGGCTCAGGAGGGCGGCTCGGCGAACGGCAGCGCGTCCGTCAGCCCCGCGAGCTCGAACACCCGCGCTCGAGCGCGGGCTCGACGGTGAACGTCGCGGCCATGTCGAAGTCGCCCGCGAGTTCGGCCTTCGCGGTCTCGCCGTGGACGGTCACCGTGACGGCGTCGCTGCGCGGGGATGATGACACCCGTCAGTCCTGCCCGCGGGAGGCGTCCGCCATTCCTCGTGTGCCCGGCTCGAAGTGCCGCGGCTCGACCGCGTCGGGTGGTCCGGCGCTCGTTTCGGGGATGATGCGGAACACGGCGCCGAGCAGCACGAGCACGACGACGCCGATGCCCGAGACGGCGAACGCGGTGGGCGGGGCGAAGATCGCCGTGATCACGCCGCCGATCAAGAAGCCCACGCCGGTGCTCGCCGAGGCGATCGACTCCAGCAGCCCCGTGACCCGAGCCTGCAGCGCGTCCGGAGTCGACTCCTGCAGGGCGGTCATGACCGAGACCCACTGGACGCCGTTGCCCAGCCCGCCCACCACGGAGAACGCGCACGCGAGCCAGAGCTCTCGCGAGACGGCCATGCCCAGGTAGCCGGCGCCGATGGCCAGGCTGGACGAAAGGACGAGGACGCTGACCGAGCGGCGTCGGACGCCCAGGAAGACGAGGCTGCCGAGCACGATGCCGGCTCCCCAGGAGGACAGCAGGATCCCGTAGCCGACCTCGTTGGTCTTCAGCGTCTCGGCCGCGTAGACGATCTCGATCGGCACGATGAGCGTGAACAAGACGACGGCGAGCGCCTCACCGCCGATCAGGAATCGCGCGACACGATTGGTGCGCGCGTAGCGCAATCCCTCGCGGGCGCGCGCGAGAAACGGTTTGCGCTCGGAGTCGGTCGTCGGCAGGTGGCGACACGTCGCGAGCAGGGCGCCGACGAAGGCGAAGGAGGCGGCATCGACCAGCAGGGCGGTGGAGAGGCCGAACAACTCGACGAGCAGCCCTCCGAGGGCGGCGCCTCCGACGCTCGCGGCGGCAAAGCCGACGTTCAGCAGCCCGTTGCCCTCGCGCAGCAGGCCCTTTGGCTGCAGGAGGGCGTTAACGGCACCGCGTGAGAGGCCGCGCGCGGTGAGCATGAGCGCCCCGTCGAGCAGTGCGAGCACCAGCACGGGGATCAGCGAGAACGACTCCGCGAGGAGCGCCAGCAATGCGAAGATCAGCGCCTCGGCGGCGTAGATCGCGGGCAGCGTTCGCCGGAGCGAGCCCTGGTCGATGTGGGCCGTGAGGATCGGCGCCAGGAACGCCGGGAGGAACTGCGCGGCCATGAACAGCGCCGTCGTCGCAAGCGGATCCTGGGTCTCGCCGTAGACGAGCAGCGCGAGCGCGACGAGCCCGACGTAGTCGCCGACCGAGTTCGTGGTGTAGGAGAACAGCAGCCGGCCGAACGCCGGGACGCGGAGCGGGGCGAAGTTCGTCGAGATGAGCCCGGAGGGTATCGGTCCCAGCGCCGCCGCCGGCCGGCCCCATCGCCGCTCGCGGCCGTGCCGCACATGCCCACGCGTGCTGTACGGCGCGCGTGGGCTTTGTGTGCGGCCGGCGGTCCCGTCCAGCCTGCGGGCGCTAGGAGGCGGGCGGGCGGGGGATGCTGGCCGGCGGTCGGTTCGGCCGGGGCGTGACCGTCTCCACGCGGGCGTTCGGCGGCGCCTGGATCCGCAGGAGCTCGCGGTTGGCGGGCGTCGCGTCGAGCACCTCGAACGTCAGGAAGTCGGTCCGCTGGATCCCGCCGCCGGGCAGGCGCAGCTCGCGTCGGACCAGCTCGGGTGCGTCCTGCGCGATGTACCAGGCACCGTCGTCGACCTCGATCTTCAGCGTCCGCCGGCCGTCTATGACCGGCCGGGCGGCGACCCGGAGCTTGCCGTTGCCCGCATCGCGCGCCATCCGCACCACGGGCAGCTCGGCGGCCATCTTCGCGCCTTCTCCGGGCTGGCGCACGACCGTGACCGCGTTGGACCTGGGGTCGTAGTCACTGGAGCCGCGGTGATCGGCGGCGCCCTGCTCGGCGTCCCGTCCGGTTCCGATCCGGAACCGCGACACCGTGGCATCGCCGAGCAGTGTCCAGCTCTCCTCCTCGTGCACGTCGCCGCGAGGGTTGCCGTCGGGCGTGAGCTGGATCGTGCGCTCCAGCACATGCAAGATGCGGCCCTGGCCGGAGACCTCGTCGGCCAACGCGGACAGCACGGCGAATCGCTGCGGCGCCGAGCGCTGCTCTCCGGCGATCAGCAGCGTGCCGACCGCCGCCACGGTGACACCCGTCGCAATCGTCCCGCGGCGGACGGCGACTCGGCGCGGTGGCACGGCCCTCCGCCGGCGCGGCGAGGCCACGGTCGTGGCCAGCACGCGCTCCAGCGTGGCGGTGCGCACGGCGGGGTCGACGACCGCCTCGGGATCGGGCACGGGGTTTGCCGCGCGCAGCACCGTCAGGTTGTCGGGTCGAGTCATGTCATGGCCTCCTTGATCGGATCGTGGAGCGGGCGGTTCGGCGCACTCGACGCCTGCAGGTCATCCAGCGCACGGGCCAGTCGGCCCCGCGCGCGATGCAGCCGAACCCGCATCGCGGTGGGAGCGCAGCCCATCGCGTGCGCGGCCTGCGCCGTGGACGGCCCTCCCACGCCACGAATGCCAGCGCCTCACGATCGCGGTCGGGCAGGCGCGCGAGCGCGGCCTCCAGCAGCCCGCGGCGCTCGGCGGGATCGGTGTCAGGCTGGGGTGGCGGCGTGACGCGCATCCGCTCCGCGAGCGCGGCGCGCCGCTTCTCGGCGCGCCGCTCGTTG
>Ga0136617_10006692_pt1 | contig 10279 bp, 12 predicted proteins | sample AntDrymUQ3222106_2_FD_129672 | JGI IMG/M metagenome (GOLD analysis project Ga0136617, IMG submission 129672) | Polar desert sand microbial communities from Dry Valleys, Antarctica - metaG UQ322 (21.06) | ecosystem: Environmental > Terrestrial > Soil > Desert | place: Antarctica: Dry Valley... | reverse complement strand
GACACGAGCATGCAGCGGCCAGGTCATCGGCGCCGCGCACAGCCTGGTCAGGCCCTCACGGGAAAATGGCGGGAAAACGGTTCCCCGGATAGAGCGGTCTGCGGCGGTATCGACCGCGACCGGTCAGCGTTCGGCGCGACCCGAGCTCAGGCGCGCAACGCCAGGCACCGCAAGGCGATCCCGCCGCTCGACGGAGGGGGTGGGATTCGAACCCACGGTAGGGGGGTTGCCCCTACAACGGTTTTCGAGACCGCCCGATTCAACCACTCTCGCACCCCTCCAGGGTCCGATCCGGGACGCGCTGAAGGGTAGCGGCGGGTCACATCTGCGTGCTCGCGCGTGCAAGGATCGCCGGACAACCCCGCACCAAGGAGTCCGCACCATGCCAGAGCGCACGAGCTACGCCCAGGGCACGCCGTCGTGGGTCGACCTCTCGTCACCCGACATCGAGGCCTCGGAGGCCTTCTACGGCGCGCTGTTCGGATGGGACGGCGGCGGCGCTACCGAGTCGCCCGAGGACAGCGGCGGCTATGAGATCTTCACCCTGCACGGCAAGCGCGTCGCGGGCATCGGGCCGCTGATCGCCCCCGATCAGCCCGTCGTCTGGAGCACGTACCTCGCGGTCGACGACGCCGACGAGGTCGCCGCGAAGGCGGTCGCGGCCGGCGGCCGGCTCGTCGTCGAGCCGATGGACGTGCTGAAAGCCGGCCGCATGGCCGGCTTCATCGACACGAGCGGCGCGTTCGTCGGGATCTGGCAGGCACGCGAGCACATCGGCGCGGAGGTCGTCAACGAGCCGGGCGCGGTCGGCTGGAACGACCTCGTGACGCGCGACGCGGCGGCGGCGCAGGCGTTCTATCCCGCCGTCTTCGGGATCGAGGCCGCGCCGTGGGAGAACGCCGGCTCGCACTACACGGTGTGGAACGTCGAGGGCCGAACGGTCGGCGGGGTGGTGGAGATGGACGAGAGCTGGCCCGCGGAGATCCCGTCGCACTGGATGACGTACTTCATCGTCGAGGACGCCGACGCGACGGCGGCGATGGCCGAGGTGCTCGGTGGCGAGATCCGCGTCGAGCCGTTCGACGTCCCGAACATCGGTCGCATCGGCGTACTCGCCGACCCGCACGGCGCGGTCTTCTCGATCATGGCCCCGGCCGGCCCGCCGGACGGGTAGCGAGCGAGCGCTCGGCGTGGATCCGGCTCAGCGCCGCGATCCGAAGAAGTCCGTCAACAGCGCCGCGCAGTCGGCCGCGAGCAGCCCGCCCGCGACCTGCGGGCGGTGGTTCAGGCGCGGCTGCGCGAGCACGTCGAGGACCGAGCCGGCGGCGCCCGCCTTCGGGTCCGCCGTGCCGTACACGACGCGCGGCATGCGTGCGAGCACGATCGCGCCCGCGCACATCGCGCACGGCTCGAGCGTCACGTACAGCACCGAATCGAGCACACGCCAGGAGCCCAGCGCGCGGCTGGCCTCGCGCAGCGCGAGGATCTCGGCGTGGGCCGTGGGGTCCTGGCGCAGCTCGCGCTCGTTGTGGCCCGCGCCGATGACCTCACCCTCGTGCACGACGACGGCGCCGATCGGGACATCGTCATGAGACAGGGCTGCCTGCGCCTCGCGGATCGCCAGTCGCATGAAGTATTCGTCGCGGGGAAAGAACGCCGCTGCCATCACGACGATGACCCTATGGCAGCTCAACCTCGCAGTAACCGTATCGTGTGACATCTGTAGCACGATGTAGGTCCTCGCCGTGTGATCACTCTCCCCTCCCTCCTCCGCAAGGGCGCCGTGGTTGCGATTGCAGCCGCGGTCATCCTGCCCGCCGTGGCCCGCGCCCGCGAGCACCCCCTGCTCGCGCGCGCCGCGTACGTGCCCAACGACTCGGGCGTCGCGGCGGCGGCAGCCGACGCCGGCTGGGCCGCCGTGCAGTGGGAGCTCAACGGGCCGTTCGGCATCAACGCGCCCGAGGCCTGGTCGCAGGCCAGCCGGCTCGGCGGAAGCGGCGGCCGGGGCGTGACGATCGCGGTTCTCGACAGCGGTGTGGCCTACGCCCGGCGCGGCCTGTTCCGACGCTCGCCCGATCTGGCGCCCGCGCGCTTCGTGCACGGCTACGACTTCGTCGACGACGACCCGTACCCGAACGACGAATACGGCCACGGCACGTTCATCGCGAACACGATCGCGGCGACGGCGAACAACGCCTACGGCACCGTCGGCGTCGCCTACCGCGCGAAGATCATGCCGATCCGGGTGCTCGACTTCGAGGGTCGCGGCTTCCCGTCGACGATCGCGCGGGCGATCCGCTACGCCGTACGCAACGGCGCGGACGTCATCAACCTGTCGCTGGAGCTCTACGACGGGCCGCCGCTGGCGCCGAAGCCGCGCAGCGTGACGGCATCGCGCAGCGTGCGCTCCGCGCTCTCCGCGGCCCGCCGCGCGGGTGTCGTCGTCGTCTCGGCGGCCGGCAACAGCTCGGACCCCAACGTTCCCGCAAAGCGCTACGACACGCTGGCGATCAACGTCGGCGGCAGCACCGAGCACGGCTGCCTGGGCGACTACTCCAACCACGGCCCGGGCCTGGACCTCGTCGCGCCCGGCGGTGGCGCCGACGCCGACATTGCCGAGGACGTCCGCTGCCAGCCCACCCTCCCCGCGGGTCGCGACATCTCGGGCGTGAGCTTCCGCGCCGAGTCGCCCACGCGCTTTGAGATCCTGCCGCGCTTCCGCGGGACGTCGACGGCCGCCCCGCATGTCTCCGGGGTCGTGGCGCTCGTGCTCTCCTCCCGTGTCGTCGGCGCCAGTCCGACCCCCGGAGAGGTCGAGCGCCATCTCGAGAAGGCCGCCCGCGACCTCGGCGCGCCCGGCCCGGACCGTTACTACGGCGCGGGGCTCGTCGACGCGACGGCCGCAACCGCACAGACGCCGCCCGCGCTCATACCGTCCGGATGATGAGGACCGAGCACGGCGCGTGGTGGGAGACCTTGTTGGGCACCGAGCCCAGCAGGAAGCGCTTGGCGCCGGTCATGCCCTTGTTGCCGATCACGATGAGATCGCTGCCGCGCTCCTCGGCGACGTCGAGGATGCAATCCGCCGGGTCGCCCTGACGGGCGAACACCTCGACGGCGACGCCGGCCGCGCGGATCTCCTGCGCCGCGGCCTCGAGCGTCGCCTCGACGTCCTCGCGCGGGTTGATCATCCAGTGCAGGTCCTCGGGCACGACGATCGACTCCTCGCGCAGGCGTGCGTCTGACACCGGCGCGTAGGCGCTGACAAGCTCGATCCGCGCGCCGATCGAGCGCGCAAGCTCGATCGCCTGGCGGACCGCCTGCGTGGCCGTGTCGGAGCCGTCGGTGCCGACGACGATGGAACGGAACATCTGGTCTCAGCGCCGGCGTAGCAGCTCGACAACGTGGGGCCCAGCCCCCGCCTGTAGGCCCGTCGCGATGTCGAACAGCGGGCTCACGGCACGTTCGGCAAGGTCGTCGCGCCCCTGCTCGGCCAGCCACTCCGCGAAGCCGAAGGCGCGACGAGCGAGATCGGGCCGGCCGCCGACGTGGGCCTCCCACGCCACCTGCGCAAGCTCGGTGTGGCGACGACGTTCACCGTGAAGCCGAGGCGAAGGAACGGGTCCGCGGGTTTCGCCACGGACCTGTCGGCGGCGCGGTGCAGCGCGCGCAGGCTGGCGCGCAGAGCGGCGAGACCCTGCGCGCGCGTATCGGCGGCGCTCGCAACCCCGGCCACCCTGTGCTGGGCGCCCGCCGTCTGCACTCGTGCCGCCGCCGCGGACCCTTCGCCCAGTGCGAGCGCGAGGAGACAAGCGGCGACGAACGCCAACCCGAGTAGCCGCCGTGCCAACTGATGTGAGTACCTGCGCTGCAGCGCCATCACGCCGCGAAACATACCTGGCAGACGTGGCCGCCGAGGCCGGGCCTCAGTCGGACGGGTCAGCCGGTTCTAGCTGCTCTGCAGCTTCCTGTTGATCGCGCTGATCGACGCGCCGAGCTTGGCGTTGAACGTCTTCGTGGCTTCCGCGAGCCGGTGATCTGCGTCGTCGATCGCCCGCGTGGTCGGCGACCGCAGCTCGATCACGATGCTCGAGATCTGCTTGCGAAACTCGGCGAGCGCCGCGACGAGGCCGGCGTGCTCGGGACGCGCCTGAGCGGGGACCGAGACCGCGCGCAGCGTCCTGGCGAGCCCTCCCATCACGGCGCCGTAGTGCACGAGCGTGCGACGATCCTGGCGCACCGAGCTCGTGTCCGTGATGGCGCCGGAGACCTCGGTTGCCGTCCGTGCGAACCGCGCCTGGGCGGCGTTGAGCTGCCGCACGTAGGCGTTCCTGGCCGCATCGGCCTCGGTCTGCGCGCACGCGCCGAGCGTGACGGCGAGCACGATCGCCGTGGCAAACGATGCGATCGCCTTGGGAGCGGACGTCACGCGGGCCGCCTCGGCCCACCGCCTAGACTAGGCGAGCTTGACGATCGCAATCACGATTCCGGCGAGGACGAACACCACGATCGCGACCTGCATCCAGATCCAGGTCGGCGACACCGGCGGCCTACGTCCCGGCGAGCTTGGAGTTGATCGCAGCGATGGCGGCGTTGATGCGAACACCCGCCGCATCCTGAGCCGTCTTGAAGGTGCGCTGCGCCGCGCCGATCCTGCGCGCGTCCCCCGCGCCCATCGCCAGCGCGGTCTGCCGGATATCGCCGCCGAAGCCGGTCATCACGTTGATCAGCTGCTGGTGCTCAGCTCGCACCTCCCCTGGGACCTTGATGCCGCGCAGCTTCGCCACGACCTGGTCGATCGCTGTTCCGAAGCGTTCCACGAAGCGGACCTTGCCGGCGGGCGCCCGCGGCACTGCACGACGCGTCAGCTCGTCGGCATCCGCCTTGAAGTTTGACTGCGCCGTGTTGAGCTCGCGCACGTAGGCGTTCTTCTTGTCAACGTCGTTGGAGCCGCCGCACGCGCCCAGCGCGAACGTCGCGAGCAGGAGCAAGGTCAGCGACGCGATCCGCAGCGAGCGTGACATCCGCGCAGAATCTACCTACCGCGCGGGTTCGAGCGCAGCGGGTGCCGCCTCGGGGGGCGCGTGCTGCGTTGTGCGCAGCTTGCGCTCGAGGAACGGTCGCTCGACGAAGCGGTAGGACAGCGACCCACTGAGGACCGTCAGCGGGAAGCCGATAGCGCCCATGACCGCCAGTCGCGTGGCCATGCTGTCACCGTCGCCGAGGATGTGGTCGAGCTCCAGCAGCACCCAGATGTGCACGAGATAGAACGAGTACGAGCGCGCGCCCAGCCAGAGCATGAACCTGTTGGCGAACACGCGCGGCGCCCGACCGGTGCCGATCTGCAGCACCACGAGCCCGGCGAACAGCAGGCCGCTGCTGAGTGCCGCGAGCAGCGCCCGGGCGCCGAGCGCGTGGTGGATCGGGGTCTGGCGCGGGTCGTAGTCGCTCGCGGCGTAGACGATCGCGCACAGCAGCCCGAGCGCGAACGCCGCCCACGCGATCGTCGTCGCCAGGCGCGCACGGTCGCGCAGGCGCGATGCGAAGAGCGGCTCGGCGATCCCGAGCGCGACGCCCGGCATGAAGCCGTACAAGATCGCCGGCGGGCTCGTGAGCCAGGCGAAGAGATACTTGTCGTGCGCGCGCAGCGCGATGCTCACGACCGTCACGACCGCGATGACGGCGAGCGCCAGCGCGGCGCGTGCGTACTGGCCCCGCAGTCGCGTCGCCGCGAGGTACGCGCCGTAGGCGGCAAGCGGGATGATGACGTAGAAGCCGACCTCGGCCCCGATCGACCAGGCGGGACCGATCGGGATCGAAGCCGGGCCCGCCGTCTGGCCCTGGATGAAGAGAAACTGCCCCAGGACCTGCCACGCGCTGCTCGTCGCGTCGGGCGCCGCGGCGCCGGTCTCCAGGCTGCCGTCGAGGCCGAAGCGCAGCAGCACGAGGATCGTGAGGAGATAGAACACGGGCACGACGCGCAGGACGCGGTTGCGGACGTAGTTGCGCAATCGCGGCCGGCGCCTCCCGGCGACGTACGCGCGCGCGTACGGACGTGCGATGAGGTAGCCCGACAGGACGAAGAACGCCGACAGCGCGAGGTCGATGTGACCGAGCACCGGTGCCGCCCAGCCGTAGCTGAACAGGTTGTTGTTGGGCACCGGATCGGCGAGCAGGCAGACGTGCGTCGTGAAGACGAAGAGCGCGCCGACGCCGCGCACGCCGTCGCCCGCGAGCAGCGTGCCGATCCCGACGTAGGGCTTGCTGTCGGCGAGCCCTGGCGCGGGGACGTCTGCCATGCGGCGCAGGGTAGTGCCAGGCGCCAGGTTCGAGCGCCACGTCACGCCGGGACGCTACCGTGGACCGTGCACGAAGCGACGATCCGAGGCTCAGCCGATGCTCAACTTCCTCTCCAAGCACAAGACCGCGATGCCGACCGCCGAGACGGCCCTGCCCGGGCGCGACACGCCGATCCCGGTGCCCGACCGCCACTACGTCCTCGACGCGCCGCTGCGCGGCCCGTTCCCGGCCGGCACCGAGCAGGCAATCTTCGGCCTGGGCTGCTTCTGGGGCGTCGAGCGCGTCTTCTGGCAGATGCCCGGCGTCTACACGACGGCCGTCGGCTACGCCGGGGGCCTCACGCCGAATCCGACCTACGAGGAGGTCTGCAGCGCGCGGACCGGCCACAACGAGGTCGTGCTCGTCGTCTACCGCCCGTCGGAGGTCTCCTACGAGGATCTGCTCGCGACGTTCTGGGAGGCGCACGACCCGACACAGGGCATGCGCCAGGGCAACGACGTCGGTACGCAGTACCGCTCCGGGATCTACACCACGACCGGCGAGCAGGCCGCTGCGACGGCTGCGTCGAGCGCCCGCTACCAGGAGGCGCTGACCGCCGCCGGCCGCGGCGAGATCACGACGGAGATCGTTCCGGCGCCCGAGTTCTTCTACGCCGAGGACTACCACCAGCAGTACCTCGCCAAGAACCCGCGCGGCTATTGCGGGCTCGGCGGAACCGGCGTCAGCTGCCCGATCGGCGCCGGCGTCAAGACGCAGCCATAGCGCTCGTCGGAGGCTTCGCGAGCGGCCGCCCGCGCGCTATCCCCTGCCGCATCGCCGCGGCGGCGGCGACGACGCGCTGGCCTACATCGGGCAGACGTTCGGCGCCGGAGTCGCCGCAATCGTGCTCGCCACGAGCGACTCGGTCGCGGGCTCCGGCGAGCAGGCGCCGTGGTATGAGCGAAAGCGCGCGTACGCGCGCTTTCGCTCACCGCCGCTCTCGGGGACGCAACGGACGGTAGGGCAGGCCGGCGCGTCCCACGCCGCCCCGCGATCCGGCCGGGCGATCACCCGGCCGGGCGCCTCCCATTGGCTCCGGTGCGAGCCGGACCCTCGACCTCCGATGGGCAGTAGCGCGAACGTAGCCGGGAGGCGACGGCCCTACAAGCGCGGGTGTCAAAGTATGTTCACTGCGAATGCAAACCTCACGATTTTCGTGCGCCTCTGAGAACAGTCCATCGCGAGATGCCACCCGAACGGTGCCGCACGTCGGGTTGGAGGTCGAGGTCGTCCACCTCGGCGCGACGACGCCGGCCGTGATCGAGGAGATGCGCGACGGGGGCCGCACGCTGATCGCCGCGGGGGACGCGTACGTCCTGTCGCCGCTGACGGCGCACTACGTACGCGCCGGCGACCCCTACTACGGCGTTCGCCTGCGTCTGTCGCGCTCCACGATCGATTGACCGCCGCCATCGCCCCGCCGATCACATACGCACAGGCGAATTTCCTCCAGCGGTCGCTGCGGCGGCTCGGCGCGAGCGGCCCGGGCGCGTGGCTGTTCGCGCGCATCCTGCATCGCATCGACCGCCCCGTGCACCGGCTCACGCGCGGCCGCCACACGTTCACGAACCTGCTCGCCGGGATTCCGGTCGTCATGCTCACCACGACTGGCGCCCGCAGCGGCGGCGCACGGTCGGTGCCGCTGCTCGGCCTGCCGACGGACGACGGCCTCGTCGTGATCGCCTCGAACCTCGGCCAGGCGCGCCACCCGGCGTGGCATCACAACCTGCGCGCGAACCCGGACGCGCTCGTCGCCGTCGACGGTGCGGTCCGCGCCGTCCGCGCCGTCGAGGCGCACGGCGAGCAGCGCGCGCGTATCTGGCGCGAGGGGCTGAAGGTCTATCCCGGCTGGTCGCAATACGAGCGCCGCCTGGCGCACCGCGAGATCACCGTCTACATCCTCGAGCCGCGCTGACAGGCGGCGGCTATGTCGTCACGCGGGCGGCGAGCACGATGAACTGCGTCCCGCGCGTCTCCAGGCGCACGGCGTTGCTCGTGTTGCCCTCGACGGTGTCCAGACGGCCGCCCTGCGGGCGCGAGCGGACGATGGCGAGGTGCGAGGCGCGCACGCCTTCGCGGAACTTGTAGAAGACGACGTCGCCCGGCTGGATCGACGACATCGCGATCCGGCGCAGGTGGCGGCGGCCGGCGACGGCGTCGTCGTACGAGCGGTCGGGATCGATCAGGCGCGACGAGAGCTTGACGCCCGCGCGCAGGAACGCCTGGTGCACGAAGGCGCCGCACCACACACGGCAGGGCGGCACCTTCAGGCCCATGTCGCGCTCCCAGCCGTCGATCTGCGGCGAGCAGTTCGACGTCCCGCGCTCCTGCGTCCCGACCTGGCCGACCGCCCACGCGAGCGCCGCGGCGCGCACCGAGCTGCGCGCGTCCGTTGCGCTGCCGGCGCTCGGCACGAGCGCGGCGGCGGCCGTGCAGCAGGCGGCCGCGGCGAGCAGGACGGCGAGGCGGCGGTGCACGCGCTCAATGATGCCCGATCGCGACCGCCATGACGCCGGCCGGCGAGAACGCCCGTGCGCAGCGACGCGCCGGACCGATTGCGATGTTCGCCGGGTGACGCCGCCGCCCGACACGTCACAAACAAGCGCGACGACACGCCGGAAACGAGACCGGGGATGCGCCCTCAGCCCGTATGCTGGACCTGGGATCTGGCGTGTGATGGAGGAGTACTTCTGGGCCCTTCGTGAGATCACTGCTCCAGGACCGGCACGGCGGTATCGGATGCCCACATCCACAGTCGACACGCTCAGCACGCTCGCCGCGGCGATCGACGAGCTCGCCGTCGCGGGCTCGCTCGAGGATGTCCAGCGGCGCGTGCGCGCCGTGGCGCGGCGGCTCACCGGCGCCGACGGCGCGGAGCTCGTCATGCGTGACGGTCGCACCTGCCACTGCGTCGACGAGGATGCGATCGAGCCGCTCATGAAGGGCCGCAGCTTCGCGCTCGAGGACTGCGTCGCGGGCTGGTCGATGATCCACCACGAGCCCGTCGTCATCGAGGACATCTACGCCGACGAGCGCGTGCCGCACGACCTCTACCGGACAACCTTCGTCAAGAGCCTGCTCGTCGTCCCGATCCGCAGCTGTGACCCGCTCGGTGCGATCGGGATCTACTGGGCCGAGCCGCACCGCGCGAGTCACGAGGAGGTCGCTGTCGTGCGCGCGCTGGCGGGCAGCTCCGCAGGGGCGCTCGAGCGCGCCCGGCTGATCAAGGAGGTCGAGCGCCGCCGCGTCACCGAAGAGGATCTGCGCGAGCTCAGCGAGCGCGACCCGCTGACGGGGGTGCTCAATCGCCGCGCCTGGGACCAGGCGCTGGCGGGGGCCGTGCGCAAGGGCGCGGGCCCGCTCTACGTCGCGCTTCTGGACCTTGACCACTTCAAGGGCTACAACGATCGCCTCGGCCACCCTGCCGGCGACGACCTGCTGCGCCGGGCAGCCACCGCATGGCGGTCCGCGGTGCGCTCGATCGACGTGGTGGCCCGCTACGGCGGCGAGGAGTTCGCCGTTCTACTCACCGGCTGCGAGGAGGACGTCGCGCTCGAGATCGCCGAGCGCCTGCGGCTCGCGACGATCGACGAGCAGCGCGTCTCGATCGGGGTCGCGCGCTGGGACGGCACGGAGAGCCCCGCTTGCCTGATCGAGCGTGCCGACCATGCGCTCTACGACGCCAAGCGCGCGGGACGCAACCGCGTGATGATCGGGACGTAGCTCCGGCGCCGGCGCCGGCGGCTGCCGGCCTCGCAGCGCGCGAGGGTTTAAGTCCTGCGCTCGCGCCGCTCGACGTCTGCCTACGCTCTTGTGCGATGGTCGGGTGGCCGGGGGCATCGCAGCCCCCGGCTCCCACAGAATCCCGGCGTGACAGTCTCCCGTCACCGGGCTCTTCTCATCGGCCGATCAGGCCGCGCGAGTCCAGCGCCATTGCGCG
>Ga0136617_10006690_pt1 | contig 10280 bp, 7 predicted proteins | sample AntDrymUQ3222106_2_FD_129672 | JGI IMG/M metagenome (GOLD analysis project Ga0136617, IMG submission 129672) | Polar desert sand microbial communities from Dry Valleys, Antarctica - metaG UQ322 (21.06) | ecosystem: Environmental > Terrestrial > Soil > Desert | place: Antarctica: Dry Valley... | reverse complement strand
CGGAATGGTGGTGATGCGGTTGCGGTCCGTCACGGTTCCGGCCATCGGTCGCCCATTGTAGTCAGGGCGATAGATGCGCGGCGTGATGAAGAAGAGCAGTTCGTTAGTATTGCGCGTGGTGGCCTTGCGCTTGAAGAGATTTCCGAGGATAGGGATGCCGGAGATGCCGGGGGTGCGCGTCTGCGTCTCGCCTTCGCTATCCAGTAGCACGCCGCCGACAACCGTCGTCCCGCCATCGGGCACGAGCACTTCAGTCTGCATGCGCTGCGTGTCAATGCCGGGTGTGCCCAGCGAGTTTGTCAAACTGCGGTTGACGCTGTTGTTCTCCGCCGTGACGCGAAGCACGACGGTTCCGGCGTCCGTAATTTGCGGCGTGATTGAGAGACGCAAGGGCACGGAGATAAAGGTTGTGGTGAAAACCGTCGAGCCGCCGAGATTGCCGCCTGCTCCGCCGCCACCGCTCGCTTGCGGCGTGACGACAGGAATCTGCGCTCCACTCTCGATCTGCGCAGGTCTGTTGTTCAACGTGGTGACGCGCGGGTTGGCGACGATCTTGGCCTGACCCTTGCTTTCCGCGGCGGTGAGGAGCAAGCTGATTTGCGCCGTGCCGAAGATGCCGGTGGTTAAACCGATGACCGTGCTGGGCGCGGTCGCGCCGAGCGCACCGGTCGCCGGGGGGGTGTTGATGAGTCCACCGGGAACACCGCCGGGACGCAACCCGCCGTTGGCGGGAGCTGTCTCGAAGGAGCCTGCCCGCCCGTTCGAGCCGAACACAGCCGCTTGCAATTGGACGCCGAGATCGCGGCTGAAGCTGCGGCTGGCGACGACGATGCGCGTCTCAATCTCAACTTGCGGTTCGGGTTGATCCAGCAATGTAACGAGTTGACGAATAGCAGAGATGTTTTCCACCACATCCGTGATGATGAGTGTATTGCTGCGACCGTCAACTTCAACGCTCCCGCGTTTGGAGAGACGACGCGAGATGATCGGGAGGATGCCCTTATCGCCGCTCTTGCCGGTGGAGTCGCCACCTGCGCCGCCGGAGAAGCTGTCGTTGCTTGCGCCGCCGGAGAAGCCGCCGGTCGAACCTGCGGCCTGTGCGAGCGTGCCGACCGCACGCGCGTAATTCAACCGGATGAATTCCGTGACGAGCGGCGCGGCATTTAAACGTCCTTCTTCAATTGATACTTGTGCCTCGGACTCTTCGGCCAGCACCTTGAGCGTCGCAACGCGCAGAATGTTGCCGCTGACTTCAATGCCCAGACGGTTTGCGCGCAAGATTGAATTGAGGGCGATGTTCCAGGGGACTTCCGTGACGTTGACCGTGACGGGCACTGCGCCGACGGATGAATCAATAATGAAGTTTACGCCGTATTGCTCGGTGATATAGTTAAGGATGTCCCGGATGTCGGCGTTGACGACGTTCAAGTTAATCGGTTCGCCGACGAATCCATACTGGCCGTATTGCTGTCCCTGCGAAGACTGTTGCCCCCCGCCCGGTTGCGATGTTGCGCTGATAGACGGCGTGGGACTAGGTTTGCTCGCGGGCGTTTGCTGGTCGGCGGTGGCGGAAGCATGTGCTTCGCGCGTGCCTGACGGCTGTTGCTCCGGCACATCTGCTGGCCGCAATTCGAGAACTAATTCGTTCGCATCGAGGAAAGAACGATCACGCGCGGAGGCGCACGACGCAACGCGAAGGCGGGCGAGCGGCGCGCCGTCTTTATTGGTCGCACATTGCATCGTGAGACCGGCGGTGCGCGTCGCATCGCCGTTGATTGACGTGCGAACGGCAGCCAACAGCCCGGCACTTGCCGCTGGCGCGAAAGTTGAGGCCGAACACAATAGAAAGAGGACGAGCGCGCCTCTTTTTACGACCGCTGAAAGCGGGTGATGCAGGTTAACCATTTTCTTTTCCTTTGTCAGGAGTGACCGGCAGCTCAACGCCACGCGCTAACGCTCGTGCGAGCCGCAAGGGACTCTTCAAGCGCGCGCCGCACAATGCGAAAGTCGCCGGCGGGTTTGTCTTTTCAAATAGTGGGAGCACAGACCGAGAGGATCGAATGCGCTGGTGCGAAGAAAATCCAACGGGTGTGCGACGGGAAAAGTTTGTTCGAGCTCGTCGGGGTGACTCAGGCTTCCTCCGACGATAAGGAACAAACGTGAAAGAGAGATTCACTGTTTTGCTTGAGCAGCGTTCTCCTCTTTGGGTTTCGGCGAGGTGGCAGGGTTCGTTACGGCAGGAGCAGCGTTCGGAGTCGTCAAAGTATCCTTGACGGCGTTGGCTGCACCCAGGGCTTTCATCTCGACGTGCATCTCGCGCCGCCCGTCGCTCCAACGCGTCTCTTTACGGAACACGAGACGGTCTTCTTCGATGGCGACTAACATCCCGTCATAAAAAGTTTCGCCGGGATAGACGACGTAAGAGAGCTTGATGGGTTTCGCTTCAACCATCGCCGCGTATCCGCGCGGGGTGCGGAAGATGCCGGTCACGTGTGCTTCGTTAAGGAGCAAAGCGGTAGTCGGCTTCGGAACGGGAAGCTGTGCGTTCATCGCGATGGCCTTCTGTGTCTTGTAAGCGGCGATGCGCTGTTCGATGGAAGGCGCGGCGATTGGCTGCGGCACCACCTTGACCTTAACCTTTTTGACCTGGCGTTTGTACTTCGTAAACGGATCGCGACCCGCGCCTCTGTAAATGGTGCTCGCTTCTTGAGCCTGCACGAAGGTCGTCGCGGAAAATGTCAACAGCGCGGCTGCGGCCAATGTCGCCTGTAAACTTTGTTTGATCAACTTAGTGTAGTTCATCTCTTTTATTCCTGAGTGAGTCTGGCCGCGTTCCCTCGCGGCACTACAAATAAAACTAATTAGCTGCGGGCGCTGCGGCTACCGGCGCGGCGGGCGTTTGCGTCGAGGCAGGTTTCGCCGTGTTCTGTAATTTCTCGCTCGAAGCGTAGTAGGCGGTCAACAAGAATTGAGCCTCAACGGTCTTTCCGGAGTTTTGCTCTTTCATGCGCGAGAGTTTGAAATCGCTGATCGAAACGATGCGTTGGTAGGCAGCGATCTGCGCGAAGAATGCGCCGAGATTATTGTAAGAACTGGAGACCTCGATCTCGACGGGCTTCCCGGCGTAGAAGTCCTTCTGGACATCATCCTTCGGTGTGAAGCGTGTGACGGACAGGCGGCCCCGCGCGCGATCTTGTATTCCTTGTAAAACTGTCGTCAATTCGCGCTGCTCGGGCAACAGGGCTTTCAAGTCGTCGTAATCAACTTGCGCGCTGGCGTAGGCAGCTTTGAAATCATTGAGTCGCTGCGAGGCGATCTGCGCCCGCGCATTCTCCTGTTGCAATTTGTCAACCTGCGCTTGTAAGTCCTGTGTCTCCGCGCGCGTGCTGCTGGTGACGGAATACCAGAAGCCGCCGTAGATAAGTAGTGCGATGAAGCCAAAGATGGCGAGCTGGAAGTACCAGGGTTTTTGTTGTAGTGCGTCTAATTTCAACATGAGTTTTCAGTTCCCTTCGGGCGCGAGGTCGGAAGGCTGCTGTTGGGATTAATTTTTTGCGGCTCCCGTAATCACAGGAGGAGCGGATACGCTGGCCGGCTGCGCATTGCCGGCAGGCGAAGCGGTCTGGCTGCCCGCAGGCGTGTACTTGCACTTTAAAGTGAAGGTCACAGTTTCAGGCTTGATGAGAGGTTTGACCGGTTCGCCGGCGGTAGCTGACGGAGTCGTCGAACCTGCGTTGAGCGTTTCAATCAACTCGCGCCTTGTTTCGATGCTGACGTTGCTAAAAAGCCCCGAGGAGAATTCCATGCTGCGACCAAACTGTGTGACGGCGGCTTCATGCGGGGAGTCGCCTTTCAAGATCAACTCTCCGCCCTTCTGCTCGATGCTTTCGAGACGGAAATCGCCGATCTTCGGGAGACGCTGGTTGATGGCCGAGAGCACCGCCACCGGCCCCTGTTGCGAAGCACGCAATCTCTTGATCGCGTCAATGCGCATCTGAATCTCTTGCGTTTTCTTCTCCAGTTCGGCTTGCTCTCTCTTAATAGCTTCCATGCGGGCAGCTTGCTCTTGCTGTCGTTTCAATTCCGCCGTCACTTCCGCATGTGCCGAATTTGCGCTCGTCCAATCGAACAGGATCCCCAGCCCCAGCAGGGCGACGACAACCAACAGCACAAGTCTGCCTTGCATGCGCGGGTTGGCGACGCGCGTTTCAATATAGGCAACGCTTGTCTTGTCTGTGACGGAGTCTAATAAGTTGACCTTGATCATTTAAGCCTCCACTCCTCTCAAAGCAAGCCCGACGGCGACGGCCAGTTCAGGCGCCAGTTCCCGCATGTAATCGGGATCAAAACGACGCTCATCAACTTTAATCTCGCGGAATGGATTGAATGCCTCGACGGCGACCCCAAAACGGTTCGCCAGAAACTCCGTCAGCCCCGGCAATTTCGAGCAGCCGCCGGAGAGCAGAATCTTCTGCACCATACCTTCTCCGTCGTCAGACGTAGCACGATAGAAGTCGAACGTTTTTTGAATTTCCAAGGCGAGAATATCCGACACGGTTTCAAAAACATCCGCCAGATCGCGCCGCTCAGTTTCGCCGGGAATCATCGCACCGCGTTTGACCGCTTCAGCCTGTTCGAACGTCAAGCCCAATTCCTTTTGCAGGAGCGCGGTGTACTGGTTGCCGCCCACCGAGACGTCGCGCGTGAAGACGCTGCGCACGCCGTGGAGAATGTTGATGTTCATCGTAGACGCGCCAATGTTGAGCAACGCAACTGACTGATCCGGAGACGGTTGATAGTTGACCTCGTAGCAGTTCTGCAATGCGAACGCATCCACATCAATGATGGCAGGGAGTTTGCCGGCGAGCTGAATTACCTGCTTGATATTCGCAACGAAATCGCGTTTGCAGGCGGCCATTAAAACGTGGAGCGAATCGGCGCTCGAGCCGACGACCTGATAGTCCAAACTTACGTCGGCGATGTCGAAAGGAATATGTTCTTCAGCGTGCCAGTCAATTGATTCTTCAAGCTCTTCCTTGCTCATTGGCGGCACAATAATGTTTTTGACGATCACGGAACTGCCGCTTACGCCCGCCGCCACGCGTTCGGTCCCGATCTGATGTGAGGCGAAGATGTTGGAAATGGTTTGCGAGACAGAGTTGAGTTCCATGATTTGGCCGTCTACTACAGTATCCGGCTGCAAGCTCTCTTGGCCTAGATGGACAAGCACGAGGTTTCCCGGCTTGCCCTGCAACTCGACTGCTTTCACCGAACTGGAGCCGATGTCCAGACCGACGAGGTTTTTCTTGTTAGAATTTTTTCTTCTAAACATTTCTATTTTTCCCGGAAACTTTCCGTGCTCTTCTGCGTTGGTCACGCCGGAGGCGGGCGCGAATACGGCGCGCTCTGGAACGAACGGCGCGTGTGGAGGGTGACGTAGGCGAATAGGAAGTAGGGTTCATGCGGCTGCAGTTGTACTGTAGGAGTCTCGTTGACATGTAACGAAAGACTGGATGCCGCCGTGATCAGGAGAGAAGCGGTGCGAGAGATCGAGGCAGTTTATTCACGGAACCGTGTTGAGCAATTGTCTCAAAGAGTGAAGGTGGCGAGTAAAACTGCTGCGCGTCACGACGCTTCATAGCGTCCGGCGTAGCCGCCTCACCTTCGGCAACCCGGCCAAGTCAAGCGCAGCGAACTGCTATTGATTTTTGTAGGCTTGGCGGCCTCCGCTCGCGCGAAGTGTGCCTTTTTCGGTTGGGTTTCAAAGAAAAAGGCTTGCCAGTCGCACGCGTCGTCCGTTAGAGACGAACACAAAATAGCTTTGATTTCAGACTGAGCAATGCCTGATCCAACTAGGGCGAGAATGTGGCTCCCGCCGTCAACAAAGAATATAAACCATTGTGTTTATCAGTGTCAACAAGAATTTTGTTTGTTTAACTTATAGAATTCACAAATCTTGGCTTAACCAAATCAACTTTCTTCTACCTTTTTTGGAAAACATGCGCAGCACTTCCAGTTTCTGTATGGGTCTTTTTTCTTAGGGAAAAGCGGCAGTTCTTGCTTCGTCAGGTTGACGAAAGGTAGGATGCTCGGATGAAGAGTTGGCCGCAGAGGATATTCCTGTCAATCATTGTTCTCGTGCTTCTGCTCATAGCATGGATCCGGTGGAATCGCCCTGAACCCGTTGACATGTCGGCCTACGTGCCCGCCGAATCGCTCATCTATCTCGAAACGAATAGCTTGCCTGAGATAGTGCGCGGTCTGACTTCGACGATTTCATGGCAAGCTCTCGCTCCGCCGGCAGGGCTGAATCCTAACGTCGGTAAGATCGGATGGTTGAGTCGGCTGTCGGCGTGGAGCGGGATCGGGTCGGCTGAGACTGTGGTCTTCTCGCGAGCGCAAGTGGCAATCGCCGTCCTCGGATTTGAGGTAACAGAAGAAACTAGCACCGTTCGAGACATCAAACCACGCATTGCACTTGTTGCGGAAACTCATACGAGCGCACTACGTGTGCAGACCGCTGTGACTAAACTGATCGGCAATTACGCCCGCCGCAAATATGGGGAACCAACTATCCAGAAACAGGAAGCTGACGACTCGACTTTCATTATTTGGACGACAACGGATGGCAAGAGAAAAATTGTCGCGGCAATCTTGGGGAGCGTGGCAATCGTCGGAAATGACGAAGAGACTGTTCGAGCGTGCTTAGCGGTGCGGAGAGGAGAGCGCGCGTCTCTGGCTAACGATGAACAACTGACGGACATGCGTCTGCGCATGGGTGCAACCGACGCGCTCGCCTTCGGCTATGTGTCTCCCGTTGGAGCGCGCAAGTTGTTAGAGATGGCCGCCGTGGCTTACTTAGGCCAAATTGCTTCCGACCCCAAAGCTCAAAGCGCGGCGGCGATTCTGATACCTCAGTTAGCCAGTCGTATTCTAGGAGGCGCGGCATGGAGTTCGCGAATCGTCGGAGGTGCGGTCGTTGATAGTTATTATCTCAACTTACAAAACGAACTCGCCTCGCGTTTACATAATTCGCTGGCTGCTTCGAGCCCGCGCAGCTTCCGGCCCGGCGACTTACTGCCCGCCGATACGAATCAACTCACCATCTACAATTATCGCGATCCCGTAGCAGCTTGGAGGGGCTTAAATGCCGCCATCTCTTCACAACTCGAAATCACCATCGCACCGCTCGTTGCACGTTTTCTGGATGAATTCCTCGCCGAATCACTCCAGCCTTTTGGGATCGAGACGCCGCATGAGTTCTTGCGCGCCACCGGGCCAGAGATCGCCACGGCCCGCCTTGATAGCGAAGGTACAGAACTCGTGCTTATCGCCCCTGTGCGCGACCGCATGGCCCTAGAATCAATTGTGCGCAAACGACTAGGGGCTGGTGCGAAGAGTAAAAAGGTCGGCGAAGCGGAAATGATAATCGCGGCTGATGAGGAAAGAGGTGCGGCTAGTTTCACTGGCGACTACCTTATCATCGGCGGTGTCGCAGAAGTGCGTCGTTGCCTGCAAGAGCGCACAACGTCACGGACGCTCGGCTCAGTCAACGCATTTCAACAAGTCTCTCGCTTAACATCCGCAAACGATCCGGCAAATGCCCTTACCTACACAATTGATTATGATCCGGCGCGACGCTTCGTCTCGTTTCTCGGCAAGCAAAATGGCTTGCGCAACTCTCTGCCGGACGCTGCCGCTTTGCAGCGTTCCCTTTCAAGCCTCCCTTTCGCGCTCAGCGAGACGCGTCTTGTCGAAGGTGGGTTTGAAAAAAAGACTCGCTCCTCATTCGGACAATTCGGCGCGATGATAGTGCAACTGGCAGCAGATGTTGAGACAGAGAGGGAGAACTGAGACAGGCGCTATTAACAGCGTCGCGCCTATCGCGGCTTTCACACTTTTACAATATAATGCCCGGCTTCGTTAGTGCCTTGACTTTTCCCTCACCCACAATTTATTCAGCTAAGGCCGGATAGTCAAAGGTATGATCGGCAAGAATGGTGCGCATGTTGATCTGCCCGAACAATGCTTCAAGGTATGTGCCGAAGCGATGCAGCACGGGAGTGAGTTCAACCGCGCCGCGAGCAGCCAAAACCTCCGCCACGAATCTCTCAAAAGATTCCCAATCTTTGTACATCAGGAAGCGCAGGCTTCCCTCTCGAAAAGCCTCGAGACGTTCGAGCAAAGGGGCAAGTGGCCGGCGGTCGCGATCTTTCTCGGCCTGTCGCACGAGTTGGAGCAATATCCACAAATCACGGCGCAACGTGAGCGACTGTTCAAGTCTTGAATGAAAGGATTGAAAAAGGCGCGAGCCATCAATAGTCGGGTCGAAGATTTGAATCAAGGCAACAAGCGTCTGCTGGAAACTGTCGCGTAACAGTCCGTGTGTGTTTTCAACTTTAGTGTAAATGGTGGGCGACTGCCGTAACGTGAGGAATCCTGTAAGTTCTCGTCCGAACACACGTGATAACTCCACCCCGAGGGCATAGCTTGTGCAGTCCAGAGCATCGAACACAACGCTGTCAAGTTCGACCGAGCGAACGGCGCGCTTCTCGACAAACTCAACCAACCGGCGAGTCTCTTCATGCACAAGCGTGAAGATAGGGAGAGATTGTTTCAGCGGCGCATCTTGTCGGAGCAAAGTCTCGACCAAGCGTAGTTGCTCGAGCGACCACATGAGTTGATTAAAGATCACAAACATATCCGCCGCGAACGCGTCGGGGGTGAGGCCCTCCGTCATATGTTGCAACTCGACATGATGACGCAGTGAATGTCCGGGGCGCACACGTCGTTCGAGTTGCTTAATGACTTGCGACTGTTCAAACTCACGCCGCACCTGCCCTTCAACTCTGGTCCATATAGGAAAATCAACCTTTGTCGTCAGCAGACTGTCACACATGCGGCTTTGTTCACTCAACATATTGATGAGGGGGATCAGCGTAGGGTTATCTGCTTTGTTCGAAAGGTCTTTAGCTGCGCACAGCGAGATATCCTCGAAAGACATGGCTTGATCCGCATCGAACGACGTGAGCGGTGATTCGGGTGTGCAATTCAAGCTCAGCAGCAAACTGCGTCTTAACACCTGCTGAACGATTCGAAACTCAGGCGAAAAGTCTCGCGAGATGATCTCCGCTCTTTCCGCATCGGTCAAAGGATGGTTGCGCAGATTAAAGAAACTTCGTAAAGCGAGTTGCCAGATGTGTAGTTCGCGCAGACTCGACTCATCAAGACCTGAACAGCTCACGCTCGTGTGAGAGAGCGGCGCGAAAGTCTCAGGAGCATCATGGAGAGTTGTCCGGTCAGATAAACTTGAAAGTACGTTCAAAGCAATAACCCCAGGAAAATTTTTATGCCGCGCAGTTGCTTGTGAATGCGCGCCGCTTTTAATTGTTAGCACGAATCTTCGTAGCTTGGCAAAAAAGTTTGTGGTTAACTATTATTCGCATCGAAATTTCTTTTGAAATTAAAACTCCATTTCTTACAGATTGATGACTAAACCGGCTCATCCCGAACTACTTATCGCAACCAAAAACGCTGGGAAGATTCGAGAACTAAAAAGCGTGCTCTCCAGCCTCCCTCTTCGTCTCCGCCAACTGTCGGAGTTTTCAGAAATCACGGAGGTGGAAGAAACGGGCAGGACGTGTACGGAAAATGCCGAACTCAAAGCGCGTCTTTACGGCAGTCAGACAGGTCTTTGGGCGCTGGCTGATGATTCGGGTCTGGAAGTTGACGCGCTGAATGGAGCACCGGGCGCGCTATCAGCTCGCTTCGGTGGAACCGGTGCTAGTGATGAAGAACGTAATGCCCGGCTGCTTGCTGAATTGAGTCTGACTGATGAAGAGCATCGCACCGCCCGATTCATTTGTGCTATAGCTCTCTATGAACCGGGAGAAGGAGCGGTTGAAATATTCAACGGCATATGTGAAGGTTTCATCTCTCGTCATCCGCGTGGGAGCAATGGTTTTGGTTACGACCCGCTGTTCATTCCCTCTGGCTACGCGTATACCTTCGGTGAATTGCCCAATGAGATAAAACAACAATTAAGTCATCGCGCACGGGCGCTGGCAGCCGTTCGCGTCTATTTAACCGAACGCTTTTCCGGGTTGTAACTTGACCCATCGCCAATGGGCTGTCAGAATGCGAGCATTCGGCTTTATTGAGCAGTTTTTAGATGCCAGCAGATTTACACGGGGCGTAGCACAGCCTGGTAGTGCGCTCGGTTTGGGACCGAGAGGTCGAGTGTTCGAATCACTCCGCCCCGATCTCTTAGTTTTTCTCAT
>Ga0136617_10006689_pt1 | contig 10282 bp, 13 predicted proteins | sample AntDrymUQ3222106_2_FD_129672 | JGI IMG/M metagenome (GOLD analysis project Ga0136617, IMG submission 129672) | Polar desert sand microbial communities from Dry Valleys, Antarctica - metaG UQ322 (21.06) | ecosystem: Environmental > Terrestrial > Soil > Desert | place: Antarctica: Dry Valley... | reverse complement strand
GCGCCTGCAGCCCTTTCTTCAGATCAGACACTCTCCTTTGTGAGAACTATCAGCGGATATTCGAAGTGGCGCGCGAAGACGTCGGGAAAGCGGTCCTCCAGCTTGAACAGCAGATCGAAGATTTTTCGCCTGCGCCGTTATCCGGTATCAGGCCTTTCTGTGTATCAGCGTCGAACGAACGCCAGGGAAAAACTCTCACCGTTGCCGGATCGCGAAACCTGTCCCACCACTCGATTGGATGCACGAAAAAATAGATGCCGCTGTCATCCTCGCCATTTGGCGTGCTCGGCGCCGTCGTTCGCCGTCGTAACACGTTTCTGGCCTTGCGGAGCAAACGCGCCGGGACGGACGACTTCAACCGCAGGATCAACGGGTTCGGATTTCCGTACACGATGATTACCGGTTTTCCCGGTTTGGTCACGCGGATGAGCTTCCGCACCGCCTCTTCCTGTCTGTCCCTGTCGATGTGATAGATGGTGTGGAGGCTCAACGAGCAATCGAAGAAATCGTCGTGGAGCGGAATGTCGAAGAAGCTTCCGTTCAGGAACACGCCGTGGTCCCCCATTTTCCGTCGCGCCTGCTCCAGCGCTGATGACGACAGGTCCAGACAGTACCGCTTGCTATAGTGTCTCGAATACTCCAGATACTCTTTGTACTGTATCGGCCCTGACGCCATGTCGAGAATGTTCTCTCCCTGCGGCGGTATGTGATTCAGCAGTCGCAACCGGCACTTGCTGACATACTCCGCGGCGTGTTCTCTCGTGTCTTCCCACCTTCGGGCGTCTTCCGTGATCTCCCCGTCGGTTTCCCACCCGACAGTGTTATAGAATCTGGAGACCCGCTCTTCTGCCGTGCGCGTCATGCTTCAGTCCGGCTCACGTTCTTTACGTTACGTCGCAGCATGGCGTTCAGAGTTCCTTTGTTTCCACCGCGTCGGCAAGACGCCCTCGTGGGCCGTGCATAACCGCTTTCCCAGGCCCTTCCCAGATCCGCCGCATTTTGTGGAGGAACGCCTCGGCCTCAGCAGTGTTCGCGAAGTCCAGGTCGATCATGACGAAGTTGGGGTCGTCCTGCGCGCGCAGGATCTGATAGCGGCGAACGCCTGAGCCTTTGCGGTCAGCGGGGTCGCTGTCGAAGACCTGTTTCCATTTCTCGAAGCTCGAGACAGAATGTTCAATTCTAAGCGTGGGCATTCTGGTGTCCTCTATTAACCGTGCCACTGTCGACACGGATCGCGTCGATTCGATACGTGCTTTCGCAAGCCACGATCTGAGCGTGTCGCTGAGGCAGAGGCTATGCGCTTCGCCAACTGAACGGCGCGTACTGTCCGTTGTTCTTTCCGCTCGTGTCGTTCCACCTCAGGCCGAGCGCGTCAACGTGGCTCTTCATTGCGTGGGCAAGCGCGAAGCGATCTGATGCGGGATGCCCCGTATTCGACAGCTGAAGCGGCTCGGTGGATTCTGGATTGGTGCCCATCGCCGCCTCGGCGGCCATGTCCACGAGGCTCGCGGCGGTCACGGACCACTTCGCCCCCTGCCGGTCAAACCGGATGGGGGCTGATTCCACGCCGAGGAACTTTCCTATGAGGCCGGATAAAGCTGCCATGGGTCCGCCGGCGCCTCCGCTCGCGATCGTGGTGATCGCGTCGCGCTGTTCAGATGTCGCCCGGTCGTCGATGACGAGACCGACAGACCAGTTTCCTTTTGCCATCGCTTCGGGTGTAAGACCCAGAACAATGAATCCCAGACCGTCAAGCGATGACGAGCCGAATGTTCCACGCTCGATCTGGAAGGCCATTGCAAATGTGCAGGTGCCTTGCGTCGGCTCCACCGCCATCTGCTGGAGAATGCACGGACATACGTAGTCGCAGCTGCACGTTTCGTAGTATTGTCCGCTCGCGTTCCATGATGGTGCTGTCATTCTCCAATCCCCCGCGGTGAAAGCGTGAAGATCATGAGTGATACGGGAGTATCACGGAAGTCAGCTTCAAGTTAGCAGAGAATTTGCGCGCGCGAACCCTGCTGCTGCCAATCGCTTTTCCGCTAGGGTTAGCGAGCCAACAGCCCCTGGCGATTGCCATGGCCGTGGAGCGGGTGCCGCGCGGAGGCGCTCATTGACCACACAGCGCATAGAGCAGCTGAATCGGACTCTGGATCGTTTCTCTGTCAGCGCATCAGCAGCGCTGTGATGGTCGATCCAATCACCGCGCCCAACCCTGCACCAGCCCCGATAAGAGCCACAAACAACCGGGTTCGGGCGGTACCGGCATCCGCCTTTTTCGGAGGCGCAATCCATACCTCTGACACCGGAAACACTTTCGTGTCACCCCAGCCGTCGCTCAGCTTCAGGCGCTGCTTTGCTTTGTCGTAAGAAACGACCGTGCAGGTCCAGGGTCCCCACCACGGCCAATTGCAGACAACGCGTTCGCCCGGGATGAACGAGCAACGGCGAAGCTGATCGAGCGTCACGAGATGTTCGCTTCCTTTCAGGAATCGCACGCGAACGCCATCGGTGGAGATCGATAAAACCTCCGCGACATAGAACTTGCCGTCCGCTGATCTGGCAAATGCCAGCGTGCCAACCTCCGGTGGCGTCACCGACAGATCGGTCCGCTCGCGGAGCGCTTGTTCGACAGCGGCTCGCGCGATTCCAACCTCGCTGGCCGCGCCGATGACGACCTCGAGCTCGGTGCTCACCTCGTCGGCGTGTCGCGATGCGCGCTGAATCTCCTCGGCGCGCGCGAGGACGTCGTGCAACTCTTCGTCTGTCAGCCGCATGGCGGGTCTGGAAATTCCTGGTGCCAACAAGTGGGCATGAAGGACATCCCTATTGTATGTCTGGCGGTCGAGTATCGGCCAGTTGTAAACGGCCGACGATAGCCCAAACGTGCAACGCGGTCGTGTCGAGTGCCGGAACATCCGCGATGACCGGTGTGGAGATGAGGAGAGTCAGCTCGGTTCCGCCGAGGATTACTCCGTCGATGCGTTCATCATTCCGCAAACGCTCGACGAGAGATACGAATTGCCGACGCGTCCCCTCGAGGAACTTGCCCTTGAGAAGCTCGTCAATGTATCGCTCGTGAACCCATGACCGATCGGCGTCATTGGGAGTCACCACGCTCATACCGTAGCGCGCAAAAACATCGGGATAGAAGGATCCTTCCATGGTGAACCTCGTGCCAAGAAGCGCCAGTCGCCTCAACCCAAGCCGCCGCGCTTCCTCAGCGCATACCTCGACGATGCTCAGGAGTGGTACCGGCGACCGGGCCAAGAGGTCGTCGAACACAATGTGGGGCGTATTGGCGGTCATCACTGCGAAGTCAGCATCGGCGCGCGCCAGCCGATGCAGGGATTCCAGGAGGTACTCGGTGAGTGCCGGCCTGTCTGTTTCGACGAGGTCAAGTGCGCGTCGAACATCGAGACTGTCGATGATGATGGCCGGGGCAGTCGTTGCGTCGTGCTGCTGCCACGCCTCGAGAATTCGACGGTAGTAGTCGACCGTCGACTCCGGGCCAAGCCCACCGATGATCCCGACTCTCGTCATTTGAGGGGCCTCCGGATGTTGCTGCCGCGATATCGACAGCTCGATCGCCCGAAACAAAGAGGGCCGCAAATAGGTCTGCGGCCCCCGTCCATGATTTCCAATCGTGGACGCTTACTTCTTTGGATCGTCCCCGCCCGCCCACGCAATGAACATCCATCGGCCCGCGTCCTTCATCAGCACGTCCGTGTACCTGCCGCTGACTGTCTCCCTCTCCTTCTTGTAGTTCTCTCTCGCAATAGTGTACCTGTACTGCGCTACCGCGATGTTTCCGGTGATCGTGATCGAAATCGGAAACAGCTCCTGCTCCAATACCGTCATGTTACCAGTGGTATAACGACTCCACCGAGTCAGAGATGCCTTGTTCTGAGGAGCGACCTGATCTGTATCCCAATAGCTCACGTTCGCATGAGCCATCTTGTCAATCCAGGTGAGGTCCTTTTCCCTTGCCATCTTCCATTGCTGCTCTTCGATTTTCCACACCTCCTGTTGCTCAGCGCTCCACGTCTGCGCGGAAGCCGCACTAGCGATAGCAGCGAGCGCCAGCGGCACGATCAGGGCACACCGTCGGATCCACATCGTACACCTCCAGCGTCCCCGGAGGGACTGTGAGAGAATGCTTCCCGATGCGTTGTGAGGGAAACTGCAGCCGCAGTATCGCACTCTTCAACGACTGCCACCATAGGCCACCGAGGGTGTGCATCCCGTCGGGCCTTCTACGTAAAGCAAATGCTGAACGGCCGTATTGAACCGGCCGTTCATGGCTCGGCGGCTAGAAGCTCCCGCGAATGATATTCGCCACTATCTGCACGACCCCGGTTTCGTTCACGACTACCGAGAGCGTGAGACTTCGCTTGAACACGAGGGGGACAGGCCAGCCGAACGTGAAATTCTGCAGCCCGGTATTGCCCAGAATGACGAGACCGGACGGATTCTGCTGCGTCAGGCCGAGGTTGCGGGCCGCCACGAAGGAGAGATCGACGACACTCCGACCATCTATCCGTAGCTGCACGAAAGTGAGACCGGTTGCACCGCCCTGTTTCGACACGTGGCCCGCCAAAAAGAGACCAGGCCCGACGAGAGTGATCAGATTGTGCGTACCCCTGGGCGCGGGGGCCTTGAGTCCCTGCGTACGCTGGGGGTCGCACAGACCGCCGATACACGCATGTGAATGGGTATGGGCGATCTGCGCTGCGGCGGATTTCGAACTTCGCTTCCGAGGCGTTGCCATTTCGATTCTCCTTTGGTGCGGTCCGTTGGAGCGCGTGAAAGACGAAGACTTCGCGGAACGAAAATGCTGCTATCGAATCGTGACCACAACCCACAGCGCTGTCACAGTGGAACGTGCCGGTCAGCCCGCATTTGTTGTGATGCTTGAAGCACCGCGGTCAGGCGGCTTGCCCACCTCTCGCGGCCAGCCAAAGTGAGATCAGGTAGTCGGCGAGTTGTTCCGGCGTCCGATCGGATGAGTCGACGTGAATCGCGAACCTTGCGCTGCCGTGAACTGCGCAGCACTCCGACGCCCGACGATATTCCCATGCGTGCCTTCGAGGATCTGATCCGCGAGCCCTGAGGCGGGCATGCACGACCTCGACCGGCGCAACCAGACAAACATGCAGAACCTGCGGGTCGAACCGCGCAATTGCGTCACGAACCTCCGATAGGTAGCTCGCGTTGGAGAAGGCCATCGGAACGACCACTGTTGCGGACCGAAGCCGGGCGATTCGCAGCCCGAAAACGGTTAGTCTGCGCCAGACTTGGAGGTCCTGGAAGTCGTCAACCGGGGAGCCTGCCAGCCGCGCCGCTCGCTGGAGGATTATGCCAATGATCTCCGGATCGAAGACCACAGCCTCAGGTATGCGCTCGATGAGAGCCCGCGCCACCGTGCTTTTCCCAATCCCGAATGCGCCGTTCAGCAGGAAGATCATTCACCCATGGGTCGATGCATGGGCAGTGAGCCGCCCTGATCAGACAGCGGTGGCGAGAAGGTAGCAGCGGCGGCTGGAATATTCGACGGTTTCGTAGGGCTCACGCTCCACTGATTCGATGACGGTGAAGCCCGCGGCTTGCAGCGCGCTGATCACATGTCCCGGCTGGTGAAAGCGGAAATCAAGGTCCACTGGCCGGCCGAACAAATCCTCTACGTGAACTTCCTGGTCGCCGATATGAAATGCCAGCAGCATCAGGCCCTGGCCAGCCAGCACCCGTCTGCATTCAACAAAAACCCCGCCCAGCTCCGACGCGTCGAAATGCACGATGGAGTAGAACGCCACAATTCCCGCGAGGCTTTCCGCCGGAAGATCGAGCGACCTCATATCACCTACCCGGAATTCAAGACCGGGGCAAAGTCGCTTCGCGCATAGCACCATTTCAGGCGAGAGGTCGATACCGACGACGTCGACGGTCTGCTCGTGAAGGTATTTCGCGATATGGCCCGGACCGCAGCCCAGATCGGCGACGAGTCCTCGCTCGCGCACGGACTCGGCGAAGCGGTTGAGGATGTGACGGTCAAGGGGTTTATGCTCGAGCTCGAGGAAGAGGTGCTCAGCGTACGCATCGGCCGCAGAATCGTAGCTGCCCTTGATGTCCAATAGCTGTCCAATCCCCCTTACTTCTCTTTCTTCTGGCGGGGTCGCGACGTCGGCTCGGCGAGGCGCCAGAACTGGCGCTCACCGATGACAGTCACCTTGTGCCCCCGGGCGGCGAGACGCCGAACTTCGATCAGCTTCGACCCTGCATCGCGCCCGGCGATCTGCTGCGCGTTGGGTTGGCCGCGCACGAGCACGTCGGTCAGGTTGCCCGGCTTCGACTGAACGACCGCGCCCGCCTTTCTCGCCGCGGCGATTGCTTCACTTCGCGGACGCCCGAGAAAGCCCGTGAACGACAGACGCTTGCCAGCGATGCTGTCCATTCGACCGAGTCGCGGCTCCTTCGGGCGCTGCCGAAGGGCCGCGATCAACTCGCGCGCCGACTCGTACCGTTTGCCGCGTGATCCAAGGCAGCAATGAATGACTTCCTTGAGATGGTCGCTGCACGGAAGGCCGCGCACGTCCTTGCTCCTCATCGGCCTCGTGATATCGCCGCGCAGCAGCATCACTGCTATGAGTCCGATCTGATAGACATCATCGCGCTTTTGCCATCGGCGCACTTTGCCCCATGCGATTTCATTCGGCACGTGAAACAGGTTGAACGAGTCGGCGGTGACACCACGCGGGTTGAGCTGGTGCGTCGCGATGCCAAAGTCCCCGAGCTTCAACTGCTCGCCTTTACAGACGAAGACGTTGAACGGCGTGAGATCCCGGTGGAGCGCCTGTCCCCGGTGCAATGCATCGAGAGCACCGAGTATCGCCGCGATCTCTCGCCGAACGAAGCGCTCGGATTGTGCGCCATGCGCAGCCAGCCAGACGCCGAGGTCGCCGTGTTCAGCGTATTCGATCGCAAGGCAGTATCGCATCTGACCGCCATTTACTTCCGCGAAGCGATCGAACACGCGAAGCGCTCGTTGCTCGCGAGTGAGCAACTCGGCGAAGTAGGCCTCGCGAAGCCAGCCCGAGATGCGGTCGCTGACCTTGACGCACACCTGGGCGGGAAGGCCGGATGCTGGTGTTGGCGTCGCCAGGTACACTTCTCCGAAACCGCCCTTGCCAATGAGCCGATCGAGGCGGTATGTACGCCCCGATTCGGAGCTGTACGCAGTCGGTGTAGCGGATTGCGCGGACGAGCGACGATTGGACTTCGAGCTGGATTGCGTGTGTCGGCGGGTGCGCGGCGTTTTCTGGGTTGACATGCGACAGTCGCGTTAGTTCCTCGGGACCATGGTGTTCACAAATGGTTCTGGCAGCCATACTCGAAGCGGAGCCCGCGATCCGCGTATTCCACCAACCGTTTGGTTGCTTGATCACGCACAGAAACGGAAGTCACTGAACCCTGGAGTCGAAGCGCCGTTGATCGCTGGCCGGGCGAAGGCACGTCTACGACCTGACCCATTGGAATACCGCCGCCCAGCACCACTTCGACAGTCCGCCGCGTGCCATTGTGAACTACGAGGGTCCGCCCGCCCGTACAGGTGGGAGCATCAGCTGCGCGCACCTTCTGCTGGCTGGCCGAACATGCGACACCGACTGAACAAACCAGGACATAGGCGATGCGTCTGGTGCGCGGCCGAAGACTGATGCGTCTCACAGGATCTCCCGTGCGAAAGTGAGCAGCGAATTCAGGAGCCGAACACCATAGTTATCCTGCACACGTCAACTACGTGATATGAAGCGGCGGCCGCAAGTATTACGATTTCGGGGCAATCGACGATGGCAAAGAAAGACACGGCGGAAATTCTCGTGATCGACGGGCGGGAAGTCCGCATCAGCAATCCGGACAAGCCCTACTTCTCCCGCGACGTCAAGCTCTCCAAGCTCGACGTGGTCAGGTATTACCTGTCGGTCGCGAGCGGTGCTGTCGCCGGGATCCGCGACCGCCCGAATGTGCTGAAACGGTTCGTTGACGGCGCCGAGCGAGAGCCGTTCTATCAGAAGCGCGCGCCGGAGAATCGCCCTGACTGGCTGAGAACCGTCACGCTGTCATTCCCGTCGGGACGCACCGCCGAAGAAGTCGTCGTCGACGACGCCGCCGGGTTGGCGTGGATCGTCAACCTCGGCTGCATCGAGCTTCATCCCCACGCCGTACGCACGAACGATCTCGATCACCCCGACGAGCTGCGAATTGACCTCGACCCCGGACCGGGCGTCGAGTGGGACGACGTCCGGCGCGTGGCGATGGAGGCGAAGAATCTGCTCGAAGAAATGGGACTCACCGGCTGGCCGAAGACAAGCGGTTCACGTGGCATCCACGTCAACGCTCGCATTCACCCGCGATGGACGTTCACCGAAGTGAGACGGGCCGCGCTCGCGTTCTCGCGCGAGATCGAGCGGCGCGCGCCCGCACTCGCGACGTCGAAATGGTGGAAGGAGGAACGCCGCGGCGTCTTCCTCGATTACAACCAGAACGCGAAGGATCGCACGACCTGCTCGGCGTACTCGATACGGCCGCTCGCTGACGCGCGTGTCTCGGCGCCGCTCTCGTGGGAGGAGATCCCCGACTGCGAGCCAGCTGATTTCACTGTGATGACGATGCCGGCGCGCCTGGAAGCCATTGGGGATCCGAACGCGCGAATGGATGACTCAGTCGGTTCACTCGAGCTGCTGCTCGAGCTCGCGGCGCGCGACGAAGCCGCCGGACTTGGCGATGCACCGTGGCCGCCGCACTTTCGCAAGATGGAAGGCGAATCTCCGCGTGTTTCTCCGTCGCGCGCCAAGGGGGCGAAGGGGCCGAAGGAGCCGAAGGAGCCGAAGGAGCATGACGATCCCACCCGCAAAACAACGCGTAAGAAAACGGCCGGAACGCCAAGAACGAAGATGCCGCTGATCGTCATTGCCAACTCGCCGAGCAAGGATGCGGCATTGGCGGGTCTCGAGCGGTGGAAGGCGAGACATCCCGATGCAGCATCGCGTCTCGCTGTTGACGACGTGCTGGTTGACTCAATGCGGGGCAGGTCGTCGACGTGGACGCGCATCCGCGTCAACCTGCGCAACGTTTCGGAAGAGATGAGGCCGGCGCAGGAGAAACCCGACCCCGACGATGACCCTACGCGCGAATGGCGTGAAGCGCGTGCAAAACGCGGCTAACTCTCGCGCTCTGAGTTCTCGACCAAGTCCCGGCCGAATTAGTCAGTGGAGGGCGAGGCACGTCGCCCGTCTGCGTCGGCGAAGATTGCAGCGAGCTCGTGCGGCGGCGCCACCTCCAATTGATCGAAGGTGCAGTCCCGAGGGCGCTTATCTTCGCGCCACCGTCGAAACTGTGCCGTGTGCCGGAATCGACTGCCCTGCATGTGGTCGTAAGCAACTTCGACAACGAGCTCCGGCCGGATCGGTTCCCACGACAAGTCCTTCCCCTGACTCCACCGACTCGCCATGCCGGGGCGGCGATGAGCCTCCCCTTCGGCGAAGGGCTGTGCTTCTGCCCACGCGCGCCACGGATGCCCGTTCAGCGCATTCTCACGATACGGCGCCAGAAATGTCACCAGCTCCTTTCGTTTTGCATCGGTGAAGCTGGCGCAGACACCCACGTGCTCGAGGTTTCCGTTGTCTTCGTACAGGCCCAGCAGCAGCGATCCGACCGCTGTCTTCTCGCCTCGCTTGTGCCAGCGGAAGCCGGCGACGACGCAGTCGCATTCGCGTGCGTGCTTCACCTTCAGCATCACACGCCTGTTCGGCTGGTAGGTTCCGTCCCCGCGTTTCGCAATCACGCCGTCGAGTCCTGCGCCCTCGAAGCGGCGGAACCAGTCTTCGGCCATCGCCCTGTCGCGTGTTGCCGGCGTCAGGTGAAGAGGCGGTTGCGCGGCTGCGAGCATCGATTCGAGTCGGGCGCGCCGTTCGGCGAATGGCGTGTCGCAAAGACTTTCATCGTTTTCGCTTAGCAAGTCGAAGAAGACGATGGACGCCGGCATCTGCCCGGCGAGCAGCTTTACGCGCGAGGCAGCGGGGTGGATTCGCAGCTGCAGTGCTTCGAAATCGAGACCTTCGTTGATCGCGATAACGATCTCGCCGTCGAGGACGCAGCGCTCGGGAAGTTGTGCCTCGAGTGCGGTGACGAGCTCAGGGAAGTAGCGATTGAGCGGCTTCTCGTCGCGGCTCTGAATGAATATCTCGCCACCGTCACGGAACACGAGTGTGCGGAAGCCATCCCACTT
>Ga0136617_10006688_pt1 | contig 10283 bp, 12 predicted proteins | sample AntDrymUQ3222106_2_FD_129672 | JGI IMG/M metagenome (GOLD analysis project Ga0136617, IMG submission 129672) | Polar desert sand microbial communities from Dry Valleys, Antarctica - metaG UQ322 (21.06) | ecosystem: Environmental > Terrestrial > Soil > Desert | place: Antarctica: Dry Valley... | reverse complement strand
CAGAGATAGGTGGTATCGCTCCCGCGAACGGGCTCCGGGGACGACATGGCCGCCCGGTCGGGGGAGATTCGCCCGCGCAGTCTCGCGGCGTACTCTTTCGAGAGCATCTCCTCCACTGGTATCTCCCCGAACTCCGGGTCTCCTACTTTCTCGTAGAGGTCCCAGAAGGCGAGCTTTTTGGCCTCGGCTTCGAGGTGTATCCGCTCCGCGCTCGAAGCACTGAGAGCGCCGACATCGAACCCTTCCAGGATGTTGAGTATCTCCAGAGCCGCAATGCCCTGGCCGGGGGGCGGTATCTCGTAGACTCGAACGCCCCGGTAGTCGATGTGTATCGGCTCTACCCATAGGGTCTCGTGGGCTCTCAGGTCCTCCTCGTCGAGGTAACCGCCGGCCTCCCGCACGGAACTGGCGATGCTTTGGGAGATCCCGCCATCATAGAAAACATCGGCTCCGTTCTCGGCGACGGCGGCGAGCGTGCGGGCGAGGTCTGGCTGGTAGAAGAGTTCCCCGGCCTCTGGCGCCCGGCCTTTTGGAAGTAGGGTGCGAGTCGCGGCCTCGTTCGTACGGAGCAGGTTCTCGCCCAACTTCCAGTAGCGGGCGACGACTTCGGAGACCGAGTAGCCCTCCTCGGCGAGTTCCCAGGCGGGCTCGAGCAGGCACGCGAGCGGCAGATTGCCTAGAGTGCCTGCGGCGTCCTCCCAGAGCCGGACGGCCCCCGGGGTCGTGACGGAGAGACCGCCGCGCTCGGGCATCTCCGTTATGCCCCGGTCGCGCAGCTTCTCGATGGTGGCGTTCCGGGGAGACCGGCCGGAGCCGTTCGCGCCGCGCACGTGTCCCGTCTCGGCCTCATGGAAGAGCAGGAAGGCGTCGCCACCCATGCCGGTCGTCATTGGGGCGAGGACGGCCATTGCGGCGGCCATCGCCACGCAGGCGTCGGCGGCGTTTCCTCCCTCGTCGAGGGTCCTGATACCCACGAGCGCAGCTTGCGGGTGCTCGCAGGCGACGGCGCCCCGCGTCCCGTAGACCGTCGAGCGCCCCCCGGAGTCGGGACGCCGTGTGCTTCTCTCCTTCGTGATCCCGTCCTTTCCCGGAGTAACTCTGAAACTTCTCTTACAGTTTATATGTCCCACGGAAGGGTATAGTGCACGAAGGAAAAACAACAGAGGAGGTAAGGTGTGAGTACAGGCAAACTCGTCTATATAGGATCCACGGTCGCTTCGATCTTGATCTCAATTTCGTTGTACCGCAGCGAGCGTCAGACGTTGGCTATCTTTGTCGGCCTCTGGGCCCCGACTATCCTTAGCCTCGGACAGGCCCTCGTAGACGAGGAGGAATAGGCCCTTCCGGACCTGCGGAACCGTTCCGCGAACTCCATAGGCATTACCAACGGTGGCGCGGCTTTATAACCGCGCCACCGTGGTTTTGTCAGGATTGCCGGTCTGCAAGCCCACGACGCATTGACCGAAAGCCGCATCAGGTGGGTCGATCTGGTAACGGTTTCCGTTAGCCGGTGGCCTCTTCGAGGCCCGTGGGCGTGACGACGAAGATCCCGTAATCGTCGTCGGCCTCCGAGATCCAACCCTTCTCTTCGAGGTACTCCGCGACCGCCCGGAACTCTTCGAGGTTCAGGACTCCCGCCCGCCACATGACGGGGTCGCAGGTGACGTACGCCCCAGGTCTGCCGTAGGCTTCCACGGCGGCTCCCTGCAAGACTCGGCGCGCTTTCTCCCGGATCGCAGTGGTTTTCCCGATGGCCTCCTCCCCTCCCGTACAGTAATGCTTGCCGACGCTAACCGCCGGATACCCTACTGCTAATTTACACTGTGGCTCCGCCGGTGCAATATGAACCAGCCTCGACCTGTAGACCCGCCGGAGGTTTAGCTTCGTACGCCTCACTCACGTATGAAGCGTTACTTGAGGTCTAGTTCCGCGTCCGCCGGACGCTAGGTTCTGCCGAACTCGCGGAGCAGATCAGTGAGCGCCACGCGTTTGACTATCGGCCTGCCGTGGGGACAGACCTCTCGGAACTCAGTAGCTGACCATTCCCTTAGCAGCGCGGCCATCTCCTCCCGCGTGAGGCTCTCCCCGAACTTCGTGGAGCCCCGGCAGGCCAGGGACTTTGCCAAATCCTCGCCGCCCGCGAGAGCTTCCAGCGCCCCCAGGAAGGCGCCTTCTGAGTCCGTCACCGTCTCGGGGGCAGCGAGCAGGCGCACCGCCTCTACTCCGAACGGCTCCATTATCAAACCAAGGGCCTCGAACTCGGCCTCGAAGTTCCATACTTCCGGGGCGAGGCTATCGGGGAGTTGGACTACGGTTGGGAGCGGGAGGTCGGCGGGTGTGCCGCGGACGTTCTTCAGGAGTTTCTCGTAGAGGATACGCTCATGCGCGCCGTGCTGGTCCAGGATGATCAACTCTTCCCCGGCCTCCGCTATTATGCACCGCCCCGCGAACTGCCCGATCGGCCTGAGCTCGTCGTCTCCCTACAACCCAGGCGCCGCCCCGCCCTCCTCTCTCTCCGGTGCCAGGGCACTTCTTATAGCGCCGACGACCAACGGATAGGCCGAACGTCCACCCCTCAGGCGCACGGCACTCTTAGCCGGATGGACATTCACGTCCACCTCTCCGGGGCCAAGGTCCAGGCACAGAAAAGCCGCCGGATGCCTTCCTTTGGGCAACAGATCCGCGTACGCCTTCGCGACAGCCGGGGCGAAGGAGTCCGTGTCCACGACCCGGCCGTTCACCGCGACGTGCAGGTAACGCCGCGTCGGGAAGCTAACAGAGAGCGGGCTAACGAGCCCCCACACCGGCCCGCCCACTACTTCATCGAGCGGCACGAGGCTCCGGGCCAGGGAGAGCCCGTGCGCCTGGGCCACCCGCTCCCGGAGGTCGGCGGCGGCGGGTAGCGTGAGGAGGCCCCGGCCGTCCGCCTTCAAGAAGAAGCCGGCTTCGGGGCGGCTCAGGGCCAGAGCCTCCACGACGGTTGCGACAGCGTTGGTTTCCGGCCCACGCTCACCGTGACGACAGGAGCCCTCGTCTGGCGATGGGAGTGGGACCTCTTCTCCGGTAACAGGCTTCCAGGTACCGATGCTCGCCGTCCTCACGCCAAACGTGCCGGAGATATCGAGCGTGCCGTCAGCGTGGGCCACGATTCTGAGCCCCAACGTCTCATAAATCGCCCGGAAACGCTCGCCCCACTCCCGTTCCGCTCTCACGCGCAACTCCTCCATCTCCTCCGAGGTGCGCTCCCTGACCGCCTCGGGCGTGAGCGTGTAAACCCCGAGTGGGTTGTCGGCGGTCCTCTCCGCCCCCACCGTCACGTAGTCACGGATGGGAGTTTGCCCGCCGTGTACAAGGTAAGGTAAGTCACGCAGGTACTCCTCGACCAAACTCGGCAAGGCATCGAGCGCGGTCAGGTGCTCCGCGCTACCTTCGCTATCGAGCCGTTCGAGCTCCTGTTCGGCGGTGTCTCTGCGGGCGTCGAGACCAGCGACCTTCTCCCGGTACTTCTCCTTGGACAGGTCCCCCTCGGCACGCATCTCGACGAAGTTATCCCGTTTGCGCTCGACCTCGGCGAGCTCCGTAAACCATCCCGCCCGCTCACCGTCGGCTCTTTTCAGGCGTTTGCGTTCCCTCTCCACATCCTCTCTGACGTGCTCCAGCATGGTCTCGGGTTCACGCAGAAGCGAGAGGATGAAAGCGCGGACGTGCCCGCTTTGCGTCGGCGGCGCTCCAAACAGACGTAGTAGAAGCTGTAGTAGGACTTGTCCTTATGCCTGCGGTGGGCTGTGAACGTGGTTGTCTGCCGCCCACACGGGCAGAACAGCAAGCTCTTTAGTTCCCAGAACCGGCGGTTCGCGTCCGGGGTCTGAGGTTGTCCGCGACCGCACGTCGGGCCTTCTCGAAGACATCGAGCGGTATCCCGGCGTCAGGTATCGGGACCGGTATTCACTCCGTCCGGTCGTTCACCTTCCGCGTGTTGTGGCCGTTGATCTTCTTCGTCCGTAGCTGGTTGTAATAGAAGATTCCGTACGTCTCGTCTCTATCGAGTTTCGCAAGCACGCCCGGCGCTAGTCCAGGTTCAAGGGCGGCGACCTCGGAATAGGTATGGGGCCTGTAGGCCTCGCAGTCGAACCAGCGGCGGATAGTGGAGTCCACCCACGTAAGCGCCTTGCCGGGTGTGGGAACGCCGCTCTCGTCGAGCGCCCTCACCACGGCCTTGACGGAGCCGCCGCCCGCGACCGTATGGAACGCATTCCTAACGTGAAACATGCGCCCCTCGTCCACCACGAGCTAACCGTCCCGGTGAACGAAGCCGTAGGGTGCCGGTCGGGAAGGGAGAACATTCCCACTCTTCGCTTTAGCTTTCTTTCCCCGTCGCATTCTCTCGTTGATTTTGGCTCGCTCGAATTTGGCGATCTGACCCTTCATGCCGCGCATGAGCTCACCCTCGGGAGACTTGTCACCGTCGTCGTTCAGCGCCCGGACCTCGCACCCATGAACCTCGAATTCCTGCTCAAGTAGCCACAAATGGCCGGGCTCCCGTGTTAGGCGGTCGAGGTCCTGCACCAATACCACATCGACGTTGCCCGCCTCCACCAAATCTCTTACGCGGTCGAGGACCGGCCTCTCCAGGTACGCGCCTGAGAATCCAGGGTCCTGAATCTCCTCTACGATTTCAAACTCGTGCTCGACGGCGTACTCTAGTAATGCCTCGGTCTGCTGCCTCAGTGAGAACCCGCGCTCGACTTGACCACGAGTACTCACGCGGGAATATGTGATGCAGCGGGTCCCCGGCCCGTAGCTTGGTTTACCTACTACGCTAGACTACGCTTCCCTTCTCCCCCACCAGGGCAAATTCCTGAACCTCGCCCGGCTCCACACTCAGCGCCCCACAAATTGAGAGGACGGTCGAGTGGGCGGGATCGGTGACGCGGCCCGTCACTATCCTCCTGTAGGTGCGGATGGAGAGTCCCGTCGCACGGGCGACCCCCTCCTGAGAGAGTTCTGCGTTTAGTCGTGCTTCTTTAAGTGTTGCCATGCCTGATTCCCTTCTTTTCCAGGACTAGACCTCCGCTGGTCCCGTCCGGTAGTATAAATATACTATGCTTGTGTCCGTGCTGCTGTGGCCGCTGTTACGAATGTTCGACCGGTGGTTTAGATCGAGGGCTGCGCGGGGGCCGTGATATTCCTGCGAAGGGTTAATCATCCTTTCGGTCGCCGTGCCCGACCTTTGGGGGGATTGTGCGCCCACCGCCCGCACGATAAGATTTGTTACTAATAGTTGTGATTCTTGAAGGGGGAGAGCAGTGAAGAAGCTCGCGGTTCTCGCGACGGCGCTCGCGTTGGTTTTAAGTGTGGCTGCCCCTGCCCTCGCACAAGAGGAGCCACCACCCGGCGGGCTGCAACCGCAACCCGCTCCCGAGGGGCAGGACGAGGTCATAGGCAGTGACCTCACCGTGATGCCCGCGTCCGAGGTGGACTGCAGCCAGCAAGCCGTCCCACAGGTCGCCTCTCAGGAAGAGATGCCTGCTGCCACCAACCCGGACAGTGACGGGGACTCATGCACCCCCGTCACAAGCACCGGCAACCTTAACACTCTAGACCCCGCGTGCGCTCAATGCGGTGTGCAGGTGGCCCAGGCCGCGCAAGAAGCCATCACGGGGAGTGACACCGGCCCCAGCCCCACGGAGACATTTAGCGCGGCCCTGCAAGCTGCCCGCGACGCCGGAAGCTCTGCTACCAGGGAGGCCATCGCCTCCGAGGAGACCGGAGCCCCCGTAGAGGAAACCGCCGCCTACCAAGCCGCGTTCGAGGCCGCGACGGAGGCCGGGGCGGATGATGAGACCGCGAAGGAGACTGCCAAGCAAGCCGTCGCCGATCTCCTCCCCAACGAGGCCGCCAATGGCGAGGCACTCACAGGCGAGGCCAGCAAGACCAGCAAGGTCCGCGCCAGCGGTTCAGGCGAGAGTATCGCCGCTGCGAAAGACAAGACCAGCAAGGATAAGGTCGCCAGCAAGAACGACGCCACCGAAGAGGAGACCACCGAAGAGGAAACGGCCAGCACCGAGGAGGAGACGGCCAGCACCGAGGAGACTACCGACGAGACTACCGACGACGAGGTTGTCGCCAACTCCAACGGAGAGGACGGTGGGTCTGGTGGCGAGAACGCGACGACCACGCCCGCCGGGAGCAGGGCTCCCCTCTTACTAGGCGGGATCGCCTTGCTCTCGGTCGGCGGTTACGCGGGTCTCAGGTTCGCCCGGTCGTGGCCTTTAAGCTCTAGGAGTCCTGGGGGTAGGAGACTGCTCGGAAACTAGGGGGCGGGCTCGACGCTCACGGTGAGTCCCTTCGCCCGCAGGCGCTCCTCGTAGAGTTCTGCGAGCTCCTTGTGGCACGTCTTCGCCACCGCCCGGCCCTTCGTGTGCGCCTCCCACGTGACCTTCGTCGCCTTCTTCATGCTCATGCCGGGGATGTTCCGCCACAGCCGGTAAACCACCCGGTTAATAGGGTTGTTGTCATTGTGCAGGATTAGGTTCCAGGGCGGCTCGGTTCGCGCCTTCTCCCCAATGCGGGGTTCTTCCGTCTTCTCGACCTTCGTCGTCATACCGGTGGCATCTTGCCACGCCCGCAGGAGCGGCGCACCCTCACCTCGGCGTTCGGTCGCGCCCCTTCGAGGCGGCTCGGTTCGGCGGATCCGAAACTATGTCCGAGGGGAGGCCCGTCGCCACAATCTCCAACGTCCTCGCGCCCTCGGTGCCGTAGAGCCTGAGTTCCGCGCCCTCGGCGGAGTACCCTCCTCCAGAGGAGATGTTCTCCTGCATCCACGTCTCGGCGTTTATGGGGTCCGTGTCCTCCAGGGAGAGGCTCGCCACGTAGGTCAAGAATTCGGTCGCCGCCTCCTCGGTCGCATCGCGGGTGTCGGCCCGCACCCAGAGAACGGTACTCGGGTCGTCCTCCACGACCGTGACCTCGTAGACAATGGGGGGGTCGTCGGCCGAGGAAGACGTGCAGACCCGCTTGTACAGGCCCCGGTCGGGGGAGGGTCCGGGACAGCGGAAGCTCGTGCCGGGTAGATACTGGAGTTCGCCTATCACGTCCATCTGCGAGAGGCCCGGTATTCCGGCAGGGGGACGCTCGGCTGGAGTTGGGGCTTTCGGGGGCGGGATGTCGTCGGGCACGGCAATCTTGGGGGCAGCCGGGGGCGTCTTGGGAGCCGGAGGGGGCGCGGCCTTCTCCTGCCCGGCAGCCTCCCGTGAGACCGGCTCGTATCCGAACCAGACCGTGGCGACCAGGAGCAGGAGGAGCAGGAGCGCCGGGCCTAAGATGGCTTCCCCCCGTTTGATCTCCCGGAGGTATGCTTGCGCCCGTCCCATCACAGGGGCTATCTTAGGCGTCCCACGGCGAACGGGTCAAGTACCAGCCTTCTTTCGACGGCTCCCCTACGTGATTCTGGGACGCTCGTCCTCGTCGCGGTCCTGCTAGCATGGTCGCGTGACGGACGAACCGGAAGCCTACCGGATGATCCCGGAGGAGCACGTTGAAGGGCGGATGCTCGCGTTCCTGATCGCCCACGAGGCCTGTCCGCCTCAGCTCGTGGAACTCCAACGGGGCGAGTGGTCGCTCGTTTGCTGGTGCCGGTGGTACTCAGACCTCAAGACCTATGAGGTACGGGGCAGTAGGTGAGACTCGTGCCCGGAGTGCGCTAAAGCTCTAAGCCGTTCGTGCCGACGACTATAAGACCGGGAGTAATGTAAACAGCCGGGGTACTTCGGAGTAGCTCGCTACGTGTAGGGTACCCGTCCTTGCTGGCTTCGGTCCTTATGAGCGACTGGAGACCGGGGTACCCTTCATGAGTTCGGCGTTAATGATCGCGCTGTGACGCTCGCTGTGGCGTCTTGCGTGCTCGGCACCCTCGCTACCGGCGACCTTCTCTTCCTCGATGTGCTTTCCGAGGAAGAAAATCCCCCGCATGGTGCCCTTTTCATCATTCAGGGACATTCGTTGCTCGATGCTACGCATGGTTACGCTTCCTTTCCCCGTCAGTGACGGTGTAAGAAGAGGATTACATTTTATGCCGCGAGTGTCAAGCACCTTTCAGGCCACTCTTGGCCTCGGTGCGCCTTGCTTGAAGAGGAAGCTTGCCTGGAGGCGTAGAGACGACTTATCGGCAGTGCGGCCCTTCTTGTTCTGAAGCTTCTCAAAGACTGTTCAAATGGGCTTACTCAAGCTTACAAAGAGAGGCTTTTGATACACATGGTGTTGGTATGCATTGTTCTAAAACCACACCCTGCAGGGTTCCAGCGAAGTTTTTGAGTAAAGTCCGTTTACTTGTTAGCGCTGCGGGTAGGCGTGTCATTGACGTGACAAGTAGGGGGGCGGGCGGTCGTTACTGCCCGAAACACTACTGAGGAGGTGCGCGCTTTGGCTGAGCAGCGCAGCGACAGGTTCGCAGAACTAGAGGAACACTACGCGGGCTACGAAGTCTACGATCGTAACGGCGAGAAGATAGGCAATGTCGACGACATTTTCGTAGACGAGAGCGACGACCCCGAGTACATCGGCGTGAAGATGGGATTCCTACGCACCAAATCTACCCTGATCCCGATGGATGCTATCCGGATAGATGAGCGGCGGCGCATTGTCGAGGTCTCGCGGCCGAAGAGCAAGGTCAAAGAAGGCCCCGCCTTCGATGACGATAAGGAGGTAACGCCCGAGTACGAGGAGTGGGTTCGTAGCTTCTACGGGTTGGGCAGCTTGGAAGGCTCCGTGGACAAGGGTACCTACGGTGAGTATACCGACCGGAAGCGTTACTACGCCGGGCGTGGAGAAGGCTCCGAGAGGCAGTCCGGCGCGACTGCGGGCGAGGCAGGCAGGAAGCACAGTAGGGGCCTCGCCGACGAGGACGAGCTGAGAATGCAGAGGACCGAGGAGGAGCTCAAGGTTGGCATCCGCGAGCGTGAGGCTGGCAGGGTGAACATCCGCAAGCGCGTGCGCACTGACCGCGAGCAAATACGAGTGCCCAGGAGACGCGAGGAGGCAAAAGTAGAGAGGATGCCGGTTGAGGGCCGGAAGGCTCCAAAGGCCGAGATCGGCGAAGACGAGTCTTCCGTGCCCGTCACCGAGGAGGAGATCGTCGTCGAGAAGCGTCCGGTGGTCAAGGAGGAGATCCGCCTACGTAAGGACGTAGTCGAGGACGAGGAGGTCGTCGCGAGGGACGTTCGCAGAGAGGAGATCGACATCGACGATCAGACTGAGCGTCATAGAGCCCTCAGGCGTGTCAAGACAAAAGACGAGAAGGTGCTCCACCCACCACAAAGGGCTGGGAACAAGACGAGTCCCGAGGAGGGACGTGAGCTGGACCGTTATACGCATCGCCAGGAGCAGAGCTCCAAGAAGGGCCAGCAGCAACGTACCGCGAACACGAAGGGCGCCAAGGGAGGGCAAAAGGGCTTGCCCATTGAGGGCTACGACGACCTGAGCGTTGAGGAGGCCAAAAAGAAACTCGGCGGGCTCTCGTTGGGCGAATTAAAGGAGATTCGGTCCCACGAGAAGAAACATAAGAGCCGCAAGACCCTTGTGGAGTGGCTCGATCGCAAGATCAAGAACGCCTCCTAGTCTTGCCTCGAACAGTGACTCGAGAGATGTATGGATCTGGGCACTACCATGAGACGTTCTCGCGCACCCTGAGGCCGCGCTGCTGCAGAGCCAAGAAAATTACTTGAGCGTGAACCGAATTGAGGTGACGGAGAGGTAAACGTCACGCCCCTGCGCCTACAAGCCCTCGAAGAGATAGAACAGGCGGGCATACCCGGCCTCGTGGAGGTGCTGCGCGAGGAGGGCATCGACGGCGTACGGTACACCCTGTGGGACGCGACCGGGTGGCACCGCGACTACTCTCCGGCCGCCTGGCGCAACCGGGCCACGAAGGAACAGAAGCGTGGAGGCTGGGAGATGGCGGTTAGAATAGAGAGGCTAGTCGCCACGGTGCTCGGCGAGGCCCACAAGTGGCAGGTCGAGCAGGTCATGGATGCGCTCGCCATGTTCCCGGCCCGCCACGAAGGAGCGGGGCACCAACTCGCCGTGCTCGACGAGCACCTCCAGCTTGTAGGCGATGAAGACGGACTCGTTGCCGGGGAAGACCTTCTCTACCGCCTCACGGCGGTCCCGAGCACGTGCGATAACCCGCAGAATCTCCGGAGGTTCGGGGCGTGGCCGCCGTTTGTATTCCGCACACATCGAGGACGCCGAATGTAGAAATATCTCCTTGTACACGTACTCGGGGT
>Ga0136617_10006687_pt1 | contig 10283 bp, 12 predicted proteins | sample AntDrymUQ3222106_2_FD_129672 | JGI IMG/M metagenome (GOLD analysis project Ga0136617, IMG submission 129672) | Polar desert sand microbial communities from Dry Valleys, Antarctica - metaG UQ322 (21.06) | ecosystem: Environmental > Terrestrial > Soil > Desert | place: Antarctica: Dry Valley... | reverse complement strand
ATTGATGCGATACTGCCGCAAACTCTCGGAAAACTCGCTGAGGCCGCCGGTGCGTTGCGTGGGCGGGTGGCGGAAGCGATACCCCCGGGCAGCCAGCGCCGCTCCTTCTGGAAGCGTTTTTTCTTTGGCGATGTACGTGATGCCTTTGTCGCCGGCGAGTCGGCCAACTATAGCTCCCTCGTCGAGTCCCTATTCGCAAACCAAGCTGTGCCAGCCAAAGGCCGAGTGTCTTTTGTCAGCGCCGGCAGCGGCGATCCGGAACTCCTTAGCCTTAAGGCCCAGCGCAAGTTGCTGGAAGCCGACGTGATCGTGCACGACCGTTTCGCCGGGCCGGACGTTCTGGAGGTGGCCCGGCGCGATGCGGTGCGCATTCCGTTGGATCAACTTGCTGTCACCGGCGTGGCCACGGTTCTCATTCGCCACGCCAAAGCCGGGCGCCATGTGGTGCGCCTGCGTTCGGGCGAAGCCCTCGCCGAGGAGCTTGCTGCCGTTGCCGCCGGGGGCGTTCCCGTCGAAACCGTGCCGGGCATCTCGGTTGAACTCACTGGCCGGATCGTCACGTTCCCGGCCCGCGATGATATTCGCGATGCAATTCTCAAGGCCGCGTCATGAGCGTTTCCGAGAAGGGCCAGATCGTCACCGCCAATCGGCTGCGCGATGGTATCGCGGTATTCCTCACGCGCTCCGGACAGTGGAGCGAGAAAATCGATGAGGCGGCACTGGCGCTTGAACCCCAGGCGGCAGCCGCCCTTGAAAGCCGCGCCAAGCTCGACGAGGAAGCCACACTCGTCACTGGCCCTTATCTGATCGACGCCGAGCGCCGCGATGGCGGCATCCGTGCCGCCCACATCCGCGAGCGCATGAGGACGCTAGGCCCAACCGTGCGGCTCGATCTCGGCAAGCAGGCTGAGGGCACCGCCGGCGCCTTCGCCGCCCCGGAAGGAGTTTGAGCTTATGTATCGCTATGACGAGTTTGACCATCAATTCGTGCGCGAACGCACGGCGCAATTCCGCGATCAGGCGGAACGCCGCCTAAAGGGCGAACTCACCGAAGATGAATTCCGCCCCTTGCGGTTGATGAACGGCCTTTATTTGCAACTCCACGCTTATATGCTGCGTGTCGCCATTCCTTATGGCACCCTGTCGGGCCGGCAGATGCGCCAGCTCGCGCTGATCGCTGAAAAGTGGGATAAGGGCTACGGCCATTTCACCACGCGACAGAACATCCAGTACAACTGGATCAAGCTTGAAGACACGGCTGACATTCTGGCCGCACTCGCCGATGTCGAGATGCATGCGATCCAGACATCCGGCAATTGCATCCGCAATGTGACGACCGATCACTGGGCAGGTGCCGCAGCGGACGAAATCTCCGATCCGCGCCCCATCGGCGAATTGCTGCGGCAATGGTCCTCGCTGCACCCCGAGTTCTCGTTTCTGCCGCGCAAGTTCAAGATCGCGGTCACCGGCGCTCCCCATGACCGCGCTGCCGTGAAGGTGCATGACATCGGCCTTCGGATGCACAAGAGCGACACGGGCGAGATTGGTTGGGAAGTGATCGTTGGCGGCGGCCAGGGGCGCACGCCCATCGTTGGCGTGACGGTTCGCGATTTCCTTCCGGAGCATGAATTGATCGGCTACCTGGAAGCGATCATGCGCGTCTACAATCTCTATGGACGCCGCGACAACAAATACAAGGCGCGGATCAAGATCCTCGTCCACGAGCTTGGTGCTGAAAAATTCAAGTCGGAAGTTGAGGCCGAATACGCCAGGAAACCGCAAGCCACGACTGCGGTCGAAGAGCGTGAGCTGAAGCGGATCGAGGCCTATTTTGCGCCACCTGCGTTCGAGAAATTGCCACGCTGGTCGCACGCATTCGAGGAAGCCAAGGTTAAGAATGCAAATTTCGCCCGCTGGGCGCGCAACAATCTCGGACCTCATCAGGTCGAAGGCTATACCATCGTCAATATTTCGCTGAAGCCGGAGGGCGGGATTCCCGGCGATGCCTCCGCCGATCAGATGCGGTTGATGGCCGATCTCGCCGGGAAATACAGCCACGATGAACTGCGCGTGAGCCATGCTCAGAACATTGTGTTGGCTCACGTGAAGAAGGATGACGCCTTCACCATCTGGCAGGCGCTGGATGCTGCGGGATTGGCCGCCGCGAACTATGGGCTGGTGGGCGATATCATCGCCTGCCCAGGCCTCGACTATTGCGCCTTGGCAACGGCGCGCGCCATTCCGATCGCCCAGTCGATTTCGCGCAAATTCGCGGACATAGACAAGCAGGAAGAGATCGGGCCTATCAAGCTCAACATCTCGGGCTGCATCAATGCCTGCGGCCATCATCATGTGGGCCACATCGGCATTTTGGGCTTGGACAAAAAGGGCGAGGAATTTTACCAGATCACCCTTGGCGGCTCTTCTTCCGAGAGCGCTTCGATCGGCACGATCCTTGGTCCCGGTTTCGCGGGGCATCAGGTGCCCGACGCTATCGAGAAGATTCTCGATACCTATCTGCAATTGCGAAACCCGGGCGAGGAATTTCTTTCCGCTTACCGGCGCGTTGGCGCCAAGCCTTTCAAGGAGGCCCTCTATGCCGCTGCTTAAGAACAACACGCTGATCTCCGACACATGGATTCACGTAGGCTTGGACGACCAGCTGCCTGAAGCGGGCGACGTGATCGTTCCATGGGCGCGGCTGCTCAGGGAATTCGAGCTTCTTTCGAGGCGCACGGGAAAACTGGGTGTGGTTTTCACCAATGCCGATCGGGCAGAGGCGCTAGCGACCTTCCTGCCAAGGCTTTCCGTGGTGGTGCTGCCTTTCCCCGCTTTCGTCGATGGCCGTGCCTATTCGATTGCACGGCAGCTTCGCGACTTCGGTTATCGCGGCGAAATTCGCGGAACCGGCAATGTGCTTCCCGACCAGCTTCAGTTCATGCTTCAAGTTGGCTTCGATACTTTCGATATTGGCGAACGGTTTCCGCTCTCCGCCTGGCAAGCTGCCTCGAAGCAAATGTCGCTTGCCTATCAGCGCGGCCTCTTCCGCCGCAGCGCCGAGGCTGAGATCTGGACCGAGCGCCACACCGACGCCGAGCCCTGGCTCGAACAGCCGCACGCGGGGTAATCGCTCGTGGATTGGACCGCCAACAGCATTCACGAAACCTACGCAGGCCTTGAGGGCCGCGAGTTGCTGAAGCCATTGATCCGCGACTTCGCCGGCAAGCTGGCCGTTGTCTCATCCTTCGGAGCTGAATCCGCCGTGCTGCTGCACATGGTTTCCGAGGTGGACAAGAGCACGCCAATTATCCTTCTCGACACCGGAAAACTATTTTGGGAAACGCTCTCCTATCGCAGCATGCTGATCGATACCTTGGGGCTGACTGATGTGCGCACCATCGAGCCGGACCCCGCCGATCTCGCGGCGAAGGATCCTGACGGGACGCTTAACGCAACCAACGGCGACTTGTGCTGCCATATCCGCAAGACGATTCCGTTGGAGAAAGCTTTGCGGAATTTCGACGTGGTCGTTTCCGGCCGCAAGCGCTACCATGGCGGCGAACGCCGTAATCTTACTCCGTTGAGCCTCGACGGCGCCCGCATCAAGGCCGAGCCGCTCGCGGGCTTCAGCGCGCTCGACATTGAGCTCTACATGGTGACACACAAACTGCCGCGCCATCCGCTCACCGAAATCGGGTACTATTCGATCGGTTGTGAGCCGTGCACTGTTCAGGGCGGGAGTGCCGACGATCCGCGCGCTGGCCGCTGGCAGGGAACGAACAAGTCTGAGTGCGGCATTCACTGGACGCAGAACGGACGGGCGTTCGAAGTGGCGGCGGCAAAGTAACCTTCGCGCTAGCCCGCCAAAACTCAAGGGAACAACATGTCCGAATTCGTGGCCTTCGCGCTCGTCGGCTTTTTCGCACAGATCATTGACGGCTCGCTCGGCATGGGTTTCGGAGTAATATCATCCTCGATCCTGCTGTCCCAGGGAGTGCCGCCGGCGCTGGCTTCGGCCAGCGTCAACGCGGCGAAACTGCCGACGACAGGCACCGCCGCGATATCCCACTTCCTTCATGGCAATCTCGACTGGAACATCGTCCGTTCACTGTCGATCTTTGGCGCTCTCGGCGGCGTAATCGGCGCGTTGTTGCTCACCAGCCTGAAAGGCGCGGCCCTCGCTTTCATCGTGAATGTCTACCTGGCGACGATGGGTATCTTGATCCTTTGGCGCGGCATCATGGACTTTGCGCCGAAGCTGATCGCCACAAATCGCTCCCGCTCCATCGGCTTGGCTGGGGGGCTGATCGAGGGTGTCGGCGGCAGTTGGGGCCCCATCGTAACCACCAGTCTGCTCGGCTCCGGAGCCGAGTCTCGCTATGCGATAGGATCGGCAAATTTCTCGGAGTTCGTCGTCAGCGTGGCGGTGTTCTCGGCGTTCCTTGTGGCCTTCGCCGTGGGCCATTGGGACGGCGGATCGGACTGGCGAACGACGTTCCTGCCTGTCCTGGGTTTGGTGCTGGGCGGATTACCGGCCGCGGCGTTCGGCGGCTGGCTGTCCAAGCGCGCCCCAAAACGCCCGCTGACAATCGCGGTGGGCTGCCTTGCCTTGGGTATCGCAATTTATCGGGCGTTGTATTCCTGAGGCTAAGCCCTGTCAGGCGCAAAGCCCGCTCGACGATTCCCTTCCCCGCGAGGGGGGAAGGTGCGCTAAGCAGCGGCGCTCTCAGGTTCCGTAGGCTCTGCGGTGACCGGGCCAGAGTCCAGGCCCTTGGCAGCGGGATCGCGATCAACGAATTCGATGACGGCCATGGGCGCGGAATCGCCGTGCCGGAAGCCGGCTTTCATGATGCGGATGTAGCCGCCGGCACGATCCTTGAAGCGCGACGCAAGAACGTCAAAGAGCTTCTTCACTTGCGTTTCATCGCGCACTTGGGAAATCGCCTGCCTTCGGGCGTGAAGGCCGCCCTTCTTGGCGAGCGTCACCAGTTTTTCCACGACGGGACGCAGGTCTTTCGCCTTCGGCAGCGTGGTCACGATCTGCTCGTGCTTGATAAGCGCTGCCGACATGTTGGCGAACATCGCCGTGCGATGCGGCGCAGTGCGATTGAACCGGCGGCCCTTGAAACCGTGACGCATGACCGTTCTCCTAGTAGTGGGTCTCGAATTTCTTGGCGAGCTCTTCGATGTTCTCAGGCGGCCAGTTGGGCACTTCCATGCCGAGATGGAGGCCCATCTGGGCGAGAACTTCCTTGATCTCGTTCAACGACTTCCGTCCAAAGTTCGGCGTGCGGAGCATCTCCGCTTCGGTTTTCTGGATGAGGTCGCCGATGTAGACGATGTTGTCGTTCTTCAGGCAGTTGGCGGAGCGCACCGACAGCTCAAGCTCATCGACCTTCTTGAGAAGTGCGGCATTGAATTCAAGCTCGGGATGCGTTTCTTCCGGAATGGCCCTCGAGGGCTCGGCAAAGTTGATGAATACCGAGAGCTGGTCCTGCAGGATCCTCGCGGCATAGGCCACGGAATCCTCCGGCGACATGGAGCCGTCGGTCTCGACCGTCATGATCAGCTTGTCGTAGTCAAGGATCTGGCCCTCGCGGGTGTTCTCGATCTTGTAGGACACGCGCTTTACAGGAGAATAAATTGAATCGATTGGAATGAGGCCGATCTCCGCATCCTCCGGGCGGTTGCGCTCGGACGGCACATAACCCTTGCCGCTCTCGACCTTGAACTCCATCCGCACTTCCGCCTTGTCGTCGAGGGTGCAGATCACATGTTCCGGGTTGAGGATGTGGATGTCTCCGGTCGCCTGGATATCGCCGGCGCGGATGATGCCCGGGCCTTCCTTGCGGAGCGTCAGCCGCTTGGGCTCCTCCGACTGCATGGAAATGGCGATTTCCTTGATGTTGAGGATGATGTCGGTCACATCCTCGCGCACATTGGCGATCGAGGAGAACTCGTGAAGCACGCCATCGATTTTCACGGAGGTGATTGCCGCCCCTTGCAGCGACGACAGCAAAATGCGGCGCAGCGCGTTGCCAAGCGTCGTTCCGAAACCGCGCTCCAGCGGCTCCGCGACGATGGTCGCGACGCGGCGGCGGTCACGGCCAGGCTGCACCTCAAGCTTGGTCGGGCGGATGAGTTCCTGCCAGTTCTTCTGATTGACTTGCATTTATGTTCCCGTCGAAATCCCGAGCGGCCCAAGAGGCCACCGGCTTTGCTTTTCAGTTCAATATTTAGACGCGGCGGCGTTTGGGCGGGCGACAGCCATTGTGCGGAATCGGCGTTACATCGCGGATCGACGTCACCTGAAGCCCGCAAGACTGCAAGGCCCGGAGCGCCGACTCCCGGCCCGAACCGGGACCGGAAACTTCAACCTCTACCGTGCGCATGCCGTGTTCCATGGCGGCGCGGCCAACCTGCTCGGCGGCGACCTGAGCCGCATAAGGCGTTGACTTGCGCGAGCCCTTGAACCCGAGCTTGCCGGAGGACGCCCAGACAATGGCGTTGCCTTGCACGTCGGTGATCGTGATCATCGTGTTGTTGAACGAGGCGTTCACGTGAACAACACCCGATGAGATATTCTTGCGCTCTTTGCGGCGCGGGCGGGCAGCTTCTTTTGCCATGATTGTTTGCCTTACTTCTTCTTGCCGGCGATGGCTTTGGCCGGACCCTTACGGGTGCGGGCGTTGGTGTGGGTACGCTGACCGCGCACCGGTAGACCCTTGCGGTGGCGAAGGCCCCGGTAGCAGCCGAGATCGACGAGGCGCTTGATGTTCATCGAGACATCGCGGCGGAGATCGCCTTCGACCATGTAATCGCGGTCAATCACTTCGCGGATCGCCAGCACCTCAGCGTCCGACAGTTCGTTCACCCGCTTGGAGTGGGGGATTTTCACCTTGTCGGCGATTTCGACCGCATTGACGGGGCCGATGCCATGGATATAGCGAAGCGCAATGACCACGCGCTTGTTTGTCGGAATATTGACGCCTGCTATGCGGGCCACGCCTGTTCTCCTAGTTATTTCCTTGGTTTGGCCAAGGACCGAATTTCTGTTCGAGCGCCTCTTCAAAGGCATAAGGCCGCGCCTCCAGAGGTTTCCCTCCCGAAGCCAGCCTTTTTGTCGACCAAGATAGGCGCCGTATGTAGGCCGGATTCGCTGGCGCGTCAACCAGGCAGACGGCGGAAATTGGCCTCACAGGCGGCTTAGCACCCCCTCGATTTGGCGGGTCACGTCGCTGATCGCCGCCATGCCGTCTATGGTCTTCAGTTTTCCCTTGGCACCGTAATAGGTGACCAGCGGGGCCGTCTCCTTGTTGTAGATACCGAGGCGGTCGCGGACTGTTTTTTCGTTGTCGTCAACACGCCGGGTGAACTCGGTTGAGCCGCAGACTTCGCAGACTCCGGCGACCTTCGGTTTATCGAATGTGTCGTGGTATCCCTTGCCGCATTTGACGCAGGTGTAACGCCCGGCGATCCGCTGAACGAGGGCTTCGTCGTCGACCTTCATCTCAATCACGGCGTCGAGCTTCAACCCCTTGCGTCCCAGCATGGCATCGAGTGCCTCGGCCTGGGCCGTGTTGCGGGGGAAGCCATCGAGAATGAAGCCCTTGGCCAGATCGGGAGTGCCGATGCGGTCCGCGATGATGGATACGACCACCTCATTGGGCACCAGATCCCCACGGTCCATGATGGCCTTGGCGCGTTTCCCTGTTTCGGTGCCGGCAGCCACCGCGGCACGCAGCATGTCTCCGGTGGAGAGTTGTTTCATGCCGTGTTTTTCTTCGATCCGCTTGGCCTGCGTGCCCTTGCCCGCACCAGGCGGTCCAAGGAGGATGAGGTTCATCGCCGGTTGCCCCGGAGTTTCGACTTCTTGATCAGCCCCTCATATTGCTGCGCCAGCAGATGACCCTGCAACTGCGCCACCGTATCCATGGTGACGCTCACCACGATCAGGAGCGATGTGCCGCCGAAATAGAATGGGACTCCGGTGTAGCTGATCAGGATTTCCGGAATGATGCAGACCACCGAGAGATACAGAGCGCCGACGACGGTGATACGGGTCAGCACATAGTCGATATATTCCGCGGTGCGCTCACCCGGGCGTAGGCCGGGAATGAAGCCCCCGTACTTTTTGAGATTCTCCGCCGTCTCCTTCGGATTGAACATGATGGAGGTGTAGAAAAAGGCGAAAAAGATGATCAGGACCACATAGAGGAAAAGGAACAGCGGCTGGCCCTGTCCGAGCGTTGCCGTCAGAGTATTGAGCCAATCCGGCCCCTGCCCCTTGGAAAAATTCGCAACCGTAACCGGCAGCAGCAAAAGCGAGGACGCGAAGATCGGTGGGATGACGCCGGCAGTGTTGAGCTTGAGCGGCATGTGCGAGCTGTCGCCCTGATACATCTTGTTGCCGACCTGGCGCTTTGGATACTGGATGAGCAAGCGCCGCTGCGCCCGCTCCATGAGCACGATAAAGGCGACAACCGCGAGCGCCATGACGATGATGCCAAGGATCACGAATGTGGATAGCTGTCCCGTGCGGCCGAGCTCGAGCATGGCCGCAATGCCGGAGGGAAGGCCCGCTACGATGCCTGCGAAGATGATCAGTGAGATGCCGTTACCGATGCCGCGCGCTGTGATCTGCTCGCCAAGCCACATCAGGAACACCGTGCCGCCGGTCAAGGTGATGACGGTGCTGAGGCGGAAGAACATGCCGGGCTCGGTGACAAGTCCCGCCTGTCCCTCTAGGCCAACGGCCACACCATAGGATTGCAGCGCCGCGAGGAACACGGTGCCATAGCGGGTATATTGATTGATCTTCTTCCGGCCCTGTTCACCCTCTTTCTTGAGCTGCTCAAGATGCGGACTGACGGAAGTCATCAATTGGATGATGATGGAAGCCGAGATGTACGGCATGATATTGAGAGCGAAGATCGCCATGCGCCCCAGCGCACCGCCCGCCAAACCGTTCACCCAGCCAAGAATGCCGGTTGAATTCTGCGCGGCGAACTTGCCCAGCTCTATCGCATCGATTCCGGGAATGGGAATGTAGGTGCCGAGCCGGTAGACAATCAGCGCGCCGAGCGTGAACCAGATTCGTTTCTTGAGGTCTTCCGACTTGGCGAGAGCGCCGAAGTTCAGATTTGCCGCAAGTTGTTCTGCCGCAGATGCCATTCCGTATCCTCGCGTTCAGTCCCCGAGCCCACCTATGTGGGTCCGGACGCTAACGCATGCAACCTTACTTCGCTTCCGCCGGAGCCTCGGCAGGCTTCAGTATCTTGATGCTGCCACCTGCTTTTTCGACCGCGGCTGTAGCACCCTTGGATGCATGATAGACCTCGAAAGCAAGCTTCGCCTTGAGTTCGCCCTTACCGATAAGGCGCAAACCCCCGCGCCGTTTGGAGAGCACCCCGGCAGCAACTAACGACGCGACTGTGACGGGCGCCTTGATATCGATCTTCTTCGAGTCGACCGCAGCCTGCACCGCGCCCAGATTGATCTCGTTGTAAGAGACACGGTTTGGTTTGTTAAAACCACGCTTCGGTAGGCGGCGGTAAATTGGCATCTGGCCGCCTTCAAAGCCTGCCTTGGCGCCACCCTTGCGGGCCGTCTGGCCCTTGCCGCCGCGCCCTGCTGTTTTGCCAAGGCCCGAACCGATGCCGCGGCCGACGCGCTTCTTGGCGTGGCGCGAACCGGCGTTGTCGGCGATCTGGTTAAGCTTCATCGGAATATCCTTATTCAATCACGCGAACGAGATGCGCCACTTTGGCAATCATGCCGCGCACCGACGGCGTATCGGTGAGCGTCGCAGTCTTGTTCATTTTGTTCAAGCCCAAGCCCACAAGCGTCGCGCGCTGCTCGCCCGGGCGGCGCTGCGGACTGTGAACCTGTTTCACAGTCAAAGTTTTCTCGGTCTTGGCCTTTGCCATGTCAGTCGTCCTCAATTATTCGGCGACAGCCGCCTCACCGCCACGGCGGCGAAGCACGTCACTTACTTTTTTGCCACGCCGGGCCGCCACGGAACGTGGGGATACCTGCTTTTTAAGCGCATCGAAGGTGGCGCGCACCATATTGTAGGGGTTCGATGAACCTTTTGACTTGGCGACCACATCCTGGACACCCACGGATTCGAAAACGGCGCGCATCGGACCGCCCGCAATGATGCCGGTTCCCGGAGGAGCCGATCGCAGCACGACTTTGCCCGCGCCCCAGCGCCCATCCATGTCGTGGTGCAGCGTCCGTCCCTCGCGGAGCGGCACGCGGATAAGCCCACGCTTGGCGCT
>Ga0136617_10006686_pt1 | contig 10283 bp, 11 predicted proteins | sample AntDrymUQ3222106_2_FD_129672 | JGI IMG/M metagenome (GOLD analysis project Ga0136617, IMG submission 129672) | Polar desert sand microbial communities from Dry Valleys, Antarctica - metaG UQ322 (21.06) | ecosystem: Environmental > Terrestrial > Soil > Desert | place: Antarctica: Dry Valley... | reverse complement strand
GCCCACGTCAAGAACTGGCGCGTGCTCCACACCGATTACCGCAGGCCACTCCGCACCGTCGCTGATACGATTGACGCGGTCGTTGGTCTCATATTCTTCAAGCGGGCTTATGAATAAGCCTCATAGACAGATAGTGGCACGGTGGAGATGTCGTTACCCATGTCGAAAGAGTAAAAATTATTCTCACGGACATTCTACTGTACAACTTTAACCGGAAAGGACCGCCATAAGTCGGGACAGTAGCCCTCCAGAGGGGGCGCTCCTGCAGTTCTATAGCAAGGAAAAAGTGTCCATACACCCGTCTCGGGTAAGGTGCTAGATTTTTCAAAAGAATATTCCTCACCCGGCTGAAGCGTTTCATTGACCTCAAATTCTCCCAGACCGGGGAGGTTGTATTTGTCTTTTTCCGGATCTAGACCACCCACAAATATGTATTCCAGCGTAATGGGGATTTCTCCGATATTCTGAAGTGTATATTGGACCGTAATGAGATCATCGAGCTGTAGAGGTTCATGTTCACCTCTTGCTATCAATTTCGATACTTCGATTCCGTCTCCTCTATTCGATTCATATGGTTGATCTTCTTCGTGAAGAATTGGCATCGCGGGTGAGCCAGAGGATGGCGGGAGACGAGGATCTCGGGGAGGCAAGTTTGTAGAGGTAGGCGACATTAAAAAGGCGTAGAAAATAAAAATGACACCGACGATACCTGAGCCGATTCTTCCACTCTTGGGCACTGCGGGAAACTTAAGATCCTTAATGGTGAATCCGCCACCGATGATGGCGATCAAAATAAACACCGCTCCGGCGATAAAGACGATTCCCTGTAATGTCACCGCATGCCTTCCTCATGTTATTCTTATGAGCGTATTATGTTTATCGTGGTAGTACTCCAGCTCAGGGCTGATACACGTGAGTGCACTTGGCATCAACAGTGAGTACACCACCGGGGCAAGGTTGTTCACTCTGCGGGTAGTTCATAGACCAGCTCGTAACGCTCGCCTGCTAGCACCATGTCGTTGGTCTCGACGGGTGTGCCGTCGGTGTCGTAGGCGGTGCGTGTGAGGGAGAGGACGGGGCTGCCGGGATCGATCTGGAGCGCTGCGGCCTCGCTCTCAGTGGCAGGCCGGCTGGTAACGCGCTCGATGAAGTGGTGGAGTTGGTGCCCCGCTTCTTCGAGGCGTGCGTAAGTGCCGCCTGGGCCGGTGTTCTTGTACTCGATCGGCGTGCCTTCGGTGAGACTACGGGGCAGCCGGCTCGTGGCGAGCTGTACAGCTCGGCGATGGCAGCATCGAGCGTGCCGTCGCAGTGGTAGAGGTCGATATCTCGGCTGTGGCGGGCCGAGCGGACTCGGGCGAGTAGAGCGGTGCCACCCTTAAGGACCCAAGTGCCTTCGGGCGCACTGGTGAATAGTCGTGCGAGGAAGCGGTCGTATACGAACTGCCGCTGCAACTTCTGCGGCGTCGTGCCCGTCGTTTTGGCGACGCTCTTGCTCCGGGCCTGAACCGCGGCCCACATCGCTGACGCGGTGTCGTACCCGCTCGGGTGAGTCGTCATCGGTACAGGCTAGTGGTCGTCCTAGGGTCGGTCCTGAGCGTCCAGCTGTGTCTCTCGTGTCTCATCGAGTCCTCTGCCACGGTCGGCCGCTGACAGTTCCAGTGGCCCCGGAGGCAGCGCACGACGCGACGGCGGAGGCCGGACTCCGGCCAGGTCGACGACGGCCTTGATGCGCTCCATGTCCGCCTGGACCGCCCGGAACGGCGCCAGCTGCGCGTCGAGCGCATTCAGCATCGCCCGCGACGGCGCCAGCTGCGCGTTAAGCCTTTCCAGCATCGCCCGCGACGGCGCCGCCGCTTCTTGAATCGCCCGCAGTGGTGCCACATGCTCCTCCAGCGTCGATCGAGCGACCTCCGCGGCGGCGAGAACCGCAGGCATGGACATATTGACCGCGCGGGCAGCCTCGGCGAGAGCGTCTGCGTCGACCTGCTCGGCCACCCCTCCAAGCTCGAGCAGGTGCTGCAGCAGCGCCTCTCCGTCGTGGCGGCGGAATCCGAATCGCACGGCGAACGGTGCGAGTTGGCCCCGAAGCTCATCGACATTGAGCTGCCGAGCGCGGATGGCGCCAGCCAGCACCCCCGCGACGTGTCCACCGTCGTGGCCATCGGTGAGTAGGTCCACGACAGTGCGAGCCGGGGTGGTGACCGGCAGGCCCCGGTGAACGACGACGTCATCGCTGGACAGCGCTCCTCGATGGAGCCGCAGATCTGGCCGACGAGTTTGCTTGCGGGCCGGGACGGTGAACTCGTGCCGATCAGCATCGAGATCGCCGAAGCCATAGAACGCAGCCGCGGAAGCGTGAGACACCACCAGCCCATCCGGGCCGTCGCTGAGCCGATTGACCGCAAGTCGCGCAGGATCGAGGGCAAGCCACGCAGCGTAGAGCTCGATAGCTCTCGGCACCCATCGCGCCACGCAGCGCATAGACTCCGTGGGCGAGCCGGACAAGCAGCCCCGCGCTGCACATCCGCGATAGCTGAACGCGGCTCAGGCCGACAGCACGCGCCTGCGGCGCGGTGAAGAGACCCCACTGTCCTGCGCCCAGGTCGGAGAGCACTATCTCCGTACTGACTGCTGGCATACTACGATAGTAACACTTAAGTTGAAACTATCGCAGCAACGCGCCGCTCAACCTGATACTTTCGTAGCTCTCAACCCATGCCGGTTGCTGTGGGTGATCTTCAGGACGGCATGCGGCAGATGCGGAGATTGTACGCCGCAGTCGGGGCGGGTCTGGTGGCGCTCGATCGAGCACGAGCCGGCGCCGCTCTTGATCCGGCGCACCACTCCGGGGCGCTGCCGGTCGTGCCAGTCCCCCGCGAGCTGCACCGACGCTCCCTTGCCCTGGTAGGCGGCGCACCAGGCGTGCATCAGCCAGAGGAGTTCCTCGATGACGTCGGGGTGGTAGAGCCAGCACACCGGCAGCGCGACCGCGCCGTCGGGGTAGCGCAGGAAGATCGCGTGCAGCCACGCGCACAGCTCCCCCAGCACCTGTTCGACCAGCACCGGATCGGTCGGGAGCGACAGCCATGACAGCGCCGGGGTCGGGCCCGGCCGCGCCGAGAGCGCGGCGACGGACTCGCTGAGCTGCCCGATCAGAGATCAACTAACCAGCCATTGAAATGGTCTAGCCCTGACCGTTCGCGCTGGTCAGAGCTAGATGGATCTTGTGCGCCCGAAGGGATTCGAACCCCTAACCTTCTGATCCGTAGTTGGGACGCCGACGCCCACATGTGCGGCGACCAGGCACATCACGGGATCAGCAGGCGCCGGATCGGGCATGACCGGCACAGGTGGACCGCAGTTCGTGGCCAGAACCGTGGCCAGAGATCAACTTCCCGGCCCGTCGCCACGCCGTCGGTGCACGACCATGGCGGCCGGCCCCAGCTCGACGAAGTCTGCCTCGCCCAGCGCACGCACGATTACGTCGAGGTTCGACTCGAACAGCACGATGAGCGCGGAGTTCGTGATGTTGCCCGTCGCGACGACGAGCAGCCGGCGCGGCGATCCCGCCAGCAGATGGCTGTCCCGGAAGTCCCGATCCTTGGTGACCACGACCCGGTCCTCGACATCAGCCACTCCGGCGATCCGCATATCGGTCGTCCGGTTGCCCTCCGGCATCTCCGAGGTATGAAGGGCGCCGTGGCCGGCGTCGTTCAGGAACCGCGCAAGCCGAGCAGGAAGCTGGGCGTCGACAAGGAACCTCACGCGGCGCCGAGCGGAACCACCCGGCCACCGCCGGCCGCCAACGCCCCGAACTCCAGGGCCGCGAGCAGGTCCTCACGCTCCAGGTCCGGGTAGTCGTCGAGCACCTCATCGATCGTCATCCCCGACGACAGCAACTCCAGAAGGCTCTCGACCGGGTAACGCAGCCCACGCACCGTCGGCTGACCATGGCAGACCGCCGGATCGGAGGTGATGCGCTGCAACCTGGACATGCCTGAACGCTACCGCCAGCGGCGCCACCAGCACCATCGACCTGGCAGCCCACCCCCGCCCGCGCATGTGACCAGAGATCCACAGTCGGTCGACAGAAATGATCTATCCCTGACCGTTCGTGCTGGTCAGAGCCAGTGTATTCGTGGTGCGCCCGAAGGGATTCGAACCCCTAACCTTCTGATCCGTAGTCAGATGCTCTATCCGTTGAGCTACGGGCGCGTGTTCAGTTCTCCTACCCCACCGCAGCCGACCCGAAGTCGGTTACGCCAGTGCGGAGGCTCCGGGATTTGAACCCGGGATGGAGCGTAACCCCAAACCGCATTAGCAGTGCGGCGCCATAGACCAGACTAGGCGAAGCCTCCCGGGGCCTCTCGGCCACCAGCATGCATCAGGGTACACAGCGTCGTCGACTGGATTCACCCCCACCTGCCCACCGGGCGCTCGCCAGGTCGAGGAACGGCCCCAGCGCGTCGGGGTTCTGCAGCGCCCCCCGGCTGATGGCGGTGTCGGGTGCCACACCGGCGAGGATCTTCTTCACCGGCACCTCGCATTTCTTGCCGTTGAGCGTGCGCGGCACGGCGTCGACGACGACGAACCGGTCCGGCACGTGCCGCGGCGAGAGCTCCCTGCGCAGCGCCTGCCGCAGATCCGGCTCGACATTGGAGAGCGACGTCCCAGGCGCGAGCACCAGGAAGCACAACAGTGCGCCGTCCTCGGCGGCGGCGAGCTCGGAGGTGTCGATCACCAGGGAGTCGGCGACCTCGTCGAATCCCTCGACCACCGCGTAGAACTCGGCCGTCCCCATCCGCACGCCACCGCGGTTGAGCGTCGAGTCGCTGCGGCCGTAGATCACAAACGATCCGCGCGGGGTGCGCCGCACCCAGTCGCCGTGACGCCACCGGCCGGGATAGTCCTCGAAGTACGCCGCGCGCAGCCGGGCACCGTCCGGGTCGTTCCAGAACGACACCGGCATCGACGGCATCGGTTGGGTGATCACCAGCTCACCCACCTCGTCGACGAGCTCCTGGCCGGCCTCGTCGAAGGCCACGACGGCGGCGCCGAGCTGGGCGCAGGAGATCTCGCCCAGCCACACCGGCACGTCCGGCGCCGCCCCGACGAACGCCGTGCAGAGATCGGTACCGCCGGAAACGGAGCAGATCTGGATCGACGACCCCACCGCGTCCCCGATCCATTCGAAACCCTCGACCGACAGTGGCGCGCCGGTCGACCCGATCGCCCGCAGCGAGGCCAGGTCGTACTGCTCACGGGGACGCAGCCCGGACTTCAGACAGGACTGCACGAACGGCGCCGAGACCCCGAAGTAGGTGACCTGATGTTCGTCGGCGAGCTTCCACAGCGCACCGAGGTTCGGGTGGCCGGGGTTGCCGTCGAACGCAACGATCGTGGAGCCGACCAGCAGCCCGCCGATGAGCAGGTTCCACATCATCCACCCGGTGGTGGTGAACCAGAAGAACCGCTCGCCCGGTCCGAGGTCCATGTGCAGGCCCAACGCCTTGAGATGCTCCAACACGATTCCGCCGTGCCCGTGCACGATGCCCTTGGGCAGCCCGGTGGTGCCCGAGGAGTACAGCACCCACAGGGGGTGGTCGAACGGCACCGGCTCGAAGGCCAGCTCCGCCTCGTTCGCCATGAACTCCGCCCATGGCAACGTGCCCGCGAGCTCCACATCATCGGCGAGGTAGGGCACGAGAACAGTGGCCCGCAACGTCGGGAGCTGCCCGCGCAGGGTCTCGACCGTCTTGCGGATGTCGTAGCTCTTCCCGCCGTAGACGTAGCCGTCGACGGCCAGCAGCACCGCCGGCTCGATCTGGGCGAACCGGTCATGCACCGCCCGCGCCCCGAAGTCGGGCGAGCAGGACGACCAGATCGCGCCCAGGCTGGCCGCGGCGAGGAACATCACGAGGGTTTCGGTGGAGTTGGGCGCGAGGGCGACGACCCGATCTCCCCGACCGACACCCAGCTCGACCAGACCCGCCCGGGCGCGGCCGACGGCGTCGCGAAGCTCCGCGTGGGTGACGACCCACTCCAGCCCGTCCTCCCGGACGTACACGATCGCGATGTCATTGTCGGCGCGACCGGGCCCCGCGGTGAGGGCATGTTCGGCGTAGTTCAGGGTGGCGCCGGGGAACCACTCGGCGCCGGGCATCTGCGCGGAGCGCAGGACTGCGCTCGGCGGGGTATGGAACCGGACCCCGAAGAACTCGGCAACGGCGGACCAGAAGCCCTCCAGGTCGTCGACGGACCAGGAGTGCAGCGTCGCGTAGTCGGGAGCGTCAACGCCGCGGTGCTCCCGCACCCACCCGGTGAACTCAGTCATCGCTGTGGCCTGCTCGGGATCAGGGACCCACAGAACGTCAGGGGTCGCACTCGCCATAGCCACCAGCATGCGTGCCGCCGACAGGCCGCGCCCGGTCTAGCGCAGGTGTGAGTCGAACCAGTTGAGGGTGCGCTGCCAGGCGTCGGCGGCGGCCTCCGGGTCAGCGTCGAACCGGTGGCCGCTGCGTGGGTAGAACACGACATCGGTGGCCACCTCCGAGGTTGCGGCGGCGTCCCGGAGCCGGCCGATCTCCGGGTCCGACTCACCCTCGGTGGGCTCGCCGTAGAGGCCCAGCCAGGGGCAGGTCAGCCCGGCGGCGGCGTCGACCAGCGACGGCAGACCGGCGGACGACAGGGCGATCCGCTCCCCCGCGACCGTGACGGCCGCACCGAGGGTGCGCCTGGTCGCCACCAGCAGCGCCACCGACCCCCCGAGGTCGAAACCGATGACGCCCATCCGATCGGGGCTGATGTCGTGGTCGGCGAGCCAGCCGAAGGCGGTGTCGGTGTCGGCCATCACCTGCTCGCCCTCGAGCCGGTCGACCTGCTCCTGGACGCGCTCGTCATCCTCGGACTCGTCGATCTCGTCGGCGCCGTCGCGGTGATAGAGGTGGGGGGCGACGGTCAGCCAGCCCTCGTCGGCGAGGCCGTGTACCAGCCCACGGACCGTCTCGGTGACGCCGCGCGCCTCGTGCAGCACGACGATGCCGCCGCGGACCGAGCTGACCGGTTCGGCCACGGTGAGCCGGAGTGCGCTGCCGTCGACCAGCGGGACGAGCTCGGTGCGAAGATCAGTCATAGGCTCCAGGGTGACAGAACACTCCAGGTGGGAACGGGCGGGGCAGGTATTGACGTGACCGGTATTAACGTGACGGCAATGACGCCCATCCGTCCCGATCTCGCCAGCCTGCCGGCTTACGTGCCGGGCCGTACCATCCCCGGGGCGATCAAGCTGGCCAGCAACGAGGTGGCGCTGCCACCACCGCCGTCCGTGCTCGCCGCGATCGCCGAGGCCGCCGCCGAGGGCAACCGTTACCCCGATCTGGCCGTCACCGGTCTCACCGCGCGGCTCGCGGACGCCCGTGGCGTCGCGGTGGCCCGGATCGCGGTGGGCTGCGGCTCGGTGAGCCTGTGCCAGCAGCTCGTGAACATCACCTGTAGGACGTCATCGGACGAGGTCGTCTACGCGTGGCGCTCGTTCGAGGCCTACCCGATCGTGATCCAGGTCGCGGCGGCGACAGCACGCCCGGTGCCACTGGACGCCAGCTTCCGTCATGATGTCGACGCGCTGGCCGCCGCCGTCACCCCCGCCACGCGGCTGGTGATGGTGTGCAGCCCGAACAACCCCACCGGCACCGCCGTACGCCGTGACGAGATGGAACGCCTCCTCGCCGCCGTCGGTCCGGATGTGCTGGTGGCCCTGGACGAGGCCTACCGCGAGTACGTCACCGACCCGGATGTCGTGGACGGGTTGGACCTGATCGACGCACACCCGAACCTCGTGGTGCTGCGGACCTTCTCCAAGGCCTACCGGCTGGCCGCATTGCGGGTGGGCTACGCGATCGCCGCACCCGAGGTGGCCGCCGCACTGCGCAAGGTCTGCTCCCCGTTCAGCGTGAGCTCGGTGGCACAGGCAGGTGCGATCGCTGCGCTCGACGCCCAGGACGAGTTGCTGGCCTCGTGTGCCGACGTGGTGACCGAGCGGGTCCGGGTGCGGGATGCGCTGCTGGCCGCCGGCTTCACCGTGCCTGCATCACAAGCCAACTTCGTCTGGCTCGCACTCGGCCAGCTCACCGCCGAGTTCGCCGCACACTGCCTGGACCACAAGGTGGTGGTGCGACCGTTCCACCCGGACGGGGTGCGGGTCACGATCTCGACGCCGGAGGAGAACGACGTCCTGCTAGACGCGGCAAGAGCGTTCAGGCCGGCGCACTGATGTCGTGGCCAGCGACGACAATGACCCGGTCGGCGGGCGCCGAACCGGGTCATCGTCAATGCAGGTCAGCAACTTAGAGCCCTCCTGAGGGCTCGCCGTGGCTCGCGAAGATTCCGGGGCCAGCCGCGGTGCCGCGCGCGGGTCTGGTCATGGAATCTTCGCGTCAGTGGCTGACGGCTCCGCGTCGCTTGCCGAACACGGCGGCAGCGATGGCAACGAATAGAACAGCCAAGCCGATCTTGATCAGCAGCTCGATCCAGTCGACCCCGTTGGTTGTCGCCACCCCCAGCGCCTCGGCGACGAACAGACCGACGACCACGGCCGCCACCCCGGCCAGGATCGTGACCAGGAACGAGATGTGCTGCTTACCCGGCAGGATCAGCCGACCGAGGACGCCGAATACGATGCCGATCAGAAGGGTCCAGATGATGCCCCAGAACGAAATGTCCATTCGGACCTCCTACCGTTTAGCGGGCTACGCCCCGTTGCGGCCCTTGTGGCCCCTGAGTAGCACAGCATGGCCTGCGTCAAACCCTGCGACGGCAGATGATCCCGAAGTGTTACCGGACCGCCGCCACTTGTTCAGCGAAGTCAGGCTTCCAACCATGACCTGAGGACGTGATCGCCCGATCGGCCACACGCTGCCTGAGCCGGACCGATCGAACCTCGCCGCACGGTCACCACACCCGCGGATCCCATCCTGCCCGGCACTCCCAATCGGCGGGACGGGGCGTTCGCCACGCTTGCCGTCAGCTGCTCTGGCGCTTGGTGTGGCTACGCGGCGAAGCTTCAGGCGTGCAGCGGCTGCCGATCGGGCCAACATGGGTCGGTGTCGCCCGGCGGGCCCGGGCGCGGCGGGCCGCACGGTTGAGCGGGATGTCAGCGGGTGCGGCGACATCCGGCTCCGCCGCTTCTGACTCGACGGGCATCTCGGGCGCGTCGGGTTCATCGGGGACGGGGGGCACATGCGGATCGGCCACGGGGACCTCCTCGGGTTTAGTGGGAATCGCAGGCGGCGGCCACGGGCGGGAGCCAGCTCTGGAGATCCTCGGACGAGGCTAATACCCGTGCCACATCAGGTCCAGACGGATTGCGACGCGCAATCGTCACCGCACTCGGCGTCAGAGGCGCGCCTCAGTCATGAGCGACGGGGCCATGAGCGACGGGGCGCGGTGGATGATTCCCGCTCAGCTCAGCTCCAACGCCATCACCGGCAGGCGCCGCCCCAGCGGGGAGTCGACCCATCGGGTCCGGCGACCGCCCATCCGCTCATAGAAAGCGGCGGCGTACGGCTCGGCCTCCCACTCCAGGGACCGCGCACCGACGGCGCAAGCGCGGTCTCTGGCGTGCTCGAACAACCGGCGACCGAGGCCTCGGCCGATCTTCTCGGGTTCGATCCAGAGGTCGTCCAGGACGGCGAACTCACCCCGGTGCAGCAGGATGTAGAAGCCATCCGGCCGGCCGGTGCGCTCGGCCACCCATACATCATTCGCGGCCACGACCTCCGGGGTGAGGCCCAGCGTCCGGGCGAACCGGGCGACGAAGTCCTTCGAGTAGGGCCAATGCGCCTTGGAACGCACCGCGAGCGCTGCGAGGAACGGGGCCTCGTCGGGGCGGGCCGGGCGGATGAGCACCTGGTCACAGTGACACGAGGACGGCCCCGGAGCGAGTTCGGGGCGAGACCGGAACCGGCGCAGGGCTCCCCCTCCGCACCGGCACCGGCCTCACAACCTCCGTCCACGGGGGGCGAAGGTGGTCCTGCTGCCCACCGAGGATGGCGGGAGCGGTGTTCTCTGAACCCGACGAGCGTGCCAGCACCGGCTTACCCCACTGCACTCGGGACAGAGCTCGGGACAGGACTGGGACTCGGGCCAACACTCGGGCGAGAAGTCGGCTCAACACTCGGGCGAGAAGTCGGCTCAACACTCGGGCGAGAAGTCGGCTCAACACTCGGGCCAGAAGTCGGGCCAACACTCGGACTCGGGCTCGGGCTCGGGCTCGGGCTCGGGCTCGG
>Ga0136617_10006685_pt1 | contig 10285 bp, 6 predicted proteins | sample AntDrymUQ3222106_2_FD_129672 | JGI IMG/M metagenome (GOLD analysis project Ga0136617, IMG submission 129672) | Polar desert sand microbial communities from Dry Valleys, Antarctica - metaG UQ322 (21.06) | ecosystem: Environmental > Terrestrial > Soil > Desert | place: Antarctica: Dry Valley... | reverse complement strand
GAAGTTCCCCTCGTTATAGACCTCCGTGCGCACCCGGTCGGCGACGGCGATGACGTCTGCGGGGGTTGTCGCGGGGCAGCTCGCGGCATCAGGAGAACCCTCGGCGAATGCCCAGGGGTCGGGCAGCGCGCTGGCCATTGTCGCCGCCGGTCCTTCGGCGGTGAGGAGTCCGAATTGCGACAGCCGGTCGAGTTGGTTGATCTCGGCCCACATCTCGAGGATCTTGCCGCAGGCGATGTGCGCGAACGCGCTGTGGTTCCAGGTGATGCGATTTCCGGTCGGCGCGAGACCGCGGAAATCTCCGCTATGGTCCCCTTCCACGGCGAGGCGCACCGCCACGGCATCCGGCGCCGCAACCGAGGAGACGACGGTGTACGCAATATCCGGAAAGCCCGTCAGCGCCTCACCGTAGATGCGCGTTACCTGCTCCAATCCGGATTCCTCGCCGACCGTCGCGCCGTGGTAGATGACGTCGGGGGCGACCACGTCTGCGAAGAGGGTCAGATCGGCCTCGTTGACCGCCTCGAAAAAGCGGCGGACCACCGCGAGACTCTCGTCCGGCGTTGCGGCCGGGCAGGAGGCCGCGGGGGTGGCGTCCTGCGCGCGCGCGAGGATGGCGAGCGGGTTGAGCACTGCCAGAACTACGAGGCAGGCGACAATCAGTCCGCGGATACGCATTTGGGGCATGACAACTCCTCCTCTAGAAATTCAATCTTTGCATAGGTCCCAATCTTCGCTCATGTCGAGACGGTACGGCACATCGTTATGGCGCAAGTCTTTCGGGTCCGGACGGCCCGACGCGCCCAACGACCCATCATGCCTACGAAACTGATGCGCGCGTGCAATGAAGTTGCCGAAAGTATCCCAGTATTCAACCGTCTGATTCATGGTGTTGCGAATGCGCCGATCTCCCCGCCTGATGAGTATTGGCCGTACTATTCGAGCCTGGAACTCGCCCGCTCTCATCCGCTCGTAGTAGCGGCCGTCGTTGAAGAGTTTGCGGATTTTGTCCTCATTGACCACCCGGAAGCGCATAGCCGTGGCAACTCCACTCGATCGTGAAATCCGATCCCGACTTTCCGCGGTACTTGCGGGCGAGGTCGCCTTGCGCGATTTCTACGCCTGGTTCGTCCCCGCGACCTTGGAAGTGGAACGCACGGCGAATCTCGAGGCAATTCGCCTCACCCGCGACCTCGCCCATTTCTTCGTTGAACTTTCGGCGGGCGTTGTGACGCGGGACGATGCCCGACGGACACTGCAGGAAGTAGCATCGATATACTTCGTCGCCGCGACGCCCTGGAATCGAGCCGCGGGCAAGCCCGTGACGATGACAGGTTCCAATGACATTATCGAGGGCCGGTCGGCGAGTTTTGTCTTGGGATCACGACACGAAGTGGCAATCGCGTGACGAGTTGCGCGCCGAGATAGACGCCGAACCAATAGACGCCTGCCTCGTCCACTGTCATGGCAATCGGCATGATGATCGTGATGCCGTGATCTTCTCCGCCATCGAAAAGAATCGTCCGCATGTAGCTTTCGCGAGAAGGTGTCGAAGACCTCTCCGACAACGATTCCGTCGCCGTGGGTAGTAATTGTGTCCACGATTCGGATGGCGCTCATCACACCGTCCGCTTCCTCTAGCAGTCGCTCGCAGAAAAATGCTGCTTGAAGATAGGGGCCTTTCGCGACTCGGGTCGGTTGCTCCATATCGCTCCTCATGACCACCCGAACTGACGCTCGAGCACGTCCGCGCCGACGTGCATCAGGAGCGGCGAGCCGTGGGGGCAGACGGCGGGTGCGGCGGTGTGGCCGAGACTCTCGACCAGAGCGCGCATGGCCGGCCGCTCGAGAGTACGGCCGCGACGGACGGCGGTGCGGCAGGAGAGTCGCACCAGGAGCCGCTCCTGCCAGGTCTCGCCGTCACCGGGGCTCTCGGCTTCATCGGAGGCGAGTGCCAGCGCCTCGGCCAGGAGGGACGGGTCGGCGAGCTCACTGAGGGCGAGGGTATCAGACCCCGGTAGCACTCCCGGCAGGACCGGGGCCGCACGGAGAAGGAACGATCTTCCGCCGAATTCTTCCAGGGCGAACCCCAGTGCGCCGAGATCGGCGAGCCGCCGCGTGAGCGCCGCCGCCTGGGGAAAACCGACTTCGATCAGTAACGGCTCCGGTAGCACCACCGATTCCGTGGCCGGTCCATCATCGCCTTCGCCATAGATGGCCCGCATCCGCTCGTAGAGGATGCGCTCGTGAGCACGATGTTGATCGACCAGGTAGAGTCCAGCGTCCCCTTCGAGCAGCAGCAACCGCGCCCCGACTTGACCGATGAGCCGCAGCTCCGGCAGCCCAGGGGTCACGATCGGCGCGGCGTCGTCCCAGAGTCCCGATGTCTCGGCGAGGCGCCCCTCGGCATCGCGCGCCAACGCCGCGGCTCCGGTCAGCGGTTCCCAGCGCAGTCGCAGCGGACGGCGGCCGAGCGCGTCTCGCACCAGGGCCGCCATTGCCGCCGCGATCTCGCGCTCGTCGCGCAGGCGTACCTCATGTTTGCCGGGATGGACGTTGACGTCGACCCGCCAGGGGTCGGCGTCGATGGCCAGCACGAGCACCGGGTGGCGGCCGCGAGGGAGGAGGGGGCGGTAGGTCGCCTCCAGCGAGGATTGCAGACTGCGGCCATAAACCGGGCGGCCATTGACGAGCAGCGTCACCCCGCTCCGGCCGGGGCGGGTGACTTCGCCGCCACCGATCGCGCCGTGAATCGTCGCGCCGGCGGTCGCGATCGGACCAAGCGGGATCAGGGAGCCCGCTAACGCGTGCCCATAGACCTCGGCCAGCGTGGCCAGGAGATCGCCCGAACCGGAGGTCTGCAACGCCAGCCGGTCCTCGACGTGGAGCGCGAAGCGGACACCCGGCGCGGCCAGCGCCAGCCGGCGCAGCGTGGATCCGATCTGCGCCGTCTCGCCCCGCCCATGCGTGCCGGTGAAGGTCGCCCGGCGCGCGGGGAGATCGGCGAAGAGTCCGCGGACGGTGACGGTCGTACCAGTTGGGCGGGGCGCGGGTTCGTCACGGAGCACCCGCCCGCCGCGCAGTGTCAGTCGCCAGCCGTCGCCGCTGCCGATGGCGGTGCGGGAAACCAGATCGAGCTCGGCCACCCCGGCGATACTCGGCAGCGCCTCGCCCCGAAACCCCAGGGTGCGCACCGCGCCGAGTCCCTCCCGCGGATACTTGCTGGTGGCGTGGCGTTGGCAGGCGAGCCAGAGATCGGCGGCGCGGATGCCACGGCCGTCATCGCCGACACGGATGAGATCGAGCCCACCCCCCCGAATGTCGATGCGGATCGCGGTCGCCCCGGCGTCGAGCGCGTTCTCGACCAACTCTTTGACCACGGAGGCCGGCCGTTCGATCGTTTCGCCAGCGGCGATCCCAGCCGCGACCGCGACCGGCAGCACGCGAATGCTGCCCAGTGTCCCCAGATTCCCGGGGGAATGGCCGGAACGCGTCCCTGCGGCCGCGTCACGATCACCGTCGCTAAACGGTGGGGGGAGCGCGTCGTCGATCGGGGGAAGGTCGGTTTCCACGGGGCGAATCCGATACGCGTGGGCAACCGCGACGCCCACCGGTCACGATTTAACTCATGCGGTTTCAGTGTCATGCGGCGACGTCTGCGTGGCAGCCGGCAAACCTTAGCATGGGTATTCGTGCGCTGATACCCCGGATGGTGACAGCGCGGCATACTAGGTATCGGTAGGTGGGTAAGGGACGAGACAATGAGCATTCCCCAAACCGAGTTGGAGCGGCAGGCGTTTCCGATTCTCAGCGACGAGGAGATCGATCTCCTGCGGCCGTTCGGCGAGGTGCGCCCGGCGCAAGTCGGCGACGTGCTCTTCGAGATCGGCGATGCGGAGTATCCCCTCGTCGTCATCCTCTCCGGTCAGGCGCAGGTCATCGACCGCTCGGAACGGGTCGATCGGATTATCGGCACCAGCGGCCCGGGCCGGTTCATTGGGGAGTTGGGGCTGCTCACCGGGCAGACGGTGTTCGTCGCCTGCGTCGTGACCGAACCGGGCGAAGTCCTGCTGATTCCGCCGCAGGGGGTGCGCGAGGCGATCACGATGATTCCCGTCCTGAGTGACACGATCGTGACGGCGTTCGCGGCGCGCCGGCAGATGCTGATGCAATCGGCGGCCGCGACGCTGACCCTGATCGGCCCGGAAGAAGCACCAAGTATCGTGCGGCTACAGGAATTCGCTTCCCGCAACCGCATCCCGCATCGCTGGTTGCCGCCGGACAACCCCTTCGCGATGCAGGTCAACTTCATGGAATGGCCGCCCAGGCCCGAAGCGGTGCGGGTGCTGGTGCGTGGCTTGCAGACCCTGCGCGATCCGACCAATCTGCAACTGGCCAAGGCGTTGGGGCTCGATCTCGCATTGCAGCAGACGGAACCCGCCGATCTCGTCGTCGTGGGGACGGGTCCCGCGGGGCTGGCGGCGGCGGTCTACGGCGCCTCGGAAGGTCTGACCACCGTTGCCGTCGACGATGTGGCGATCGGCGGTCAGGCCGGAACTTCATCGCGGATCGAGAACTACCTGGGATTCCCGACCGGCATTTCCGGGGGCGAGTTCGCCTTCCGGGGCGAAGTGCAGGCGATCAAGTTCGGTGCACGGGTCACCGTACCGCGCGAGGCGACCGCGCTCTCCCGCGAAAACGGGTCCTTCGTGGTGCGGCTCGACGACAAGACGGAACTGCGGGGACGCAGCGTGGTCATCGCCACCGGCGCCCGCTACCGGCGGCTCGACCTGCCGAACGAAGATCAGTTCGAGGGGGCCGGGATTTACTACGCCGCGACCGATCTCGAAGCGAGGCGGTGTAAAGGCGCCGAGGTGGTTGTGGTGGGCGGTGGCAATGCGGCGGGGCAGGCCGCGATGTTCATGGCCGGGCCCGCGAGTCTTGTCCATCTCGTCTACCGGGGAGCCGAGCTGGGGCGCGGCATGTCCCAATATCTCCTCTCGCGCCTGGAACACGCGCCGAACGTGCACATCCACACGGAGAGTGAGATTTGCGCGCTGCACGGGGCGGAGCGGTTGGAGTCGGTCGAGATTTGGACGCACGGCGGGGAGCGCGAAAAGATCGCCGCGCCGTTCGTGTTCGTGATGATTGGCTCCGATCCCTGCACCGACTGGCTCCAGGGCGCACTCGACCTGGATGAGCGGGGTTTCGTCAACACCGGCCTCACCCCGGCGCATGGTGCGGCCGGACCGTTATCTCCCTATCAAACGAGTATTCCCGGTGTGTTCGCGGTTGGCGACGTGCGCAGCGGCTCGGTCAAGCGGGTGGCCTCCGCCGTCGGCGAAGGCTCGGTGGTGGTGCAAGCGGTGCATCAGTACCTGGCGGCGGCAGGCGAGCAGTGAGCGTGGCATCATCCGGCCCCACGTTCAATAACTCAATCTCAGCGTTGGAGCGCTCTAGCGTACGGAGGCCAGCGGTGGTTGCGTCATAGGTTGAGAACCGATTTAGAACATTAGTTCTCATTTGCTTCTCAATTCTAACACGCCGGTGCTGAATGTGCTCCCTCTGGACACGCCCCGCCGGTCGGAGCGTTCCATCCGACGAGTCAGCACAGGAGCCGCATCTCACTCCGCGGCGAGGCTCACGAGCAGCCGCCGCGCCCGGGCTCGCACCGCTGGCACCCGCTGATTCACGGCTCGCTTCAACTCGGAGGTTAGCCAGTCACGCAGCGCGGGGTCGTCCCGCGCCATTCCCGATCGCGTCGCGTTACGGTCCGCGCCGTTCTCCTCGATGCCGGGTCGCCGGTGTGGCGACATCGCCCAGACGACGGTCGCGTTGCCGGTGAGGGCATTCTCGGTCACAATGGCGCTCGCCCGCATTCACGATCTTTGCTTGGAGCATGCCGATGTTCGCCAAACCGGATCTGGGGTTCGCGCTGGTCTGCGCGCTCATGCTGTCCTGGCCGTCGACGCTGATGGCCCAGGTTGCCACACCCGCGCCGCGGGCAGCCGCTTCGCCCGTGGCGGGGAGCGTTGCCGCGGGCGCACTGCTGCCGCAGATGGATGTCTCGGTCAAACCAGGGGCGGATTTTTTCCGCTACGCGGCCGGTGGCTGGTTGGAGCGGACCGAAATTCCGGCGGATGAGGCGTCGTACAGCATCACCCATGAGCTGCGCGATCTGACGATCGAGCAACTGCTCGCCTTGCTCGATCGTCTCGCAACCTCCGAGGAGCTCGCGGTCGGATCCGACGAATGGAAGGCCGTGCAGCTCTTCGCCCAGGCGACGGACCTCGAGACGCGCAATGCGCAGGGGATCGCGCCGATCGCCGGCGATCTGGAAGCGATCGATGGTATCTCGACGATCGACGAGCTGTACACATTCGTGCGCGATGCGTTCATGACCAGCTACATCTACGGCTTTTATGGGATCAGCGCCGCGCCGGACTTCGTGGACAGCTCGGTCTACACGGCCTGGTACTCGGGGCCCGCGCTCGGATTGCCGAGCCGCGACTACTACTGGGTCGACGACGAGGGCAACGAGGCGATTCGCGAAGCCTACCGGGGCATGAACGCGGCGTTGCTGGAAGCGGCCGGCTACGACGCGGCACGCGCCGACGCGGCGGCGGGGCGGGTGTACGACCTGGAGAAGCGCCTGGCCGAGCCGATTCTGCGCCCGGAGGATTTCAACGATCCCGGAAACTATTACAACCCGCGTCCGGTGAGTGATCTGATCGCGGCCAACCCGGACTTCGATTGGCCGGCCTTCCTGGACATATTGGGGATCCCCGGGCAGGAGACGGTGGTCGTCACCCAACTGGCGTATCTGGTGGCGGTCGACGCGATCGTGGCGGACACCGATCTGGAGACGCTCAAGGATTACCTCCGTCTGCAGGTCGTGCAATCGGCCGCGTCCGCGCTGAGTGATGAGATGGGGGAGATCGTTTTCGACTTCTATGGCACGACGCTGAATGGGGTCGAGGAACAGGCGCCGCTCGCAGAGCGGGCACTGGACGACGTCAACGGCAGTCTTGGCTTCGCGCTGGGTCAGCTCTACGTCGACGAGTATTTCCCGCCTGCGGCGAAAGCGGAGATCGAGGCGCTGGTCGCCGATCTGATCGCCGCCACCCGCGCCCGGATCGAAGCGTTGGACTGGATGTCGCCGGTGACGAAGGAGACGGCGCTGGCGAAGCTCGACGCGATACGGGTCAAGGTCGGGTATCCCGACGAGTGGCGGACGTACGACGGGGTGACGATCGAGGAGTCCCTGGCGCAAACGCTGCTCAGTGCCAGTCTGGCTGAAGCGAAGCGGCAATACGCCCGCGTCGGCAAACCGGTCGACCGCGACGAGTGGGGCATGCTGCCGCAGGAGGTCAACGCGTACTACAGCGCGACCAACAACGAGATCGTCTTTCCGGCCGCGATCTTGCAGGCGCCCTTTTTCGATTACGAAGCCGACCGGGCGTTCAACTACGGCAGCATCGGGGCCACGATCGGTCACGAAATCACGCATGGCTTCGATCAGGGTGGGTCGCAATTCGATGCCGAGGGGAATCTGGCGAACTGGTGGAGCGCGGAGGACCTGGCCAAGTTCGAGGCGCTGACGGCGGAGGTCGCCGCCCAGTACGACACGGTGGAGGTTCTGCCCGGACTGCATGTCGACGGCGACCTGACGATCGGCGAGAACATCGCCGACATGGGTGGCTTGCAAATTGCGTACGATGCACTGGAGCTGGCGCTGGCGGAGGAGGGTGATCCGGGGTTGATCGAAGGATTCACACCGCGGCAGCGCTTTTTCATCTCCTACGCGTTCAGTTGGGCCGGGAAAGCGCGCGAGGCCGCGTTGCGCACGCAGGTGCTCACCGATTCGCACGCGCCGGAGGCGGTGCGCGCCGTGCAACCGGCGCGCAATATGGATATCTTCTTCGAGGCGTTCGGCATCGAGCCTGGCGACCCCGTCTACCTCCCGCCCGATGAACGAATCGTCATCTGGTAGAGGAGCGTCTCTCCGTGGGGTTACTCCGGCAGACCGATATTGAGATCACTGCGACGCCCCCCGTCGCCAAGCGTCTGCCCAATGCGCGCGTCTTCTCCGGTGTCACGCTGGACGATCCCTACGCCTGGTTGGAGGATGCGGCCGATCCGGAGGTGATCGCCTACCTCAAGGCGGAGAATGCCTTTACCGACTCGGTGATGGCCCCGACCGCGCCACTGCGCGACACGCTTTACCGGGAGATCGTGGGCCGCGTCCAGCGCACCGATACCAAAGTTCCGTTCCGCATGGGGGACATCTTCTATTACACACGGACAGAGGATGGCCGGGACTACGACATCCTCTGTCGCAAACGCGGCGGTCTCGAGGCACCCGAGGAAATCCTGCTCGATCTCAACACGATCGCCGGGGAGTACCTCGCGCTGGGGTACTACACGCCGAGCTATGACGGCCGCTACCTGGCCTACGCGCTCAACGAGACCGGGGGTATCCAGTACACCCTCTCGATCAAGGATCTCGAGCGCGGCGAGATGCTCCCCGAGCGGCTCCCCAGCGACGGCTACGGATTTGAATGGGCGGGAGACAACCGGACCCTGTTCTACACCCGCCAGGACGACACCCTGCGTGCCGCGGAGGTCTTCCGTCATGAACTGGGGACGGACCCCGCCGCCGATCCCCTCCTCTATCGCGAAGATGATCCCGTTTTCGACCTCAGCGTCTCGATTTCCGACAGCAAGGACTATCTCTTCCTGCACAGCAGAAGTTTCTCTTCTTCCGAGGTGCGCTATCTGCGCGCTGACGATCCAGGGGGCAAATTCGTCCTGTTCGCACCACGGCAGGCCGGGGTCATCTACGCCCTGGAACACCACGGTGACGATTTCCTGATCCTGACCAACGAGAACGCGGTCAACTTCACTCTCCAGGCGGTGCCGGTGGCAGACCCGTCAGCCGCGAACCGGCGGGTACTGATTCCCCATAGGGACGATGCGCTGCTGGAATGGGTCGACGTCTTCGCCGGTCATCTGCTGATCTCCGGCCGCGAGGAAGGACTGAGCCGCCTCTGGCGTCACGACCTCGCCACTGGGCAAACGCGGACGGTGGACTTTGTGGAGCCGGTGCACACCGTCCGTCCGGGCGACAACCGGGAGTTCCACACCACGGAAGCGACGATCACCTACACCTCGTTCGTCACGCCGCTCACCGTCTACGCGCTCGATCTCGCCAGCGGCGAGCGCACCCTGCTCAAGCAGGACGAGGTCGTCGGCGGCCACGACCCGAGCCAGTACGTCTCGGAGCGCGTCTTCGCCATTGCGGCGGACGGCGAACGTGTCCCGATCTCGCTCGTCTCCCGCCGCAACGCGCCGGCCGGACCGCGGCCACTTCTGCTGCGCGGCTACGGAGCCTATGGCATCAGCAGTGATCCGTCCTTCGCCACGACCGAGCTCTCCCTCATCGACCGCGGGATGACCTACGCCATTGCCCATGTCCGCGGCGGGCAGGAGCTGGGGAGAGCGTGGTATGAGCACGGCAAGCTGCTTCACAAGAAGAACACCTTCTCCGATTTCATCGCCTGCGCCGAGCATCTGATCGACACGGGATACACCACGCCCGGTCAGTTGGTGGCGCAGGGCGGCAGCGCCGGGGGCATCCTGATGGGGGTGCTCGCCAACGAGCGGCCGGAACTGTTTCAGGCGCTGGTGGCCCAGGTTCCCTTCGTCGATGTCTTGCGGGTGATGCTCGATCCCAGTCTGCCGCTGACGACCGCGGAGTTCGTGGAGTGGGGCGATCCGCGCGACGCGGTCTACCGCGAGTACATTCGCTCCTACTCTCCGTACGACAACGTCACCGCGCAAAGCTATCCGCGTTTGTTCATCACCGCCGGGATCGAGGACGACCAGGTGCCGTACTGGCAGCCGGCGAAATGGACGGCAAAGTTGCGCGCCACCTGTTGCGACGACAGCCGCCTCCTGTTGCGGACCAATCTCGGGGCCGGCCACCAGGGGGATTCCGGGTTTTACAACGCGCAGCGGGAGATCGCCTTCACGTATGCCTTCATCCTCTCCGCGCTCGGTCTGGCGGAGATGGAGCCGGAGGCCGTTGCCGCCGACTAGTCCTTGTGTTCCCGGACCGCTGTCGATTTTGGGCTCTACCGAACGACGAATTGGTGGGATACGGTGCGCCGCAATGCGGGAAGCGACGTTCCTGGTAGCGTGCGGGCACGTTGGGCAGAGAAACCTGGCCCGGTGCCGGTACGATGGTACGAGCTAGCCGGACCCGGAGGTGCAGCGATGACCG
>Ga0136617_10006684_pt1 | contig 10286 bp, 9 predicted proteins | sample AntDrymUQ3222106_2_FD_129672 | JGI IMG/M metagenome (GOLD analysis project Ga0136617, IMG submission 129672) | Polar desert sand microbial communities from Dry Valleys, Antarctica - metaG UQ322 (21.06) | ecosystem: Environmental > Terrestrial > Soil > Desert | place: Antarctica: Dry Valley... | reverse complement strand
CGGCAACCGGACCCGAGAACGAGGGAAGGTCGGCGATGAGATCCCGGACGGTGTTGGCGTGATCGTCACGCCCAGCACGGACCCCTAGCGTGCCCTGGGTTTCGTTGTTGTCCCAGGCGAGGACGTAGCCGCCGCGCAGCTGGCCCAGCGTCATGCTGGTGAGCAGGGCCGCCGTGGTCTTGCCGCTGCCACCCTTGGGGTTGGTGAAGGTGATCTGGCGAAGGCCGGCGATGCTGCGGCGGATGTCTGCCGTCGCCTCACGGTAGACCTGCTCGTCCTTGGTCGGCCTCATTCGGACGTGACCCGCTGAGATCTTGTGTATGAAACCGGGGAAGCCCTTCGTGGCGGGTTCGGGGATGGTGGCGCTGCGCTGCGCTGCGAAGTCCGAAGCGTTGGACGGCGGCGCCAACGTGGCCGGGTTGCGCGCTGAAGGGGGGGGAGCATCCCCGGGGGCGTCCAACGCATCCTGATAGGAACTCCACGTGGTGTCGGAGCCCTCGTCCACATCCCGCCAACTCACCGGCTCACCGGTGGCCTCATCGGTCGGGTCACCGGTCCATTCATCGGTCCCGTCGCTAGCGATGTCCCACCCGCTCGGCGACGGCTGCGACGGGGAGCCCGAGTCGTCGGACCAGGATGGTCCTGACGACTGGTCATCGCTGGTGAGATCCACCGATGGGGTCACGTCGGACAACGGCTCTAGCAGCCAGGACTCGGAGCGCCAGAAAGGTCCGTTCACCGAACGGGCCGGGTCGGTGAACGATGGTTCGTCAACCTGCTGCTCGTTCGCCGCGAGCGGCTGCCGGTCGTTGTAGACCGACGATCCGTCGGCGGAGGGCCAGGCGTCGACGGGGGACGACGTGGACGGGTCGGTCGAGGCCCACAGGTCGTTGACCCAGGGGGACGGCGTTGTGGAAGCCCAGACGCCGCTGACCCACGGAGCCCCGGCCGGTGCCTCGACAGCCGGCGTGTCCGCCGCCGGCGTCCACGTGTCGTTCGACGATTCGGTGGTCGAAGCCCACGAGTCACTCGCCCACGACGGTCCAGCTGGCGCGTCCGCGTCAGACATGTCCGTCGGCGGCGACCAGATGTCGCTGGACGGCTCACTTGTCGAGTCGCTGGAAGGGGCCCACAGGTCACTAGCCCAGGAGTCACTGGCGACCGGTGGATCCGAATCAGCAGACGCGGCGTCCTTGATCGATGGCTCGTCGGCTGCCCGCCAGGGGCCGTCGGTCCGCGGGCCGTTGTAGCGATCGTCGGGCATGGACAAACACCCCAGCATTAGGTCGATAGCGACGATATCGGCAACGTAGCGGGCCTGAACACGGACCTCAACAGAGGTGTCCGGCGGCGGCCGGCATCGCCTGCTAGCACCGGGTGGCCCAACAAACCGATCAGCGGGTCTCTCGATGCGCCGTGTGCGTGCGACAGTTCGGGCAGAACTTCTTCAGCTCCATACGGTCTGGGTCGTTGCGGCGGTTCTTGCGCGTGATGTAGTTGCGGTGCTTGCACTCGCCGCAGGCCATCGTGATCTTTGGCCGGATATCGGTGGCTGCCACTGCGAGTTGCCTCTTTCGGCTGAGAAGGTAGTCGGATGTTTGAGGGTAGCCCAGGCGGGATCCGGTTCCGAGCGCGATCCCGGTCTTAGCGTTCCGCTGATCCGTCACGCTTTCGTAGCGGTGGCCGGATTTGAACCGGCGACACAGCGATTATGAGCCGCTTGCTCTGCCTGGCTGAGCTACACCGCCGCTGAGCTACTCTTCCCGCGTTGGTAGCAGGGAGGTGGCCGAGCCCCCTTACGGAATCGAACCGTAGACCTTCTCCTTACCATGGAGACGCTCTGCCGACTGAGCTAAGGGGGCTAGTCACCTGGGGCGACCGGTGGTCGTCGAACCATCTCCTGCGTACGCTCGGCCAGCGTACACAAGGCGACCGGTGCCACCACAGTGTCCACCGCGCATGGCGGCTACGCGGTGACGCTTCTCTGCTGAGCAATGGGGACAGGCGGAACTGCCTCACCTCGGGCCGCCGCCAGCACGTCGCTGGTGTGGGGCAGTCGCCATTCACAGAACCACGGTGGCCTCAACCAACTGAGCCCATTGCGAGGACGTCTGATCGACGGAACAGGCACCCATGATCCCGTGCTGTGCAGCAGCACGCCGGCCCGCCACTCATCGTCGGAGGTCGTGACCGTGCCGGGTGCCGCAGAGCAGAACACTAGCCACCGTTGATCCGCCTCGACGGCGATGGGCCCAACTCTGGTCTGGAGCCGATCGACGACTACCTTCCCCAGGTCGGCGGGCATCTCGACCACCTCGACGTGGCCTCCGGTCGGCAACAGGATCACCCAGGCGTGACGAGCCCACCAACGGGCGATCTGCGTGGCGTCGGTCGTCGCCGCTTCCTCCCACCGCCGCGGCAGGGGCACGAGGCTGGACGTGCGGCCGTCCTGCGGAAACGGGGAGCGACTTCCCCCGCCGTCGACTGCATAGGCGCCGGGCACGACGGCCCAACCGCGGGCCGCATAGACAGCGGCCGCGTGCCGAAACGCCCCCAACCGGCCGGGCTTGAACGCAAGGCCGCGGAGCAATGCGGGCGCGCCACGGAGCTTTCCGCCAAAGCCCGCTTCGGAGGATCTTGTTGCACTTGTCGTAACAAAGTGCGATCGCATGTGCGCTAGCATGCTCTGGAAACCGTGCAATAGCAAGAACAGATGCACGTGCAAGCGCACGTGCCCAAGTAGGGAGCGGGCGTATGGCCGAGGGTCAGCACATACACAACCGTCAGGTACACAACGGCATGGGAGCCGGAGAGCTGCCAGGTGCGGTGTGGCGCAAGAGCAGGCTGTCCAGCCCGGACGGCAACTGCGTCGAGATGGCGCTGCTGCCCGACCGGCAGGTCGCGGTCCGCAACTCGACAGACCCCACCGGCCCCGCGCTTGTTTTCACCCACGGTGAGATCAAGGCTCTACTGGGTGGAGTGCGATCAGGCGACTTCGACTACCTGATCGAGTAGAAGCTCAGAGGCTGTTCAAGAGCGTCGTGATGGTGTCCGCGGTGTGGTCGGGCGGTTGGGCCTCGACGCAGAGACGTTCCATCGCTTCCAGGTAGCGGTCGACGTCTTCCCGCTTGTCCAGGTAGAGGGCACTGGTGAGTAGCTCGGCGTAGACAACGTCCGGCATCTGGTCGTCCGGGAAGCGCAGGATGCTGAAAGCTCCACCCGCGCCAGCGTAACCGCCAGCGGCGAAGGGGGCGATCTGCAACGTCACGTTGGGAATCTTGCTGGCCGCGATCAGATGCTCCAACTGACCCCGCATCACCTCGCAGCCGCCGATCGGCCGGCGAAGCACCGCCTCATCCAGCACCGCCCACAGGTGGACCGGCAGTGCACGCGTCAGGACCTGTTGCCGGGCCATCCGCAGGGTGACCCGTTGGTCGAGGGCCAGGTCGGATGTTCCGGTCCGGCCGATCTTGATGACGGCTCGTGCGTAGTCTTCGGTCTGCAGCAGGCCGGGAACGAACTGGAGCTCGTAGGTGCGGATCAGCGAAGCCGCAGCCTCCAGCCCCACATAAGACTGGAACCAGCTCGGCAACACGTCCGCGAACCGATGCCACCAGCCCGGAGCGTTGGCGTCTTCGAGGAGTCGCAACAGGGCGTCCCGCTCCTCGGCCCTGCTCATCCCGTACAAGATGAGCAGGTCCGACACGTCGCGCTCCTTGAACCCGACCCGGCCCAGCTCCATCCGGCTGATCTTGGACTCGGAAGCTCGGATGGTGTAGCCGGCCTCCTCACGGGAGACGCCCCTGGCCTCCCGCAGTTTACGGAGCTGGGCACCGAGCAGGATGCGCAGCACGGTCGGGCCGCTGCCGGCGTCAGGCTCTGTCACTGCACCCCCGATGACTGGAACGTTCCGGGGGAGAGTGTGGCATGACCTCGCGCGCAACACACTCCCGCAGAGACTGATTCGGCCGCCTTTGCGCTACTCCGCGGCTTCGGTTGCGAAGGAGTCGGTTCTGCTGATCAGGGTGCCGGCTCTCCCCGGCTGCCACCCGCACGGTCGCGAGGTGATCGTCATGCGCCCGAAAAACACGGATCACGAGGTCGAAACACTTCTACTCCACGCTGCTACTGTTCGGCACCCTCAGTTCGCACGAGCCATCGCCTGCGCCGTCCTGCTGCCCCACCCGACCCGCCAAAGGAGGAACTGTCAGATGCCGCAGGAAGAGCCGAGCCGGCTCGTTCAAGTCCTCGGGCTGTTCTATCCCGGGGGCGACCCGGAGGAGATCCGTCGTGCCGAGGCGGCCTGCCGCCAGTTGTCCAGCGGTCTGGGATCGACCTCGCTGGACCTCGAGCCGGTCTTGGCCGGGCTGCGAGACCAGTGGAAGGGCCAGGACGGGACAGCGTTCCGGGAAGCGATGGACCAGTTCACTACCCAGCTGGGAACGTACGTGGAGCAACTCGGTGAGACGGCTGATGGGCTAGCAGCGATGGCCGACCTCATCGACGATTGTCAGCGCCAAGCCCACGTCTTCTACGTCATGATCGGGGCAGCCGTTGCTATTGGCGCTGCTTACATCGTCTTCTCGGCGGGCATCTCCGCAGCAGCATCACTTGCGGTGGTAGCGTCGGGACGCGCGGGCCTGGCAGCGTTGGCAGTGCGGATGGCTTTTCTGGTGAGCGGCGAGGCAGCAGCGATGGCAGCACTTCAGAGCGCGCTGCTTACCACCACCGCACTGATGACCATGGGCATGGGGTTCTCCTGGCTCGCCAGCGCGTACGTCAAGGGCGTCGTCCAGGATCTCGACATCCGCGACCCGGCCAGCTGGAATGCCAGCGACGCGAACAAGCTGCTGCTCGACGGCGTGTTTGTGCTAGGCATGGGCATGGTCGCCAGGCTGCCGGCCATTGCTCGTCAGCTGGCCGGGCCCGGCGGGACACCCAGCCTGCTGCGCAACGCCGCCGGAGGCATGGCGTTTTGCGCGCCGGCCAGCGGCATGTTCAGTTTCGTCTCGCAGTTCGCCTTCCACGGCAAGTCGCTGACCGACATGGAAGCGTGGAAACTGGTCGGAGTCAGCAGCATCGTCGGAGGCATATCTGGCCTCACATCGGCAGGGGCGGTGTACGGTCCGGCCAGCGCATGGAGATACTTGCGCGGGACTGGGAATGCTATTCCCAGGACAGCCACCGTGCGCGCACCGCGGATGCACCCAGTCAGAGTCGGGAACCTCCAGCGGTCGTCTGCCGCGCTACCGTCGGAAACGATCAACTACTTTATCAACTATCCCGAGCCGGCGCAGCCGCCGCAGCTTCCGCCGCTCGGCCCGGCGCCGGTTGCGCCGTCATTGACGCTGTCTTCCTCGTAGCCGCGTGTGGCGTGCGGCGCTGCTTCGGCCGTTGCTGTCATCGGCTGCGGAGGCCCTGCCAGACCCGCGGCCTACGGTACAGCGAGCACGATGTCCTCGCGGGCGGCCGGCCGGCCCAGGAAGAAGCCTTGACCAACGTGGCAACCCAGATCCGTGACGGCGGCAAGCTGTCCGGAAGTCTCGATCCCTTCGGCGATGATTCGCAGGTCCAGGGCAACGCCGACGCCCACGATCGCGCTGACGATCGCCGCGTTGCCGCGCGCTTGGTCTGCGACGGCGTCGAGCTGTGCGACGAAGGACATATCCACCTTGAGGGCGTGGACCGGGAACCTCTGTAAGTAGGCCAGCGAGGAGTAGCCGGTGCCGAAGTCGTCGATGGCGAGCTGGACGCCGAGTTCGCAAAGCGTCGTGAGCGTGCCGACCGTAGCGGCGGCGTCCCGCATGAGGGCTCCCTCAGTGATTTCCAGCGTGAGGGACCCCGGGTCGAGCTGGGACCGGTCAAGGGCGTCGGCGACCCTGCCGGGCAGAGCCGGATCGGCCAGACTGCGACCACACAGGTTCACCCACACTTCGACCGGCCGTCCGAAGCGTCGCCGCCAGTCGGCGGTGTCCTGACACGCGGTGCGCATCATCCAGGCGTCAAAGTCAACGAGCATCCCGACATCCTCGGCCACGCCGAGGAATGCGCCCGGCGACAGCAGTCCGTCGCTCGGGCGCTGCCAGCGCATCAACGCCTCCGCCGCCACGACCTCGCCGGTGCGCAGATCGACCAGCGTCTGGTAGTGGGCCCGAAGCTCGCCGCGCTCGAGCGCCCGATGCAGCTCGCTGCTGAGCTGCAGCCGGTGGCTCATCCCGGTGCGGGTGGTCTCGTCGAACAGCGCATATCGACCACCTCCCTGTTCCTTGGCCTGATACATCGCGGTGTCCGCGTCGTGCAACAACTCCACCGCGCTGCCGCGCTCGGTTGCGGTGACGACACCGACGCTGGCCGACAGGAACACCTCCTGCCCCAGTAGCTGCACCGGGACGCGTACGGCGCTCGTGACCCTGTGTGCCACTGCCTCCAGTTCTGCGTGGCCGTCGAGCTCCTCGCATACCACTACGAACTCGTCGCCGCCGAGTCGCGCGACCATGTCTTCGGGACGCACTGCCGCGCGCAGCAAGAGCCCGGCCTGGACGAGCAGCTCGTCACCGGCATCGTGCCCCAAGGTGTCGTTGACCAGCTTGAACCGGTCCAGATCCAAGAAAAGCACCGCCACCGTGCCTGGATGGCGAGGCAACCGGACGAGGGCGTGCTCGAGGCGTTCCACCAGCAGCGTCCGGTTGGCCAACCCTGTCAGCGGGTCGTGCACGGCCAGATGCGCCAACTGCACCTCGAGCTCCTTGCGCTCGCTGATGTCGCGCGTGACCTTGCGGAAGCCGCGCAGCCCGCCGGCTTCATCGAAGACCGCGGTGAGCACCACGTCGGCCCAGAACCGGGAGCCGTCCTTGCGGACCCGCCACCCCTGATACTCCACATGCCCCGCGGCGGTCGCCTCGGCCAAATGCCGGGCCGGCTCACCCCGCTCGACCTCCTCCGGCGGATAGAACACCGCAAACGACCGGCCCAGGATCTCCTCAGCCCGGTAGCCCTTGATGTGCTGGGCCCCGCCGTTCCAGCCGATCACCTGCCCAACAGGATCCAGCATCACAATCGCGAAGTCACGCAGCCCGCCGACCCGCACGCGGGAATCCCTTCCAGCAGCCATCACGAACTCCAAGACGTAGCCGCCCCGACAACCAGAGCCGCCCCCGGGAAGGGCAGGCGATCCGTTACAGCAGGTGTTATGACCTACACGGAGGGTAGCAGTACAGATGAGACCGACGGGCTCCTGCGACTCTTCGTCCCGAACGTGGCCCGGCCGGCAACCTGGCATCGCGGCGTCCGGTTCACGCGTGCAGCCGCTCGCCCCCACAACGCTTCGTGCCTGGTGTCATGGGGTCCACTGACGATGTGCTGACGATCGGTTCTTGCAGGCGAGCCCCTGTGACCTGTTCGGTGTCAAGCTCCCCTGCGGTGTCTGCGCTTGCCTACGCAGGGCGTGCCTACCCTCGATCTACGTCGTCCACGGGTCGTGTTGGGCCAGCGATGCGGGCAGACCTCGCCAGGACCTGTCGGTCGCGGCGACGCGCTCGCGGACCTGAGCCGGGGCACGCGGACGAAAGCCTGGACCTCCGCACCCGCAGGAATGAAACGTCAAGCCGGCGGTAAGCATCGAGGTCAACGCGCGCCAGCCCGCGTCGTCGGTCCGGCAGGGAGTGGCGAAGTCATGTCCAACATCGACCATCGGCTCGCGACATCGTGGGCAGGAGTTGGGACATGACTGGACGGGCGGAGTGCACACCTCGACCGCGTTTTGGCTGTTCAGGGGCCGCTTGTGCTGGTGGTGGCAGGTGTTGGGTTCGAACCAACGTAGGCTGAGCCGGCGGTTTTCAAGACCGAACGGGGGAGCGATTCCGGCCCCGGCGCGGGGAGCGCGGCGCGACCCCTACAGGTGCAGTGACCTGCGGAAACACCCGTTCACCTCGGAGGCTGTCGGCGCACGTCGGTAGCAATGGGTTGCTCGATTTTGGAGGGGTTCCGGAGGGGTTTACGCGCAACCGGGCGGGGGTGCTCAATTTCCTGCTCGGGGAAGTGTGAGCGCGGGACGCGCTGTTTTTGCAGTCGCAGGTACCGTTGGAGTCGGGCACTGACCGCGTTGGTGTTTCTCGACCATCCCGCCGACCGGGGAGGCAGCCGTGCGAGATGACTGGATCGGTCTACGTGTCGCCCGGTGGCGCGACATCGCCGGCCTGACACAGCAACAGCTAGCCGATCAGATCGGCGTGTCCCGCGAATACGTGTCGATGATTGAGAACGGGAAGCGGCCGGTCACCAAGCGGAGTCTGTTGTGCGACCTCGCGTCGGCGCTCGGCGTGTCGGTCACCGACCTCACGGGCCAACCGACACCGCCGCGCAGCGCGGCCGAACGCCCCGCCTATATCGCGGCACCCGCAATCCGGCAGGCCCTCGACGGCGAAGCCACCGTTGAGCCGCGCTCCCTGGCGCACCTAGTGGACATCTCCGACTGGGCGATGAGCGCGCGCATGGCGAGCGACTGGGCCACCCTCGGACGAATCCTGCCCGGCCTGATCTCGGAGACAGCGATCCACGCCGATAGCGGCGACGGGCAGGGCCTCGCGTTACAAGTACAGGCGTGCGTCGTCGCCGGCCTCGCCGTGAAGCCGCTCGGCTACACGGACCTATCGCGGCTGCTCGCAGAACGGGCCGCCACATATGCGCAGCGGCTCGGTGACCCGGTCCACACTGCGGCCGCACAGTTCGCCGTCGCTCAAGCCGTTCTCTCGGGTGGAAGCCGCCGCCGATCATTGGCAGTCGCAGAGCAAGCCGCTGAACGGCTTCAACCCGACGCGACCACCGACGACGGACGCGCCTGGTACGGCCTACTCCACCTGCACGCCGCGCTCTCAGCCGCGAGCACTGGCCGTGCGGACACCGCTGACGCCCATCTGACCGAAGCTGCCGAGGTCGCGGAAACCGTGGCCGGTGACCCATGGCGTATGGAGTTCACCCCGGCCAACGTCGGAGTCTGGCGAGTCGGCGTGGCGCTGGAGAACGGCGAGACCGGGAGGGCACCGGAGCTGGCCCGTCGCGTGGACCAGACGGGCCTGCGCACGGTGGACCGACGCATCCGGCTGCACATCGACAGCGCGCGCGGCCTTTACCTCGCGGATCGGCATGACGCCGCCGTGAGATCACTACTGATTGCCGATGAGATCGCCCCGCAGGCACTCCGCACGCGAGCGGCAGTACGCGAGATCGTCGGGCAGATGGTCCGGGACTCCCAGCGGCGCGGTAGCGAGGAACTTCGTGACCTGGCGTTGCGGGTAGGGGTTGACCCGTTGGAACCAGTCGACGCACCAGGCGACGAAACGGCAAGGAACTCCGATTAGATCGGCGTAACGCCCCCGTTACGTCGGTCCACGCGGGGCCGGCCGTGCGGCTACACCGCCGACCTGCGGAAACAGGACGCACCAGTCAAGGTAACCGAGCGTTACTCGACGACCACCAGTGCGGCCCTGACGTTCGAGGCATGTCCAGGAAGCGAGATGAGCCGTCGCTAGTCGACAAGGTCGAGAGGTCGGAGGCTCGCGCCACTCGCGACTTCCTTGCCGGTGACTACGGCCCACCGATGTCGGCTTGTCGCATCGAGTCGGCCATTCCGTCGTCGGCCAAGGTCGTCGCCTATGACCTGCTCAACGCCGAGAGCCCAGTCGGCGAGGCGGCGCTGTTCGCCCTGGTGGACGCGGCCGTAAGTGTGCTCGTGCACGAAGGGCGCGAGGAGACGGCCCGCCTCGCCTTTGAGACCGTCGTGGAGCCGCGTGTGGCGCTGGAAGCCGTGCGTACCCTCATCGGCGGTAGGTAGCCCGATGGTCTGGGCGGAAGGCATCGGTGCGACTGCACGAAAGGGTCCTGGATGGCGCCCTGGATTTGCTGGCTCGTGGACTCGCTCGACTCCACCAGCCTACTTTCGAAGATGGGGGCACCCTTCCGACCTGTCTGGGCTGTGATCGGGACCGGCCCGGCGAGCCCGGAGCGGTATGGCCCTGCCGCACCTACACCATCATCGCGCGAACCGTCCTGCGGATCACAGACGTGGAAGCACTCCTGACCGGTTTGTCCCGCTGAGGCGGGACTAGACGGCATTTTGCAGGTGGAGTACGCCCATGCTGGGCCATGAGCGCGGGACCGCCGATCGGTTCCGGGGAGGGGCGAACCTTGGGTGATCGAGTAGGTCTCTCGAGCAGGCCGGCACTGGAAGGGTCGGTCGGGACGGTACGCCCATGCTCACGGTAGTGCGGTCCGGACCGGCAGGCCCTGGT
>Ga0136617_10006683_pt1 | contig 10287 bp, 7 predicted proteins | sample AntDrymUQ3222106_2_FD_129672 | JGI IMG/M metagenome (GOLD analysis project Ga0136617, IMG submission 129672) | Polar desert sand microbial communities from Dry Valleys, Antarctica - metaG UQ322 (21.06) | ecosystem: Environmental > Terrestrial > Soil > Desert | place: Antarctica: Dry Valley... | reverse complement strand
TGGCACGTCGCCGAAAACTCCAGCCTGGCCCCCGACCCGTGTGCCCTTCCCAATCGTTACGTGCCCGCCGATTCCAGCCTGTCCGGCCAGAATACAGCCGTCTTCAATGTGCGCCGATCCGGCAATTCCAACCTGCGCCATAATGAGGCACATGCGGCCGATTCGTGCGTTATGCCCAACGTGTACGAGGTTGTCTATCTTCGTGCCGGAGCCGACCACGGTGTCATCGATGCTCCCTCGATCGATGGTGCTATTCGCACCAATCTCCACGTCATCGCCTATCACACAGCGGCCGACATGCTGCAGCTTCTGATGCGCACCGTTCTTGAAAACGTAGCCGAATCCATCAGTCGCAACACGCACCCCCGAGTGCAACCGCGCTCTCGCGCCCACAACAGCGCCCGGATAAAGAATTACCGAGGACAGCAGATGGGTATCTTCTCCCACCGTTACACCCTTGCCTAGCACGCAGTGGCTGTCGACGAGGACACGGTCTCCGAGGACGACCCCATCCTCGATAACCGAGTATGGCCCGATGAAAACATCATGACCAATCCGCACTCCGCGGCCCAGCAATGCGGTATGGTGAATCCCGGGCGATGTGACGGGTAACTCGTAGAGTTCTGGAATGAGCGCCAGCATCGCCTCGTGCGGGCGGTCCACGAGAATGCGTGTAGCGGGGCCGCCAGCCACCTCGGCAAGGGCAGGCGACACAAGAATTATTCCGGCTCGCGACGCGGCCAGCATCGGCGCGTATTTCGCAATCGCAAGGAAGCTTATTTCGCCTGGTAGCGCCCTGTCCAGCGGGGCAAAGCCACGCACTTCCACCTTTCCGTCGCCTACCAGTTTTCCCCCGACAAGCGCCGCTATGGCACCGGCGGTGAGGGGACGAGTCCCCCCACCGCCGGAATCATGCGCTTCGTACCGAGCCGTCAACGTTGCGCTGGCGGCTTTGGACGAGTGGCGCCTGACGGACTGGCAGTTGGTCCGGCGGATCCAGAAGGTCGGCTCGTAACGGGTTTTGGAGCCGTCGCAGCGAGCGTGCGCAGGCGCACGAGAACCTTTTCAGTTACATCGAGATTCTTGTCGGCCGCGACCACCACTCCTGCCGACGAGCCCGCATCAAGGATGAACGCGTATCCGTCCTCCATGCGCATCTCGTTGATTACTTTCTGAATTTGATCCAGAATTGGACGCGTCAGCTCCGCCTCACGCTTCTGCGCTTGCTGCTCGAGCGTACGACGCCGTTGCTCGAACTCCTGTTCCTTCCCCTGAAGCTCTTTCTGCTTCGTTTCCTTGGCTGCGGGACTCAGTATCACTTCCTGCTTATTGTACGCGGCGACCAGAACGTTGAGCGAATCTCCCATACGCTTCACCTGGGCCTGGTAGGTCGTCAGCTCCTTTTGAAATTGCGCCTCAGCCTCCGCGCGCCCGGGCGCCTGCGCCAGAATCTGCTGCGAGTTTATGTATACGATTTTAGGCACGGGCGTCTGCGCGACCACCGGACCGCCGAATGCGCCTGCCAAGGCGAGATATGCCATTACTGAACGAGACTTGTATCCCATCACTAAACTCCAGTTAGAAGATGTTCCCGAGTCGGAAGTGCAGTTGCCATTTGGGGTCGGGGCGCCCCAGGGCGTTAAGCCGGTCGAAACCGTACGCCCAGTCGAGTCCGAGAGGACCAAGGGGAGTGATCAGCGCGACGCCGATTCCGGCACCGCGGAAAAGACGCGTTGGGTCGAAGTCACGTGGCCGATTCCAGACATTCCCCGCATCGAAGAAGATATTTGCGTACACCTGCTGATTGAGACGTAATCCAACTTCCGCGGTTGTCGAGAAAAACGCATTACCAAACGATTCGCGGCGCGCCTGGGTTGTACTGGTTCCCGTTACATAACCCTGTGGCGAGATAGAGAATTCATCGTAGCCACGCAGAAGCTCGCCGTACTGAGTGCCTCCAAGTGCGAATTTCTGCGAAACAAGGAATGGACCTACATCGCCGAATACGGTTCCGGCTCGCGTCGTGAGGCCAAGGACAAACTTGACTGGCTGCGAGCCGGGCTTCTCGCCTCCAAATTGCCCGAGCGGCGCGTAAGCCCGCATTTCGCCAGTGTACCGCTGAAAGTTCGCTGAACCTCCAAGTGGTCCGCCATTGAACTGAGCGCTCAGGGTCTGCATCCCTCCCGCCGATGCGAACGGCATGTCGATCCGGGTATCGTGAGTTGTTGAAATTCCAATCGTGGAGCGAAAGCCATCGCGACTGAGGCCCGGCAGTGTATCACGCGCGAATAGACCGCCACTGGACTTCACTTGCTCGCCCCCGTAAGACAGGAACACTCGCGTGTACGGAGACCACCTCACCGGGAAGCCGAATTGCAATGAACCGCCGGAGCGCGTGGTGCGGCCCAGATCAGCTACTGTGAAACGGGAGCGCGTGTGGTATGCCGACATCGTGCCCGAGATGCGCGACTGCCGGATGGACGGATCAGTGAAGCTGAGCTGGAAATCGTTGATGTAGCGGCCGAACTGCCAGTTGAGGGATACGCGCTTGCATTGTCCGAACACATTGGGCTGATCCAGTCCCAGAAAACCACCTATACCGGTCCCCTGCCCCATTGATGCACCGAAGTTCACACTCCCTGTCTGCTTCTCCTTGACGTTGAAGACGATATCAATGTCTCCCTTATCATTGGCGGGACGGGTATCCGGGAAAGGCATCGGCTGTTCGAAAAACCCGAGATTGCCGATGTTCTGATAACTTCTGATGAGACGGTCATAGTTGAAGACGTCACCCGGCAGAATCACCAGCTGATCGCGAATACATGCTTCGGTCGTATAGTCGTTGCCGCCAATCTCGATCTTGTTGATCGTTGCTGGCGACCCTTCCTGTATCTCCCAACGCAGATTCACCGCGTGCACGGAGTCTGGTGTGACCACGCGATCAACGACCGGAGTAACTCGAGCCTGAATGTAACCTTCATTGTAGTACGCTGTATTGACGCGCTGTATCGCTTCGTCCCACTGAGCCTGATCGAATGCGTTCGTATCGTCGGGACCTCTACCTATCACTCCCTTGAGGCGATCTATCACAGAGGGATCGCGCTTTGTGAATGGGAAGAAGCGAGCAATCTCCTCGGACGAAAAGCGGCGGTTACCAACGACCTCGAAGGAGCCGACACGATACCGGGGCCCCTCATCAACGGTGACGCGGATCAGCGCCTTGCCGCGATCACGGTCGATGACGAGCGTGTCCTGAGTAACCTGAAAATCAACGAAGCCATCCTTTGCGTACCGTTTGGGAACTCGATCGCCAATATCCGCGGCGTAGGCATCCTCATCAAAGCCTCCGCGCCTGAACCACCAAAATCCCTCAGGGCGAGTTTTCATCGCGCCAACGACTTCGCCATCTGTCAACCGCTTGTTGCCCTCAACTACAATTCCGGCCACCGCCAGACGTCGACCCTCATCAATGCGGAAAGTGAGTTTGGTCTTGCCATTCGTAACAGTGGTCTCAGGGCGGACTGTCGCGAGGAAATAGCCTTCCGCCTCGTAAAGGGAGTCGATACGCTGAACGACGCGCGCAACCTGCGACGGATCAATCGCTCGGCCAATCAGCAAGTCAACGCGCTCTTTGACAGCGCGGCCCGACAGGTTCTTCACGCCGGTCACAGCCACGTCCCCGAGCACCGGGCGCTCTCTTACCTCAATTACGTAGCTGGTGCGCGTGCTATCCCCACGCGGTTCGCACAGAATCCGGACGTCGTCGAACTGTCCCGACGCAAAGACGCCGGCTATTGCCCGTTGAATAGCAATGTGGTTCAGCGTGTCCGTCAGCTTTATGCCGGCATCCGCCCTGATCGTAGCGTCACTTACGCGCGTATTCCCACGGACAATAAGCGAGTCCGGAGTCGCGCAAACACTCGCAGGACGTTGGGCCAGCGCCGGCGCAGCAGCACCAGTTAGCAAGGCCGCAAAAAAGTAGAGTCGTCGCATGGAAGTAATATACACGGAAGCGGCCGGGGAGAGCCCTGTCGGGTTCCCTCCGGCCGCGCGCTAAAAAAAAAATCAGCTTCCGATCAGGGCGTTTTGGTCAGGACACGGAATTCGAGCTTTTTCTGGTCCGGAGACACGTCCACTTCAACCTCCTCTCCCTTGGCGAATTCCGCAGTGAGAATCTTCTCAGAGAGCGGATCCTCGATATAACGCTGAATTGCACGCTTGAGCGGCCGAGCTCCGAATTTCTCGTCGAAGCCTTGCGAGCCAAGGAACTCCACGGCGGCATCGGTCAACTTGAGGGTGAGCTCTTCATCCACCAGCCGCTTTTGCACATCTCTCAGAAGGATACTGACGATTTTCGAGATGTGTTCGCGTGATAGTGGGTGGAAAACGATGGTGTCGTCCAGCCTGTTGAGAAATTCAGGATTGAAAACTCGCTGGAGCTCCTCTTTTACCTTCTCGGACATTCGGTCGAAAGAATCCCTTTCGTCGCTTTTCTCCGAGAAGCCGAGTGATTTCCCTTTGGTAATATCGCGCGCCCCAACGTTCGAGGTCATAATCACCACTGTGTTCTTGAAGTCGATCACGCGCCCGTAATTGTCCGTCAAATGCCCCTCATCGAGGACCTGCAAAAGGATATTGAAGACGTCTGCATGCGCTTTCTCGATTTCATCGAGGAGAACAACGCTGTAAGGCTTACGGCGCACCGCCTTCGTCAGCGTCCCCGAGTCCTCGTAGCCCACGTAGCCCGGCGGTGCTCCAATGAGGCGCGAAACGGAGAACTTCTCCATGTACTCGCTCATGTCGACGCGGATGAGAGCCGACGGGTCGGCAAACAGAAACTTCGCCAATGCCCGCGCAAGCTCGGTCTTGCCGACGCCAGTAGGCCCGGAAAAGATGAAACTGCCAATGGGCCGGTTGGGATCCTTGAGCCCCGCGCGGCTCCGTCGGATGGAGCGTGCCAGTGCCTTGATCGCCTCGTCCTGACCCACGACGCTGGCGTGCAGCTCCTCTTCCATCCGCAACAGCCTGGAGCTTTCCGCTTCCTGCAAACGCATGACCGGAATCCCGGTCCAGCGGCTGACTATGAAAGCGATCTCTTCCTCACCCAGCACAGGGCGATAGGACTGCCGATGCTTCTCCCACTCCTCCTGCTTTCGGCGAATCTCTCCCTGAATCTCCCGCTCCTTGTCGCGTAGCGAAGCCGCGCTCTCGAAGTTCTGATCGCGAACCGCCGCTTCCTTCTCGCTGTTCACATCTTCGAGCTTCGCTTTCAGGTTGGCTACTTCGGCGGGAGGAGACTGAGCTGCGAGCCGCGCACGCGCCCCAGCCTCGTCGATCACGTCGATCGCCTTATCGGGAAGAAAACGGTCGGTGATGTAGCGTTCGGAAAGCTTGGACGCAGACACCAGCGTTTGATCCGGAATGGAGACGTGATGGTGATCCTCGTACTTCTTGCGAAGGCCACGCAGAATCTCCACGGTCTCCTCGACCGTCGGGGGATCGACAATCACGGTCTGGAAGCGCCGTTCGAGGGCACCGTCTTTCTCGATGTACTTCCGGTATTCATTGAGCGTGCTGGCGCCGACGCACTGCAACTCCCCCCGCGCGAGCGCGGGTTTGAGCATGTTGCTCGCGTCGATGGCGCCTTCCGCCGCGCCCGCACCAACCAGTGTGTGCAGCTCATCTATGAAGAGAATCACGTTCTTGTTCTGCGCGATCTCGTTCATTACCGCCTTGAGCCGTTCTTCAAACTGGCCGCGATATTTCGTGCCCGCTATAACGGCCGCCATGTCAAGCGCTAGCACACGATTATCGCGTAGCGATTCGGGGCATTCACCGTTCGCTATCAGCTGGGCGAGACCTTCTACAATCGCCGTCTTTCCCACGCCGGGCTCTCCAATCAGCACGGGGTTGTTCTTCTTTCGGCGCGTCAGCACCTCCATCACCCGCTGAATTTCCTTCGCGCGGCCGATGGTGGGATCGAGTTGGCCTTCAGCCGCGAGCTGCGTGAGATCGCGACAGAAGTGATCGAGCGCCGGGGTCTTGGACTTCTTTTCCCCTTTCGCCGAAGCCGGCGGCGGCTGGTTACTCTGTTGCGCCGTCGCCCCAGTCTGTGGCATCTCACTGCCGAGCAGGCGCAGCGTTTCCGCGCGAGCAGTCTCAAGATTTACACCGATATCCGTGAGAACTTGCGCCGCGATGCCCTTCTCCTCACGGAGAAGCCCCAGGAGAAGATGTTCAGTCCCAACGTAGCTGTGGTTAAGCTCGCGCGCTTCGTTCATTGCGAGCTCAAGCACCTTCTTGGCGCGCGATGTGTACGGAAGGTCGGGTCCGGTCGCCTGCGTAGCTTTCCCCTTCTTTACCTGCTCCTCGATTTTTTGCTGGATCTCGTCCAGATCGATGGAGAGATTTTGAAGGACAGCCGCTGCAACTCCTTCACCTTCTCTGATCAGACCGAGCAGTATGTGCTCGGTGCCCACGTATTCGTGGTGCAGCCTGGCCGCCTCCTCGCGTGCCATGGCCAGGACTTTTCGTACTCGCTCTGTAAAGTTGTAGCCGTTCATATGAGCCTCAGTTCGAGGTTCCGTCCGACGGAATCACCCGGTCGTTCCCGCTTCCTCTGCGAGCGCCTGACGCACGTATCGTGCACGCACAATGTTCGCGTCGCTCTCGGTGGGCGATCGTCCTTCGGCATATGCCAGGTGCGCAGATTGAGAAAAAATCAGGAGCTTGTTGAGAGTATATACACTGAGGCCCGAGATCAGTTTCAGCCCCAAAGCGAGGCGTACGTTGCTCAGGTACGTCATTCCCTCTTCAAATGAGAGGCTGCGCGCATACCGCAGCGCGCCATACGATCGCCACAACTTATCCTCGATAATATAACCGGCGTCACGAAGCAAGACCCGGCGCGCATCTTCTTCACGCTGGATCAGTAGCCTGACGACCCGTATCAAATCCTCCAACAGCTCTTCTTCGGTACGTCCCAGCGTCGTCTGGTTGGAAACCTGAAAGAAGTTCCCAAGCACTTCACTTCCTTCTCCATACAGGCCGCGGTACGTAAGCCCAACCTGCTGCAGCCCCGCCAAAACCTTGGAAATTTCCTTGGTGAGAACAAGACCTGGCAAATGGATAAGAACCGATGCCCGCATACCCGTTCCGGTGTTCGTGGGGCACGAGGTGAGAAAACCGAACTCCTCGTGATACGCGAACGGCATCCGTCCCCCAAGCTCATCATCGATGCGGCGTAGCGCCGCGTAGGCCGCATTGAGGTCGAACCCCGACCGCAGGGACTGCAGGCGAAGGTGATCCTCTTCATTAATCATGACGCCCAAACCGTCGCCAAGAAACACTGCGGCACCACTTCTGACCGGGTGTTGCAAATCCAACCCAGCCAGCTCCTTGCTCACCAGATGCCGCTCGTGCAGCAATTGCCTGTCCGCGGAGGACAGCTCGTCTATGCGCAACAGGATGCTATCTTCAAGACTGGCAGACGCTTCCACGGCTTCACGAACCTGCGCTAATATGCGCAGACGCTCCCCCTCACGTGCGCGCGTCGAGAATGCGAACCCTTCCAGGTTCCGCGCAAGCCGGATTCGCGTGGAGAGCACGATGTCCGCTTGCTCCCCCGATGCATCGAGCCAGCTCACTCCTCCGTCAGGAAGCAGCGATAGATCCACTGTCATTCAATCACTTTAATACGATCCCGCAGTTCGGCTGCCAACTCGAACTGCTCACCCTGCACCGCGCGCCGCAATCGGTCGCGAAGCTCATTTAGAACGCTTCCACCTGGCGCCGGCGTAAGCTCTGGAGCCTCGTAGCTTTTGCCCACATGACGCGAGCTCCCGTGCACGCGGCGAAGTAGATCGCGAAGACTCGCTTCGAAAGCGCTGTAACAGCGTGCGCATCCAAGCCGGCCGGTAGAGCTGAAATCCTTCAAACTGGACGAGCAAAATGCACAGCGAACTGAATCCCCGCTTCCTGCGGCAGACAAAAGCTGTTTTTGCGCCGGCATGAGAAACTCAACCAGCGAATGCTTGGGCGCGCTTACGGTCGTTTCATACCCCTTTTCCGCTGCGCATTTCTCGCAGAGATTGAGCTCTATCGGACCCTTGTCAATGATCTTTTTGACATAGATCACGGCATCGCGCTCTCTGCAGTTGTCGCAAAGCATCAAGCAACCCCCTCGCGCACATCGGTGCCGCGAAGGCGCCCATCCTCGAGCAATAACACCCTGTCTGCACGCGCAGCCAACGATTGGTTGTGCGTCACTACGACCATTGAGATTTCCAGCTCGCGCCCAAGCCTCGCGAAAAGATCGTGGAGAAGATCTGCGTTGGCGTGGTCGAGATTCCCGGACGGCTCGTCAGCCAGAACCAGCGCGGGATCGAGTGCCAGCGCGCGCGCCACCGCTGTACGCTGCTGCTCTCCACCTGATAACTCGCTTGGCCTGTGAGTCATGCGTCCGCTCAAGCCAACCAACGCAAGCAGTTCTTCCGCGCGCGAGCGCGCGACCGCATCCGGCTTCCCCGCAATCCAGGACGGCATCATCACGTTTTCGAGCGCGGAGAACTCCCTGAGAAGATGGTGAAACTGGAAAACGAAGCCGATCTTCTTGTTTCTGACCGCAGCAAGTGCTTCGTCACCGAGGCCGTGCAGCGGCTCACCGTCCAGAACGACATACCCGCTGGTCGGCCTGTCGAGCGCGCCGAGTAGATGAAGCAGGGTGCTCTTGCCGCTTCCACTGGCCCCAACGATTGCGACCATTTCTCCGCGGCGCACGTCCAGTGTTACTCCGTCGAGCACGTGAATCGTTCCCCCGTCCCCACCGCGATACGTTTTCGAAAGTCCCCGCGCCTCGATGATCATTATTCTGCCCGAATTGCCTCAACTGGATACAGTCGTGCCGCTTGCACCGAAGGGTACAAGGTGGCCACGACCGCTATCGCGAGGCTCGATAATACGATCCAGATGACGTCCAGCACCTCGAGCGACACCGGTAGATGATCGATGAAATATACCGATGGATCGAGCTTGACTACTTCATATCGGTCAAGCGCAACTGAAACTCCAAGGCCGAGCACGAGGCCGAGGCCGGTACCCACCAGGCCTATAACCAATCCCTGGGCAAGGAAAATCCCCCTGATAGAGCGGGACCGCATGCCCATTGCCTTGAGAATCCCTATTTCGCGCGTCTTGTCCTTTACCACCATCGTGAGGGTGCTCACGATGTTGAATGCCGCGACAATCACGATGAGAAGAAGTATGATACCCATCGCCAGTTTTTCCAGCTTCAGTGCCTGAAACAGGCCCGAGTTCTGCTCCTGCCAATCGACGACGCGGGCTGAACCCAGGCTGTTTCGCAGATTGTCTGCGACCTTGTTCGCACGCCAGCGATCTGTCGTCTTCGCTTCGATTCCGGTAACAGCGTCTCCGAGGCCAGCAAACTCCCTGGCCGCCTGAATCGACATGTAGATGTACGCATTGTCGTACTCGTACATTCCCGTCTCGAAAGTTCCGGTAACCTCGAACTTCTCGAGTTTGGGCACATATCCTCCGACAGCTGGATTGAACTTCAATCCTGCGAACGCGACCATAGTTATGGAATCGCCAGGGTAAACGTTCAGCCTTTCCGCCAGCCGTCTGCCCAGCACCGCTCCTCGAGCTCGGCCGTCCGGCGTTGCAAACCGGAAATCGCCCGCGCGAGCATGCTCTCGAATGGACGTCACATTTGTCGCGCCGCGCCCCGCAGGTTCGATCCCCATGACCATCGCGCCTTCACCGTACGTATGTCCCGCAGATACTCCACCCTGAGTGAGTACAAAGGGCGCGGCCGCCGTGATGCCAGGCTGAGCACGAACCTTCGCCAGGGTGTTTCGCCACTCCGGCATCCTCAGCTCGTCACCAAAATTGAGTACGCGAATGTCCGGACTTCCCACGAGGATCTTTTCCCGAAGGTCGTTCTGCAGCCCGTTCATCACTCCAATTATTACAATTAGCGCGCTTACGCCGACCAGGACGCCCCCTATGGCGATTAGCGTGATGAAAGACAGAAGCCGGGTGCCGCTTCGGCTGCGCAGATAGCGCCAGGCTATGGCCAGTTCGAGACTGGTCATTCAGCGCGCATGGTAGGAAAAAGAATAACGTCGCGGATGTTCACTGTCCCCGTGAGATACATGAAAAGCCGGTCCAAACCGATTCCAACGCCGCCCATCGGGGGCATGCCATACTCCATGGCGCGAAGGTAGTCTTCGTCCACCATGCTCGCCTCCTCATCGCCGGCAGCGCGCA
>Ga0136617_10006682_pt1 | contig 10288 bp, 8 predicted proteins | sample AntDrymUQ3222106_2_FD_129672 | JGI IMG/M metagenome (GOLD analysis project Ga0136617, IMG submission 129672) | Polar desert sand microbial communities from Dry Valleys, Antarctica - metaG UQ322 (21.06) | ecosystem: Environmental > Terrestrial > Soil > Desert | place: Antarctica: Dry Valley... | reverse complement strand
TGGTGCCGCTCGAACCCATCGGCCGGATGGTGCTCGACCGCAACCCCGACAATTTTTTCGCCGAAACCGAACAGGTGGCCTTTCATCCGGGCCACGTCGTCCCCGGCATCGACTTTACGGACGATCCGCTTCTTCAGGGGCGGCTCTTCTCCTACACCGACACCCAGCTCATTCGTCTCGGCGGCGCGAACTTTCACGAGATTCCCGTCAACCGCGCGAAATGTCCGATGCAGAACTTTCAGCGCGACGGCGTCCGCCGGATGGACGTCGCAAAGGGTCAGGTCGCGTACGAGCCGAACAGCCTCGCGCCCGATGGTCCGCGCGAGGACCCGCAGCGCGGGTTCGCCTCTGTCAGGGCGCTCGACGCCGGCGACAGGGTCCGGGAGCGGTCAGAGACGTTCGCCGATCATTACAGCCAGCCGCGGCTGTTCTGGCGTTCGATGTCCGAACCCGAGCAGCGACACATCGTCAACGCCTTCACGTTCGAGCTGAGCAAGGTTTCCAGGGTCCCCATCCGCCAGCGCATGCTGGGCCATCTCGCAAACATCGATCGCGAGCTCTGCGACCGTGTCGAAGAAGGGCTCGGCATGGAAGGCCAGGCCGAGAGCATCACGCCGGCGCGTCCCGCCATCGACATGAAGCCCTCTCCCGCGTTGAGCCTCGTCCTGAAGGCGCCGAAAACGCTCGAAGGCCGCAAGGTCGGTGTGCTCGTCACCGACGGCACGGATGCCGCGTTCGTCACGGCATTGCGAACAGCAGTGGAGCAGGCCGGCGCGCGCCTGCAGGTGGTCGCTCCGAAGATCGGCGGCGCGGCGGCCAAGGGCGGCAAGCGGATCGAGGCGGACCATCAGCTCGCAGGTGGACCGTCGATTTTCTTCGACGCCGTTGTCGTCGCCGCGTCGGCTGACGGCGCCGCGATGCTCGAGCGCGAGGCGGCCGCGATCGACTGGATCCGCGACGCATACGGCCACTTGAAAGTGATCGGCGTGGTGGACGCCGCGGCGCCGCTGCTCGAACGCGCCGGAGTCGACCCCGACGCGGGGGTCGTAACGATGGAGGGCACGAAGGGCATCAGCGCGTTCATCACCGCAGCAAAGAACGGCCGCGTCTGGGATCGCGAACCCACTCTTCGCAGCCCAGCCTGATACCGCGTCAGATGCTGGGCGGGTCTTGAAATACCAGACCCGCCCAGCGTGCCGCAAGGCGCCCCTCGCGCTCCGCGGCGGAGCAACATAAACTAGGGTGATGGGAGACATACGCTTTCAAAGCTTCGAGGATGGCGATCTCGCCGATGCCTGGTATGCCCTGAGCGGAGCTGCCGTCCGTCATTTTGATCATTTTCATACCCTGGCCGATGCATTTCTCCAGGAGCTCGTGGAGCGTCGCGGCGAGGGGTTGAACCCATGGCTCGAGCAACGGTTTCGACCGTATCGCCTCTCAGACTCAAAAGAGGATGCGGAGGCTAACAAGAAGACACCAGAGGCGGAAGAGTCCTCTGCGCGCTAGCGAATCGGTTCCGCGCCGCTCGCGCGGTCTGCACCACTGACTAAACGCTTCAGATGGTCGCCTGCAAGATTCGTGGCTAACCGCGCGGCCTGCCAGGTCGAGAGCGGCTCGGCTTCTATCGCGACCCTTCCGCCGCGAATGGCCGCGCATATCGCGTCCGGTTCCGGCGCGGCGTCCACGAGCGAGTAGGTTCGGCCGAGTTGCACCAGCCGGTGCACATCCCCATTCGCGACGAGTGGCTTGCCATGACGCCGCGCCCATCGGATGGCGGTCCGATTGAAGGCGCCCACTCCAAACGTATAGATGGCGCTGAATTCGACTGCGTCGAACAGGTCAGGTTGCTGTTCCAGGATCCGACCAACGCAGGACGTCGAAGGGTAGAACGGATGCGGTGCAACGACCAGGCCCGTCGGACGTGCCTGCCTGAGCCGGCGGAGCTCGTCGAACGTCCCTACGCGTTCGGCGGCCGCATCGAAATTGATCAGCAGCACGTGCCTGCCTTCGATGGTTTTTTCGATACCAGCAATCAAGGTTATGCCGCAACGCCTGGCATGCGGGAGAAGAGGCTCGATATCGAGGTATCGATCGTGAAGAGTGATCGCCAACACCTGATAGCCGAGCGCAGCGGCGCGCTCGATCAGGTCGATGCTCGAATGAGGAATCAGATCGACAGGATCGTCCGCAGTATGGGCATGGAGTTCCGTTTTGAGCATCCGACTGTCTGTACGACTATATCGGGTCCGGCTGAGCACACCAGCAGGGCGCCAATCGATGTGACTGTTCGATGGGCGGCTCGGTCGCCCCGGGCGCGCGTGATATGCTGCCGTGGAGACGGTCGTTCGGGATATGCCGCAGATTTTTCATCGCAGCGCGAACACGATTGCCAGAGTAAGCATCTTCGGCGCGCTGTTCTTCGTCGCCGCACTCCTCTACCTCGCGTATCAAATCGATCGCTCGCCGTGGGTCACGCAGGTGAACGTCGCTCGCGAGCAGCCCATCCAGTTCAGTCACGAGCGTCACGTCGCCGGCAACGGCATCGACTGCCGCTACTGCCACACGACGGTTGAGACCGCCGCCTTCGCGGGCATCCCCCCGACGAAGACGTGCATGAACTGCCACTCTCAAATATTTTCCAACGCGCCGTTTCTCGAGCCCGTGCGCGAGAGCTTCCGTACCGACAGGTCCATCGCCTGGTCGCGCGTTCACGACCTGCCGGATTTCGCGTACTTCGACCACAGCATCCATGTCGCGAAGGGTGTCGGCTGCGCGACATGCCATGGCCCCGTGGACAAGATGCCGCTCATGCGCAAGCAGAACTCACTGCAGATGGAGTGGTGCCTCGACTGCCACAGGCACCCGGAACGCTACGTACGGCCACGAGAAGAAGTGTTCAACATGAACTACGTGGCGCCGGGCAACCAGCTCGAGCTCGGCCGAAAGCTGGTCGCGGAAAATCGCATACGGAAGATGACGGACTGTAACGCATGTCACCGATGAAACCTGGCGATGCGCCTGAGTTCTGGCGCACGCTTGCGGAAAAGAACGGCGCCAACCTCGACGAGCTCGTCGGCGACGAGTTCGCCTCGCGACTGCCAGACTCGTTCGATGCAGTCGAGCGGCGAGCATTCCTCAAGTTAATGGGCGCGTCGCTGGCGCTCGCCGGCATGGCCGGCTGCACGCGCCAGCCGCCCGAACAGATTGTCCCCTACGTGCGTCAGCCGGAAAGCATCATTCCCGGCCAACCACTCTTCTACTCCACCGCGATGACGCTTGGCGGGCGCGCGACCGGCATTCTCGTGGAGAGCCATGAGGGGCGACCCACGAAAATCGAGGGCAACCCGTCGCACCCGGCCAGCCTCGGCGCGACAGACGTATTTGCGCAGGCAGCGCTTCTCGACCTTTACGACCCCGATCGCATGCAAACGCTCACATACAGGGGAGACATCCTGCCGTGGTCGGCGTTTCTTGGCGCGATGCGCACCGTCACGACGACGGAGCAGGCGGAGAGTGGCGCGGGGCTGCGAATTCTGACAGAGACCGTCTGCTCGCCCACACTGGGCGCTCAAATTGAAGAGATTCTCGCGCGGTTCCCTTCAGCGGTCTGGCACCAATGGGATCCGGCCACCGGCGTGAACTCCGCTGCCGGGTTGCGCATGGCGGCGGGTAACGACGTGTCGGCGCATTACAACGTCGAGAGCGCTGCCGTCATTGTTTCTTTCGACGCCGACTTCCTGGCTTGTGGTGCCGGTCATCTCCGCTACGGCCGCCAGTTCGCGCGACGGCGGCGGCCCGAAGGGGCTGGCTGTCGTCTCTACGCGGCTGAAGCAATGCCGACGACGACCGGCGCGAAGGCGGATCATCGCCTGCCGCTGAAGCCGAGCCAGATCGAGATGCTCGCGCGCGCGCTTGCCGCCGATCTCGGCGTGGCGGGAGTGAATCGCGGCGCCGCGCTCCCGGCGGACGCACAGGCATGGCTCACCGCCGTCCGCAACGATCTCAACGCGCATCGAGGTGCCAGCATCGTCATCGCAGGGGAAGGACAACCCGCCGTCGTGCACGCGTTGGCGCACGCGCTGAACGCGACGCTCGGAAATGCCGGCCGAACCGTTCTGTATACCGATCCCGTGGAAACCCATCCCGTGGATCAGGTACGGTCGCTTCGCGAGCTCGCCGACGCGATGGCTGCCGGAGACGTCGACACGCTCCTCATCCTCGGCGGGAACCCGGTTTACACCGCGCCTGCCGATCTGCGTTTCGCGGAGCAGATGGCCAAGGTCCGCGTACGCGCGCACCTCAGCTTGCATGCGAACGAGACCTCCGCGATTTCCCACTGGCAGATTCCCGAAGCACATTTCCTCGAAGCGTGGAGCGATGCTCGAGCATTCGACGGCACCGTCTCCATTGTGCAACCGCTGATTGCGCCACTCTACGGCGGCCGCTCGGCGCACGAAGTGCTCGCGGCTCTGAGCGATCGCCCCGAACGGACGGGGTATCAGATCGTTCGCGAGTTCTGGCAAGAACAACGCGGGGCTACTCCGACGGGTGCGAGGGGTGCGATAGCTGCGACGGGTGCGAGCGGTGCGACAGGTGCGACAGGTGCGACAGGTGCGACAGGTGCGACCGAATTCGAAGCATTCTGGCGCAAGACGGTTCACGACGGCGTGATGGCGAACACGGCGCTCCCGACGCGGGCGATCACTCCCGCGGGTCCGATTGCGGCGTTCAGCACGGCGCCCCCAGCGCCGGACGGCGGTATCGAAATCGCGTTCCGCAACGATCCGACGATCTACGACGGCCGTTTCAACAACAACGGCTGGCTGCAGGAGCTGCCAAAGCCTATAACCCACCTCACGTGGGACAACGCGGTTCTCGTCAGCCCTGCGACGATGGAACGGCTGGGAGGCGCGGCAAGACCCGACTTCACCGGCGGCGAGCGCGGGCAGATTCATGGCTCGGTCGTGGCGATCACCTATCGCGGCCGGTCCGTTCGTGGGGCGATGTTCCCCGTCGCGGGTCATCCTGACGATGTGGCGACGCTGCATCTCGGATACGGTCGAGCGCGTACCGGGCATGTCGGAGCGGATCGCGGTTTCAACGCTGGCGCCCTGAGAACATCTGACGCCCTCACATTCGGTACCGGCGCGCAGATCGCGACGACCGGCGATACTTTCCCCCTTGCGTGCGTGCAGTATCACCACCTGATGGAAGGCCGCGACATCATTCGTGCGATTCCGCGGGCCGAGCTCGCGTCGCTGAAGAAAGAGGAGAAAGCGCTGCCATCCATGTGGCCCGTCCTCACGGATGAGCAGGAGAAAGTGGCGGACTACAAGTGGGGCATGTCCATCGACCTCAACGCCTGCAACGGATGCAACGCGTGCGTGGTGTCATGCCAGGCCGAGAACAACATTCCGGTCGTCGGCAAGGTCGAGGTCATGCGAGGCCGGGAAATGCACTGGCTTCGCGTCGACAGCTATCACCAGGGGGAAGTCGCCAACCCGAAGACGTATTTCCAGCCCGTCCCATGCATGCATTGCGAAACCGCGCCGTGCGAACCGGTGTGCCCGGTTGGCGCGACGACTCACAGCAGCGAAGGCCTCAACGACATGGTCTACAATCGCTGCGTCGGAACGCGCTACTGCTCGAACAACTGCCCGTATAAGGTCCGCCGGTTCAACTTCCTTCAGTATCAAGACTGGGACACGCCGAGCCTCAAGCTTGGGCGCAATCCGGACGTCTCCGTCCGCAGCCGCGGCGTGATGGAGAAGTGCACATATTGCGTGCAGCGGATCAGCGCGGGCCGCATCCAGTCGGAGCGTGAAGGCAGAAAAATCCAGGATGGCGAGGTTACAACGGCGTGTCAGTCGGTCTGCCCTGCCGAGGCGATTGTGTTCGGCAACCTGAATGATCCCAGCAGCCGTGTCTCGATGCTCCAGGCGGAACAGCGCGATTACGCCCTCCTGCGCGAGCTGAACACCAGGCCCCGCACCACGTATCTCGCCGCCATCACCGAATTCAACCCAGATCTGAGCGACAAATGATGACGCCGGATCCGGTTACACGAACGCCTAAGGAAGCGCACACGCCCATTGCCGGGGCCGCGGGTGCGGGGGTGCCGGTTATCGCGCCCGGCCACAATTTCGCGACCGTCACCGACAAGATCAGCGCGATCGTTCTCACGCGCAGAACGTCGCTCGGCTGGTGGTTTGGATTTGCCATCGCCTTCGCGCTGGCGAACGTCCTGCTTGTGTCGATCGGCTACCTCGTGGCTGTGGGCGTCGGCGTCTGGGGCATCAACCAGCCGGTCGCATGGGGCTTTGCCATCGTCAATTTCGTCTGGTGGATCGGAATCGGCCACGCGGGCACGCTGATTTCCGCCATCCTTCTGCTCTTCAAGCAGACCTGGCGCACCTCGATCAACCGATTCGCCGAAGCGATGACGCTGTTCGCCGTCGCCTGCGCCGGTCTCTTTCCGATTCTGCATCTCGGACGCCCGTGGCTTGCGTACTGGCTGTTCCCGTACTCGAACACGATGAACGTGTGGCCGCAGTTCCGCAGTCCCCTTGTGTGGGACGTGTTCGCGGTGTCGACCTATGCGACGGTGTCGCTGCTGTTCTGGTTTGTCGGGCTCATTCCCGACCTCGCGACGCTGCGGGATCGATCGGAGTCGAGGGCCGGCCGCGTGATTTATGGCGCGCTGGCGATGGGCTGGCGCGGATCGGCGCATCACTGGCATCGCTACGAGACCGCGTACTTGCTCCTGGCGGGTCTCGCGACGCCGCTGGTGGTCTCGGTGCACACGATCGTCAGCTTCGACTTCGCGATCTCGGTGATACCCGGCTGGCATGCCACCGTTTTTCCGCCGTACTTCGTTGCCGGCGCAATCTACTCCGGGTTCGCGATGGTGCTGACGCTTGCGATCCCCATCCGCCGGGTGTACGGGCTCCAGGATTTCATCACCGACCGCCATTTGAACAACATGGCGAAGATCCTGCTCGTGACGGGGCTCATCGTCGCCTACGGCTACATGATCGAAGCGTTCATGGCCTGGTACAGCGCGAACACGTACGAGGTCTACATGATGAGGAACCGCATGACCGGTCCGTACGGACCGCTGTACTGGGCCCTTCTCTTCTGCAATGTGCTGACCCCGCAGTTTCTCTGGAGCAACAAGATTCGCACGAATGCGCTGCTGCTGTTCATCATCTCGCTGATCGTCAACGTCGGCATGTGGCTCGAGCGCTTCGTCATTGTCGTCACGTCGCTGCATCGAGACTTCCTGCCCTCGTCGTGGGGACGCTACGAGCCGACGATGTGGGACTGGGGAACGTATATGGGCACGATTGGCCTGTTTCTGGCGCTGCTGTTCCTGTTCCTGCGCTTCCTGCCGATGATTTCGATTTTCGAGATGCGCACGCTGGTGCCCGACGCCAAGCCGGACCAGGGGGGTGCGCGGTGAGACCCTCCGGTCGGTTGAGGATCTACGGCTTGATGGCGGAATTCGACAGTTCGACGGCACTCGTCGACGCAGCACACCGCGCGTACAACGAGGGCTATCGCAAGATGGATGCGTACTCGCCCGTGCCCATCGAGGAGCTCCACGAGGCGCTCCATATGCACGACGACCGCCTGCCCAAGATCGTGCTGGCCGGCGGCATCCTCGGCGGTCTTGGCGGATACGGTCTTCAATACTGGGCGTCGGTGATTGCGTACCCCATGAACGTTGGAGGCCGCCCACTCCACAGCTGGCCGGCCTTCATTCCTGTGACGTTCGAGACGACGATTCTGGCAGCCGCGCTTTCTGCGGTGCTCGGCATGCTGGCGCTCAACGGGCTGCCGCAGCCGTTTCATCCCGTCTTCAACGTGCCGCGCTTCGCGCTCGCCAGCCGCAACCGGTTTTTCCTCTGCATCGAGGCGCGGGACGCGAAGTTCAACATCGACAGTACGCGCCAATTTCTCGAATCGCTCGGCGCACGCGAGGTCACAACCGTTGAAGACTAACGCTCTCACAGGGATTAGGGGGTGGGGATTAGGGATCAGGAGGGCGGCGAGCCTCGCCGTGGTGATCGCCGGCGTGGCCTGCCGGCAGGACATGCACGATCAGCCGAAGTACACGCCGTACAAGCGGTCGGACTTCTTCCCCGATCAGCGCTCCGCTCGTCCGGCCATCGAAGGCACGGTCGCGCGGGGTCAGCTGTTCGAGGACGAGCTGCTGCACACCGGAAGAGTCGGCGGGCAGCCGTCCACGGTATTCCCCTTCCAGATCACCGACGCGGTGATGCGTCGCGGCCGCGAGCGATACGACATTTTCTGCTCGCCGTGCCACGGCTTGACGGGCGAGGGAGACGGAATGGTCGTGCAGCGGGGATACCGTCGTCCGCCCTCTTTTAATGTCGACCGGTTGCGGCAGGCGCCTGCGGGACACCTGTACGACGTGATCACGAACGGCTTTGGCGCCATGCCCGATTACGCGGCCCAGGTTCAGGTGCACGACCGGTGGTCGATCGCGGCGTATATCCGCGCGCTGCAACTGAGCCAGAACGCAATCGCGGCTGATCTGTCCCCCGACGCGCAGGGGCGGCTGAAATGACGGTGAGTCTGACCGCGACCGGCAACGACATGATTCCTGAGCTCAAGGAGCTGCAGGCAAAGCTGGTCCTCGCCGGCGGCGTCGGCGCCGCCATCTGCGTCGTCGGATTCCTCATCGATCCCGCTCAGTTCGTGCGGTCGCTGCTGCCCGCCTACATGTGGATACTGTCGATCACGCTCGGATCGCTGGCGCTCGTGATGGTGCATCAGGTCTCCGGCGGCGCGTGGGGCGTCGTCATCCGCCGCATCCTCGATGCGGCGAGCCGAACGCTTCCGCTGCTGACGATGCTCTTCATTCCCATCGCGCTCGGACTGCATGCGCTGTATCCGTGGGCCGACGAGGCGCAGGTCGCGGCTGACCCCATCCTGCAATGGAAGCGGCCGTACCTCAACGTGCCGTTCTTTCTTGCGCGAGCCGTGCTGTACTTTGCCGTCTGGAACGGGATTGCGTTCTTTCTCAACAAATGGTCGGTTGAGCAGGATGCGACAGGCGACCCGCGCATTCCGCGGAAGATGCAGGTGCTCAGCGCAGGGGGTCTGCTTGGCTACGGCCTGACCGTGACGTTCGCGGCGTTCGACTGGCTGATGTCGCTCGAGCCGCACTGGTTCTCCACAATTTACGGCGTCCTCATCATGGGCGGACACGCACTCTCTGCGATCGCGTTCGCGATTGTGGTGCTCGCCTGGCTCTCGCGCCGCACACCGCTGAACGACCTGATCTCGCCGAATCATTTTCACGACCTCGGCAATCTGATGCTCGGTTTCACCATGCTGTGGACGTATTTCGGGTTCTCGCAGTACTTGATCATCTGGGCTGCGAACATTCCCGAAGAGACAGAGTGGTACATCCACCGTACGGGCCACGGCTGGCAGATCATCGCGCTCGGCCTGGTGGTGTTCCACTTCGCAGTGCCCTTTCTCGTGCTGCTGTCTCGCGCGGTGAAACGCCATTCGCCGATGCTGGCTAAGGTGGCCGGCGGCCTGCTGGTGATGCGCTTCTTCGATCTGTTCTGGCTGTCGGCGCCGGCGTTCGCGCACGACGGCGCGTTCCACCTCCATTGGCTCGACGTCGCGGTACCGGTTTCGCTGGCCGCCGTCTGGCTGAGCTTTTTTGTCTACCAGCTGCGCGGCCGCGCGTTGCTGCCGCTCTATGACCCGGAATTCCGCGAGGCGCTGAAGAATGTCCGAGTTGCATAAGCCGGATAACCCGGAAGTCGTCCACGAGGAAAGCGACGTCGACGTCCGCGCCATTCTCGGCTACGGCGCCGGCCTCATGGCGGTTGCGGTCGTCGTGCACGTCTTCTTGTGGTGGCTGCTGGGGGTCTACCAGACCCAGGCCTATCGGTCGCAGACGCAGGCGTATCCGCTCGCTGCGGGGCAGCACGAACAGGTTCCTCCGGGCCCGCGGTTGCAGGACAACCCGCAGCAGGACATGCGCGAGCTTCGCGCGAGGCAGGAAGCGGTGCTGAAGGGTTATGAGTGGATCAACCGCGAAGGCGGAGTGGCGCGGATCCCGATCGACGAAGCGATGCGCATCCTCGTTGAACGGGGCCTGCCGACAAGAGAGGCCGGGAAATGAAGAAGGTGATGGTGGCGATCCTACTGCTGATACTGATGGCCGCCTCTTCCGCCTCTGCGCAGCAGCGGCCCGCGGATCCCGGGTTGCCGGCGGCGACGCTGCCCAGTGCGCTGCGCG
>Ga0136617_10006681_pt1 | contig 10289 bp, 13 predicted proteins | sample AntDrymUQ3222106_2_FD_129672 | JGI IMG/M metagenome (GOLD analysis project Ga0136617, IMG submission 129672) | Polar desert sand microbial communities from Dry Valleys, Antarctica - metaG UQ322 (21.06) | ecosystem: Environmental > Terrestrial > Soil > Desert | place: Antarctica: Dry Valley... | reverse complement strand
GGCCGTGGCCCTCGACCAGCTACTGTCAGAACCCTTCAATCCACCCGGTGTTGCGCTGGCCGGCTGAAACCGCCATCCGGTTCGCCGATCCGAGCCGCCAGGTCGGCGAGTACACCCAGGTCTCACCCGGGGGTGCTTGTGGCCGGCCCGGGAAGGTCCGACCCTGGGGATGAACTGTCTCTGGTCGGTCGACCGCCCGGCTCTCGCGCCGATCCGGGAAGGCAGCGGGCGATCAGTTGCCGTTGCGCTCGTTGGACTGGAGCAGCAGGTGGTAGACCAAGATGAGTTGGGTCAACGCCAGGGGCTCGCTCCGCTCGCCAGGGTTGATCTGTCCGATGTGCTCGGGAGGGCCGCCGGCCGCGTTCAGCTCCTCCCAGATTGCCTTCACGAGCTGGCGCGCCTCCTCGGACGAGGCGTGTCCGTGCACGTGCAGGCAATCGGTAGGAGTGCCGTCCTTGTCGCGCATGATCTTCAGGTGCATCGCGGTCCGGTGGTCGTCGGTCAGCACATTGCTCAGCGCCGGGTGCTGGATCGTGGGGCGCAACATCAGCTCCGCTGACAGCGGTGTACCGGGCGGGTCCTCGCGGCCGGCGATCGGCGCGAACCGGACGACGATGTCGGCGAACCGCCGCTGGGGGCGGATGAACTTCTCCGACTCTGGTTCGCGAAGCTCGAGGTCCGCGCGGACCTGTTCCGGGGTGTAGCCGCGAAACGCGCAGTCGCGCTGGACCTTCCACTCGTGCCGGATCTCCTCGGGGGGGTCGAGGAAGACCGTCACGTCGAAGCAGGCTCGCGCCAGCTTGCTCGACAGGGGGTGGAGTCCCTCGATGATGACGAACTCCTTCGGCTCGACGTACTCCGGCCTGGTCAACGTCCCTGTCGAGTGGTCGTAGACTGGCTTGAGGATTGGCCGTCCGAGGGCTAGTAGCTGCAGGTGCTGCTCCATGATGTCGATGTAGTTGCAGTCTCGGTGCAGCGGTGTGAACGGCAAGGTCTTGCGTTCAGTCCGATCGAACTTGTGGTAGTCGTCGACGCACATCGACAGGCAGCGGTCGGACCCGACGGCCTCGGCCAGACCCTTGGTGAGGGTGGACTTGCCCGACGCCGAGTCGCCGGCGATGGCCAGCATCACCGGTCGCGTCGTATTGTTCGTCTCCCGCCGCGTCATCTTGATGATCTTGTCCAGCATGGTCACCCTCCCAGTCCGCATTCTGATGGACACGCCGTCTCGCCACCCGGTCCGGAGGCAGCGAACCGGTCCGTGCCAATCTGTGTCGCGGTCAATTCAGGCCACCTTCTCGGACTCGACTCCGCGTGGCTCTGTCCGCGCTGGTCCGCAGTTCGCGGACACCTGCCGCCTTTCCATTCGCGCAGTCGTAGAGCCAGCTGCCCGAGATGAAGACGTCAGCACCGGACGTCGCGGCTCCGAGGATGGTCTGGGTGGTGGTCCCGCCGTCCACCTCGAGCTCGATGCGGTAACCGGACTCGTCGATCAACGGGCGCAGCTCGACGATCTTGGGCTCCACCGACCGGATGTAGGCCTGACCACCGAAGCCCTGGTTCACCGTCATCACGAGTACGAGGTCGACCTCAGACAGCACATGCGCGGCCATCGATGCGGATGTGTGCGGGTTGAGTGCGACCCCGGACCGGGCACCCAGGTCCCGGATCCGGCCGAGTGTTCGGTGCAAGTGCGTGCAGGCCTGTGCGTGCACGCATGATCAGCTCGCATCCGACCTCGACGTATCGGGGCAGCAGCTGATCGGGGTTCACCACCATGAGGTGCGCCTCGCTGCCGACGGTGCAGTGCTCGGCGGTCGCGGCGATGACGTTCGGACCGAACGTGAGGTTCGGAACGAAGCCACCGTCCATCACGTCCCACTGGATGTGGTCGATTCTGGCCGCGCACAGGTCGGCAACCTGGGCGCCGACCCGCGCGAAATCAGCGGGGAGAACTGAGGGAACGATGAGACTTGGTTCAATCATGACGGCCTTCGTTGAGACGGGATCAGGCTGACCCAGCACACCGCATCGGGCTGCGCCACGGGCTCACCCCCACGGGTGGATCGGGTGGTGATCTACGGCGTCGGGCTCCTCTCCGAGGCCCCCTTGGCCGTAGGCTGAGCCCATGACCCAGCCGGTAATCCGTGTGGTCATGGCCGATGATCATGAGATGGTCCTGCACGGGGTCAAGGCGATGTTGGCGCACTTCACTGACGATGTCGCGGTGATGGGCACTGCCACCAATCTGGTGGACACACTCGCCACGGTGACCAAGGAACGGCCCGATGTGCTCCTGTGCGACATCCGTCTGGGCAAGGACAGCGGGCTCGATCTCTGTCGGCAGGCGAAGGCGCTCGACCCCAGCATCCACGTGGTCTTCCTGACCGTGTACGAAGACGAGCAGTACCTGTACCAGGCCCTTCGTGTCGACGCTTCAGGCTATGTCCTGAAGCGGATCGACGGAGGCGAGCTGGTCGGTCATCTGAGGCGAGTCATGGACGGTGACGTGGTCATCGATCCCACGCTCGCGGGACGCATCGCGATGTCTGCTGCCCGGCTCGACGCAGGGGAGTTCTGGCCTGGCGCGCACCTCGGGCTCACCCAACGGGAGAGCGAAGTGCTCTCCTTGTTGGTGGCGAACCACTCCAACAAGGGGATCGCTGGGAAGCTGGGGGTCAGCGAGGACACTGTCAAGACCCACATCCGTGGCCTCTACCGCAAGCTCGGGGTCTCCGGTCGCGGTGGAGCGATCGCAGCAGCCCTTCGCGAGGGCCTCTTCCAATGACCGACCCGTCGGCACTGCACGATCTGCTGGTGGCGCCGGGGGAGCTGGATCTCGCGGCGGTATCGCGCCTCCTCACGACAGACTTCGAGGCCGATGGCTCGCTTGTGTTCGTTGTGGACCCGACGGGGAGAGAGCTTCAGGTAGGCGCCGCCGATCCGCCCGGAGGCGTGGTCGAGCACGCGCTGCGCATTCCGGTCGGGTACGGCGTGGCGGGGCTGGTTGCACTGAACGGATATGCGGTCACCATGGTCGACGACTCCCCACGGAACAACGCTCACAGGCAGCTGTTGCGGCTTTGTGCTGACCAGACCGTGGCGCGGATGTGTCTGCCGGCTCGTGGGTTGGCGTCAGCGATCGTGGCGGTGCTCTCCGTCCACCGGCATCGACCGGTCGCCTTCACCGAGGCGGAGCTCCGAACAGCGCAACTGTTCGCTGATCTCGTCGGTCTCCGCCTTCATGCGCAGGAACTTCTTGGTGCTGCCGAGGAACACCGGTCCCAGCGGGGCAGGCTGATCGCCCAGGCCATCTCGGCGCAGGAGGCTGAGCGCCGCAGGATCGCCGATGACTTGCACGACGGTGTCACCCAGGCGGTGGCGTCGCTGGCGTTCCACCTGTCGGCTGCAGACGTTGGACTGGCTGCGATCAGTGCGGGACACCCGGCGGCGGCCGAGGCGCTTGTCGACATCCAGTCGGCTCGACGGCTGGCGGGTCTCGCGTACGACGAGACCCGAGCAGCGATCTCTGGCCTGCACAGCCTGATCCTCGATGACCTCGGGCTGGTCGCGGCACTGGAGTCGCTGGCACAGTCGGTGCCCCAGCTGGACATCGAGTTCCGCCGGGACCCGGCGGACCGCATAGGTGAGGTCCCGGACCACTGTGCGGCAGTGCTTTACCGGATTGCCCAGGAAGCGATCAACAATGCGGTCAAGCATGCCGAGTCCCGGAGTGCTGTCTTGTCCATCCGCAGGGTCGGCGACTCGGTCGTCGTCGGTTTCACCGACGACGGCATCGGCTTCAACGTGGCTGCGGTTCACGCCCAGACTGCTTCCACCGCCTTCGGGGAGCATCTCGGACTCTCATCGATCGCGGAGCGTTGCGCACTGATCGGCGCCACGCTCCGGATCGACTCGGTCGAGGGGCGTGGCACGGCATTGATCGTCGAGCTGCCCCTGTGACCAGCCCTCGGCCGACCAGCCCTCGGCCGACTAGCTCGATGCGCCGGCGTGCATCGAGCGGTGGCTGGCCTCGGACGCACGCCGGCTGTTCTCGAGCAGCAGCGTCTGGGCAGCTTCGACCTGGTCGCCGATGCCCTTCCAGGTTCGTAACGCGTCGCTGACCAGCGCCTGGCCGAAGGAGTACGTCAACGCCCAACGCGCCGAGTCGGCGGAGCGGTTGATGGCGCCGAGGTAGTCGCAGGCGACCCGGTTGGAGTGCCCACCCGACAGGAACGCGATGCCCGGCAAGGCGGGGGAACGAGCGAGCCCAGCACGCCGAGGGTGGCCGAGGCAACCGCCTCAGGCGACACCGGCTCGCCGTCGAGCCCCGGAGTGACCATGTTGGGCTCGAGCACGATGTCGTCGAGGTCGACCCGGTGGCGGTCGAGATGGTCGAACAGCACGGCCTGGGTGCGCTCGGTCATCTCGGTGCACTCGGGCAGGGCGTGCGAACCATCGCACAGGACCTCCTGATCGACGATCGGCACGATCCCGTTGTCCTGGCAGAGTGCTGCATAGCGGGCCTGCGAGTGAGCGTTGGCCTCGAGGGAGTACTCGCTCGCGTTCCTAACGTCGATGACCGCCCGCCATTTCGCGAAGGCGGCGCCTCGGGTGGCGTAGTCGGAGAGCCGGCCGCCGAGGCCGTCGAGACCTACGGTGATCATGGCGCCGTTGCCCTTCGGGAGCGGCGAGGTCCCGGTGTCGACCTTCACTCCGGGGAGCACGCCAGTCGAGGCAGGCCTGCGGGAAGGGCTGCCCGTCAGCCAGCGCGTCACCGAACGTCTCGTCGCACAGAATGAACGCGCGGTGAGCAGCAGCTCGCGGTAGTCCCGTCGGCTCGTCTTCGACGCTTCGATCCCTTCAGCGGTCAGCCGGGCCGGCATCGTCTTGATGCTGTCGTCGGCGGCAAGGATTCCGCGCCCTGCCTGGACGAGATCCTAGGCGACCTGGTTGAGATTGGGCAGGAGTCCTCCAGGTTCGAGGTCGAGGTCGACCACCATCGACTGTCCCGCAGAACCGGCGGCGTCGACTCACCCTGCCGTGCGGTTGTACAGGTAAAATGCCGCGTCGCCCACCTCATCGGGGCTGGTGACGTGGGCGAGGAACAGCTGCGCAGATCGGGTGGGTGTGTCGGCGGTCGCGACGTGCCAGGGCCGGTCCAGGGGGGTGCTGGCGAGGGCGACCTGCTCCAGGGCGCCGGTCTCGAGATCGTCACCGACTGCGTCGGCGTGGACCAGCGTCACTCCCAGGCCCTCTCTAGCTGCGGCCACGACGGCCCCGTGTGTGCCCAGGGTCAGGGTCGGCGGCGACGCCTCGAGCTGGGTGAGCAGTCCGAAGGTGGTGTCTCTCGTTCCCGAGCCGGGACCGCGCAGCAGCCAGGTTGCGGACACCGGGTCGGGGAACCGCCCGGGAGCACTCACCACGACCAGCGTGTTCTCGCGGCGGGCACGGGTAACCAGACCGGAACCCGGTGGTGGGCGACCGGCGAACACCACGTCGGTCTCGTGCTGCGCCAGCTCCTCGAAAAGGTCGTCGCGGGGGAGGACGGACAAGTTCAACTCAACCTCGGGAAATCGCTGTCGGAACGTTGCGAGCAGCCGCGGCAACACGTGCTCGCTGGCCGTGGCGACGGCACCGATGCGGAGTCGTCCTGTCTCTGCAGTCTGCACGGCAGCCGCTGCCTCGTCGATAAGGCCGAGGATTCTGCGGCAGTAGTGCGCGTAGACCCGTCCGGCCTCGGTGAGGCGGACACCGCGTCCGTCCCTGGCGAGGAGCTCGGTGGCGAGGCGCCTCTCGATCTGGGCGACCGCGGAGGAGACGGCCGGTTCGGTGACATGGAGGAACGTCGCCGCAGCCCGGACGCTGCCATGGTCGACCACGGCGAGGAATGTCCGCATCCGACCCCAGGTCACCGTCGCCACCCGGCAAGCGTACCCAAACTTAAGCAGTGAGTTCATCGTTAGTAGCAAAGATTCACTTGTGTCTCAGGTGTGGGGATGCGACGTTGGCAGCACCGACCGGGGGACTCTCCACTGCATTGAGGAGACAGTGATGGCAGACGGCGCCGCGAAGGACCGATGGGATCCGGGTGTTCAGAAGTACGCGGACATGGGCTACTACAACCCGGACTACGAACCCAAACAGACCGATGTGCTCGCGGTCTTCCGGGTCAGCCCGCAAGACGGAGTCGACCCGATCGAGGCCGCGGCCGCCGTCGCTGGAGAGTCCTCGACGGCGACCTGGACGGTGGTGTGGACCGACCGTCTTACCGCCAACACGCACTACCAGGCCAAGTGTTATCGGGTGGACGAGGTGTCTGGACGTCCCGGTGAGTACTTCGCCTACGTCGCGTATGACATCGACCTGTTCGAGGAGGGGTCGATCGCGAACCTCACGTCGTCGATCATCGGCAACGTCTTCGGCTTCAAGCCGCTCAAGGCGTTGCGTCTCGAGGACATGCGGATCCCGGTCGCCTACGTGAAGACGTTCCAGGGCCCCCCGCACGGCATCGTGATGGAGCGGGAGTACCTGAACAAGTACGGGCGGCCACTGCTGGGCGCCACGGTCAAGCCGAAGCTCGGACTCTCCGCCCGAAACTACGGCCGCGTGATCTATGAGGCATGCCGCGGTGGGCTGGACTTCACCAAGGACGACGAGAACATCAACTCCCAGCCGTTCATGCGCTGGCGCGATCGCTTCCTGTTCGGCATGGAGGGTGTCAACAAGGCCATGGCCGAGACAGGCGAGCTCAAGGGCCACTACTTCAACGTCACCGCCGCCACGCTGGAACAGATGTACGAGCGGGCCGAGTTCGCCAAGGAGCAGGGCAGCGTGGTGGTGATGATCGACCTGACCATCGGGTACACCGCGATGCAGTCCATGTCGCACTGGGCGCGGAGGAACGGTGTGCTCCTCCACCTGCACCGGGCCGGGCATGGGACCTACACCCGGCAGAAGACACACGGCGTGAGCTTCCGGGTGATCGCCAAGTGGTGTCGCCTGATCGGTGTCGACCATCTGCACGCCGGCACGGTTGTCGGCAAGCTCGAGGGCGACCCGGCGACGACCAGAGGGTTCTACGACACTCTTCGTGACGACCACATCCCCACCAACCCGGCCAACGGCATCTTCTTCGACCAGGACTGGGCGAGCCTGCCCAGCGTAATGCCCGTCGCCTCGGGTGGGATCCACGCGGGGCAGATGCACCAGCTCCTGGACCTGTTCGGTGACGACGTGGTGCTCCAGTTCGGTGGTGGGACCATCGGACACCCGTTGGGGATCGCAGCCGGGGCAGAGGCGAACCGGGTGGCGCTCGAGACCGTGGTCAAGGCTCGCAACGAGGGCCGTGACTTCCTTCGGGAGGGACCCGACATCCTCCGGAGGACGGCCGCGAGCTGCAAGCCGCTCGAGGTGGCGCTCGCGACCTGGGGCGACATCACCTTCGACTACACCTCCACCGACTCACCCGACGCCGTGCTGACTGCAAGCGTCTAGGAGACACCGACATGTACCTGCGTCATGGAACCTTCGCCTACCTCCCCGAGCTGACCGACGACGAGATCGCTGCCCAGGTCCGCTACGCCCTGCTCAACGGCTGTCCGGTGTCGGTCGAGTACACCGACGATCCGCATCCGCGCAACATCTACTGGGAGATGTGGGGGCTGCCCCTGTTCGACCAGGACGAGCCGGACGGTGTCCTCGCGGAGATCAACGACTGCCGGGCGACGTTCCCGAACCACTACATCCGGGTGCTGGCGTACGACGCGAGTCTGGGCCGTCAGACAACTGCCTTGATGTTCCTCGTCCAGCGACCGGCTAACGAGCCGGGATTCCTGCTCACCCGCACCGAGGGCGCCGACCGGCGACAGGGCTACGGAGTCCGCAGCTACGCAACGTCGGCATCGACGGGAGACCGGTACGGCCAGGAGTGACATCACGCCGCCAATGAGGAGGACGGGCCTTGAGTGAGTCGAACCAGCCACAGTCCGGCTTCGGTTTCTATCGCCCTGGCACAGAGGGCCCAACGAAGACCAACGAGGCGGAGCAGCCGGACGGAGAGGATCCTGTGCTGGCAGACACGGCCGAGCTGGACCTCTCCGCGGACGAGGCACGAAGGCACGTTGAAGAGACACTCGCCATGCTTGACGCCGAGCTGGTCGGACTGACCAAGGTCAAGCGTCGCGTTCGAGAGATCGCCGCGCTGCTACTGGTCGACCGGGCGCGGCGACGGTTCGGGCTCTCCTCCTCACGGCCTACTCTGCACATGAGCTTCACCGGCGGTCCCGGGACCGGCAAGACCACGGTGTCGCTGCGGATGGCCGAGATGCTGCATGCGATGGGCTACATCCGCAGTCCGAAGGTACACACCGTCACTCGCGACGACCTGGTCGGTCAGTTCATCGGGCACACGGCTCCCAAGACGAAGGAGGCCATCGCCCGTGCCGCCGGCGGTGTGCTCTTCATCGACGAGGCCTACTACCTACACCGCGTGGAGAACGAGCGCGACTACGGGCAGGAGGTGATCGAGATCCTGCTGCAGGAGATGGAGAGCGAGCGGGCAAGTCTCGTGGTCATCTTCGCGGGTTATCCGGATCGGATGGAGACGTTCTTCTCGGCGAACCCGGGACTGTCGTCCCGGGTCCCGCACCACATCGGCTTCGAGGACTACAGCCATGTCGAGCTGACCCAGATCGCCGAGCTAATGGTGGCGGACGAGAACTTCCGGTTCGATGAGCCGGCACGAAGGGCCTTCGCCGAGTACCTCGCGCTGCGGATGACGCAGGCGCGGTTCTCGAACGCACGGAGCGTTCGCAATGCGGTCGAGCGCTGCCGGCTTCGCCAGGCCAAGCGACTCGTGGAGCTCCAGCGGCCCCTGACCAAGGATGACCTGATCACAATCACGGACCAGGACGTCTACGGCAGCAGCGTCTTCGCGGCCGAGGGCACTCAACCCGACGCGGACGACGAGCTGGCTGCCAGCGACGACGAAACCGCCTGACACGCCTGTCGGCAGCTCTGGACGAGGGCGTGCTGTGCGGCGGGCACGTTCGCCGAGTCTCCTCGCTAGGCTTCCATGAGCTTGTCACGAGCGCGCGGGTAAGGCGAAGGTGAGCCGCCACGGCGCGTAACGGGTTCGCTCCAGGGTGGTGATGGCGGAAAGGTTCGCGCAGGCTTGGTCGATCGGTTGCCCTCCGGACAGGAAGGCGATCCCGGGAAGGTCGGCGGGCACGCTGTCGAGATCAACTTGAGCGTTGCGCGGGCGCGTGTCGTTGGGAGCAGTCTGCTGGCTGCGCTCGCCCGCGACCACTTGGTCAGCGGCCTCGCCGGCCGAACCCCTGACCGGCGTCCAGGTCCGACGCGCCACCCGAGCTCTTCGAGACGAAGCGTTTCTGCGCCGCCTGCTTGGTCACTCCCATGCTCCGGCCGATGTCTGTCCAGGAAGCGCCCGAACGGCGCGCGTGGTCGACGAAGTGACCGATCAGGTGATCAGCAACCTCCCCCAGGTGGTCCGCAGCGATGACGGCGTCGGCGAGCTGATCGAGAGCGTCCGAGTGCACCTTCTTGATGGCCTCGATCAAGTCGCCGAGCCGCACCGGGTTGATCATGCGCGTGGGAATCGTCATGCGACAACCCTAGGTTGACGACGCCTCGCCGTCAACCTAGGGTTGTCGATCGCTGCGGTGCGCACGTGCGTGCACTGGGCCGTCCTGATGATCGCGATCAGTCGCGTCTGGCACAGTGACAGCGTGGCGTCGGAGTCTCGACACATCAGCGAATGGGTCGATCGGCCCGCCGACGACGTCTATGACTACGCCTCGGAGCCGGCCAACCTGCCTGAGTGGGCCCCCGGGCTCGGGAGCTCCGTTGAGAGGGTCGACGGCCAATGGGTCGCCGAGTCGCCGATGGGACAGGTCGTCTTCGCCTTCGTGCCGCGCAATCAGCACCGCGTCCTCGATCACGATGTCACGTTGCCCTCGGGTGACACCGTCTATAATCCGATGCGGGTGATTGCGGACGGGAGCGGTTGCGAGGTGGTGTTCACGCTGCGACGGCGCCCGGGGATGAGCGATGAGGACTTCGCGCGCGACGCAGATGCTGTGTCCGCCGACCTCAGCGCTCTCAAGCGGGTGCTTGAACGCCATCATCAGGTTCCCGACCGCTGACCGATCGCTCTACGGTGCATTGGGAGTCGTACACCGCGCAGCTCGCCGCGACCGGCAGTCGGCGATGACTCGGTCGTCACGATGGGTGGAGAACCAGGCCGACCGGCTCGCCATCAGTTCACG
>Ga0136617_10006680_pt1 | contig 10289 bp, 10 predicted proteins | sample AntDrymUQ3222106_2_FD_129672 | JGI IMG/M metagenome (GOLD analysis project Ga0136617, IMG submission 129672) | Polar desert sand microbial communities from Dry Valleys, Antarctica - metaG UQ322 (21.06) | ecosystem: Environmental > Terrestrial > Soil > Desert | place: Antarctica: Dry Valley... | reverse complement strand
CGGCGACGTCCCAGCCGCGGTCGGCGAGCCACACGGCATTGCGCCCGTCACCGCAGGCGATGTCGACAGCCACCCCCGGAGTACGGTCCGTCAGTTCGGTGACGACGGTGGCGTTGGCCGCCTCGCCCCACATCGCCGGCATCGCGGCGTACTTCAGGTCCCAGTGCTTGGCGTCCATGGAGCCCAATCTAGGGCAGGTGTCAGTCCCGAAGGTCGGCCGGCGACCTAGTCGGACGACGCTTCAGCGGGAGACTCTCAAGCCGTGATCGAGAGTGTCCCGCGGAGCGCCTTGTCGTTCTGGAGGCGTAACGCCTCCTGGATCTCCTGCCATTGCGTGCACGGCGTCAGATCAGCCGCATCGCCAGCGAAATAGGCGTCCTGCTGCCGCCGCTTGCGCGAACACTCGAGGTTGCGGATCAGGTCGCCGCGCCTGGCAGGATGGCCAGATGGACTACCTGCAACGCTCAACCGCACTCGCGGACATGGTCCCCGCCGCGTGGCGCGAGTTTGCCAGCCAGATGGCCGGCCGCCTGCGAGCGAGCCCGCCGCAGAAGCCCCTCGAAGTGCTGCTCTCGGACGGCGACGTCGAGGTGCAGATCGTCAACGATGCGTTCTGGGCCAACGACACGGGCCTTCCCGAGTCGTTCTACCTCGGCGGCTACCTCGGCCACCTGCTGCCGCAGAGACAGCTGGGACCGCTCTTCGACGAGATCATCAAGGACGACCTCGTGACGGTCGACTTCACTGCCGCGGGAGCCACCGCTCTGGCCTGTCTCGCGTTGGATCACGGCGGTGCGCAGCCCGACGCCGTTCGCCTCGCTGTGGAGGGCGACCTCGCCGACGAACCGATCCCCGAGTAGGTGTCCCCATGGCGAACCGACTTGCCGGCGCCACCAGCCCGTACCTGCTGCAGCACAAGGACAATCCTGTCGACTGGTACGAGTGGGGTGACGACGCCTTCGCTGCGGCCAAGGAACGCGACGTCCCGAGGCTTCGTCTGTGAGCGTCCCGTCACCCACCCCGACCAGCTGCGGCTCTGACACGGCCGGTCGCCAGCCGCGCGGCGGCCGAGTGACGCCGCCGTGCGCCGCCGCCACCGACGATCACGCGCACTTCTCCGGGCTCGGCGTCACTTCTCCAGGGTTGCGACCCCGGTGAAGTGACGCTGTACCAGGAGAACCTGGCACAGCTGGGCAGCAGGGGCCAGAACCTGCGGATGGAGGGGCCAGAACCTGCGGATGACGGGTCAGCGGAGGGAGTAGGCGGCAATCGATACGCCGACGTAGTGGGTGGCGAAGGCGACGATGGTGAAGCTGTGGAAGATCTCGTGGAAGCCGAACCAGCGAGGGAACGGGTCCGGCTTCTCGAAGGCGTAGACGACGCCTCCGATCGTGTAGAGCAGACCTCCGGCGACGATGCAGACCAGCACGGCAGGCGACGCGGCGGCGAAGTCCGCCGTCCAGAAGACGGCCGCCCACCCCATCGCGAGATAGATCGGCACGTACAACCAGCGCGGAGCATCCAGCCAGAAGACGCGGAACGCCACTCCGAGGATGGCGCCGCACCACACCAGCAGCAGCAGGATCTGGGCATCACTGCGATCGAGCAGCAGCACCGTGAAAGGTGTGTACGAGCCGGCGATGAGCAAGAAGATGTTGGCGTGGTCGAAGCGTTTGAGGCGGTGATGAACGTTCGGGGACCATCGCCCCGCGTGATAGACCGCGCTGACCCCGAACAACAACAGCGCGCTCGCCATGAACACGGCGGCCGCCACCTTGAGCTCCCACCCCGGCGACAGCGCGATGAGTACGATGAACGCTGCGAGAGCAAGCGGCCAGGTGGCGGCGTGCAACCACCCGCGCAGTTTGGGCTTGATCTCCTCAGCGGCGTCCCGGACGAGCTCACTCACCTCTGAGGTGAGTGACGGGTCGCGCTCGGGCTCGCTCATGTGGCCAGGTTAGCCAGGAAGTCGATGCACCGAAGACAAGACTCAGGTTTGGTGATGTGAGAGGACGGAGAAGGCGACGATGGCGGTCAGTGATCTTGTCTACGGCATCTACGAGCGTCATCTCGAGCGCAACCTCAACGCCCGCCAGATCCCCAAGCACGTCGGCGCCATCGTGGACGGCAACCGCAGGTGGGCCAAGGGTGCCCGCGCCGAGGTCACCGACGGCTACCAGGCTGGCGCCGACAAGATCGTGGAGTTCCTGGGGTGGTGCGACGACATCGACGTCGAGGTCGTCACCTTGTGGTTGCTGTCGACGGACAACCTGCAGCGGCCGGCAGAGGAGGTCGCCGCTCTGCTCGCGGCGATCGAGGACCTCGTCGTCGCGCTCACTGAGCAACGTCGCTGGCCGTTGCGGCTCATCGGCAACCTCGACCTACTCCCAGAGCCGAGTGCCGGCCGCCTACGGGTAGCAGCCCAGTCCACCGCCGACGTCCAAGCGATGACCGTCAACATCTGCATCAGCTACGGCGGTCGCCAGGAGCTCACCGACGCCATGCGCTCGTTGCTGCTGGCCGAGGCTGCAGGAGGTGCGAGCCTGCGGGAGGTGGCGGAGCGGCTCGACGTGGAGCACATCGCGGAGCACCTCTACACCAAAGGCCAACCCGACCCCGACCTCGTCATCCGTACCTCCGGTGAGCAACGACTCTCGGGCTTCCTGCTCTGGCAGAGCGTGCACAGCGAGTTCTACTTCAGCGACGCCCTCTGGCCGGCGTTCCGCCGGATCGACTTCCTGCGCGCCCTGCGCTCCTACGCCGCCCGCGACCGCCGCTACGGCCAGTAGTCGCAGCCGCGGACCGTACGACCCGGTTCGTCTCTCCTAGGGCGTGTCGTACGCCCGGAGCCAACCACCCGGACGTACGTTTTGCTCAGTGGCAGGCGGGGAAGCCGGCCACCGCGGGAGGCCCCTGGTGCACACGAGCTGCGGTCGAGCAGGACCGTGCTGGCGCGCGCCCGGTCACGGAGGGGCTGCCCCCGGCCCCTCGGTCGCGTTCCCGGTCCGAGCACACAACTGACGGACCGGGCGCGGGTGCGCGCACGGTCCTTGAGGAGACCACCGTGGCTGCATCGCCCCGCGTGACCCAACCCGGCTCCGAACACCGCAAGAGCGCACGCGCCAAGCCCCACACGTACGTCCTGGACACGAGCGTGCTGCTCGCCGATCCCGGGGCGATCAACCGGTTCGCCGAGCACGAGGTCGTCCTCCCGGTCGTCGTGATCACCGAGCTCGAAGGCAAGCGCAACCATTCTGAGCTGGGCTACTTCGCGCGGTCCGCGTTGCGTCTGCTCGACGAGCTCCGGGTCCGCCACGGCACGCTGGACACTCCGTTGCCGATCAACGAGGAAGGCGGGACGATCCGGGTCGAGCTCAACCACACGGACTCCTCGGCACTCCCATCGGGTTTCCGGCTCGGCGACAACGACACCAGGATCTTGTCGGTTGCCAAGAACCTCGCCAACGAGGGGTACGACGTCACCTTGGTCTCCAAGGACCTGCCGATGCGCGTCAAGGCGTCCTCGGTGGGGCTGACGTCCGAGGAGTACCGCGCCGAGCTCGCGCCCGAGTCCGGCTGGACCGGCATGACCGAGCTCGACGTGACCAGCGAGGACGTCTCGGTGCTGTACGAGGCGGGGGTGCTCGACCTGGCCGAGGCGCGCGAGCTGCCCTGCCACACCGGCCTGGTGCTGCTGTCCGAGCGCGGCAGCGCCCTCGGTCGGGTCGACCCGGACAAGCAGGTGCGCCTGGTGCGCGGCGACCGGGAGGCGTTCGGCCTCCGCGGCCGCTCGGCCGAGCAGCGCATCGCACTCGACCTGCTCCTGGACCCGGACGTCGGGATCGTCTCCATGGGCGGCCGGGCCGGCACCGGCAAGTCAGCCCTCGCCCTGTGCGCCGGACTGGAAGCGGTGATGGAACGCCGCCAGCACAACAAGGTCATCGTGTTCCGTCCGCTGTACGCCGTCGGCGGCCAGGAGCTCGGCTACCTGCCGGGAAGTGAGTCCGAGAAGATGGGGCCCTGGGCGCAGGCCGTCTTCGACACGCTCGGCGCGGTCGCCTCGGGCGACATCATTGACGAGGTCATCGACCGGGGAATGCTCGAGGTGCTGCCACTGACCCACATCCGTGGCCGGTCGCTGCACGACGCCTTCGTCATCGTCGACGAGGCGCAGTCGCTCGAACGCAACGTGTTGCTGACCGTTCTCTCGCGCATCGGCGCCAACTCCAAGGTGGTGCTGACCCACGACGTGGCCCAGCGCGACAACCTGCGGGTCGGACGCTACGACGGTGTGGTGGCGGTGGTCGAGAAGCTCAAGGGCCATCCGCTTTTCGCCCACGTCACCCTGACCCGTTCCGAGCGCAGCCCGATCGCCGCGCTCGTCACCGAGATGCTGGAGGACATCACCCTCTGAACCGCGCGCTCGGCCAGATCTCGTCGGGCGTTTCGTCCCGTTGGAGGGGGTCGCGACCCTTGTCGAGCAGACCGAACAGCCGTGTGGCAGTGTGACGCGCATGACACCCCGGACACCCTATCGGCGCCTCGCGCTCGGGCTCGCCGCCGTTTTGGCGGGCTCGATGACGCTCGCCGCGTGTGGGTCGGGCTCCTCGAGCTCGGGCACGCCCACGCTGACCTGGTACATCAACCCCGACGTCGGCAATCTGGACGCCTCGCTGGGCGGCCAGGCCACGATCGCGCAGAACTGCACCGAGGACGCCGGCGGCGACTACGCGATCGACGTCGAGCTGCTTCCCAACGACGCCTCGCAGCAGCGCGAACAGCTTGTGCGCCGCCTTGCCGCCGGCGACAGCGCGATCGACCTGATGAGCCTCGACCCCGCATTCACCGCCGAGTTCGCCAACGCGGACTTCCTCGCACCTGTCCCCAGCGACGTCGAGTCGACCCTCACCGACGGCGTGCTCGACGGCGCGATCAAGGCCGCGGAGTTCGACGGCAAGCTGATTGCCGCGCCGTTCTGGTCCAACACCCAGGTGTTGTGGTACCGCAAGTCGGTCGTCGACAAGGCCGGCCTGGACATGTCCAAACCGGTCACCTGGTCGCAGATCATCGAGGCCGCGCAGCAGACGGGCACCACCGTCCAGGTCCAGGGCAAGCGGTACGAGGGTTACGCCGTCTGGCTCAACGCGCTGATCACATCTGCCGGCGGCAGCATCGTGACCGACACCGGAGCCGGACGGGACGCGACCATCGACGTCGACTCCGATGCCGGCAGGCAGGCCGCGGAGATCGTGCAGCAGCTCGCCGATTCCGGTGCCGCCAACGCCGCACTGTCCAACACCGACGAAGGGCTGGCGCAGGCGGGCTTCACCGCTGCCGACGGCGGGTTCATGGTCAACTGGGAGTACATCTACGCCGACCCTGCCTCTGCGGAGGTCAAGGACGACATCGGCTGGGCGGCGTACCCGCGGGTGGACCCCGCGATGAGAAGCACCCCACCGTTCGGCGGGATCAACATCGGCGTCTCAGCATTCTCGGACTACCCCGAGCTGGGGTACGACGCGGCGGCGTGCATCACCTCGGCGGAGAACGAGAAGCTCTACGCGATCAACTCCGGCAACCAGGCCAGCCGCGCCAGCGTCTACGAGGACTCCGAGATCAGGGCGAAGTACCCGATGGCCGGGCTGTGGAAGAAGAGCATCGACAACGCCGCGCCGCGCCCGCTGACGCCGTACTGGACCGACATCAGCGCAGCGCTGGTCGCGTCTTGGCACCCGCAGTCCGCGGTCGATCCGGAGTCCACGCCGGCTGCGTCGCAGCAGTACATCAGCGACGTCTTGGAAGGGAAGGCGCTGCTATGAGCACGCTCGCTCCGAACGTGGGTGCGTGATGGCGACAGCCACGCTTCCCGACACCGCCGAGACCAACAAGCCTGCCAAGCCCGCGAAGGTGCGGCCGAGCGACCGGGCTCGGTCGGAGAACCGCGTCGGTTGGCGGCTCGCCGGGCCGGCGGTCTTCGTCATGCTGCTGGTCACGGCGTGGCCGATGCTGCGTGCGCTGTACCTCTCGCTCTTCAACTACCGCCTCACCGACCCCGACGCCCGCGAGTTCGTGTGGTTCCAGAACTTCGGTGTGGTGCTGAGCGACCCGCTCTGGTGGAAGGCGGTCGGCGTTGCGGTGCTCATCATGGTCGTCACCGTCGCCATCGAGCTCGTCATCGGCTTCGCTTTCGCCATGGTGATGCACCGGATCATCTTCGCTCGCGGAGTCGTGCGCACCTCGATCCTGGTGCCGTACGGCATCATTACCGTCGTCTCGGCGTACGCCTGGCTGTACGCGTTCCAGACCGGCAGCGGGTTCGTCAACCAGTGGTTCCACCTCGGCGCAGACCAGAACACCTTCGGCGGGTTCTGGGGGTCGATCCTGGTGATCTGTCTCGCGGAGATCTGGAAGACCACGCCGTTCGTGTCCCTGCTGCTTCTCGCCGGCCTCGCACAGGTGCCCGAAGACATGCTCGAAGCGGCCAAGGTCGACGGCGCCACGGCCTGGCAGCGCCTCTACAAGATCACCTTGCCCACCATGCGCGCGGCCATCATGGTGGCGGTGCTGTTCCGTGCCCTCGACGCGTACCGCATCTTCGACTCGCCGTTCATCATGACCGGCTTCGCCAACGGGACCGCTCCACCGTCGGGCCTGGTCTACAGCGCCATGATCCAACGGGTCGAGTTGGGCCTCGGATCGGCGATGTCGGTGTTGTTGTTCTTGTCGGTCCTCATCATCGCGTTCGCGCTGATGAAGGCGTTCCGCGTCGACCTCAGCCAAGCAAGGGGTGAGTGACCATGACCCCGTACAAGTCCCGCATGTGGGCGTCCATGGCAGCGGTCGTGATCGGCCTGGTGCTCGCGGTGGCCGGCCTGCTGCTGATCGACCGACCCGACATGTACCTGTGGCTCGTCGCCGCGACGGCGTTCGTCCTGACCGGTGCCGTCGGCTTCCTGATGGGCCGTAGCAACCCGGCCTTCTCGATGGGTTCGCTGGTCGGTGCGGAGCTGATCTTGCTCTATACCTTGACGCCACTGGCCTGGCTGGTCTCCCTGTCGTTCAAGAACGGCAACGCCGACATCAACCAGGGCGGCTTCCTTCCCGCTGACCCGAGCTTCGTCAACTACCGCACGGTCTTCTCCTTCGACCTGTTCCAGCGCGCGCTCATCAACTCCTTCGGTATCGCCGCGATCGCGACGACGATCTCGGTGGTCCTGGCGACCTTCACCGCCTACGCCATCGCGCGCCTTGACTTCAGGGGCAAGCGCTTCGTGCTGTCACTGGCGCTCGCGATCGCGATGTTCCCGGTCGTGGCGCTGGTCGGCCCGCTCTTCGACATGTGGCGCACGTTCGGGATCTACGACACCTGGATCGGCCTGATCATCCCGTACCTGTCGTTCACGCTGCCGATGTCGATCTGGGTGCTCTCGGCCTTCTTCCGTGAGATCCCGTGGGAGATGGAGCAGGCCGCGCAGGTGGACGGTGCCACCACGTGGCAGGCGTTCCGCAAGGTGATCGTGCCGTTGGCCGCGCCGGGCGTCTTCACCGCGGCGATCATCACCTTCTTCTTCGCCTGGAACGACTTCGTGTTCGGCATCTCGTTGAGCTCGACGACCAGATCGCTGCCGGTCCCGGCGTCGTTGGCGTTCTTCACCGGCGCGTCGCAGTTCGACACGCCCACTGCGGCGATCGCGGCCGCATCGGTGGTCGTGACCGTCCCGATTTTCATCCTCGTCCTGCTTTTCCAGCGCAAGATCGTGGCCGGACTGACCTCCGGTGCCGTGAAGGGTTGATGCCAGATGGCCAACATCGAGATGAAGAACCTCGTCAAGCAGTACGGGGACGGCTTCGCCGCCGTCAACGACGTGAGCCTGGACGTCGCCGACGGTGAGTTCATGATCCTGGTCGGGCCATCGGGATGCGGCAAGTCCACGCTGCTGCGGATGATCGTGGGTCTGGAGGACATCTCCGACGGAGACCTCCTGATCGGCGGTGAGCGCGTCAACGACCTGGCGCCGCGTGACCGCGACCTCGCGATGGTGTTCCAGAACTACGCGCTCTATCCGCACCTGACCGTGTACGAGAACATCGCGTTCCCGTTGCGGCTCGCCAAGGACCTCAGCAGCGACGAGATCGACGTCAAGGTCCGCGAGGCCTCCAAGACGCTCGAGCTCGACGAGCACCTGGACCGCAAGCCGGGCAACCTGTCCGGTGGCCAGCGTCAACGGGTCGCGATGGGCCGCGCCATCGTCCGCGACGCGAAGGCCTTCTTGTTCGACGAACCGCTGTCCAACCTCGATGCCAAGCTGCGCGGCCAGATGCGTACCGAGATCTCCCGGCTGCAGCGCAAGCTCGGCGTCACAACCGTCTACGTGACCCACGACCAGACCGAGGCGCTGACCTTGGGCGACCGGGTGGCCGTGCTCAAGAAGGGGATCCTGCAGCAGGTGGCGACGCCACGTGAGCTCTACGACCACCCCATCAACCTGTTCGTCGCCGGTTTCATCGGCTCGCCGCCGATGAACTTCATGCCGGCCCGGATCAGCGGTGACAAGATCGAGCTCCCGTTCGTCACGATGACGCTGACCAAGCAGATGGCCGAACGCGCAGCCGGACACGAGCTCCTGATCGCCGGTGTGCGTCCGGAGCACTTCGAGGACGCCGACCTCGCCGATCCCGACAAGATCCATGGCCGGGCCAGGTTCAGCGCTGACGTCGACGTGATCGAGTGGCTGGGCAACGAGCAGTACGCCTACATCCCGTTCGAGGCCCCCCCGGCGGTGGCACAGAAGCTCGCCGAGCTGGAGTCCGACCTCGACGGCGAATCGACCCGTACCCAGATCGTCGTCTCACTCGACTCATCGAGCCGGGTCCAGATGGGCGGCAGGGCCAACCTGGTCATGGACGCCTCCAAGATGCACCTGTTCGTCCCCGAGACGGGCGAGAATCTCACGGTGATCCCGGCTGCGGAGCCTGAGGCCGCGCACGTCACGGTTTGATAACACGGCGTGTTTGCTGCATTGTGGGGCATCGTGCCAGTTGATGCGAAGCGCAGAGGATGTTGAGTGTCGGAGGTTGATCCCGCCCGGGGCAAGCACCGCTTGGCCCGCCATCGCGGACCCAGTGTCCTCGAGCAGACCCGCGACCGCGTGTGCGACGCGATCCTCGCCGTGCCGACCCCTTCCATCCCCGCGGGGGCGGGCCGTGTGGTCGCGGTCACGGCTTTGGGCGGACTGTTGAGCGCTGCTGCGGTCGTCGGGACCCAGGCGGCCGGCAGCAACACCGCGCAGGTTGCCCGAGCCGGCGCGGAGACAGTCGGGGGGACCGCTGCCGGCGACACCGTTGGTGACACCGGTGACCGTACCGCCCAGAAGTCGTCGCGCGATGCCAGCCGTACGTCGTTGACCGACGCCAAGCATCGCAGGATCGCCGAGGTCGCCGAGGTCGCGAAGTCCGCGAAGTCCGGCGTGATCACCAAGACCGCTGAGGTGGACACGTCCGATCCGCAGGGAATCGCGCGGGCGATGCTGGTGGACTACGGCTGGAGCGAGACCGAGTTCTCCTGCCTCGACGCGCTGTGGGTCGGCGAGAGCAACTGGCGGGTCGACGCTGACAACCCGACGTCCAGTGCGTACGGCATCCCGCAGGCACTGCCGGGCGAGAAGATGGCCTCGGCTGGGGCAGACTGGCTGACCAACCCTGCCACCCAGATCGAATGGGGACTGGGCTACATCCAGGCTCGCTATGGCACGCCGTGCAGCGCCAACTCCTTCAAGCTGAGCAACGGCTGGTACTGACCGCCGCACCACCTGACAAACTGTCCTGGTGAGCAGACTGGACCAGCGCGCCGCCGCAGAGACCGGCGCCGCGCGCCAGCACGACTCGTCGCAGACGCTCGCGCGTCTGGTTCCGTACGCGCTGGGGGCGGTGCTCGCGGCGGCGTACGCGACGTTGTCCGTGCAACGGTTCAGTCGGTTCGACACGCCGTCATGGGACAACGCCATCTTCACCCAGGCGATCGCGGGCTACGCCAACCTCGGCGCCCCCGTCGTCGACATCAAGGGCCCGGGCTTCAACATCCTGGGAGACCACTTCTCGCCGATCATCGCGCTCGTCGCGCCGTTCTACCGGATCTTCCCCGACCCCCGCACCCTGCTGGTCGCCCAGGCGGTCGCGGTGGGATTCTCGGTCGTCCCGATCGCCCGGCTGGCGATCAGGCGGTTGGGTCTCGGCTCCGGTCTCGCGGTCGCGATGGCGTACGGGCTGTCGTTCGGGATCGCCTCCGCGGT
>Ga0136617_10006679_pt1 | contig 10290 bp, 8 predicted proteins | sample AntDrymUQ3222106_2_FD_129672 | JGI IMG/M metagenome (GOLD analysis project Ga0136617, IMG submission 129672) | Polar desert sand microbial communities from Dry Valleys, Antarctica - metaG UQ322 (21.06) | ecosystem: Environmental > Terrestrial > Soil > Desert | place: Antarctica: Dry Valley... | reverse complement strand
GCTTTGGTTCTCATACCCCGGTTACTCGGAAATCCTCACCGGCGAGGCGCGCGACGATCTCATCACCAGTAACGACAAAAAAAGAAATCCGCAGACGACGGTCTTAGAATTTCTGAAAGCCAAGTTGCGCTTAACTGAGAAACAAGTTGCCGCTTTCGCCTCGTGGGACACGATGGACTTTATCGTGGAGCGTGAAGCGGGGGCCATCACTTCAAATGCCGGTTACGAAAAGTACGAACACCCGGACGCGGGCGTTAGAGAGTTGAGCAAGCAGCAGTTCGAGACACAGACGCCGTGGGATAGCGTCCGTCACGATTTCTATACGTTTCGTTTTGCGTTGGCACATCTGAAGACTTACGAGCCTCGTGTGCTGTACCTTTCTCTCGGAGAAACCGACGATTGGGCGCACGACAATCGCTACGACCGAGTGATTGAGGCGCTCGCGCGGACGGACGAGTACTTGCGGCAGCTTTATGATTTCATTCAAAGCAACGAACGCTATCGTGGTAAAACGTCAATCATCATCACGACGGATCACGGGCGCGGTAATTCAATCACGGATTGGAAAGATCACGGGGAGAAAGTTCCTGAGTCCCAATATGGCTGGATAGCGGTGGTTAGCCCCGGCAGTCCGCTTCGCGGTGAATGGGAAGATGCGGAGACGGTTCATCTGAATCAGATTGCCGCTACTCTGTGTCGTTTCGTTGATGTGGACTACCGTGAGAATAATGCGCGCGCCGGCAAACCGATTGCGAAGGTGTTTGCGAACGATAGTAGGTGAGAAGCAGCCCGCCCTTTTCTTGCGCCCGGACGAAGCCGCACTTGGTAGAGGCGTGACAACGAAACTTAACGTCCGCCTTACGACGCGGGGCGGCGAGCCACATTAGTTGATCAGTCCGTGTGTCAGTTATGGATACCGTTGTGGATAAAGACGCGTGCGTAGTGGTCATCCTCAATAATTCCGCCGGGACTGCGGCGGCCAATGCCGGCGACGAAGCAGTTGACGTGCGGCTCGCGAAGGTCTTCGCCGCTGAAGGAGTGGACGCCCGGATTGTCGTCGGGAATGACGGCACCGAACTCGCGGCTCTCGCCGAGCGGGCGGTCAATGACGGCTGTCCCGTCATCGTCGCTGGCGGCGGCGACGGCACCATCAATCTCGTCGCCTCAAAAATCGTCGGAACCCCGACGCGGCTCGGCGTCCTGCCTCTCGGCACGCTCAACCATTTCGCGAAAGACTTACACATCCCCCTCGATCTTGAGGAGGCGGCGCGGACGATTATCTCCGGGCGGGTCGTAGAGGTTGATGTCGGTGAAGTGAACGGGCGGATTTTTCTTAATAACTCAAGTCTCGGCCTCTACCCGAGCATCGTCCGTCATCGGGAGCGACAGCAGGAGCGCCTCGGCCGCAGCAAGTGGTATGCGCTGTTTTGGGCGGGACTCACGGTGCTGCGACGCTACCCCTTCTTAAGCGTGCGTCTCACGGCGGACGGCACGGAGCTAACGCGACGCACACCCTTCGTCTTCATCGGCAACAACGAGTACGAGATGAGTAGTTTCCAGATCGGCGCGCGCTCATGCCTGGACAAAGGGCACTTGTCACTGTACGTCGCCCATCGCGTCGGGCGGGCGAGGCTTCTGCAACTCGCGCTCGCGGCGCTCGTCGGCTGGCACCCGAGAGACGCCCCCGATTTCGACCAACTGTGCGTTGAGGAACTATGGATCGAGACGCGCCGCAAGCGCCTGCTCGTCGCGACAGACGGTGAAGTGAGCGTGATGCGCGCGCCGCTTCACTACCGCGTCCGCCCCGGAGAGTTGCGCGTCATCGTGCCGGGGAGCGAAGATACGAGCGAAGGAGAAACTTGAGACCATGCGTACTGTCGTCCACCTATCTGACGTTCACTTCGGGCGCGTTGATTACCAACTCGTCGAACCGCTCGTCAAATTCGTCAACGAACTAACGCCGCACGTCGTCGTCGTTTCCGGCGATTTGACGCAGCGCGCCCGCGCCGAGCAGTTCCGGGAAGCCCGCGCGTTTCTCGACCGGCTGCCGAAGCCACAGGTGGTCGTGCCCGGAAACCACGACGTGCCGCTCTACAACGTCCTCGCCCGCTTCCTGACGCCGCTCGACAACTACCGCCGCTACATCTCCGACGACCTCGCGCCCTTTTACATGGACGACGAAATCGCCGTTGCCGGCATCAACACCGCGCGGTCGCTCACGTTCAAGGGCGGAAGGATTAATGAAGAACAAGTCGCGCTGATTCGTGAGCGGATGTGTGCGCTAAAGGAAGGGATGACGAAGATCATCGTCACTCACCACCCCTTCGATGTTCCGGAGGGCGGCGACGAGGACGCTTTGCTCGGACGCGCCGAGATGGCGATGCAGACGCTCGCCAAATGCGGCGCGGACGTGTTGCTCGCCGGGCACATTCATCTCAGCCACATCGGCCACACCGCCAGTCGTTACCGCATTGAGGGACATTCCGCCCTCGTCATTCAGGCCGGAACCGCGACTTCGACGCGGGGGCGCGGTGAGACGAACTCCTTCAACGTCATCCGCGTGGAGCACCCCGGCATCGAGGTGGAGCGCGTGACGTGGCAGCCGGAGACGGGACGCTTCACCCCGGCACAGACCGAGCGATTCCGCCACACGCCGACCGGTTGGACGCGACTCGCCGACGCCCCGCCCACGGTCGAAGAAACAATCGCGACCGTCGCGCAGGAATCAGATGTTCCTGACGAATCGCCGTAATGTTGAATCAACCGTCACGTGTTGATGGCGCAGCTTTCGTTACCGCGCCCCAGCGGGTTCCGTCGGCAGTCCTGCCTGCTTCCATGCGTCCCAACCGCCGAGTAACGCGGCGGCATTATCCATTCCTTTGGCTTTGAGTTTTTGCACCGCACCGGCGCTTGTGTGTTCGCTCGGTCAAGCGCAGTAGGTGACAATCAGTTTGTCGCGCGGCAACTCATCTGCGCGGCGTGTGATTTGGTCTTCGGGAATCACACGCGCGCCCTTGATATGCCCCGCCGCATACGAACTCTCGCTACGCACGTCAACGACTACCGCCTCACCCTTCTCCAACGCGCTTTGTAAGTCCGCGACGGTGATGCGCCGCACGCCGTCTGCCGGTGTTGCGGCGGGCGTCGTCGTCGTCGTTGCCTGCGCCGATGCCGAGGCGTTGCGATTTACATTACCGGCAGTCTGCGACATCGCGCCGGAATTACTGTTGACGCCCACGCGGTCGTTTGCGGCGCACGCCGCGAGAACAACCCCGGCGCAGATCGTTAACACGATTACAGAAACATTTTTGCGCATATTCTCTCCTAATGAAGTGTTGGGCGTAAGTGCCATCAATCAAGCGAATCAGGAGTTAAAAACTTGCCCGGCAAAAGGCTTTATCTTTGCGTCCTCAGCGACTTCTCTGCGTCCTCTGCGGTTAAGGTTCTTTTCTCTAACCGCAAAGGACGCAGAGAGTAGCCATCTGCTACTCTTGATTCGCATAATCCTCATCCCGCCAAGCGAAGGCTGGAGATCATTTGTTCAAAAGCCCTCCCGTAGTTTCCGAACTCGTCCTCCGGGGCCATCGTGATGAGGTAGAAAAGTTTTCCGTCGGCGGTCGCAGTGGTGTAGATGACGTCAATCTCCGTGACGCCCGTCACCGTCGAAGGGCCGGCGACGACGGTAGCATAACCTTCCCTGCCGCCGAAGCTGATGCGCTGCGGCGGGCGCTGCACGCGGAAGTCAGGATTAATCTTGATCTGCTCCTCGACGAAAATCCGGCTGGCCTGTTCGAGATTGCTTGATGGCGCGGGGAGCGTGCCGACAAAAACGCCGTGCGTCACGAAGATTGCCTCACCCTTCTGCCCGTAAGCGCCAGTAGGGGCGAAGATTAGATTTTCGTCGTTGCCCGTTGTCAGCGCGTCCCAGTTCTGCGGGTACTGGAAAGCGAACGAATTATCGCGCGCCTGAAATCCTTTGAACGACGGGGCGGGCGGCTGCGGGCGCGTCGTCGGTTCGATGTCGCTCGGATCGCGCGGCCCTTTTCGCGCCGGCTCGCGCGCAGACGTGAGTTGCGCGGCGCGTCCCGTGAGGCGTGCTTTAATTTGCTGAAAGGCGTCGGTGTCGCGCACCGGGTTGGCGCTCATCGGGAGTGACGGTAGCGCCGCGCTAATCGCCGCGACGCGGTTGCCGGGGTCGGGGTGGTCGCTCAAAAATTCCGGGACGCGCTGCCCGCCCTGCGCCTGAAGAGTTTGGAAGAAGCCTGCCATGTCGCGCGGATCGTAGCCCGCTTCGGCCATAATGCGCGCGCCTTCGAGGTCGGCCTGTGTTTCGGCGGTGCGACCGAACCGTAGCAGAATCATGTTTGCGCCCGCGCCGCCGATTGATTCAACGACACGACCTATATCGGGATTGTCGCCCGACCCGGCGAGGGCACCGAGCACGCCGAGGCCGGCCTTCGCCAGATAAGCCTTTGACGCTTGATTCGTTCCGTGCCGGAGCGCGACGTGCGTAATCTCATGCGCGATGACGCCGGCCAACTCGCCCTCGTTTTTCGCCGACGCAATCGCCCCGGCGTAGACAAAGATGAACCCACCGGGCAAGGCGAAAGCGTTCACGTCGCGCGTCCCGACGACGTTGAACTGGTACGGGAATTTTTCGCCCGAAGCTTTACCGGCAAGCTTCGCGCCCAACTGGCGGACGTAGTTGACCGTCGCTTCGTCCCGCATCAGCGGCACTTGCTGGGCGATCTCCGACGCCGACCGTCTCCCCAATTCAACGTCCTGCTCGGGACTGAAGAGATTGAAGCCCGGCTTGAAATGCGGGGCGGGACGCGCGCCGCCCGTCGGAGTGCCGTCACCGCCGGAGCGCCCCGGCAGTAGTCCTCCGCAAGCTAACTGCACGATCATCAGCGCGACGATCAATAACAACAAAACTCTTCTTAATCTCGACATCAATATGCTTTCCCCATCCCAAAGTTGCGACGGCGCGCGCACTTACTCACCACACATCTCGTCCCGCGAATGTGGGCGACGCTGCTTTAACGCTTTCCGGGAGAAGCTGTATCTTAGACTAAGCAGTTTCGTGTCCGCCACTGAAATGATGTGTGACTGTCCCAATGACTAACAAGATCAATTACCACGACCGCTTTTTCGCGCGCAAAGTAATTCGGAAAACGGCGAGGTTGGCGACGGAACCGTCTTCCATTACCGGCAGAAAGGTGATGTCGTGTGGGCGACCTACGAAGGCGGGCAGATTCTCTTCGGCACCCTCGTGGCGAAGATTGATGAAAACGGCGCGCTCGACATGCGTTACCAGCACGTCAATCGCGCTGGCGAGTTGATGACCGGGCGCTGCCACTCCACGCCGGTACTTTTGCCGGATAATCGCCTACGCCTGTACAAATCGTGGTATTGGACGAGCGGCGACAATTCGGCGGGCACGTCAGTCATCGAAGAAATCAAACGCTGACTGAGCCGCGCCCGCCCTTGTGCATCTCCCCGGCGCGACTTTTCCCCTCAGCCTCTACGTCGTCGCGGCGGGCTTATCCGCAAACTTCTCCGACCAGCGCACGCGCCCCGTAATCTGCATCACGACGAAGAGCGTCAGGATCGAGCCGACCGTTACGGCAAGCCCCGTGAAGCCTTTGAAGAAGAAGGCGTAGGAGAACATCACGAGGTAGATAAACTGTGCGAGTCCCGCTTCGCGCGCCGCGAACCGCATTCCGGTCACGAGCCGCAGGTAACTGATGACAAGAAAGATTGAGACGGCGGACGCGGCGAAGAAAGCGGTGTGAATCGAGACGTGATCAACGAGGTAGGCGAGCAGCAGGTGGAACGCGAAGAACGCGGCGGCGAGGAAGAAGTAGTTCATCGGATGGAGTTCGATTCCGCGCATCGTCGTGATGATGAACATCAGGAAGAAAAAGAAGAACAGCGAGACCGGCGCGAAGAAGCTGATGCGCCCCGCCATTGGGCCGGGCTGCAACTTCTCCGGCATCGTCATCCCGATCTGATAGCCGGTGACGAGGTTGTTGAAGTCCCAGTCGAGTTCCCACCCGTCGGCGGTCTCGCGCTTATCTGAAGGCGAGATCGTGTTTTCGGGAAAATCTATCTCTTTGAAATTGGTCGTCATGCGCAGCGAGAAGTCGCGTACCTGCGCCACGTCGCCACCGAAGTTGTAGCGCCAGTTTGAAAGTCCCTGCGAGTGGTACGCGACTCTGAGATTGACAGTCTTTCCCGGAGCGATGCTCGCCTCGCCGCTCGCGGAGTTGTTCGCGTTCTGGAGCGCCATTGCCGCGCCGTCAATCGTGAACACGAGGTCGTCATAGTTCGCGCGGTCGGCGGGAAACTTCAGCGTGAACGTCACGCGCTCGCCTTCCGTCGAGTTGCGAAAAGCGTAGATGCCGTCGAAGCGGATTTTGTAAGTGCTGTACCAGAGGAGTCCTTTCTGACGATGATCGAGATCGAGCGCGACGTTGACGCGGCTGCTCTCAAGCGTCAGCGGTGCGATCTCCTTCACCTGCTCGGTCAAAACTTTCTTCCTGCCATTCTCGATTGTCTCCGTCGTCTTCGGCACGATGCGCTCGCTCGAAGCGACGGGCGGCGACTGGCTGTGCGGCGCCCCCCACGTCGAGACGACGCGGCCTTCCAGCGCGTCGTCGGACGAGTAGGTGCGTGAAAAGATTGTCGCCCCCAAGATCATCCACGCCACGGAAGCGCAGGCGAAGATGAGAATGATGGCGGTGATTCGCTTGAGCATAATCTGACAGTCCCCCTTCACCATTTCCTTCATCAACTGCGCATTATTAAAACTCACGCCGCCCCGCGCCGACAGCGGACGCCGCCACACCCGCCGACTGTGGCAGCCCACAGCGCCGCATCCGACGCGGCGTGCGCCCGGTCGCTAATACCGAGTCGCGGACGAAAGAGAATTCAGAGTTCAAACTTTAGTCTGCCCTAACGCGCGGGAGCAGTAGACGAAAGTTTGAACTCTCAACTCTCTTCTTCTTGCAATCCGGTATAACGGCGGAGTTGACGTGGGGCGAAAACGCCACCAAGCCCGCTAAGGTTTAACGGACGACGCGATAAGAAAGTCGCTGTTCCGCCCTCGCGTCCAACGACTTGTTGTGCTGCGCCGTTACTGATGAAACGCCATTGCTTAATTTATTGCTCACCGTTCCGACTGGTTGGCAGCAGAGCGCGAGCTTGGCGCGATACTCCCGTCCGCCCGCCGACGCCTGTATCCGCCGTGATTGCGCCGTCAACGGCGCGTTGCAGCAGTATCACATCATTTAATTCTTTAGCGACTCTGGCGAGATAAAAGTAAGCCCAAGGCAAGACGTTGGCACGCCGGGACGGACTCGCTATCGCGGCTTCCAAATGTTCTCTCGCTTCGGCGAACTTGTTTTGCGCGAGCAACAATTGTCCTAAGCCGAGTTCGAGAGTGAAGCGCGCGCCGTAAAAGTCGGGCGTAGCTTCTTGAGCTAGGGCGTCACGTAACAACTTTTCCGCCGCGTCAAACTTTCCCTGTTCGCGCTCGATGTTGGAGCGCAAATATGCGCCCATTGCCGAACGCAAAGCACGATACTCCGGCGTTCGATGTAAAACGAGGAAGTGCGAGTCAACCGTCACCGCCCGCACGCGAAAGTTGACCGGGAAAACAAACTCGGTGCGCTCTCCGCGCAACTCGATTGCCGGCGCGAGATTCCGCCGGTCGCCTTCGATAAGTAGTTCGACGGTGGCACGGTAGTGAGGCGGCGATTGTGTGATTACGCCGCGCAACGAATTTCCTTCCTGCCGCCACTCAAGTTTCCATTCGGGCGCGCCCGCGCGCTCGAACCACTGCGCGTAAAACCAATCGAGGTCTCTGCCCGCGCCGGTTTCGACGAGGCGCAGAAATTCATCCCACGAAAGATTGTCGAATGCGTATCGCCGCGCGATGCCGCGAAGAACGCGGCGGTAGTTTTCGCGTCCGACGGTGCGCGAGAGCATATCGAATACGAGAAAGCCTTTGCTATCGGCGATGATGCGTGAGATTTCTCCGTCGGGTAAATCCGACAACTTGTGGTCGAAGCCGCCCGCCTCAACCATGAAATAACCGTCGGCGTTGTGAAAATCTATGTAGCCGGGATAACCCGTGCGGCGATAGCGTTCGGCGGCGCGCGTGCCTTCAATCGTTTCGACGGCGCGGAGCGAGCCGTATTGCGCCATCGCTTCGTCAAGCATCAATCGCCCGCGCGAACTCTCCCACCACTTTCTGCCAATCGCTACGCCCCACCATTGATGAGCTATCTCGTGTCCGTAGTATGCGACGTTAAAATCTGCGTCGAGAAAATTGCCGTTGGAGAAGATAAAACCTTCGCCGCTCGCGCCGTCGAAGCGCGCGCGTCCAGCTTGTTCGGTCGGCACTTCAACCAGCGCGAACTCGCCGTAAGGATTCGCCCCGAATTCTTGCGTGAGCGCATCAAGCACGCGCGCGCAGTTGTCGAGGAAGTTTCCGATGCGCGGACGCGGACGTAGAAGATAGGCGGATGCCGGGGTACGGTTACTGCTGCGCCGTCGTTCGACTGTGTAGCGTGCGGCGGCAAATGAAAAATAGGATGGGCGTGTGATTGTGAACCCGAATGTTGCGCCCGCCGTCGGTTGAGGTTCGCCGCTGCTTCCACTGATTTTTTCGCCCGGCGCGAACACGGTGTAGCCTGCCGGAACGGAGAAGCGAAGCGTGCCAATCGCGCGTGCATCGCGTTCAATCTGCGGATACCAAGCCGTGCTGTTGCCGCCCGCGAAAGAGCCTTCCGCGCCAATGTAAAAAACGAGCCGCGTTTGCTCGCCGCCATTGTAAGCGAAGCGCAGGCGCACCGCTTCGCCCGCCGGAATCGGTCGCGCCGGATGCACCGTCCAAGTAACCGCTTCGCCGCTCAATTGTTGTTCGAGTCGCGCCGTTCCCGCGCTGGCTCGCGGCTCTATAATCTCCACCCGCAGATTCCGCATCATGTCGCTCAAGACTAATTTGACTACTTGCCGGGACTCGCTTGAAGAGGGTAAGAGCATCGTCCCCGTCGCTTCAAAACGGTGAGCATCGGGCGAAAGATTAACTGACAATTCGTATGACGGAACTGAATTGAAACGCGGAGATGTTGTGGGAGTTTGTGCCGTGCAAATCTCAATCGAACCGAAGAACATCAACAAAAAAAGGGCGACGGTGTATTTCATAGAACAAAACTATCACGCCGCAACGCCTGAGTTATTGCACCGAAGAAACGCGATTGTATTCATTTAACGTCGGATTAGCGCAAGCGAGAAGCAATGCGGTATTGGTTCGGAGTCGTCCCGATAAGCGCTTTGAATGTTCTCGTAAAATGGCTTTGGTCGAAAAATCCGGTGGTAAGAGCAATTTCACTGAGCGAAACGTCCGACGCAGAAAGCTGACGACAAGCGAACTCGATGCGCAATCGGCGGAGGTATTCGCCGATTGTACAACCGTGAAAGCGGCGAAACTCGCGGGCAAGATGAACTGGATGCACACCAACCAACTCCGCTATTTCAGTTTGGGACAGACGCTCACAAAATTGCTCGTGGAGAAGCTCGCGCGCTTGTTCAAGCCAGCGCGGAGCAGCCGCAGCGTGCGAAGCGGTTTTCAGAGAATGGCGTGAGGCTTCAGCCAAAATCTCAAGCGCGAGAGCTTCGATAATAAGCCGGGAAAAAACATCGCCATTGCAAAATTCACGAAAGAGCCTCCCCGCCAATCGAACTAACGAACCGTTGCAAAAATCCGCCGACGAAGTTAGCACCTTCGTCTCTCGGCTGACGCGCTCCAACCACGCAGCATTCATCTGAAGGTTGAGGCAACGTGAATCGGCATGAAAGAAATCCGAGTGCGTTTCGCCCGCCGGATGGAAAACAAGCGTTGACGGGCGACACGAGCGAGAGCGTCTTCCATAAACTTCGGTAAAACCGCCTTCCAGAACAAAACAAAAGTATGTCTGCTCGTGCGAGTGCTTCGGAAGTTTGAGGCTTGGAGCATATGACGTTTCGGTTAATGTTAATCCGGCAACTGAAGCGTTTGCCAAAACATTGCCGTATAGACGCGCAAAAGAAAGTTTCATATGTCACCTTTCGATAGAATTATTAAGACTTCTTGAGTCAATACCTTAGCAGTCCAACTTTCCGTTGTAGCGTTGAGTCGGGTAACGAAGCGTTCCCGAAGAAGGTGTTTCGGCGTGAGTCCTAATCCGCCAGTCGCCGCAACCTCTCGGCGAGATCGGAGCCGGTAATATCTTCGTAAGCCCT
>Ga0136617_10006678_pt1 | contig 10291 bp, 3 predicted proteins | sample AntDrymUQ3222106_2_FD_129672 | JGI IMG/M metagenome (GOLD analysis project Ga0136617, IMG submission 129672) | Polar desert sand microbial communities from Dry Valleys, Antarctica - metaG UQ322 (21.06) | ecosystem: Environmental > Terrestrial > Soil > Desert | place: Antarctica: Dry Valley... | reverse complement strand
GCTTTGCGAAAACCAGTCTTCACGTTCGTTAATCTCCCACCAGTTTTAGGACTTGGGAAGACATTCCCGCTCTGCGGGAGCGGCTGCGCCCTGTGCAATTTCCATCCAATCAGGACGTGGGATGACCCAGCAAAGCCTGCCCCTGCCCACGATGATGTTTTGACTCATACCTGTGAATTCTGCGGCGGTAATTTCACTGCTTCAATCGCCGGGCTGACGGGGCGCGACCGCGCTATCACGGTAATGGCTCGCAAGAGCAGGATGGAGCAGGTTTACACGGCTCGGAAGTCTTTTGCTCTTGCTTTACTTAGAGCAATATGGCCGGAGCCGATGGTCAGGCGCAAACAACAGAAGGCGCAGCGTGACCAGTCGAATCCTAGCCCCTCACGATCACCAAAGATTGGGAGACGAGAGGCGGCGGAAGAAGTGAGGCTCCGCCGCTTCTACATTTAAGGGATTGAGCGGTGAAGGTGCGCCAATGTGCGGTGGAGCCGCCCACCTTCAGGCGCGCAGGTCTTTGCGTACGCGATAGTAATATCAAGTTGCGCTCAAACCTAAGGTTAAGAAAGTCTGTAAAGTGCTGAACGTGCCGCGGTAATCAGAAAACCCAACCTTATTTTGTTACGCAAGTTGGTATAAGTTCGCAAACCAAAGAGAAAATACTTGGCAGGTACTTTAGTACTGCCAAGTATTTTCGGTGAAGGTTGATGACTACTTCGGAGGTGTGGAACCTAGAAGATGAGCTTCAACTGATAACGGATGACACGTCCGCCGCCATCGGAAAGTCGTGTGTTCGGTTGAAGGTAAACACCCGCCGCCGAACCGGTGGTGTTCGTCCCGATGAAGTTTGCTCCGCCCGGATTGCCGTTCGGCGCGATTGCGAACGGACTGACGCTCGCAATACCATACTGCGGGTGGTTGAAGACGTTGAAGAACTCCGTGCGGAATTCGAGGGCCGTGGATTCGGAAATCCTCGTCCGCTTCAGGATGTTGAAATCGAAGTTCTCGATCCCCGGCGTGCGCTCCGAATTGCGCGGGGCGGTGCCAACGCGCTGAACGCTCCCCGGCAGTCCGGCCACGAACGTCGGGTTCGCGATGTAGCGGGCAGTGCTGGGATCAATCGGCGCGTTGCCGGCGTCCGGGTTAATGTAGCCGGTGATGAAGCCCTGCGCGTTGACCACCGGCACGGCGCGCACGCCGGCCTGCCCGGCCGGGTTGATGTTCGGCCGGTCAGTGCCGGAGCCGCCGATGCCGTCGGCATCCACGCCGTTCGAGACGGTGAACGGCACGCCCGATTCTAATGTGGTCACGCCGGACAGTTGAAAGCCGCCGAGCAGCCGCCCGACGAAGCCGCGCTGTTCCCTGAAGAGCGGGATTTCATAGACGTAGGTGAAGGAGGCGCGGTGCGTGCGGTCGAAGAAAGAGACCGCGCGGTCAAGCCTCTCACCGCCGAGAATAAACGGCGTCTGTGACAGCGACGAGTTCGAGATGCCGTTGCCGGTCGCGGCGAAGACCTCGTCCATGTTGCTGATCAACTTCGAGAAGGTGTAAGAGGCCGTCAGCGTGAAGTTGTTGGCGAAGCGCCGCCGTACCTCGGCTTGGCCTGCGTGGTAAATGGACGAGCCGCCGTTGGTGCGGACGGTGCGCCCGCCTTGCAGATTATCCAATCTTCCAGAGGTCGGCCCTGTGTACCCGGCGGGCGTAATCCGCAGATCGGGTCTCACGAGTGGATTAACGTCCTCGTTGATGTAGAGCTTCGTTCCCTTCGACCCCACATACGAGACATCGACGATAAAGTTGAACGGCAATTCTCGCTGCATCCCGACTGACCACCGCTGGTAATAAGGGTTCACGAGATTCGGATCAATCAATGTCTGGCCGCTGAGCGGTGTCAGCGCGGCGGCTGTTGTCGGGATGAGTGAGAGGAAGTTGGGAGTGCCTCGCGGGTTCGCGGCATTGGTCGCAGAGGTGATCGTCGTCGCGATGAGGTTCGGCGAAGAGGCTGCCGCGTTCGAGGCAATGTTGTTGAAGAAAGAGTCGTACCCGATCTGGTAACCCGCGCGCAAGACCGTCCGGCGCTCGCCGAACAGAGCACCGAACACGCCGTCTCCGAACGAAGGCGAGTAGGCGATGCCCACGGTCGGGGCGAAGTTGTTCGTGTCGGAGGCGACTTGGTTCGACTGGCTGAAGGGGCCGGTGCGCGTCACCGGATCGACGTTGAAGAGTCCGGTGAAGGCGGACGTCCGCAGAGTATTGAAAGGCGTTCCGAAATGTTCATAGCGCAGGCCGAGCGTCAGCGTCAGATCGGGAGTGGCTTTCCACCTGTCCTGCAAAAAAACGGCGGTGCGGTGGAGCGACGGAAAGTAAACCCCGCTGCCGATGTCGCGCGCCGCCAAACCGCAGGCCGTCCCGCCCGATCCGCCGACGTTATCCACAAAGTTACCGAAGGCCGTGAAGCCGCCGCCGGTATTGAAGCAAACTGAGCCGCGCGGGTTGAAGGGCGCGATCTGTCGGGAGATTTGCCGCAAGTAGTCAACGCCGCCGCGGAACGTGTGGTTGCCCCGGAGATAAGTCGAAGTGTTTTGGACTACGTAGTTGTTCGCTACGCGCCCCTGCGGGAAAGTGGTCGAAGCACCTAGACTCGTTAGGTTGCCGATGCCGACGCGCGGTTGCGTCCCCGCCGCCCCCGCAGCGTCAACGAGCGGGAAGGCCAAATCGATGCGGTTGTAAGCGAGGCGCGTCTCGTTGGTAAAGGTGGGCGAGAAAATGTGCGTGTTGGCGACGAGGAAATTGTAGTAGCGGTTGGACGTCCCCACGTCGAAGCCCGGAAACTCGGCGAGCGAGGGCTCGATGGGCGTGTTCTGCCGGTCTGACAGGAAGCGGGCCGAGAACTGGTCTTTGTCGGTGATCAGACTGTCGATCCGGAGTTGAAACTGCTTGCCCGTCTCCAATGCTGGGACGCTCCTGAAGAATGAGCCGAATTGGATGTTGCCGCGATTGAGGCCGAGGTCTTGATCGAAGAGACTGGCGTTGGCGACGGTCGCCGCAGTTGCGTTCAGATAGAGATCGACGTTCGGGTTCGCTCCCGCCGGGAAGAGCGCGCGCAACTGTTGGCGGCCCGCCGCCGAGAGGGTGGTCAGTTGCGACTGGCCGCTTGAGCGCCGGCGATCTTCCTGATAAGCGACGAAGAAGAACGTCCGGTTGCGCCCGCTGTAAAGCGTCGGGCCGCCCTCGCCGAAACGCGGGAAGTAGAGCGGGCCGCCGAGCGTGCCGGCGAAGATGTTTTCGATCCCGAAGGGTAGGCCGTTCGCCACGATGTTCGGATCGCGCGACTCAGAACTGGTGATCGCGTCATCCACCCGCGAGTCGAGCAAATAAGAGAGCGTGCCGTGAAACTCGTTTGTCCCGGACTTGGTGATCGTGTTGACGACCGCGCCGCCCGCGCGCCCAAACTCGGCGTCGTAGTTCGAGGTCTGCACCGAGACTTCCTGCACGGCGTCCGGGTTGGTGATTTGAAAACCCTGACCGGCGATGGAGATGTCGTTGTTCTCCGTGCCGTCGATCAGGAAATTGTTCGAGCGCCCGCGCGCGCCGTTGACGGAAAAGGTGTCAGCGCCGAAGCCGGCGCGGTTAGATGACACGCCCGGCAGCGTGAGCGCGAGCGCGACCGGGTTGCGACCGGCAAACGGCAACTCAGTCACCTGTCGGGGTGAGATATTGCCGCCGCGCACCGGAGCCTCAGTTTGCAGCACCACGCCGGTTTCGGCGAAGACGTCGATCGTGATGTTCTGGCCGCCCGGCGTGAGTTGTGCATCAATCGTCGAAGTCTGGTTGGCGTTGACGACGATGTTTGTTTTCTCAATCGTGCCGAATCCCGAAGCGGATAAGGTTACTTGATAGGTGCCAAGATCAACGGCGTCGAACCGGTAAAATCCCTCGTCGTTGGACGTCGTCGAGCGACTGACCGCAGTCGCGATATTCGTGAGCGTGACGCTCGCGCCCGGAATGACCGCGCCCGACGGATCAGTGATAGACCCGCTGACGATGCCGCGACTCGTCTGGGCCGCGGCCATCACTGAAAGACTCAATACCACCCAGACAATTACTACAGCTCTCAACTTCATGACCTTCCTCCTTTAACTATCAATGCCCGTGTTTCCGTAAACTTCCTTCCATGCCAGAAATCAACGCTCATAAAGAGAGAGCGCTGGCGCCGGCATGGACGCACAGGAACCAGCTCACAATTAAATGTTGATCCAGCCAAGAGGCTATCCAATCGAGTTAACGCTGGTGAACCGGAGAATGGTAGAGCAAGGGGTGTTCCGAAAACGCGGAGGGCTAGAGGACCATTGTTTTCGGCAATAATGCGAACAATGGTATTGATCTTTGGAGGACAGTTATCCGAAAAATGTTATTCAATAAGTTGTTTCCAATGAAGTGCCATACCTGATAGAAACATTAGGCACGTGGGAAACGTGATTTCGGTTCGCCCGGCCAACGAAGAGGGCTGAGGCCCGAACTGCTCGATGAACCACTGAAAAATTATCAGCCGCCGGATGACCTGATCGGTTAAGATGGGCTGGCTCTAACAACTCACCAAAGCGTTAGCCGAGCATGCCCCTTCTAAGAGGTTGCCGGCTCTACTCTCCAACCAAGAATATGCCAACTGTTTTTTGCAACGGAACCGCAGAGAGGGGATCTGATATGTTTCGTCCAGTCCAGAGTGAACCGACACCATCGCCGCGCCAATCGCTGTTGGAGGAGTTTTTGGCCGCAAGGGTCACGAACCGTCTATCAAGTGTTTTTTTACTCTTCTCCCTTATCTTAGTAACCCAGTCATCGTTAAAGGCCACGACTCTTCCGGCAGGTTTTACGGAACAGCAAGTTGCTACCGGCTTGTCCGGTACAATTGCGATAGCCTTTTCGCCGGATGGCCGCCTCTTCGTTTGTGAAAAGGCGGGTCGCCTGCGAGTCATTAGTAACGGCGCTTTATTAAGCACACCGTTCCTCACCTTAAATGTCGAAACCGTCGGCTCTAACGGGTCTAACGGCCTCCTCGGCGTCGCCTTTGATCCTCAATTTTCGGTCAATGGTTTTTTTTACGTCCACTATACGGTTAAGGCGACAAGTACCGTCCCCGCGCACAATCGCATCAGTCGTTTTACTGCTAATGGTGACGCGGCGAATCCGAACAGCGAAGTAGTTCTTCTCGAACTTCACGACATCAGTGTGACGGGGCATTACGGGGGGGACATGCACTTCGGAGCGGACGGCAAACTATACGTCGCCGTCGGCCAGTATGACAGTCCATCCAGCGCGCAGTTGTTGACGGATTTCAAAGGGAAAATACTGCGGATTAATTCTGACGGCACGATCCCCGCGGATAACCCTTTCTACAATCAAACTGCCGGGGGGAATCGCGCCATCTGGGCATTGGGATTGCGGAACCCTTTCACCTTCGCCTTTGACGCCATCACCGGCAGGATGTTCATCAACGACATTGGTGAGAATGCTTATGAGGAAATTGATGACGGGATCGTGGGCGCTAACTACGGTTGGCCTCAGTCCGAAGGCTTTACGTCAAACCCCAACCATCAAGCTCCCTTTTACTATTATGCCCGTGATCAAGGGTGTGCGCTCACCGCAGGCACTTTTTACAATCCGCCAGTAAGACAGTTTCCGACCGCGTATGCGGGCAAATACTTTTTCGCGGATTGGTGCAATGGTTGGATTAAAACGATTGACCCAACCGCCCCCGGCTCACCGACAGAATTCGCGACCGGAACATCATTCCCGATGGATTTGGAGGTCGGCCCGGACGGCAGTCTTTACTACATCGAATGGCACGGTAGCAATGTCTATAGGATTCAGTACACAGCCATGACAACCGGCTTGCAATACTACCCTTTGCCACGCCCGATCCGGCTGCTCGATACCAGAGTCGGGGCAGCGGCCTGCGACAACCCCGGCCTGCCATTGACCGCCAATGCCGCCCGCACCGAGCAGGCACGCGTGACCTGCGATGGCATCACCATCCCGGCTAACGCTCAAGCCGTAGTCGGCAATGCCACGGTGGTGAATAACACGGGAGCACCCGGCGGATTCGTCACGCTCTATCCGAATGGCACAGCCTTACCGACGGTCTCTAATCTTAACTACACCTCCGGGCAGATCGTTCCCAACGCCTTCACCGTCGGCTTAGGCGGTAGTGATGGGGCGTTCAACATCTATGCGACTTCCGGCGTCAACTTCATCGTCGACATCACCGGCTACTACGCCCCACCGGGGACAGGCGGTCTCTATTATCATCCGCTGCCGCAACCGATTCGCTTGTTGGATACCCGTCCCGGTCAGACGGCATGTGATGCTCCCGGCAGACCACTGACGGGTGGGGCGAGTCGTACCGCGAACGCACGTCTGACGTGTGGCGTGGTGAGTATCCCGGCTACTGCTCAGGCCGTGGTCGGTAATGCCACGGTAGTCAACGACACGGGAGCATCCGGCGGGTTCGTCACTCTGTATCCGAATGGTGCCGCGCTGCCGAACGCTTCGAATCTCAACTACAGTCCCGGGCAAATAGTGCCTAACGCTTTCACCGTCGGTTTAGGCGGCGATGGGGAGTTCAACATCTACGCCACCACAGGGATCAACTTCATTGCGGACATCACCGGTTACTACAGCGACCAGCCGACAGACACTAACGGAACAGGGCTTTTATATTACCCGCTAGCGACACCGATCCGGCTGCTCGATACGCGCCCTGGACAAGTGGCTTGCGATACGCCTGGCGCGCCGCTTGCGGGCGGGGCGAGCCGCACGCAGGCTGCTCGTGTAACTTGCAATGGGATCACCATCCCGGCCCCTGCACAAGCCGTCGCTGGCAACGCGACAGCGATCAATAACACGGGAGCGAGTGCGGGTTTTGTCACCTTATACCCGAACGGCTCGTCACTGCCGACCGTCTCAAACCTCAACTATGTGGAAGGCCAAGTCGTGCCGAATGCTTTCACGGTCGGCTTAGGGTCGGGCGGGGCGTTTAACATTTACGCGACTTCCGGCATTCACTTCATCGCCGATGTTGTCGGGTATTACGCTCTGTAATGAAAAAGTTGAGGCCAACTTTTCTGTTGTATTGAGAAGCTTGATGTTAGGTATTTACGAGCGCATGTCATCAATCGCCGAAAACCGACTTGTGACCTACACCTTGCGAAACGCTTAAAATAGTGGATAACGAATAACGGATAGTGAATTGTAAGAAAGATGTTTTTCACAATTCACTATCCGTTATTCGTTATCCACTATCGACTATCCACTACTTCTTAGCGAAGTCTCCGGCTTTGATAATCGTGATGCGTTCAGGCGTAATGTATTTACGCATCGCGGCGTTGATCTGTTCGGGCGTCAGAGCTTGAAGTCGTTTATCGAGCGCGGCATCAAACGCGAGCGTGCGGTTGATGAATAAATAGTTGCCGAGCCTGCCGACGAGTTCGCCGTCTTGCGCGCGTGAGACTTGACGCGATTGCAGGTAACCCTTCTTCGCGGCTTCGACTTCTTCCGCCGTAAAACCATCTTTTAAGGCGCGGGCGATTTCTTCCTTGAACACGGCTTCGAGACGTGCGACGTTCTGTGGAGCATAGATCGCCGTCGTCGTGAACGAACCCGATGCGTCCAAAGAACTGGCGTTTAAGCGCGAGCCGACGCCGTAAGACAAGCCTTCCTTGCCGCGAATGCGTGCAGCCAAACGCGAATTGAGGAAGCCGCCGCCAAGCATGTAGTTGCCCAGAGCGAGAGCGGCAAAATCCGGGTTGTCATCGCGTAATTTGAGATTCAACCCGGCGATGAAAAAGCCGTTGGCTTTGTCGGGCGTCTCGAAAGATTTGTTCGTCGAGGCGATGTCTTGGAAAGGACGCGGAACGCGCGTGAACGGGCGTGGACTCTTGAAGGAGCCTAACAAGTCATTCGCAAGTTTGGCGGTTTCTTCCTTGTCGAAGTCGCCGACGACGGCGAGTTCGGCATTCGATGCACCGTAGAAATCTTTATAAAACTTCTTCACGTCATCGAGTGTCACGGCTTTAAGTTCCGCGATGTTCTCGTCGAACGTGCCGACGTAACGCACGTCGCCTTTCGGGTACGGATTGAGCAAGCGTTGAAATTCGATTGAGCCGATGGCGGTCGGTTCGCTACGTTGCGATTCAAGTCCGGCAAGCAGTTCTTGCTTGGCTTGATTGAATTCGTTTTCCGGGAATGACGGTTCCCGCAAAACTTCGGCGACGAGACGCATCACGGCGGGCAAATTCGCGCGCGTAGTTTCAATCGAAGCGGTGGCTTGCGTCGCGCCGCCGAAAATGTTGACGCGCGCCTTTAATTTGTCGAACTCATCTTTGAGTTGTTCGCGCGTGCGTTTTTGTGTGCCGCGATCCAGCAACGCGCCGGTGAGCGTCGCCGCCGCCGAGCGATTCATTAAAGTTTTTTCGTCGCCGAAGCGTAAAGTCAGAGCGGCGTTGACGGTGTCGCCGCGCGTTTCTTTGGGCAGGAGAGCGATGCGGATTCCGGTCGCGGTCGCACCCGCGTTGCGACGCTCAAGACGGGCTTCGATGTTTTCCGGGCTGGGGTCGAAAGCTTCGCCCGCGCTCAATGCCGCATCGCCTTTGTAGTTTCCGACAAGAGCGGCGACATCAGGCGTCGCGGGAACTTCGGCGCGGTCAACTTTGGTCGCCGGAATAAACAACCCGACAGTCCGATTCGCGGGTTTGAGATAGCGCACCGCCGCCGTTTGCACGGCTTCCGGCGTCGTACTGCGGATGCGGTCGCGGTTGAGGAAGAACAAACGCCAATCGCCCGCCGCGATCCACTCGCTCATTTCCAGACCGATGTTCTCGCTCGAATTAAGCGCGAGGTCAATTTCTTTGAGCAGCGCGGTGCGTGCGCGTTCGACCTCCTCTTTCGTCAAAGGTGTGGTCGCCACGCTTTCAATCGTCGCGGTCATCGTGTCGCGCGCATCAATAATGTTGACTTCTTTCGGCACGACCGCTCCCAAGAGCGCGACGCCAGGTTCTTTCAAAGTCATAAAGAACGGCAGATTCAAAACCTGCGCCGCCTTTTTATTTTCGACGAGGGCTTTGTGAAGGCGTCCCGACGGCGCGTCGCCTAAAGCTTGCGCCGCGACTTGTATGGCAGCGGAATCCGCATGCGCTCCCGACGGAACGTGATAAGCGGCAAGCGCGAGTTGAATGTCACCGACGCGCCGCACGGTGACGTTGCGCTCGCCGTCCTGCGTGGGTTCGTTTGTATAGAGTTTTTGAATGGTGCGGGTGGGCTTCGGAATCGGCGCGAAATACTTATTAACGAGGTCAATCATCTTGGCTTCGTCGAACTTTCCGGCGACGAGCAACACGGCATTGTCCGGTTGATAATGTTTCTTATAAAAAGCTTGGAGGCGGTCAATTGGCACGTTCTCAATATCGGCACGCGCGCCGATGGTTGACTTGCCGTAGTTGTGCCATTCGTAAGCCGCACCCAAAGTGCGCTGGAACGTGACGCGGAACGGGTTATTTTCGCCGCTCTCAAATTCATTGCGAACAACGGTCATTTCGCTGTCCAAATCTTTCTTGGCGATAAAAGAATTGACCATCCGGTCGGCTTCAAGGTCTAACGCCCAGTTGAGGTTTTCATCTGTGGCGGCGAACGTCTCGAAGTAATTCGTGCGGTCGAGAAACGTTGTCCCGTTCGGGCGCGTGCCGTGTTCGGTGAGTTCGTTCGGGATGTTCGGGTGCTTCGGCGTGCCTTTGAAAACAAGGTGTTCGAGCAAGTGAGCCATGCCCGTCTCGCCATAGTTCTCATTGGCCGAACCGACGAGATAGGTGATGTTGACAGTGATGGTTTGCTTTGATTGGTCGGGGAACAGCAAGACTTTCAAGCCGTTCGGCAGACTGTATTCGGTGATGCCTTCGACTGATGTGATGCGCTGCACGCCTTGCGGGAGAGCGATGTTGGCGGTGGCAGGCGGCGCGCTTTGTTGAGCGCGGACAAGCGTGCCGCCGAGATTTGAGGCGACAAGCGCGAGCGCCAATACGTGACTGACGACGCGGGCGCGTGAAAACTTCATATATGTAAACCTCCGAAATGCTTTCAGGTTGTGGTGTTAGGCAGGCGTGGTCAAAAAAAACACGGCACTGCGAGGAATCTGCGATAACGACGATTTTGTTGCGAGTGATTGTACGTCAAAACGGCGGACAAAGTATAGGTTTGAAATGCTGGGTGCAAACAAGTTTGGCGCCGAAGGTGGAACTTC
>Ga0136617_10006677_pt1 | contig 10291 bp, 13 predicted proteins | sample AntDrymUQ3222106_2_FD_129672 | JGI IMG/M metagenome (GOLD analysis project Ga0136617, IMG submission 129672) | Polar desert sand microbial communities from Dry Valleys, Antarctica - metaG UQ322 (21.06) | ecosystem: Environmental > Terrestrial > Soil > Desert | place: Antarctica: Dry Valley... | reverse complement strand
GCGAGGGTCAAAAACTATGAAGCGAATTCTTTGCGCATTTGCGCTACTAATCGCGTGTACCTCGATAGCATTGGGTCAGGTGGCTCAAGCACCTCAAAAGCACGAGATGGCAGACTCAAAGAAGGCCGAGATGAGTCTTTACCCGACGGCTGAGCTTCAGTGGAAGGATGGTCCTGCATCCCTGCCTGCTGGAGCCAAGGTTGCGGTGCTGGAAGGTGACCCCAGCAAGGAAGGTGTTTTCACAATGCGTCTTTGGTTGCCGGACGGCTTCAAGATTCAACCGCACTGGCACCCGAAGGTAGAGCATGTCACGGTTATCTCGGGCACCTTCAATGTGGGTATGGGAGAGAAGTTTGATCAAACGGCGACGCGCGCAATGCCTGCCGGGACGTTTGGCTTCTGGCCCGCGGAGATGAGGCATTTCGCCTGGGCAAAGGGCGAGACTGTGCTCCAACTTCATGGCACCGGCCCATGGATGATCACTTACTTGAATCCGTCAGATGATCCACGCAAGCCGAAGTAAGCACGCGCTTCATCTAGTCGGCGGTTGTATGAAGAGGTATCAGCATTTCATTTCTGCTCTCGCTTTGATAGCGGTGACATCTCCGAGCTGCGCTCAGAAACCCTACAAGAAAGAGGCAAACCTTTCCGCGGCGGCTGGGCCAGAACTTCGCTGGAAGTATGAGACTGGCGGTTGAGTGTCCTCGACCCCCACGGTCGCGGGGGATCTGCTGTTCATCGGTTCTTGTGCGGGCAGCTTCTACGCCATTAACAAGGCTACGGGCCAGGTGCAGTGGAGCTACGACATCCGCAAAGACGGCAAGCAGCAGAGCTTCCACGGAGACCCGTTAGTGACAAATGCCCTGATCCTCATCGGCACCGATTATTCCTGCGAACCGGATGGTGTAGGACACGTTTACGCTTTCGAGCGAGACAGTGGAGAAGTGCGCTGGAAGTACCGCTCGACCAGCGTCCCTACAGACATCGTTCAACACAATTCAAATGTGTACTTCGGCAGTTTTCAGGACAAGTGGTCTTCCGTAAATCTTCACACCGGAAACTTGAACTGGAGTTTTCTACTGGAGCGCCTAATGAGAACTGTGACGCGATCAAGGCACCACTTACAGCCGAGAATCGCCTGTTCATTGCCGGACTAGACGGAGTCATCTATTCGCTGGATGCCTCGTCCGGTCGGGTGAGCTGAAAGCGCAAGCTCGCGGCAGCTCCTTCGACGGCGCTGGCCCTCAGGGACAAGACCATTTATGTCGGCACAACCGATCAACGCCTCTATCGCCTGAACGCGGAGACGGGTACAATCATATCCGAGTTAGCTCTTGAAGCAAATCCTGTGGGAAGGCTGGCATTCGCAAACGATTCACTGTTCATGTTTTTGGCGAACGCTTCGGAACGGCTGGGTTACATTATCTCTGTAGATTCTAAGTTGGCCGACGTGCGCTGGAAGCAGAGATCATCCCCTGTGTGGGTCACCGAGCGCCCTCATCTATGGAAAGAATCCGTCGTAGCGGGAAACTGTCGCGGTGCAATGGCTGCGTTCCGAGCGACGGACGGTGAGCCGCAATGGAATCTCAGCTTGAAAGGATGCATCAAGAGAATAGGCAGTTCAGGCAATATGTTGTTCGCCGGCGTACAGGAGGGAACCATCTATGCTTACGAGCTACCGGAGAAACCCTAAGATAATTCACCCCTGGTTCTGTTAGTCGAATATGAAGCTAATGCTTTGGTTGCGCTCATTAGGTTCAAGGTCTGTTGACCTTTTTGTCGTTGGCACCTGAACAAAGTGTCCACAAATTGGCCACACGAGAGATACGGCCGCCAGCGCTGGCAGCCGTAAGTTTTGATATGATTGGTCGGGGCGAGAGGATTCGAACCCCCGACCTCTCGGTCCCAAATAGTATCCCTGCCTTGCTACTGAGTGGTACTGCGGGGACTCTCGGCAAGAACTCAATAGAGTTACGTGCGGGCCGTGTGGCAACTGGCCCAACATTACACCGTAGCCCGGAGCAACTCGGCGACGAAGAGCTGCGCCAGTACTTTCTCTATTTAGCCAATGAGAAGAAGATTGCTCGGCCCACCGCCACCATCGCGCTCTGTGGCCTCAAGTTCTTCTATGAGCAAACCTTGAAACAACACTGGCCCAGCCTGCGGTTGGTGTCTCGCGCTGGTTTTGTGAGGCCACCGGAACCGCTTTGTGAGGCAATGGGAAAGCACTGATCCTATTCTTGGCTGGCCCACCGGCTGAAAGCCGCCGCTGCTAAGTAGATAGCTCCCCACTTACCTCACGCAAAAGGGCATTGAAATTCCACCTAACGCTCGATACTCCGATTGAGAAATGGTGCTGCACGAACTTGAGCCCGCGGATTCAGTTCAACCTAGGATTTCGTCGCGGCTCGCAGACTCGCGCGACAAGAATCCTTAATTTGTTCAAGAATCCTTAATTTGTTGGGTGGCGCGTTCGATAGACATAATGCCATTGCCAGCTACACGTCGCATTCATAATCGCGCTTCTTGATTCTACTCTTTCTGAATCTGATCTCTTGCGGCTGAACCGTTGGGGTCGTAGTTGGAGCATCTGCCCCTTTCGGAACAATCCAGAGTTCAGCCATCCATGACTCACGATAGCCACCATTTATCACCACGATGCGCTTAGGGTCGAGACCGCGTGAGTTAACGAGATAGGGTTTCAGGCGGGCGACACGAGCCTCAGCTTCTCCACGTCGAGGAAGGCTTTGCCGAGCACTATGGCAGTAGGGGTAGTTATGGCGTCTTCCACCGTAAAAGATAATGTAGCCCTGAGACTCGGGGTTATTCTGTAACTGGATTGCGAAATTGTCTAGACGAGCCTTTTCATCATCGCAGCAAACATCTCCGAACTTGTCGAATAGTTCTGACGAAGAAGAAAAGGCGTAAGCGTACCCAGCTATGACACAGCAGATGACTATCATCGCGCCAAACTTTCTCATAATACTTACCTCACATGGTTAGGAAGCCACCCAACGCCGGGCATGACCCGCGCGCAGCATACCTTATCTTTAGGAGACTCGCTGAGAGCGCGTCGGGTTCATGCCCTGGTTAGGCATGGCGCTAAGTAACTGAGCTTCTCACCCCCTAATTTTACTCACATCGAAAAACCACTTTTCGCCTGTCGTCGATCTGCCTCGTCCTTTACTCAATGCCGTTAACCCGCTTACAGCTGAACTCACTTTTATTGACAGCGACTTGAGTTGCACCCCTCTTTTTTCTCCTTCAATCCTCACTTGTAAATAGCCAATGAACGGGAATTCACGAGAAAAGAAATCAGGATCTTGCCTGGCTATCCAGACACTCAACTCATGCTCATCTGAACTCCACGGGGGATTCGTCTTCCACCATTCCTGCATCTTTGCATAATATACCACCTGGGCCATACGAGGTATAGCCAAGCTACCTTCATAAACAGGTCCAGCAATTCCATTTTGAGCTTTTAGAGGCGGTGAGTTGTACCATGTCGACCAATGTACTCGATCGCAACTATAACGAAAATAAGCATGGAGGTAAGTGAAATCTTCTGCGCCAGCTTCCACATCTAATCTTACGTAGCCGACGTTGGCGGGCGCCATGACATCCCAGCCGAAATTGGTTGCGACTGGACCCACACTTCGGCTGAGATATTTGGCGGTAGTTTTTCTGAGAATAGTCCACCATCCGTGAGCGAGACGGACGGAGACCAAGTCACGCCATCCGGAACTTTAGTAGGTGCAAACTGAATTTTTGCGGTATCGCTAGAAATGAATTGAGCCTGCACGGTGATTGCCGAGAGGAACAACCAGCCAAGAAATACCATGAATTTGATTTTATATCGCATACACATATTGGAAATGCCTAACGCTGCGCTTCAGCCGCGCCGGGCGCTCCATCTCTTTAGACAGCTTCTCCATCCCCTGCCGGACGCCCTGCTCGAACCCTTCCCCCATCTGCGCCACATACATATCCACCTGCTCCCCAGAAAGCGTGATCTGCTGGGTCAGCCGCGTTCGCTCTTCGGCCAACTCTTCGAACTTCCAAACGAAGCGCGCCGCCGCTTCCGGCATCGGTATTTCGATCACCGCGCTCTCTCCCTCGCTCACTTCAGCAATTTCCCATTGCACCAGATCAGCGCCTCTCGTCTTAGTTGTGCCCTGCACGCCGGCCTGAAAGAAGCCGTCTAGCTTGACCCACTCGATGGCTACATCCAGCGTCCAGTTCTCGACATTCGTCCAGAAGCGCCAAGCTGCTTCTTGGCTAACGCCGACTTCCACCGAGTGCTGAAACTGGTAAGCCATAGAAGGTCCTCATCGCATTAGTCGCAGGCACATAACCGCCCGAATTAACCCGCGCCGAGCATAAAGCATTCAACTGATTTCTAAAGATAACGATGAAAGAGATGCTATCGAGGCGTCGGGTTGAATGATTTGTTAGGTTGCGTGATGAGATATGCCGCCTCATTATTAACTCTGAGTTTCCTCAGTCCATGTGTCAACAGGCCAGTCTGTTTTCGTCTTAGCATATTCAATCCAATCACCTGATGTAATTAATGTACGAGGGGAATAAAATTCAGGATTAGGTTCATAAATCCAACATATCCTTCTGTGGGTACCAAGAGAGATTTCAACCTGCTTCCGCCAATAATAGCTTGATGCTTCTATATCATCCAACTCATTCAGAATCTCATCATCAACTTCATACACTTCGCCAATAACCAATGAGTTCGATTCATTAAGTAGGAAGCCAGGAAATGCACCTAGGTCATAGAGGCTGCCGCTTACTTTAGCATCAGCAATAAATTTTGAATTGGGAAATCTTATAGACATTGCGCGCGCACCGCCGCGTCTCAACGTACCATAAACAAGTACGAGATGCTTATTCATTGTTCCATCACGCTAGTTGAAACCATCAGGGGCGAGCGATTTGACTCAACCTTCGCTTCACCTTACTACTAAACCATCCTCCAACCGAGTCAGCTGCCAGCCCTTCTTGGGCGCGAACCGATGACACGTACGGGCTAAATTTACTCTGGCGACTTCATCAATTTCCAAGAGATGGTGACGCCAGTGCCGGGCTCAAGAGCTTCTACGCGGAACAGCGCATAATGATCGCTATCTCGGTCTTTGGTATGCACAATATACATGTGACCCACAATCGCCATTACTCTTGGATCTCGCGTCGGCTCAGGGTATGCCGGAAGCGCCGGAGCCTGGAAAGCATCTGACCAATTCAACGCACCCAAATCCTTAATCCGGCTACAATCGTCCGTAACCATCGTCACATCAAAGGCATCAGGCGAGGGGCTATTCCCGAACAGCAGATCCCAATCGTTCCGGGTGACTCCCAACGCCGCGTCGCCATTGACACCATACTTAAAGCTAAATGCGGCTTGCGTGTAATTATCAACGCCATCAACTTTCTTGCGCGCCAACAGCGTTACGGTTTTAGGCTCACCACTCGTCGTCTGAGAAAATACCATTGCCTGCGATAGAAGGAGCCCCGCAAAAGCGATCGCCAGTGGGAATAGGAAAACGCGCTTGATTCTCATGTTAATTCTCCATACAACTTTGCGCCGAACCATCCAAGCTCAGCGGCGCGGCTTTATCGCGTCCGCTGGAGTGCTTTGTTGGGCGGTAGCTTACGGTTGAATCAGACAACCCTGCTCACGCTATGCTTCAATCTTCCCAAAAGGCTTCCATTCTCGGGCAGGACCAATGCAAACCGTCATTGGGGTACCCAATGAGCAGCCTGATCTGAGGATCCTTGAGGTTTGGAACCTCGAAGGGGTGAACGTTTCCATAACCTTCAGCGATGAATGCTGTTGTATCGTTCGTAAACCCTGCGCCCGACCCTCCACCAACCCACACATTACCCCCAGCACTTAGACTGACACGTTCATTAGCTTCTGCAAAACAACCGTTTCCTCAATCATCTCGCGGTCGCGAAGAAGGTTTAGAAAACACATTGAAATCTGACCTCAAACTCGAACTGATGACCCATCACACTCTTGCCCGAGGCGCGAAAGGGCGACCGGCGCCCAAGTATCGAAGTTGTTACTTTCGCCCAAAATACTCAGCAATTGCGCGGGTTAACTCAGGAATGGTGAATTGCGCGGGCTGGATTTCCGTGCGTAATCCGTATTCAGCGGCAGTCTGGGCAGTCACGTCCCCGATGCAAGCGACGGCGACTTCTTCAAGGGCCATACTCAAATCCTGCGTGTCAAAGAGTTGGGCGAGATTTCGGACGGTCGAGGAACTGGTAAACGCAATGCAGTCGGCGCCTCCGGCGAGCATTGCAGAGATTCGGCCGCGGTCCAGATGATCCGGAAGTATGGTGCGATACGCCGGAACGACATCTACGCGGGCTCCCGCCTCTTCCAAAGCTTTCGGCAAAAAGTCCCGCGCTACAGCGGCACGCGGAATCAGGAAATTTAAGCCGCTCAACGCTTCCTGACCGCCAATGAATTGGGTAAGTGCTTCAAAAACCCCTTCCGCTTTGAATTCATGTGGGATGACATCGACATGGAGTTGCGCCTCTCGCAATCTCTCCGCAGTGGCGTCACCGATGGCACAGACTCTTAGGTCATCGATTTCGCTAACCTCATGTCCGCTCGCTTTGAAGCGTCTGAGGAAATGGTCAACTCCGTTTACGCTCGTGAATACCAGCCAGTCATAGCCGTACAGATGGCTGATTGCCTCATCCAGACGCTCAAAACTCTCAGGTTCATCAATTTCGATTGTGGGACAGGCGATCACCCGCGCGCCAAACTGTTCCAACTCGGCCACAAACTCATCCGCTTGCGCCCGCGCTCGTGTGATAACCACGGTACGACCGGCAAGTGGCTTAGTGCTGGCCCACTGATTCGTCTGAGGTGTCTTGCTAACGGCCATTACGAGAATCCTTGTCGTTCAACGCCACTCTGTCGGCCTCGCGAGAACGGATGGCTTGCTCTCGGCTAACAACCTATCCCCACCGCGCTTCAACAATTGGTCCGCCAATCGCGAGCCTAGCTCTTCCGCCTCCGCTGTCGAGCCCGTTAGCTTGCCTCTCACGACCTCCTGACCGACCGGATCTGCGACCAGCCCCTCGAGGACAAGTTCGTTTCGGGAGGCGAAGGCATAGGCGCCAATAGGCAACTGGCAGCCACCGCCCAAAGCGCGTAGGAAGGCCCTCTCAGATACGCAAGCAAGCTGTGTTGCTGGGTGGTTAAGTGAGCTTACAAGTGCAATGGTGGAATGATCATTCGCGCGCGTTTCCACTGCCAGCGCTCCCTGGCCCACCGCGGGTAACATCTCGTCAGTCGCTATTAAGGCGCTGATGCGACTTTCCAATCCCAAACGGCGAAGCCCGGCTGCAGCTAGAAGAAGCGCATCGTACTGTCCTTCATCGAGTTTACGCAGTCTCGTGTCGACGTTACCTCTCAAGTCTCTGATTACAACATCGCGGCGCAGGTATTTCAGCTGAGCAAGCCGCCGCTGGCTCGATGTGCCTACCACCGCGCCCGGAGGTAAGTCAAACACTGATCCAAGGGTTTGTTCTTCCCTTAGCACGAGGGCGTCGCGTGCGTCCTCACGCTCGCAGATTGCCGCGATAGTGAGCAGGTCGGGGAGGTTTGTCGGTAAGTCTTTTAGGGAATGGACTGCAAGATCTATTCTGCTAGCGAGTAATGCGTCTTCCAGTTCTTTGGTAAAGACACCTTTGCCGCCGATTATTGAGAGCGGCTCCGTCTTTACGTCTCCCGTTGTTCTAATAATCTCAATTTCAGCGGTGACTTTCGGGTGGAAACGCGAAATAAGTGCTCTGATCCATTTCGCTTGCCAGAGTGCAAGCTTCGAGCCACGCGAGCCGATTACCAGAAGGTTTTTCATTTACGGGGAGGCATTGAGCCCGCCCTACCGGGTGGGTCCGCGCCCCTAAAAGGTCAATCTTCGAGATCGAATACATCACGCCAAGCCTGAATGCTCTCGTTGTCGCCGCCGTCGAAGGAGCGTCGCATGCGGTCAATCAGGGGATGAGAAATCTTATTGACAGTTGAAAGCAACAGAGCCTCGACCGCGCTTTCCTGTTCGAGCGTTAAATGGCCCAGCCGATTGCGTTGTCGGATCATCTCAGAGCGAGCAATGTCCTGAAGCTTTAGGCGCAGCGCCCCAATCGAAGGTCCGATCTCCATTACTCGCAAGCTCTGCTGGAACTGCATCACTTCGGAGTCAACGATTAACTCCGCTCGCTCAGCTTCGCGCTCCCGCTCCTTGATATTTGAAGAGATCACCGACTCGAGATCGTCAATGTCGAAGACGAAAGCATTGGGAAGCTCGCCAATTGCGGGATCGAGATTTCTGGGCACGCTGATATCTATGAAGAACGCGGGCCGATTACGTCTGCGATTGAGCGCCTTGCGGGCCATGTCTGCCGTCACTACATATTCGCCCGCGCCGGTGGAGCAGACGACTATGTCTGCATCAGGAAGGTAATCGGCGAGTCTTTCAAAGCTCACAGTCTCGCCGCCAAACTCCTTCGCCAGACGTGCGGACGACTCTTCCGTACGGTTCGCGATGAGCACCCTCGCCACTCCGGCATTGATGAGGTGCCGAGCTGAGAGTTCGGCCATCTCACCGGCGCCGACCAGGAGGACTGACTGCCCCTTGAGTGAGCCAAAGATCTTCTTGCCAAGTTCAACTGCCATGTAGCTGATAGAAACGGCGTTCGCAGCTATTCCCGTCTCAGTCCTTACACGCTTGGCTACCCGAAAGGCCTGGTGTATTAGGCGATTGAGAATGCGCCCGGCCGTACCCGCTTCAAGCGCAATTGAATACGCTTGTCTCACTTGTCCCAGCACCTGCGGCTCACCAACAACCATTGAATCGAGAGAAGAGGCCACGCGGAAAATGTGGCGCACGGCCTGGTCGTCGATATGGCTGTATGAATGGTCTCGAAATAGATCGTGAGGCAAACTTCGCGACTGACTAAGGAAGTTAGTTATCCGTTCGCGGCTTTGTTTAATTTTCTCGCTGGTGGTTGCGGTCAGCACTTCCACTCGGTTGCAAGTCGAGACGATCAATCCTTCGCTCACTACCTCGCCGTCGACGAGCGCACGCAGGCCCTCGGCGCAAGCTTCTTCTGAGAACGCCAGCAGTTCGCGCACCTCCACAGGGGCGGTCTTGTGATTGACTCCTACCAGGACTATTGACATGGATTTAACCGCACTCAGTCAGCCGAACACGTGATAGCCTCCCATCCATCTTGCGCCAAAAAAGGTGAATAAAACGAGCACAAACCCGGCGACTCCCAACCAGGCCGCACTCCGGCCCCGCCAATGAGCAGTTGAGCGATATACGATCAGCAAGAGATAGAGCAACCAGGTCAATAGGGCGAAGATCTCTTTAGGATCATTGTGCCATAAAACGCCGTACCGTGACGACGACCAAAGCATGCCGGTCGCAATCCCGATCGTCAATAGTGCCAGGCCAATGGCGGCGGCACTCGTGGCAATTTCGTTGAGAGTTGTAAGCGAAGGCAGACGATGAAAGATCGCGCTGAAGGTCTTAAGTTTCAGCTCTCTCTCTTGTAGCAGGTACATCACACTAGCGACGAACACCACGAAGAAAGCAGCGTAGGAAAACAGGAGGAGAGTTGTGTGAACCGGAAACAGCCACGTACCGGAGAAGCCAGGCTCCTGGGTGCCCCTGGGCGAACCAATTAGAAGTGCCAGAAAGACAAGAAGCGAAACCGCAGGCAGCGTAAGACTACCCAGCGCGTGGGCGCCATACCGGTATCTCACCAGCGCGTAACTCCCAACCATAGTCCAGGCCAGAAACGAGAGAGTTTCGCGAAGATAGAAGAGCGGATAATGACCGTCTACAAACCAATCGGCAACCAGGACGACCGTATGAAGCACGAACCCGGTTGCCATAGCCCAATCGGACACCCCCTGCAGCGCCCGTCGTTTGTTGACGAAGGCGAGCACTGAATGGATTGCAGAAACTACGTAAGATGCAAGGACTGCGAGTAAAAGTGATCTAATCATGGTTGAAGGGTTGCGATTTAATATTCTAGTTCATCAACTCGCGGGCAGCAAAGTAGCGTTCTAAGGCGTCCAACCGTTGTCACGGGAGGTGGTAAACGCTATTCTTGATGTGCCCTCGTCGGTGGTAGCACACAACGTGGCCTCTCAGAAAAGCGCGACCAAAGTGTTTACTGAAATCCAGAGGAGAGAATTGATGCTAACTGTAATAGCGCGTATCCTTCTGCTCGCATTGCTCTGTATTTCATT
>Ga0136617_10006676_pt1 | contig 10291 bp, 10 predicted proteins | sample AntDrymUQ3222106_2_FD_129672 | JGI IMG/M metagenome (GOLD analysis project Ga0136617, IMG submission 129672) | Polar desert sand microbial communities from Dry Valleys, Antarctica - metaG UQ322 (21.06) | ecosystem: Environmental > Terrestrial > Soil > Desert | place: Antarctica: Dry Valley... | reverse complement strand
GTCCGCGATGAGGGCGACGGCGGCGCCGCGAACGCTGCGGCCTCCGGCTTCCGCCGCGGCCCCGACGACCGCCGCGACGACGACCCAGCGTCCAGCTCGGAGAGCCGAGCGACGAGCTTGACGCCCTGCGTCAGACGCCGACCGACCACGTCCGGCGCGATCTGCAGACCGCTTACGGGGGTCATCCTTTACCGCAGGTGCTGAGGGGCGACGCCGACCGGGTGCTCGGCGCGATCGCCGATGCCTTGGAGCGCTACTGGCGCGACTGCCTGGCACCCCACTGGGCGCGCATGCGAGCGCTGCTGCAAGCCGACATCCGCCATCGCACGCGACAACTCGCGCTCGGCGGCCTCGAGCGACTGTTCGCGGACTTGGATCCCCGCCTGGTTTGGAGCAGCGGCACCTTGCGCGTCGACCTGACCCCCCAGCGCCCGTGGCAACGGACGGGCGGCGGCCAAGGCCTCCCGCTCGTCGCCGCCCTCTTCGCACACAAGCCCCGCGTCTACCTCGCCAGCGAGCTGCCGCCGCTCATCACCTACCCCGCTCGTGGCGTCGCCTGCCTCTGGGACGAGGGAATCGACACGCCGCAGCCCCTGCGCGATCTTCTCGGCGCTGGGCGAGCCACTGTCCTGACGGCACTGAACGAGCCACGCACGACCACCGAGATAGCGACGCTGCTGAACCTCGCTCCAGCGACGGTCTCACAGCACCTCAAGACGCTCGCCGCGGCAACGCTCGCCGAGCCCACCCGCCACGGCCGCGCGGTCCTCTATTCGACGACCGCCTTGGGAGAATCGCTGCGCTCGGTGCAGCAACCGCCAACCTGACGTGCGAATGCGTCGACGAGCGCGCGGACGCTGGGGACGGTTGCGGCGCCCTGGAGCGCGACGGCGCTGATCGTCCGCGTGGGGCGTCCGCGGACGGGGCGGATCGCCACGTCGGGATGGCGGACGACTTCGAGCACGAGGCTCGGCAGGAGCGTGACGCCGAGGTCCGCGGCGACCATCCCCTGCGCGGCGACGTAGTCGTCGGTGGCGAAGGCGATGTCCGGCGCGAAGCCGGCCTCGGCGCACAGGTGGACGAGGTGACCGCGGCAGCGCGGGCAGCCGGCGATGAACCGCTCCTCGGCGAGCTCGGCGACGTCGATCTCCTCGTGGCCGGCGAGCGGGTGCGCAGCCGGCAGGACTGCGACCTTCTCGTCGATGCGCAGCGGCGTCCGATGCAGGCCTGCGTCCTCGTCGGGATCGAGGCCGGCGTGGTGGAACGTCAGCGCGACGTCGGCGTCGCCCCGGCGGACGAGATCGACTGACGCAGGTGGCTCGGCCTCGACGAGGGTCACGTCGAGGTTCGGATGCACGTCGCGCAGGCGCGCGAGCGCGGGCGGGACGAGCGTTGCGCTCGCGCTCGGGAAGGCGGCGAGCCGGACGCGGCCTCGGCGCAGGCCGGCGAACGCAGCCACCTCCTCCTGCGCCGCCGCGGCACCGGCGAGCAGCGCGTCCGCGCGGAGTGCGAGCGCCGCGCCTGCCGGCGTCAGCTCGACGCCGCGCCCGCGCCGGACGACGAGCGGCGTCCCGAGTTCGGCCTCGAGGCGCCGGACATGATGGCCGACGGCCGGCTGCGTGTAGTCGAGCGCACGCGCGGCGGCGCTCAGCGACCCCTGGCGCGCGACGGCCTGCAGAACGCGCAGACGGCGCAAGTCCAGCATCAGCCTGCCTCCCGCTCCAAGACGACGCTTTGGGCTTGACGAGAAAGTCTGAGTATCACTTGTATGAGAATGGTGGCAGGCTGGAGCAATGACCGCCACCGCGACACTCCCGGATCTCGCCGCGCCCGCCGCCACGGCGGTCGACCGCTTCCCCGCCGTGCGCGGTCACCTCGACGCAGCGACCAGCGGAGTGCCTCCGCTCGCCGCGATCGCCGCGGCACGCGAGGCGGTGGCCGCGTGGGCGGAGGGCCGCATCGACGGGCCGGGCTACGACGTCGCCGTCGACCGCTCGCGCGCGGCGTTCGCGCGACTCGTCGGTGCCGAGCCCGGTGACGTCGCGTGCGGAGCGAACGTGTCGGTGTTCGCGGGGCTGGTCGCCGCGTCCGTGCCGCCCGGTGGCGAGGTGCTGGTCGCCGCCGGCGACTTCACCTCGGTGCTGTTCCCGATGCTCGCCCAGGAGGCGCGTGGCGTGCGCGCCCGCGAGGTGCCGCTCGAGCGGCTGCCGCAGGCGATCGACGCGCGCACTTCGCTCGTGGCGGTCAGCGCCGTCCAGTCGGCCGACGGGCGCGTGCTCGACCTCGACGCCCTCGCAGCTGCCGCCGCGCACCACGGCGCCGAGGTGTTCCTCGACGTCACCCAGGCCGCCGGCTGGCTGCCGATCGACGCGCAGCGCTTCACGTATGTCTGCGGGGGCGCCTATAAGTGGCTCCTGTCGCCTCGCGGCACCGCCTTCCTCGCCGTTCGGCCCGAGGCCGTCGAGCGGATGGCGCCGCACACCGCCGGGTGGTACGCCGCCCAGGAGCCGTGGTCGACGTGCTACGGCGGTCCGCTGCGGCTGCCGGGGAGCGCCAAGCGCTTCGACGTCTCGCCGGCGTGGACGTGCTGGGCCGGCACGGCACCCGCCGTCGAGCTGGTCGCCGAGCTCGGCGTCGAGGCCGTCGGCGCCTACGACCTCGCGCTCGCGGCCCGCCTGCGCAACGGCCTCGCCATGCCCCCGTCGGACAGCGCGATCGTCATCGCCGAGCATCCCGACGCCGCCCGACGCCTGAAGAGCGCTGGCGTCCGCGCCTCGGTCCGCGCCGGCCGCGTGCGCCTGAGCTGCCACCTGCCCGCAACCGTCGCCGACGTGGATCGCGCGCTGGACGCATTGACGCGATGAGCTTCGCGGGCGTCCGGCGTGGTTCACTCCGGGAGGTGGCGGCAGATGCGCTCGCGACTCCGCTGTGCGCCCGGTTGGGCCTGACCGCGCCGGTCGTGCAGGCACCTGTCGGCAGTGCGGCGACGCCGGAGCTCGCGGCCGCGGTCTCCAACGCCGGTGGCCTGGGCATGCTTGCGCTGACGTGGACGGAGCCGGCGCGGGCGCGCGAGGCAATCCTGAGGACGCGGGAGCTGACTGCAGGGGCCTTCGGCGTCAACCTGGTGCTCGCGTGGGAGCAGCACGCGCGGCTGGCGGTCTGCCTCGAGGCGGGCGCAACCGTCGTATCCACCTTCTGGGGTGACCCCGCTCCGTATGTCGACGCGATCTCCGACGCCGGTGCGCTGCACGTGCATACCGTCGGCTCGGCCGTCGAGGCCTGCCGGGCGGTGGACGTCGGCGTCGACGTGGTGGTCGCCCAAGGCTGGGAGGCCGGGGGACACGTGTGTGGGCAGGTCACGACGTTGGCGCTCGTGCCGGCTGTGGTCGATGCCGTTGGGCCTGTTCCGGTCATCGCCGCTGGGGGGATCGGGGACGGTCGTGGCCTGGCCGCCGTCCTGGCGCTCGGAGCGCAGGCCGGCTGGGTCGGCACGCGCTTCCTGCTGGCCGACGAGGCTCATGTTCACGACCGCTACCGCCAACGGATCATCGGCGCCTCGGAGGCCGACACGATGTACGGGACCGTCTTCGACGTAGGGTGGGGCGCTGCGCCGCACCGGGCGCTGCACAACGCGACGACCCGAGCGTGGGAGGCCGCTGGCAGGCCCGCGGCGCCCCGGCGACCAGGCGAGGGCGAGACGGTCGCGCACAGCGCGGAGGGTGGCGCGCTCGTCCGATACAGCGACACAGTCGCGCTCCCCGGGATGACCGGCGACGTCGAAGCCCTCGCGCTCTACGCAGGGCAGAGCGTCGGAGTAGCCCACCGGCTGCAGCCGGCGGCGACCATCGTTCGCGAGCTCACAGACGACGCTCGACGCATCATGAGTCCCCCTGACGTCGGACGCCCAGCAGCACCTCGGTGAGCAGCTGGTCGAGCGCCTCGTTGGCGTAGCCGCGGTCGGCCAGGGCGTCGAGGCCGTCGGCCTCGGCCTTCAGCGCGTCGGCCTCGCCCACACCGTCGCAGCTGGCCAGCGCCAGGTCCGGCGTGGAGGCGGCGGCGAGCGCTTCGGCCGCCTCGGGCAGCGCGTCGAACTCCCGCGCCCGCGCGGCCAGCGCCAGGTAGGTGCGCATGCACCCGCTGGCGAAGGCCCAGACGCCCTCGGGATCCTCGTTGCGGTAGGCGTGCGCGTCGAAGTGGCGCGGCCCGTCGTAGCCGGCGCGCTCGAGCAGCCGCACGAGCAGGAAGGCCTCCTTGAGGTCCTCCGCCCCGAAGCGGAAGTCCTGGTCGTAGCGCCCGCTCCGCTGCCCGTTGAGGTCGACGTGGAACAGCTTGCCCGCCCACAGCGCCTGCCCGACGGCGTGGTGGAACGACAGGCCGGCCATGGTCTCGTGCGCCACCTCGGGGTTCAGCCCCACCAGCTCGGGCCGCTGGAGCATGGTGATGAAGTGCAGGGCGTGCCCCACGGTGGGCAGGAAGATGTCGCCGCGCGGCTCGTTGGGCTTGGGCTCGAGCGCGAAGCGCAACCCATAGCCCTGCGCCTCGGAGTACTCGACCAGCACGTCGACCGCCTCGCGATAGCGCTCCAGCGCGTCGCGCGGGTCCTTGGCGACGCCGGCCTCGGTGCCCTCGCGGCCGCCCCAGAACACGTAGACCTCGGCACCCAGCTCGGCGCCCAGGTCGATCGCGCGCATCGCCTTGCCGATCGCCGCGCGGCGCACGCGGCGGTCGTTCGCGGTGAACGCGCCGTCCTTGAAGGCCGGCTGCCCGAACAGGTTGGTGGTGGCCATGCCCACGCCCATGCCGGTCTCGGCCAGCGCCGCCTTGAACGCCGCCACGATGCGGTCGCGCTCGGCCGCCGTGCTGCCGTGCGGCACGAGGTCCTCGTCGTGCAGCGACACGCCCCACGCCCCCAGCTCGGCCAGGCGGTGCACGATCTCGACCGGGTCCAGCGGCGCCCGCGTGGGCGCGCCGAACGGATCGCGCCCGGGGTTGCCCACCGTCCACAGCCCGAACGTGAAGCGGTGCTCGGGCCTGGGCTCCAGGTCCTCGCTCGTCATCGAAGGTCTCCTCTCCTCGCCTGCGTGGCGGGGTTGTATCGCTCCGTGCGGGTAGGCTGCCGCGCCATGGCCACGCTCGTCGGGCTCGACGTCGGCACCACCGGGGTCAAGGCACTGGCCGTCGGCGAGGACGGGGAGATCCTGGCGCGCAGCGAGGAGGAATACCCGCTCTCCACGCCGCGACCCGGCTGGGCCGAGCAGGACCCCGAGGACTGGTGGCGCGCCACCGAGCGCGCCTTCGAGCGCCTCGACGCCACCGACGTGGCCGGGATCGGCTTGAGCGGCCAGATGCACGGGCTGGTGGCGCTCGACGCGTCCGACACCCCGATCCGCCCGGCGATCCTGTGGAACGACGGGCGCACCGCCGCGCAATGCGCCGAGATCGAGGAGAGGGTCGGGCTCGAGACGCTGATCGCCCGCACCGGCAACCGCGCGCTGACCGGCTTCACCGCCCCCAAGCTGCTGTGGCTGCGCGAGCACGAGCCCGAGTCCTACGGGCGCATCGCCTCGATCCTGCTGCCCAAGGACTACGTGCGGCTGCGGCTGTGCGGCGAGCACGCGGTCGACGTGGCCGACGCCTCGGGGACGCTGCTCTTCGACGTGGCCAACCGCACCTGGAGCGAGGAGGTGCTCGAGGCGCTGGAGCTCGACCCGGCCTGGCTGCCGCGTGCCCTGGAGTCGCCCGAGGTGTCCGGCGAGACGAGCGACGGGGTGCCGGTGGCCGCGGGAGCGGGCGACCAGGCCGCCGGTGCGCTGGGCGTCGGCGTGGACCGGCCCGGACCGCTCGCGATCGCCCTCGGCACCAGCGGGGTGGTGTTCGCGGCGCTGCCGGGATTCGCCGCCGACCCGCAGGCGCGCGTGCACGCCTTCTGCCACGCCGTGCCCGGCGCGTGGCACGCCATGGGCGTGATGCTCTCCGCCGCCGGCTCGCTGCGCTGGATCCGCGACGTCGCCGCGCCGGGCGCCGGGTTTGGCGACCTGGTGGAGGCCGCCGCGGCGTGGGAGCCGGGCGTCGAGGGCCTCACCTTCCTGCCCTATCTGGCCGGGGAGCGCACCCCGCACGCCGATCCCGAGGCGCGCGGCGCCTTCGCGGGACTGGGACTGCGTCACGACCGCGGCGCCCTGGTCCGCGCCGTGCTCGAGGGCGTGGCCTACGGGCTGCGCGACTCCTTCGACCTGGTGCGCGAGCTGGGCGTGGATCCCGAGCGGGGTCGTGTCTCGGGCGGCGGCGCGCGCTCGGAGCTGTGGCTGAAGATCATCGCCTCGGTGCTCGAGCTGCCGCTGGAGCGCCCGGTGGTGGAGGAGGGCGCGGCGTACGGCGCCGCCCTGCTGGGCGGCGTGGCCGGCGGCGTCTTCGGAGACGTGCAGGCGGCGGTGGCCGCCACCGTGCAGGTGCGCGGCGACGTCGAGCCCGACCCGGACTGGGTCGCGGTCTACGCGGAGGGGCGCGAGCGCTTCCGCGCGCTCTACCCGGCCCTGCGCCCGATCCAGGACGGATCCGGCTGAGCCGTCACTCTGACTGGGCGGCCGCTTCCTCGAGCGAGAGCCGCAGCCGGCGTCGCGCGCGCAAGGTGACGGGCGCGGGATCCGGCGGCCGCCGCGTGTGCCAGTCCGTGACCGCCTGGTAGCCGGCGACGACCTCCAGCAGGCGGTCCTCCTCGTAGGGCGGCGCGCCGAGGATGGCGCCCAGCGGTACCTCCAGGCCGGTGATGGCGTCGGTGCCGAAGCCGATCGGGAAGCCGAGCTCCGGCAGTCCGATGATGTCGAAGGGAACGGGGTCGTCCTGCACCACCACGTCGCACTGCGCGAACAGGCCGTCGAGCACGCGTCGCAGCAGCACGAGCTTGGCCCGCTGCCCCTTGAGCCACTCGTCGCCGCTCAGGAACAGCCCGTTCATCCATCCGGTCAGCGAGACGCCGAACAGCTTGAGGTCGGTCTTGAGGTACTCGAGGAACGCCTCCGTGCGCTCGGGCAGGCGCACGTTGTTGAATTCGCTGCCCGTCAGCAGCTCCCACTCCGCGGGCAGCGTCACGTCCACCACGTCGACGCCCACGCCCGCCAGCGCCGCGAGCATCGCCCGCCGCGCCGCGGCCGCCGGCGCCGTGCCGTCCAGGTAGCCCGGCGTCACGCCGAGCCGGGTGCGCCGGCGCACGCGCACCGCGCCGCCGCGCCGCACCGGCGTGCCGGCGCGCACGAGGTCCGGAACCGGCGGCAGGCCCTGCGTGCGTGCGTCGGAGGGGTCGGGCCCGGCGATGACGGAGAGCATGAGTGCGGCGTCGAGCGCGTCGCGCGCCAGCGGGCCGGGATGGTCGCGGGTATAGGAGAGCGGGACGATCCCGTATAGCGACACGCGGCCCATGGTCGGCTTGAGCCCCGTGAGGTTCTGCGCGTTGGCCGGCGCGGTGATCGAGCCGCCGGTTTGGGTGCCGACGCTCGAGGCGGCCAGGCGCCCGGCCACCGCCGTCGCCGAGCCGGTCGAGGAGCCGCCCGGGTCCACCCGAGGGTCGCCGGGCGTCCAGGCGTTCACCGTCGTCACCACGCCGTCGGGCGTCGTGGCGCGCGTGGTGGCGAGCGGACCCATCTGCGTCTTGCCGATCACGATCGCCCCGGCGGCGACAGGCGCGCCACTACCGTCGCGTCGTACTCCGGACGAAGTCGGCGTAGATCAAGGAGTTCGCCGTGGTGCGCACGCCGGCCGTGTAGTAGTTGTCCTTGATCGCCACCGGGACGCCCCACAGCGGCCCGCGCGGGCGCCCGCGCCCGAGCCGCCGGGCGCGTGCCCGCGCCGCGTCGGCCAGGACTGTGTTGAACGCCTGGTAGGTGCCGTCGAACGCCTCGATGCGCGCGAGCGCCGCGTCGACCAGCTCGATCGGCTCGACCCGGCCGGCGCGCACGGCCGCGGCCGCCTGGGCCAGCGTGAGCTCTGTCTCCTCGTCGGGCAGCATGCGGCCCACGCGGGCCACGGACTGCCTGGCCGGGGCCAGCTCGGCCCTGGCGGCGGCGATCGCGCCGGCGCCCGCGGTCGCCGCCGCCACGCGCTCCAGGAACGCGCGCCGGTCGAGCTCGCGGGCCATCAGGCGTCCTCCTCCGTCCACGCCGTGAACGGCGACGGATAGAGCACGGGCGGGAAGCGCTGCGGATCGGCCGCCCAGCCTGACACGACCGGCACGGTGGTGCGCAGGAACGCGCGCAGGGCGACGAGGATGCGGGCTTGGTCGGCCGGCGCCGCGGGGTCGTCGGCGGGCAGTTGGGCGAGGTCGATCCCGAGCAGGGCGAGCCGCGCGCGGATCAGGGCATCGAGCTCGGCGTCGGTGGGTGCGGGCGGGGCCATGACGCGGCAGCCTGTCAAAGTTCATTCTGGCTCGCCAGTGGATCACCGGGCCGGGATCTGGCCTGGTCGGGTGGACCGCCGGTCCTATGCGCGCCGCAGCGGCGCTCGCGCGGGTCCCAGCCGCTTGGCCAGCCGTACGCCCGCCGCGTGCTCGGGCGCGGCGAGCGCCTCCAGCGCCGCTTCGGCGCTCGGCAGCGCGTAGACGGCGCCGTCGTGGGCGAGCAAGAGGAAGCGGTCCAGCCCGCGCAGGAACGCGCGGTCGTGCGAGACCGCGACCACCGTGCCCACGAAGGACTCCAGCGCGGCTTCGAGCGCTTCGGAGGAGTCGATGTCGAGGTTGTCGGTCGGCTCGTCGAGCAGCAGCAGGTTGTGGCCCTCGAGCTCGAGGCAGAGGATCTCCAGCCGCGCGCGCTGGCCGCCCGACAGCGTGTCGGTGGAGCGGTGCGCCGCCTCCTGCAGGCGGTAGCGGGCGAGCGCGCGCATCGAGGGCTCCAGCGCGCCGACCCGCTCGCGCACCACGTCGAGGACGCCGCGCCCGGCGAGATCGGCGCGCGTGTTGAGCTGCGTGAACAGGCCGGCGGAGACGCGGTTGCCGATCCGCAGCGCGCCGGTGTGGGGGACCGCCTCCCCGGCCAGCAGCCGGATCAGGTGGGTCTTGCCCGAGCCGTTGGGGCCGATCAGGCCGACCCGCTCACCGAAGTGGATCTCCTCCTCGAACGGCCGCACGAGGCCGTCGACGGCGACGTCGCGGAGGGCGACGACGATCCGCGCCGAGTCGCCGCCCGCGATGCGGACCTGGATCTGCTGGTCGGCGACCGGCGCGGGCGGCGGCCCGGCGTCCACGAACCGCCGCCAGCGGGTCTCGGCGGCGTCGGCGCGCTTGGCGTTGCCGTCGTTCATCGCCGCCCGCTGCTTCATCACCTTGTAGAACCGGAACAGGCGGCGCTCCTCGCGCTTCCACTGCTCCAGGCGGTCACCGAGCAGCTCCTGGCGGCGCTCGCGCGCCTCGGGGTAGGTGCGGTAGGAGTCGCCGTGGGTCCAGGTGCCGCTGGCCTCCAGCGTGAGGATGCCGTCGGTCGCGGCGGCCAGCAGATCGCGGTCGTGGCTGATCAGCAGCACGGTCTTCTTCGTCTCGGCGAGACGGCGCTCCAGCGCGAGCTTGGCCGGCACGTCGAGGAAGTTGTCGGGCTCGTCGAGCAGCAGGACCTGGGCGTCGCCGGCGAACAACACCTCGAGCACCAGCTGCTTGCGCTCGCCGCCGGAGAGCTGCGCCGCCGCGCGCGCGCCGACCTCCTCGATCCCCGCCCGCACGATCCGGCGGCACGCTGCGTCCCACTGGCCCTCCAGCTCGTAGCCGCCCAGCTCCGACCAGTCTCCGATCGCCTCGCCCATGCGCATGCCGGCGCCGGCCGGGTCGGCGCCCGCGGCGAGCTCGCGCTCGGCGCGGAGCATCCGCTCGCCGGCGTCGCGCAGCCGGGCCGGCGCCGCCTCCAGCAGCAGCTCGCGCACGCTGCGCCCGCCGTCGGGGCCGACGCCGACGTCCTGGGGCATGTACGCGCTCGGCCCGACGTCCAGGTCCCCGTCGCCGGCCGGCAGCCGGCCGGCGAGGATGCGCAGCAGCGTCGACTTGCCCACGCCGTTGGCGCCGACCAGCCCGACGTGGCGGCCGGGCGCGACCCGGAACGACACCTCGGAGAACAGGAGGTCGCCGCCCGGGTGGGCATGGGCGAGATTGGAGACGACGACGTGCGCGATGCCGCGCAGGCTAGTGGTCCGTCTCCTCGTGCGTCATTTCGGGTCGGTGGTCGCGGGACGGGCCACTAGAGCGCGTCAGTCGTCGGCGCGCGGCGAGAGCGCCGCCAGCCGCGCGGCCAGCTGCTTCTCGTCGCGGGCGATGGCCGCG
>Ga0136617_10006675_pt1 | contig 10292 bp, 11 predicted proteins | sample AntDrymUQ3222106_2_FD_129672 | JGI IMG/M metagenome (GOLD analysis project Ga0136617, IMG submission 129672) | Polar desert sand microbial communities from Dry Valleys, Antarctica - metaG UQ322 (21.06) | ecosystem: Environmental > Terrestrial > Soil > Desert | place: Antarctica: Dry Valley... | reverse complement strand
CGCGACCGCGGGTCGAGCCCGGTGGTCGGCTCGTCGAGGAACATGAGGCGCGGGGTGACGACGATGCTCGCGGCGATGTCGAGGCGCCGCCGCATGCCGCCCGAGTAGTCCTTGGCCTGCTTGCCGGCCGCCTCGCGGAGGTCGAACGCCTCGAGTAGCTCGCTCGCGCGCGCCTTGGCCTGCGTGCGCTTGAAGCCCAGCAGCCGCCCGATGAGGACGAGGTTCTCCTGGCCGGTCAGGTCCTCGTCGACGGATGCGAGCTGACCCGTAAGGGTGACGAGGCCGCGCACCGCATCGGCCTCGGTGACGACATCGTGCCCGAGGACCCGCGCGCTGCCCGCGTCCGGGCGCAGGAGGGTCGCGAGGATGCGGATCGTCGTCGTCTTGCCGGCGCCGTTCGGACCGAGCACGCCGTACACGGTCCCGCGGGCGACGGCGAGATCGACGCCGTCGACCGCGCGGGTCGTGCCGAAGGCCTTGACGAGCCCGGAGGCCTCGACGGCGAGCGTGGGATCTGGAGCCTCCATCGTCAGCTCGCCAGCGCCTCGGGCAGCCCGAAGCTGGCGAAGGCCTCCGGGCTCATCAGCTCCGGCGCCTCCCCGAAGCGGCCCACGAGCCACGGAGCCAGGAATCCCGTCACATCCTCGATCTGCTCGCCTCGCAGCGTGAGGACGTCGAGGACCGCCGCTTCGTAGCGCTCCGTCGGCTCGTTCCACATGTAGCACCCGACCGCCAGTTGCCCGTTGGCGTGGGTGGGCACATGGCGCCAGCGCTCGCGGAGCGGGTAGTCGGTCAGGAACGCGGCGATCGCCTCGTGGCCGCGAAACCAGCCCGTGACCGGCGGCATCGACCATGCGGCGTCTTCGGTCAGCATCCCGATCAGCGCGTCGACGTCACCCTGCTCGAGCGCGTTCGAGTAGTCCTCCACCAGCTGGCGTAGGCGCTCGTCGCCGAGCGCGCGCAGCGTGGCCTGCTGGCTGCGCTCCGGCAGCCGCTCCTCGACCGTCTTGCGGGCACGCTGCAGCGCGCTGTTCACCGATACGACCGTGGTCTCCAGGGCCTCGGCGACCTCGGCGGCCGAGAATCCGAGCACCTCCCGCAGGATCAGCGCGGCGCGCTGGTTCGGCGGCAGGTGCTGGAGCGCCGCCACGAACGCCAGCTCGAGGCTCTCGCGCTGCTCGTAGCGGGCCTCCGGGCCGGCCAGACCGTGCTCGACGCCCAGCGCATCGTCGGGATAGGGCTCCACCCACACCGACTCCACAAGCGGCTCGCCCGGGCTGTCGTGAGGCTGCGCGCTCGGGCCGTAGCCGACCGGCAGAATGCGCTTCGGCCGGCGAGCGATCTCGTCGAGGCACGTGTTGGTGGCGATCCGGTACAGCCAGGCGCGCAGCGTGCTCTGGCGCTCGACCTTCGGCAGGCCGCGCCAGGCGCGCACGAGCGCCTCCTGGAGCGCGTCCTCGGCGTCGTGGACCGAGCCGAGCATCCGGTAGCAGTGCGCGTGGAGCTCGCGACGATGGGGCTCGACGAGCGGGCGGTAGGCGGCCTCGTCGCCGTGGCGGGCGGCTTCGAGCAGGTCCTGCCCGCTCGCGCCCGTGGGAGCGGTACTCATCCTGGAAAGACTAGTCCGCTGCAGCGGCCCGTTCTCAGCGGCTACGCCGCCGGGGCCTCGTACGGCTCGGGCAGGGTGAAGAGCCCGACGAAGCGCTGGACCACCCGTGCGTCGCCCTCGATCGCGACGTCGCCGGCGCGCACCGCATCGTCCAGTTCGCGGCGGCGGTGAGACAGGGCTAACAGCGTCGCGGCGTCCGTCTCGACGACTGCGTCCGGCGCCGACGGCTCGCCGCGCGCGATCTCCAGCCGGCCGTCGGCGACCTCGGCGCGGAAGCGCTCCTCCCCGAGACGGAGCCCGAGGGTCGCGCGCAGCCCCGTGGCGAGGGCCGGATCGAACAGCGTCCGCAGCGACAGGATGTGCGCGTCGAAGCTCATCCCGACCTCGGGTGGTGCCAGCGGAGCACGCGCGCCCCAGCGGCCGAGCGCGTCGAGGACCGGCTCGAGCTCGTGGCCCCACTCGGTCAGCTCGTACACACGCGCGGCCGCCGGCGGGGGCAGCGTGCGGCGATGCACCACCCCGGTCTGCTCGAGCTCGCGCAACCGCTCGGAGAGCACGTTCGGGCTGGCGTGGGGGAGGCCCGTCTTGAGATCGGTGAAGCGCTTGGGCCCGAGCAGCAGCTCACGCACGATCATCAGGCCCCAGCGCTCCCCGACGCGGTCCAGGGCTCGAGGGATCCCGCAGGCGTCTCCGTACGTGCGTATCGTCGCCATGGTCCGTACTATACACCATCGGCTCCGTCTTCAGGTTTAGCTAGTTGTTTTTTAGGACAAGTCTGTTAGTGTGCCGACCGCGCACTCCCCGACAGACAACGGAAGGACTGAACGCCAGATGACCGAGACCGCGACAGCCGACAACCCGCACAGGAGCGAACGCTCCCGCTGGGTGGCGCTGTACGTGCTCTGCGCGGGCGTGCTCATGATCGTCATCGACGCGACGATCGTGAACGTGGCGCTGCCCTCGATCCAGGACGACCTGGGCTTCTCGCAGAACAACCTGGCCTGGGTGGTCAACGCCTACCTGATCCCCTTCGGCGGGCTGCTCCTGCTGGCCGGCCGGCTCGGCGACCTGATCGGCCAGCGCAAGATCTTCCTGATCGGCCTCGCCATTTTCACCGGCGCGTCGGTTCTGTGCGCCCTGGCCCAGAGCCAGGGAGTTCTCATCGCCGCGCGCTTCGTGCAGGGCGCCGGCGGCGCGCTGACCTCGGCGGTCGTGCTCGGCATGATCGTGACGATGTTCCCCGAGCCGCGCGAGCAGGCCAAGGCGATCGGCGTCTACGCCTTCGTCGCCTCCGCGGGCGGGTCGATCGGCCTGCTGGCCGGCGGCGTCCTCACCGAGGCGATCGGCTGGCACTGGATCTTCTTCATCAACGTCCCCGTGGGCATCGCCACCGCCTACCTGGCCATGCGGCTCGTCCGGCCCCAGGCTGGGATCGGGCTCAGCGAGGGCGCGGACCTACCCGGCGCCGCCGTCCTCACCGGTGGGCTCATGCTCGGTGTCTACACGATCCTCCAGGCCGGCGTGGTCGGCTGGGGCTCGACTCAGACGCTCATCCTCGGCGCGGTTTCCCTGGCGCTCGTGGCCGCGTTCGTAGTGCGCCAGACCCGCATCCCCAATCCGCTGATGCCGCTGCGGCTGTTCCGCTCGCGCAACGTCGCCGGCGCGAACATCGTCATGTCGCTGCTCGTCGCCGGGATGTTCGCGATGTTCTTCCTCGGGGCCCTCTACCTGCAGCGGGTCCTCGGCTACGACCCGCTCGAGGTCGGGCTCGCCTTCCTGCCCTCGACCATCGTCATGGGGACGATCTCGCTGCGCTACACCGAGCGCCTCAACATGCGCTTCGGCGCGCGGGGGACCCTTCTGCCGGGCGTCGTGTCCGTCGCCGCGGGCCTGCTGCTGTTCGCGCGGGCGCCGGTCGACGGGAGCTACGTCACCGATGTCGCGCCCGCGGTCGTCCTGATCGGCCTCGGCGCCGGTCTCAGCTTCCCCTCCCTCATGTCGCTCGCCATGTCGGGCGCCACCCCGAGCGACGCCGGGCTGGCCTCCGGCCTGATCAACGCGACCGTGCAGGTCGGTGGAGCCATCGGCCTCGCCGTGCTGGCGACGATCGCCACGGACCGCACCACCGGCCTCCAGGCCGCCGGCGAGTCGGCCCAGATGGCCCTTAACTCGGGCTACCACCTGGCCTACGTGGTGGGAGCGGTGCTGGTGGGCGCCGCCTTCGTCCTCGCCGTAACCGTTCTGCGCTCGGACTCCCCGCAGAAGGCCGGGGCGACCGACGGGGTGCCCGTCGAGCCGCAGCTCGCCTACTCGGAGGCGGCGTGATGGCCACGAGGACGGGAACACGCGAGGAATGGCTGCTCGACCGATCCCCCCGCGGACGCTACGACCCTGAGGGATGGCCGCGCCGCCACGTCGAGTACGAGCCCAAGGGTGCGACGGCGTGATCGCGCACGTCGCAGGACTACCCGCGGAGGAGCTGCTGCCGTTCGTGTACGGCGCGGCGGGACTCTGGGTAGCCGCTCGGGCACTGCCGGCGACGCTGGCCGCGAGCGCCGGACGGACCCGTCCCAGACGACAACGATCAAGGAAGGAGAGGACGAGACCGTGATGCTTCCGAACGTCGTTCCCACTGAAGAGTGGGTGGCCGCGAGCAAGCGGCTGCTGGTCAAGGAGAAGGAGGCCACCCGCGCACGCGATGCGCTGGCCGCCGAGCGCCGCCGGCTGCCGATGGTCGCCGTAGAAAAGGACTCCGCCTTCGAGGGGCCCGACGGCGAGGCGAGCCTGCTCGACCTCTTCGCCGGGCGCCGCCAGCTGATCGTCTATCGGTTCTTCTTCGAGCCGGGGGTCGCGGGCTGGCCCGATTCGGGCTGCGGCGGCTGCTCGATGTTCACGGACCAGGTCGGCCACCTCGCTCACATGTACGCGCGCGACACCTCGCTCGTCCTGATCTCCGCCGCACCCCAGGCCGAGATCGAGCGCTTCAAGGCGCGCATGGGCTGGACGATCCCCTGGTTCACCACGACCGACGATTTCTCCCAGGATTTCGACGTCCCCGAGACGTTCGGCCTCAACGTGTTCATTCGCGACGGCGACCAGGCGTTTCGCACCTACTTCACGACCGGGCGTGGGGTGGAGGCCCTGGGCAGCATCTGGACCTTCCTCGACCTGACTCCACTCGGGCGGCAGGAGACCTGGGAGGACTCGCCGCCCGGGAGGCCGCAGACGGCGCCGTACCACTGGTGGCAGCTCCACGACGAGTACGAGGACGCCGCGCGCCCCGACGCAAGCTGCAGTGGCCACTCCCGAACCGAAGGGCAGGCAGCATGACGACCTCCAGCGAACCGACGATCGCAACGCGAGATGAGTGGCTGGTCGCCCGACGCGACCTGCTCGAGCGGGAGAAGGAGCTCACGCACCTCAGCGACGAGCTGGCGGGCCAGCGGCAGCGGCTGCCCTGGGTGCGGATCGAGAAGGAGTACCGCTTCGAGACCGCCGAGGGGACGAAGACGCTGGCCGAGCTCTTCGAGGGGCGGTCTCAACTCATGGCCTACCACTTCATGTTCGGCCCGGACTGGGACGAGGGGTGCCCGAGCTGCTCGCTCTCGGCAGATCACTTCGACGGCCCGCTGGTCCACCTGAACCAGCGCGACGTGACGATGATCAGCGTCTCCCGTGCGCCGTACGCCAAGCTCGAGGCCTACAAGCAGCGCATGGGCTGGAACTTCCCTTGGGCCTCGTCGTTCGGAAGCGACTTCAACTTCGACTTCGGCGTCTCCTTCAGCGACGAGCAGCGAGGGAACGGCGTGGAGTACAACTTCGAGCCGATCGGCGACCCGGGGATCGACGAGCTGCCGGGCATGAGCTCCTTCGTCCTCAAGGACGACGTGGTCCACCACACCTATTCCTCGTTCGCACGTGGCGGCGACGTGCTCATGGGCATCTACCAGCTGCTCGACCGGGCGCCCAGGGGACGCAACGAGAGCGAGATGTCCTTTCCCATGGAGTGGGTGCGCCGCAGAGACGAGTACGACGCCTGAGGTGTCGACCTTCGTGCTCATCCACGGCGCCGGTGACGTGGCGTGGTACTGGCATCTGGTGGAGGCGGAGCTGCGCGAACGCGGCCACGACCTGGTGGCCGTCGACCTGCCGTGCGACGACGTCTCCGCCGGTCTGACGGAGTACACCGACACCGTCGTGCGCGCTGTCGGCGATCGCACCGGACTAGTGCTCGTCGGCCAGTCCCTGGGCGGCTTCATCGCGCCCCTGGTGTGCGATCGGGTGCCGGCAGATCTTCTGGTCATGGTCGCGGCGATGGTCCCGGCGCCCGGCGAGACGGGTATGGACTGGTGGGCGAACACCGGCCACGACCGGGCGGAATCGGAGGACGACCACGACGGTAGCGACACCGCCGTCTTCCTCCAGGACGTGCCGCCCGAGCTCGCGGACGAGGCACTCGCGAGGGGTCGCGAACAGGCGCCCACCCCGATGCTCGAGCCGTGGCCGCTCAGCGCATGGCCGGATGTGGACACCCGCTACCTACTGTGTCGCCGGGACCGGTTCTTCCCACCCGAATGGACACGAGCGATGGTGCGCGACCGCCTGGGCATCACGCCCGACGAGATGGACTGCGGCCACACCCCCGCCCTCAGTCGCCCGATGGAGCTGGCCGACCGGCTCGAGGCCTACGCCGCCCCGGGGTCATCGCTCTGAGACCCTGCCCGCAAACCCGAGAAACCGTGAGGAGATCGCAATGGCCGCTTCGTACACGCTCAAGAACCTGGTCGAGGTCAGGGACTCGGCGCCCGACTTCGGGCTCGGCGAGTTCCAGGAGGTCCGCTTCGCCAACGACGACCTCGACGCCGAGAGCACCGGGGTGAGCCACCAGCGCCTGCGCCCCGGCAAGCGATCGCCGTTCGCGCACCGCCACGAGGACGCGGAGGAGGTCTACGTCGTCGTCGCGGGGGCTGGGCGTGCCAAGCTCGACGACGACATCGTGGAGCTCGAGCGCCTCGACGCGCTCCGCGTCGCGCCCGGGGTGACGCGCGCCTTCGAGGCCGGCCCGGATGGCTTGGAGGTGCTCGCCGTAGGGGCCCGGCACGAGGGCGACGGCGAGATCATCCAAGGGTGGTGGACCGACTGAGCCACGTCGGCATGGGAACGCTTGGACGCCAGTCGCCTAGGCCGCCAGCCAGGCTCGGCGCTCCTCCGCGGCCTCGCCGAGGGCGACCAGCGTCTCGCTGACTCGCCGCAGGGTCGGGGCATGCGCCAGCTCGCCGTGCTCGTCGAGCTTCGCCTTGACCCCCGGCACGGTCAGCGAGACCGCCACGAGGGCGGCCTGGGCCATCAAAGTGCGGGTCAACGCCATCTGCGCGCCGATGCCCCCGCCCATGGTCGGCGAGGCGCTCATGAGCCCCACGCGCATGCCCGAGAGCTCGCCGCTCTGAACGAGCCAGTCGAGCGCGTTCTTGAGCAAGCCGGGCATGCTGTGGCCGTACTCCGGGGTGGCCAGCAGCACCCCGTCAGCCGAGGCGAAGGCCGCGCGCAGACGGCGCACGGGCTCCGGCGCGGCGTCGCCCTCACCGTCGAGGTCGGGGTTCAGGAGCGGCATGTCGGCGAGCGACGGGTGAACGACCAGCCCGAGGCCCGCGGGCGCCACGCGCTGAGCGGCGCGCACGAGCGCCGTGTTGGCCGAGCGCTCCTGGAGGCTCCCTGAGATCGTCAGGATCTGGAGCGGGGCGCCCGTCACGGGCCGAATCGCCAGCGGCGCACGCCCTCCGCGGCGAGCCCCACGAAGCCCGTCGAGGTTGCCGCGAACGACCCGATCACGCCTGCCCGGTAGGCCGGGTGGTCCTCGAGGTCAGGCCAGGCGGTCAGCACGCCGAAGGCCATGGCGTTGGTCCAAGCGCCGACCCCGAGCGGCCAGGCGACCCGGCCCGGCAGCCCCGGCATCGCGGTGCCGGCCAGGACGGTTAGGCCTCCGAGGGCGATCAGGTCGAGGTGCCACTGGCGCATGCGCGGCCGCGACCGGATCCCGAGCGACCGGGCGCGATCGGGATCGGCGATGGCGATCGCGTAGGGCCAGCCGGTGAGCGCTCCGAGCGCGAGCTCGGCCAGGCCGGAGAGGACGAGTCCGTCGACCGGCGGTGGCTCGGCGCTGCGGCGACGGCGGGTGGTGCGGGCAGAGGGCACGGCGGCGAACAGAAGCAGATCGGCCCGGCCCGCGGGCCTGCCGAGCGGGCGAGCGACCTCGCGAGGAGATACGGTGCCGCCTGCCGCAGCCACCGGACCTGGAGGAAACCGAAGTGATTCTCGAGCTCGTCGCCCAGATTCTCGCCTACACAGGGGTGGGACTGGTCATCCTCGTGGCCGGCTTCTTCGTCCTCGACCTGCTGACCCCGGGCAACCTCGGCAAGCAGGTCGTCGAGGGCAACCCGAACGCCGCCCTGCTCTCGGCGGCGACCATGCTCTCGCTCGGCGTCGTGCTGTGGTTCGCCATCTACTTCACCGCGCCGGGCTGGGAAGGCCTCGACGAGACGGTCATCTTCGGGCTGGTGAGCGTCGGCGCGCAGGCGATCGGATTCCTCGTGCTCGACCTGGTGACGCCGGGCAAGCTGGGAGAGGTGCTGATGGCCGGCGGCGCCGGTCCCGGGGCGCGAATCCACCCCGGGACCTGGGTCTCGGCGTCCGTGCAGATGGCCATCGCGCTGGTGATCGCGGCCTCGCTCACCTGAGCCGAGCGCCCGCGTCGGGCCAGCCGGGGGCCAGCAACGCGGTCCTCGCCTACCCGCAGCCGCTACTGCTGCGAAGGATGCCGGTTATATGAGTGACTCAGTCAAGGCGCTCAGGCCGAGGCAGCCAGGCGCTCGTGCTTGCGCACCCGGGCCGTCTTCTGGCGCTCGGTGCCGCCGAGAACGAGCTTGCGCAGACGCAGCGCAGCAGGGGTGACCTCTACGGCCTCGTCCTCGCGGATGAACTCGAGCGCCTGGTCGAGTGAGAGCTGGCGGTGGGGGACGAGGCGCACTAGCTCGTCGGCCGAGGCGGCGCGGACGTTGGTCTGCTTCTTCTCCTTGACCGGGTTGACGTCCATGTCCTCGACGCGCGCGTTCTCGCCCACGACCATTCCCTCGTAGACCTGCTCGCCGGGCCCGACGAAGAGCTGGCCGCGCTCCTGGAGCTTGAACAGGGCGAAGGCGGCCGTGTCGCCGCGACGGTCGGCCACGAGCGAGCCGGTCGGCCGGGTGCGGATCTCGCCGTGCCACGGCTCGTACGCCTCGAAGACCGCGTGCAGCAGTCCGGTCCCGCGCGTCTCGGTGAGGAACTCGGTGCGAAAGCCGATCAGCCCGCGGGCGGGCACGAGGAAGTCGAGCCGCACCCAGCCTGTGCCGTGGTTGACCATGTTCTCCAGCCGCCCACGGCGCTCGGCCAGCAGACGCGTCACGGTGCCCAGGTACTCCTCCGGCACGTCGACGGCCAGGCGCTCCACCGGCTCGAGCACCTTTCCGTCCTCGATGCGGGTCACCACGCGCGGCTTGCCCACCGTGAGCTCGAATCCCTCCCGGCGCATGGTCTCGACCAGCACGGCGAGCTGGAGCTCGCCGCGGCCCTGGACCTCCCAGGTGTCGGCCCGCTCGGTCGGGCGCAGGCGCACCGCGACGTTCCCGACGAGCTCGGCCTCGAGTCGAGCCTCGATCACCCGCGCCTGGAGCTTCTTCCCCGACTGCCCCGCCAGCGGCGAGGTGTTGACCCCGATGGTCATGCCGAGCGCGGGCTCGTCGACGTGGAGGACGGGCAGCGGACGGGGATCAGCCGCGTCGGCAATGGTCTCCCCGATCGTCACCTCGGGCAGGCCGGCCAGGGCGATGACCTCTCCGGGACCGACCTCGTCGGCCGGGACCCGGGCCAGGCCCTCGGTCACGAACACGTCGCCGATCTTCACGGAGTCGATCCGCCCGTCGGTGCGGCACCAGGCGGCGGTGGCGCCGCGACGCAGCGTGCCCTGATGAACGCGGCAGAGGGCGAGGCGCCCGAGATAGGGCGAGGCGTCGAGGTTGGTCACGAGCGCCTGCAGACCGTGGCCCTCCTCGTAGGTCGGCGCCGGGATGTGATCGGTCAGGAGCTCGAAGAGCGGGCGCAGGTGCTCGCCCTCGACCCCCTCCTCGGCCGAGGCCCAGCCCGCCTTGGCGTTGGTGTAGACGATCGGGAAGTCGATCTGGCTCTCGTCGGCGTCGAGGTCGAGGAAGAGCTCGTAGGTGGCGTCGACGACCTCGGCGATGCGCGCGTCGGGGCGGTCGACCTTGTTGACAACGAGGATCACCGGCAGGCGCTGCTCGAGCGCCTTTCGCAGCACGAAGCGGGTCTGGGGGAGGGGGCCCTCGCTGGCGTCGACGAGCAGGAGCACCCCGTCGACCATGAACAGACCACGCTCGACCTCGCCACCGAAGTCGGCGTGCCCCGGCGTGTCGACGATGTTGATCTTGGTGTCGCCGTAGCGCACCGCCGCGTTCTTGGCCAGGATGGTGATCCCGCGCTCGCGCTCCTGGTCCATCGAGTCCATCACGCGGTCGGTCATCTCCTCGTGGGCGGAGAAGATGTTGGACTGGCGCAGCATGGCGTCGACCAGGGTGGTCTTGCCGTGGTCGACGTGGGCGATGATCGCCACGTTGCGGATGTCGTCGCGGGT
>Ga0136617_10006673_pt1 | contig 10294 bp, 10 predicted proteins | sample AntDrymUQ3222106_2_FD_129672 | JGI IMG/M metagenome (GOLD analysis project Ga0136617, IMG submission 129672) | Polar desert sand microbial communities from Dry Valleys, Antarctica - metaG UQ322 (21.06) | ecosystem: Environmental > Terrestrial > Soil > Desert | place: Antarctica: Dry Valley... | reverse complement strand
CGAGGTCGGCGCCGACCTCGCTCGCCCAGGCCAGCACGATCGAGGCAAACGCCTCGTTGATCTCGAACACGTCGATGTCATCGATCCGCAGCCCGGTGCGTCGCAGCAGCTGCTCGGTGGCGTCGATCGGACCGGTGAGCATCATCACGGGATCGACGCCGACCAGGCACGTGTCGACGATGCGCGCCACCGGCGTCAGCCCGAGGGCGGCGGCGCGGTCTTCCGAGGCGAGCAGCAGCGCAGCCGCCCCATCGGAGATCTGCGACGAGGTGCCGGCCGTGTGGACGCCGTCCTCGCGAGCGACCGGCTTCAGCGTGGCGAGCCGGTCCAGCGACGTCTCGCGCAACCCCTCGTCGCGCTCGACGACGTGGGTGCTGCCGGTCGGCTTGCCGTCGTCGTCGACGTCCGGTGCCTCGACCGGGACCCACTGACCGTCGAAGCGGCCCTCCGCCCATGCCCCGGCGGCGCGCTCCTGCGACGAGAGACCGAACCGGTCGGCGTCCTCGCGGGTGATGCCCCACTTCTCTGCGATCCGCTCGGCGGCCTCGAACTGCGACGTCATCTCGAAGCGGGCGAAGTACGGCTTCGGGATCGGGATGCCGAGACCGAGCTGCTTGGACGAGCTCGACCCGAGTGGCACCCGGCTCATCACCTCCACCCCGCAGGCGACGGCGACATCGACCACACCGGCGCCGACGAGCGAGGCGGCGAGGTTGGTCGCCTGCTGGCTCGAGCCGCACTGTGCATCGACCGTCGTCGCCGGCGTCGACACCGGCAATCCGGCAGCGAGCCAGGCGGTGCGGGTGATGCTGAAGCTCTGGGCCCCGACCTGGCTGACGCAGCCACCGACGACCTGGTCGACGGCGGACGGGTCGATTCCGGTGCGTTCGACGAGCGCCTGCTGAGCGATGCCGAGCAGGTCGCCGGGATGGACGCTCGACAGGCCGCCACCTCGGCGGCCGACAGGGGTACGGACGGCATCGACGATCACGACGTTCGACATGCGGCCGAGACTATTGAGCCGCCCCATCGGTCGCCCGAGCCGGGCGTATCAGGCCGGCAGCGGAGCGTCTCATGTGGACCACACGCGCGCATCACGCGCCGAGGAGGAACCTGCCACCATGAGCCCGAACCCCGCGTCCGTCGACCATCTGATCGGCAGTGCGCTCGCGGCGAGCGCCGACGACCTCGCTCGGGCGCTCACCTCCGTCGATCCCGCGGATCGCAGGAGGCTGCGTGCCCTCGACCGCTGGTACGCCGGGTTCGCCGGCCAGGTCCGGGCCCGCCAGGACCTCGTCGCCGAGGTGGTGCTGCCAGCGCTGGCCGAACGCGGCGCGCTGGCCGAGCACGAGCTCGAGGCCGTCGCCGACCAGCACGTCCTCGTCGACGAGCTCGTCGGACACCTGGGTGACGCCATCGGGATCCTCGCCTTCGCCCTCGGTGAGCCCGCGGCGTGGCACGCCCGGGCGACCGCCCTCGCCGCCGAGCTCGCCGATGCGCTCGACGACCAGCTCGCCGGCGAGCGGTCGCAACGTCACGCCGCTGCGCTGGACCGCGACGAGCGGCGTGCCGTCGAGCTCGAGGCCCTGCGTGCGGCGCTCGACGGGCAGACCCGGTTCGCCCTCCCGTGGCTGATGTCCCGCCTCGACGCCGGCGAGCGCCAGGTCGTCCTCGATGCCGCGCCGCCGACCACCAGGCTGCGCTGGCGCTCGACGCGGCTGCCCTACGACCGCCAGTTCGCCGCAGCGTTCGCCACGAACTGAGCCCCGCCGCCGGACGGCCGGGCGATCTGTGTGACACCCATTCGCCAGGCTCGGGGTCATGAACGCCACCATCATCCCGTTCCCGAGTGATCGGATCGCCCGCCCGGCCCCCCTAGCACACCGCGACCAGCCGTGCGGGCACTGTTGGGCCGAGCGCGCCCACGCGGTCGTCGATGAGGCCGAATCGATGCTCGAGGCCGGCGAGGCCACGCAGGTCATCGATCTGTGCCGGCGGGCGGTCCGGTACCTCGAGGCGAGCGCCGCCGAGGTCGACGACGTCGAGCCGCTCGAAGCCCTGGCGTCCCGGCTGGACCAGCTGCACCTGCGGGCGTGCGAGATCGCCCGGCCCGACCCGGTGGGGCTCGCTCGGTGGTTGTTCGACGCCGAGGGGGGCGAGCTCGGCGGCTTAGTCGCCGCAACCGAGCGCTACGCCTCGGTGCTCGGTCGCGCCGGTCTGGCCGAGCATCGCCGTCTCACCGACGCGGCCTGGCGGCGCACACGCCGCAACCGCCACCCCAGCGCAGTGTGACGTTTCGCACCCGCAACCTCCGGTTGCGAGTGCGACGCTCAATACGACTTGGGGAGGCCGAGGCTGTGTTGACCGACGAAGTTGAGGATCATCTCTCGGCTCACCGGCGCGGTGCGCAGGAGCCGGGTGAAGCCCCACATCGTGGCAAGCCCGTACTCGGTGGCCAGGCCGTTGCCGCCGTGGGTCTGGATCGCCTGGTCGAGCGCCCGCAGCGACGCCTCGGCGTTGGCGTACTTCGCGATGTTCGCCGCTTCGCCCGCGTCGTGACCCTGGTCGTAGCGCCAGCACGCCTTCTGCAGCATCAACTTCGCCAGCTCGGCGTCGATCTTCGATTCGGCCAGCGGGTGGGCGATGCCTTGGTGCGTGCCGATCGGGACGCCCCAGACCCGGCGCTCGCGCGCGTAGTCGGCGGCCTTGGTGAGGGCGTAGCGGGCGATGCCGGCCGATGTGGCTGCGCTCATGATGCGCTCCGGGTTGAGCCCGAAGAACAGATGACGCAAGCCGTCGCCCTCGGTGCCGATCAGGTTGGCGCGCGGAACGCGGACGTCGTCGAAGAACACGGTGAACTGCTTCTCCGGCGCGGTGATCTCGACTGGCAGGAGGTCGGCGGTGAGCCCCGCTGCGTCGGTCGGCACGACGAACAGGGAGAGCCGCCCGCGGCCGGTCGCCTCGTCGACGCCCGTCTTCGCCACGACGAGGATCGCATCCGCCTCGTCAACGCCGGAGATGTAGTACTTCGTGCCGTTCAGGCGGTACTCGTCGCCGTCGCGCACCGCCGACGTCGAGAGCTGGTGCGAGTTCGATCCGGCGTCGGGCTCGGTGATGGCGAACGCCACGATCGACTCGCCGGACGCGACGCCCGGCAGCCAGCGGGCGCGTTGGTCGTCGGTGCCGAATCGGTCGATGACCGAGCCGACGATGGCCGGCGAGACGACGAGCAGCAGCAGCGGGCACCCCGCAGCCGCCAGCTCCTCTGCCACGACCGCCAGCTCGGTGAGGCCCTGACCGCCGCCGCCGTGCTCCTCGGACAAGTTCACCCCGATGAAGCCGAGCTCGCCGATCGCCCGCCACAGCTCGGTCGGGCGGCGATCCTCACGCGACGCTCGCAGCCAGTACTCGTGTCCGAAGCCACCTGCGACCTTCGCCACCGCCTCACGAAGCATCAGCAGCTCGTCGGTCTCGGTGAAGTCCATGGCCCCCACGCTACGCCTGCGCCTGGTACGCATGCCCGCGATGCCGACCAGCCACGACGACCCCGCCGCAGCAGGCTTCGTGCCCGGTCTCCTCCCGCCGCACGTCGCGACCGCACGCCGCTTCGTCCACGTCGTCGGGTCGAGTGTGTGGCTGCACGACGAGCCGAGCGACGGCACCTGGCCGACCCACTTCGTCGGGCTGGTCGACGGCGCGAGCTGGTGGGCCGTCGATGTGCCCGCCGAGTTCGATCCGAGCGACGGCGCCGCCATCGATCTGCGGGCGTACCACGGTCGCAGCGAGCAGCACGCGTGGCGCGCCGCCGGGCGGGCGGTGCAGCTCGTCGAGTGGGCGCGCACGCACCGCTTCTGCGGACGCTGCGCCACACCCACCGAACCCGTCGAGGGTCACCGGGCGATGCGCTGCCCGGCATGCGGGTTGTCGGCCTTCCCGCGCGTCGCGCCGGCCATGATCACGCTCGTCACGCGAAGCCCGCCCGGTGACGACGAGGAGGCGCTGCTGGCGCGAGGCGTGCACTGGACCATCCCGATGTTCTCCTGCCTCGCCGGGTTCGTCGAGCCCGGCGAGTCGCTCGAGGCGGCGGTGGTGCGCGAGGTCGCCGAGGAGGTCGGCATCACGGTCACGGACGTGGAGTACCGGGGCAGCCAGCCGTGGCCGTTCCCGCACAGCCTGATGGTTGGGTTCCGGGCGCGCTACGCGTCCGGCGAGATCGACTGCGATCCGACCGAGATCGCCGAGGCGGCGTGGTTCCGCCGTGATGCGCTGCCGATGGTGCCGCCGACGATCTCGATCGCCCGAACGCTGATCGACGAGTGGGCAGGCGAGCCTGCGACGGGCTGATCAGCGCCGACGCGCTGATGGGCGCCGGCGGCGTGGCCGCGGTCCCGACATCCGCTCGTGGAAGAAGTCGAGGACGATCTCGGCACGCATCCGGCGGTGCACGGGAGAGCCCGAGCGGGACAGCTCGTGGCCCTCGCCGGGGAACCGGTAGAACGTCACGTCCTTGCCGAGCATGCGCAGTGCGACGAACAGCTCCTCGGCCTGCGAGATGGGGCAGCGGAAGTCGTTCTCGGAGTGGATCAGGAGCATCGGCACGTCGATGTCGCGCACGTGGACGATCGGCGACATGCGGGCGTACTCGTCCGGGTCGTCGAGGTGGCTGCGACCGTGGATCGCGCGGAACGCCGTCGCCACGTCGCTCGAGTGCTCCTCCGAGATCAGGTTGTTGCAGGCCCGCTCTGAGCACAGCGCCCGGAACCGGTCGCCGTGGCGACCGGCGAGCATCGTCGCCATGTAGCCGCCGTAGCTGCCGCCGAGCATCCCGACCCGGTTGCGGTCGCAGAACCGGTAGCGCTCGAGCGCGGTGTCGAGCACGCCGAGCACGTCGTCGACATCGACCGAGCCCCATCCGGTCCCCGGGTCGACCGGATGTTGGATGCCCCTGATCGCCTGGCCCCACGACGAGTCGCCGCCACTGCTGCCGCGAGGGTTCGACATCAGCACGACGAACCCCGCTGCCGCCTGCATCTGCGCCTCGTCGAAGAACGTTTCGCCGTACTGCGTGAACGGGCCGCCGTGGACGTTGAGCAGCACCGGGTACTTGCGGCGCGCCTCGAACGCGTCTGGCCGCATGATCCACGCGTCGATCTGGCCCGTGCCGTCCGTCGTCGGCACGGCGAACTTCTCCCAGCCGAGGAACCGGGAGGTGAGGTTCGTGACGGGGCCGTCCAGCGTGACGATCTCGGCGGGGTGCTCGACGGCCGACTGGCCCATCGCGATGCGGCCGCCGGCCGCATCGACGTCGGAGACGGTGATGGCCCCGGACGTGAGGCGCTGCGGATCGCTCGACCCGTCGCTCGCCAGCCGGTACAGGTGCGATTCGCCGTGGTCGTCGGCCGTGGCGAGCACGGTCTCGTCGTCGAACCACACGGGTCCCGGGCCGCCGTAGGCGCCGAAGTTGCGGTCCAGCCCGAGGCTGATCCACCGGTGCCCGCCGTCGTCGAGCGGGATCACCCCGACCCGTGCGTTCTGCGGGTCGGCCATGGCGTCGTCCATACCGACGAACGCAACGCGCGTGCCGTCGGGCGACACCGATGGGCTGGCGTACACGCCCGTCTGCTTGGTGAGCTGCCGCACCGTGCCGTCGAGGCCGATCACGTACAGGTCCTCGCACAAGTCGGTGTCCCACGTGTCGTGCCGGCGCGACGCGGTGACCAGACCGGACGAATCGCGCAGCCAGCTCAGCCCGCTGTGCTCGAACGGCCCCGGCGTCAGGTTGCGCGGCGTTCCGGTGCCGTCGGCTGCGACGACGCGGACGTGGCTGGGACGGTCGAAGATCCACCCCTCGTTGTCGAGGCGGGTGAAGAAGCGCTCGATCTTGCGCGGCGCTCTCCAGGAGTCGTCCTCCTGCTCGTAGCGCTCGTCTCGTGTGCGGCTGGTGAACGCCAGCAACCGCCCGTCGGGCGACCACACGACGTCGCCGATGCCGTCGGGCATCGCGCACACCGTGCGAACCTCGCCCGGGCCGTCGACGGGCATCACGTGCAGCGTCGTCTCGTGGTCCTTCTCACCTCGTCGTGACGTGAAGGCAAGCAGTCGCCCGTCGGGCGACCACACCGGCCCGCCGTCCTTGTCACCCTTCGTGACCGGCGCCGGTTCGCCGTCGGGGAACGTCAGCCACACGCGGCTGCGGGTCCGGTTGGCGGCGAGGTCGATCGTCGACACGACGAAGGCGATCCGTTCGCCGTTCGGCGACACCGCCGGCGCGCCGGCGCTGGTGCGCCCGTCGAGCAGCCGCTCGGCGATGGCTCGATGGGTCGACGGAGGCTCCGTGGTCTCGGTTGCGGTGTCGCTGATGGTCACGCGCCGAACGTATCGGCCTTGGCGCCGCCGGGTCAGGCGGTTTGATCCGCTCCTCAGCGCTCGGCGACCCGAGCCTGCAGCTTGCGCATGCCGGCCAGCCAGCGCTCGGGATCGTCGGCCTTGCGCACCATGTACTCGTGGACCTCGGGGTGGGGCAGGATCAGGAAGCTCCCCTCGGAGATCGTCTCCACGACGACGTCGGCGACCTGTGCTGGCTCGAGCACGACCCCTGCGGCACGGACGACATCGGGCCCGACGCCCAGCCCATCGCCGGCGCGCAACATGTCGGTGTTGACGCCCTGCGGGCACAGGCAGCTCACCGTGATGCCGCGTCGACCGTAGGTGACCGAAAGCCATTCGGCGAAGGCGACCGCCGCGCGCTTGGTAACGGTGTACGGCGCCGAGCCGATCTGCACCAGCACCCCCGCCGCCGATGCCGTCGAGCAGAAATACCCCTCGCCGCGCGCCAGCCACCCAGGCAGGAGGTGCTTGGCCGCCCAGCGGTGGGCGTTGACGTTGACGTCGTAGGCGTGCTGCCAGGCCTCCTCGGTGGTGCTGCTCAGGTCGGTCCCGCCCCCGATGCCGGCGTTGGCGAAGAACAGGTCGATCGGCCCGAAGGCCGCCTCGGCGGCCTGGATGAGCGAGACGTTGCCCGCTTCGGAGCTGATGTCGGCGACGACCTCCACGGCACCGGGCAGCTCGTCGGTGACCGCGGCCAGACCGTCGAGGTCGGCGAGCACGACCCGGGCGCCGGCGGCATGGAACCGCCGGGCGAGCGCCGCACCGATGCCGCGTGCGGCTCCCGTGATGACCGTGTGGGCGCCGTCGAGCTCCATCTGCTGGATCGTAGGGAGCCGCTGGTCTGCGAACCGCAGGCGCATCACCCACCGTGACCGCGAGCTGGGGGGCTGCGCCCCCGTGCCCCCATCGCCGCCCGGCTCCCTGGCGGTCGCTCGGTCGGCCTCCGCTTGGTCCCGCAAAACTTGTCACGCGTCACGAGGTCCCGGGACCAAGCAGAGCTAGCTTGATCATCGATGAACGATCAGCTCGAGCGTGTTCCGGCTGGCGGCGCCCACGACACCGTGATCGCCGAAGCGCTGCTCGTCATCGACCAGGCGTTGCGGCAGATGGTCGACCGCGAGCTGGTCTCGTCGGGCGAGGTGGCCGATGTACTGCTCGACGTCCGCTCGGCGCTGACGAGCAACTGACCGGCGCGCCGCCGGCCGCTACGCCCGCTGCAGGTCGCGCAGGGCGCGCTCCATGCTCCGCCGCAACAGGTCCGGTTCGGCGACGGCTGCGGCGTCGATGTTGATGCCCATGTCGAGGCTGCCCAGGTAGGAGAGCAGCGTGACGTTGAACGCCACTCCGGCGAGTGGTCCGACCGGGTAGTTCTCGAGCAGCTGCGCGCCGGAGATGTAGACGGGGACCGGCGAGCCGCGGACGTTGGACGTGGCGAAGTCGACCGTCTGGCTCTGCTGGCGGGCGATGCGGGTGACGAGCGAGGTCGGCAGCGACGCCGTCACCGCAGCGAGGGTCTCGAGCGACGCCGACGCGCTGCCATCCCGAGCGGAGGTGGTTGCCTCGGCGATCGCCCGGAACCGGTCGGCGATCGGCATCTCGGCCGTCGGCACGAGCATCCTGGCGAGCGAGAACGCGTTGGCCCCCGACCTCGACGTGCGTGTGCTGATCGCCATCGACGCACGCAGCTCCTCGACGGGCTGACCGAGCTCGACGTGGTAGCGGGATGCAGCGTCGGCGGCGGCAGTCAGGAACGCCGTGTTGATCGTGCCACCGAGGCGCTTGGCCGCCTCCTTCGTCTCGGCGAATGGCGCCCGAGCCACCTCGATCCGGCGGCGCAGCGAGCGAGCCGTCCACAGCGGCGAGCGGGCCGCGTCGGTGTCGGAGAGCTGGGAGACCACGCCCCGGATGGTGTCGACGGCCGCCGTGCTGGCGCCGGGGATGGCGGTCGGGTCGGCGAGCAGCTCGCGAACCTGGCGGGCGATCCCGAGCGGCAGCCGGAACCCGCCCGAGAGCAGGTTGCGCACGGCCTCGGTGGTGGTCGGGCCCGACGGGGCCTCCGTGCCTTCCACCACCGCATCGATCTCGATCGGTGGTGGGTCGGGCGCGTCACGCTCGAAGTCGAGGTACTGCAGCGACATCTCGACCCCGCCGACGCCGTCGGTGATCGTGTGGTGCATCTTCTGCACGAGCGCCGACCGGCCACCGCGCAACCCCTCGATGACGATGAACTGCCACAGCGCTCTGGTGCGTTCGAACGGGTCGGCCACCATGACGGTGGCGAGGTCGAGCAGCTGCCGCAGCGATCCGGGCTTGGGAAGGGCGATGCGACGGACGTGCAGATCGATGTCGAACTCGGTGTCGTCCACCCAGAGCGGCGTGGAGAGGTTCACCGGCGCCGGCTGCACTCGCCAGCGCAGTCGGGGCACGGCCAGCACCGCTCGGGCCATCCGAGCCCGCAATCGATCGAAGTCCGGCGGGCGGTCGAGGATCGACACCGTGCCGAACGTCGACGCCAGGTACGGGTCCTTCTCGAGGCGCCACATCAGGCCCTCGGCGTCGGTCATCTTCCGGTCGTGGGCGGCATCGGTCACGGCGACGATGATCGCACAGGCGCGATTGATGGCCGTCCGCCACCGACCGCCAGGCGGGTCAGGCGCTCGTCACCGGCAGGTGGCCGGTCAGCCCGCTGAGGGCGATCAGCCGTTCGATCGGCGGGCTCGGCGCACGCAGCTGCAGCGGCGGCGCCCCCTGACGTCCGAGGCGCGCCCGGTGGGCCTGGAGCAGGACTCGCAGCCCGTACGAGTCGACGAACGTGACGTTGGCGAGATCGACGGTCGTGATCGTCGTGTCGGCGAGCAGCGCGGCGAGCGTGCCGGCGGCGCCGAGGTCGAGCTCCCCCTCGACCGTGAGCGTCGCGCCGTGGCGCGTGGTGTGCAGCGAGGGATCGAGCGTTCGGTTCGGCGTGGACCGGAGCCCACACCGGCCGTTCGCTTGACGGACAGCCATGTGACGGTTCCTCTCGGCGGAGTCGGGATCACCGGCGGTGGGTGACCACGACCATCGAACCACCCCTAGGGTGGCTTGAATACACCCTTAGGGGTAGATATCGTTCGCGTTCGTGTCTGCGCCTGACGGACCGATCACGCTCGCCCTCGTTGACGACTACGACGTCGTGCTGATCGGGCTTGCTCACATGTTCGACCAGTACCGCGACCGCGTCGTGGTCGCCGAGATCGACGTCCGGCGCCCCGTCGAGGACAAGGTGGACATCGCCTTGTACGACGCGTTCGCCCAACCGGAGGCGGACCACAAGGAGATCGAGGTCCTGCTCGCCAATCCCCACGCCCGCCGGGTCGCGGTCTACACGTGGAACTTCCACGACAGCCTCGTCGAGTCCGCGCTCGACAAGGGCGCCAGCGGTTACCTGTCCAAGACCCTGCCGGCGAAGGAGCTGGTCGAGGCGCTGGAGGCGATCCACGCCGGCGAGACGGTCGTCAGCCCGGCGCCCGGCAAGGCGCGCTCGTCGGCGTCTCTCGACTGGCCGGGCCGGACCGAGGGACTCACCGATCGTGAAGCCGAGATCCTCGCTCTCATCACGCAGGGCAAGAGCAACGAGGAGATCCGTGCGCTGACCTACCTCAGCATCAACTCGGTCAAGTCCTACATCCGCTCGACGTACCGCAAGATCGGCGTGAGCAGCAGGACCCAGGCCGTGCTCTGGGGCGTCGCCCACGGCTTCACGCCCGACCACCACCGCATCGATCACTGGCGCGGCGGACCGTGAACTGCCCCCGACGGGCCACCGCCTCGATCGGCGGACTGACGTTAGGGTGCTGGCCATGAGCACCGCCTTGATGGTGTGGATCGACCAGGACCTGTGCACCGGCGATGGCATCTGCGAAGAGAT
>Ga0136617_10006672_pt1 | contig 10294 bp, 8 predicted proteins | sample AntDrymUQ3222106_2_FD_129672 | JGI IMG/M metagenome (GOLD analysis project Ga0136617, IMG submission 129672) | Polar desert sand microbial communities from Dry Valleys, Antarctica - metaG UQ322 (21.06) | ecosystem: Environmental > Terrestrial > Soil > Desert | place: Antarctica: Dry Valley... | reverse complement strand
TCCATGGTGGTTTGCATCTGCAACGCGATTCGCGAATGCGACGTCCGCAAGGCGGCGCAGGCCGGCGCGTCCTGCCCGAGCAGCGCATACGCCACGCTCGGCCGCCGCGCCAAATGCGGACAATGCTTCGCATTCGCACGCCAGATCATCGCTGCGGAACGTGCGACTGCCTAGCAAGAGCAGGCGATTTTTTCGCGGTTTTCCGCCATTTTCGGATGCTTTTTAGCCGCTGTTGGGTTATGGCTTCGGCAACCCCAGCGGAGATTTCACCATGCGCGGCGACGCCCAAGTCATCGACCATCTCAACGAGGCGCTCAAGAACGAGCTGACCGCGGTAAACCAATATTGGCTCCATTATCGGATGCTCGACAATTGGGGGATCGCGCGGCTCGCCGAATATGAGCGGCACGAATCGATCGACGAGATGAAGCATGCGGATAAATTGTCCGAGCGCATCCTGTTCCTCGGCGGCCTCCCCAATTTCCAGATGCTGGGCCGGCTGCGGATCGGCGAGAGCGTCGAGGAGGTGCTCCGCGCCGACCTCGCGCTCGAGGAGGAAGCGCTTGTCCAGCTGCGCGGCGCGATCGGCTATTGCGAGAGCGTCCGCGACTATGTCAGCCGCGACCTGTTCGCCGAAATCCTTGCCAACGAGGAAGAGCATGTCGACTATATCGAGCGCCAGTTCGACATGATCGCGCGAATGGGGATCGAGAATTACAGCCAGCTCCAGTCGAAGCCGGCCGGGGACGAATAGAGCGTGCAGCCGCACCGGACGGTCGCCTGGGAGCCGCTACCCGATTACCCACCCGATGAGATGGTGGTGCGCAGCGGCGCCTTCCTCGAAGCAGTGCGGACACGCCGCACCTGCCGCTATTTCTCGGACGCGCCGGTGCCCCGCGCCGTGATCGAGAATGCCATCCTCGCCGCCGGCACCGCGCCGAGCGGCGCCAACCACCAACCCTGGCATTTCGCGGTGATCGGATCGGCCGACGCCAAGAAAGCGATCCGCGCGGCGGCGGAGAAAGAGGAGCGCGCTTTCTACGCCGGCAAGGCCGGCCGCGAATGGCTCGAGGCGCTGGCCCCGCTCGGCACCGACGAGGACAAGCCGTATCTCGAGACCGCACCGTGGTCGATCGTCGTGTTCGGCCAACGCCGCGGCGGCGTCCTGCCGGGCGAGGACCGGCAGAATTATTATGTCGTCGAATCGGTCGGGATCGCCTGCGGTATCCTGCTGCTCGCGCTCCACGATTCGGGGCTCGCCACGCTTACCCACACCCCCAACCCGATGGGATTTCTCAACCGCCTGTGCGGCCGTCCGTCGAGCGAAAAGCCGGTGATGGTCATCGTCGCCGGCCGGCCCGCCGAGGGCGCGACAGTCCCGCTCCACGCGACTTTGAAAAAGCCGCTCGACAGGATATCGAGCTGGATCTGATTTTCGGGAGGGGGCCCCCAATGAGCGTCACGATCCAGGCCGACCAGCGCATCGCGACGCTTGACATCCTGCGCGGCGTCGCGGTGATGGGGATATTGGCGATGAACGCGGCCGCCTTCGCGATGCCGGCCGCCGCTTATTTCAACCCCGCCGCTTATGGCGGCGCCGACGGGATCGACCTCGCCATATGGGTCGGCAATCATATCTTTGTCGACGGCAAGATGCGCGGCCTGTTCTCGCTCCTGTTCGGCGCGAGCCTGCTGCTGGTGGTGATGCGCGCCGAGGCCAATGGCGAGAATGAGACGTCGGTTCACTATCGGCGGATGCTCTGGCTGCTCATCTTCGGCGCGATCCACCTCTATTTGATCTGGTATGCCGACATATTACTCCATTACGCGCTGATCGGCCTCATCGCGTTCCTGTTCCGCAACGCCGGCCTGCGGACGTTGTCGATCTGGATCGCGGTGCTGCTCACGGTCAATCTCGTCATAATGGCCGGCCTGTCCTTCGGCTTCCTCCAGACCAGCGCCGCGGCCGCGGCCCCCGGCGCGAGCGCGGAGGTCACCGCCGCCTGGGCGTCGATGAGCGCCGACTTCGCGCCGCTTTCCGCCGATGCGCTCGCCGCCGATCTGGCCACCCATCGCGGCGACTATGCCGGCATCGTCGAGGATCGGATCGCCGACTACGCCTGGATGCCGGTCTTCATGTTCTTCTTCGGCGGCGTCGAAACCCTGGCGCTGATGCTGATCGGCATGGCGGGCCTGCGCTCGGGCTTCCTGACCGGGGCATGGGTGGCGGAGCGCTACCGGACGATCGCTTTGTGGTGCATCCTGATCGGCGCGGCCGCGTCCGCCGCGCTCGCCTGGCTCGCGATTGACGCGAATTTCGAACCGGCGATGGTATTCGCGACCGCATTCGGCGGCACCGCTCTGTTCCGGCCGCTGATGGCGGTCGGCTACGCCGCCTTGATCATCCTGCTCACCCGCCGCGGCGGCACGCTGGTCGCGCGGATCGCCGCCGCCGGCCGCGCCGCCTTCACCAATTATCTGGGCACCAGCCTCGTCATGACGACGATCTTCTACGGTTACGGCCTCGGCCTCTACGGCAGCGTCGGCCGCGCCGAGCTTTATCTGTTCGTGCTGGCGATGTGGGCGCTGATGCTGGCGTGGAGCAAGCCGTGGCTCGACCTTTATCGTTACGGCCCGTTCGAATGGATGTGGCGAAGCCTCGCGCGTTGGCGGTTGCAGCCGATGCGGAGAGCGAAGGCGGCCGCCTAGATCCGGCCGAAATCCTGGTTGCTCGCGCCGGCGCGGCCGAAGGCGGGGCGGCGCTCGACCAGCGGATTGGTCTCCTTGTCGAACAGCGATATCGTCTCGCGATAGAGCGGGCGCAGCCTGGCGACGGTCGGGATCAGATCGTCCGGAAAAAGCCGCATCTCGATCGAGCGGCGCGCCTGGACCTCGATCTCCTCGGCGAGATCGCCCAGGGGCTCGGCGCCGAACTGGCGCGCTTCCGATTTGAGCGTGTGGGCGGGCAGGACGAGGCCGGCGGCGTCCCTGCGCTGCATGGCGTCCTCGATCCTGTCGACCGACTTCTCGCCATCCTCGCGGAAATAGCCGAGGATCCGGACGAAGCCCGGTCCAAGCTCGCTACGGGTGCGCGAGAACATCGCCCAATCGACGATGGAGTCGGTCTCGTCGCTCACTCAAGCATTTCCTTCGTCATTGGCGCGTCGCGGGTCCAGCCGCCCTCTTAAGGCGCGGCTGGTAAACAGGTCGTTGACGCAAGCCCCGATAGTTTCAGCGCGCCCGCGCCTCGGCGATCGCGGCCTTGAGCGCGGCATAGCCGACCGCGCCCTGCAGCACCTTGTCGCCGACGATGAAGGTCGGCGTTCCGGTGGCGTTGATCGCGCGGGCAAGCTCGTAATTGCGATCGAGCTCGGCGGCGAATTCGGGCGCCGCCGGGCCCGCAGCGACGCCGACAGCGGCTTGCGCCTGCGCGAGCGACTGCGCGGTCGGACGGCCGAGCGCGAACAATTTGGCGTGGAATTGCCGGAATTTGCCCTGCTTCGCGGCGGCGAGGCTGATTTCGGCGGCCTTGCGGCTGTCGGGGCCGAGCACCGGAAGCTCGCGCCACACCACTTTCAATTTCTTGTCCTCGGCGAGCAGCCGGTCGATATCGGGATTGCTCTGCCGGCAGAAGCCGCAGGCATAATCGAAGAATTCGACCAGCACGACATCGCCATTTTCGGCGCCCGCCCACGCGCCCGCGAACGGGGTTTCGTAGGATGCACGGTCGGCGGCTACGACCTTGCCCGTCTCCCTTTGCTGGAGCAATTCGACCGCCTCGGGGATGATTTCGGGGTGGCTGAGGATATAGTCGCGGACGATCGCCTCGATCCGCGCGCGGTCGGGCTCGGCCGCGCCCGCCCCGCTTTGTCCGGCCAAGGCGACGAGCGCGCCGCCCGCGATCACGCCGAGCAAGCCTGCCGCCACACTCATTCTCCTGTCCATGGATTGGGCTCCGCCGCGCGCTAGACCGGAGCGCGGTTACCGGTTCTTGTTCTTTTCGACCTCGGTCCGCGACACCATGGCGATGTCCTGCGCGCGAATCCAGTCGGGCGAGCCGGTCGGGATGCCCTTCATCGCCTGTTCGGCATGGGCGAGCGCGAGCTTGGGCGCGCCTTCGAGATTGTAGCGCTCGGCGGTCGCCAGCGCGGCGCGCGGCTCGTCGCCTTCATGCCCGTAGACGACGCCCAATTGGTACCAGGCGAACGGGTTGGTGTTATCGCGGCCGACCGCGGCCCGCAGCACGTCCTTGGCTTCGCGATAATTGCCGCCATCTTCGGTCGCAATCAGGGCATGACCGAGCAGCGCCGAAATGAGCGGCTGGCCGGGGGCGCGGGCGACCGCTTCGCGCAGCGACGCCAGCGCCTCTTTGGGCTTGCCCGATTCGAGCAGGATCTGGCCCTTGAGCTCGAGGAAATAGGGGTCGTGCGGCGCGGCCAGCAGCAGCCCGTCAATCTCCCGGTTGGCGCGGTCCGGATAGGCGCTCTTGTGCCAGGCATAAGCGCGGGCGTAGCGGCCCGGCACGCTCGCATCGCTTTCCGGATATTTGACGAAGGTCTGCTTGGGATCGTCGACGAACCCGGCGAGCTTGGCCTTGACCCGCTGGAAGCGCGCTTCGAGCGCCGGGTCCGGGGGCGTGTCCCAGGCGGCATCGTTCCTGTACAGAAATTCGAGCGCGGCGATCCGCTCGCCGTTGAGCGGATGGGTGCGCGCATAGCCATTGTCCTGCGAGATCGCGAGCCGGAACTCGGTGTTCTGGAGCTTCTTGAAGAAGGCGATCGAGCCCTTGCCGGTAATCCCCGCGCGTGACAGAAATTTGGCGCCGGCCTGGTCGGTCGCGGATTCCTGGGTGCGCGAGAAAGCGAGGAACTTGCCCAGCGCCGCCTGTTGGCCCGCCGCCATCACGCCCATGCCGGCTTCCCCCGCGCCGGCCGCCATCGCCGCCACCCCGAGCAGGATCGACAATATCGTGATCCCGGTCGCGGTCCGCGCGCCTTCGTTGAGGCGGATGACATGGCCGCCGGTGATGTGACCGATCTCGTGCGCGACGATGCCCTGGATTTCGTTGGCGTTGGACGCCGCGGTCATCGTCCCCGAATAGATATAAACGATCTGGCCGCCCGCGACGAACGCATTGACCTCCTTGCTGTGCAGCAAGACTATCTGGACGTTTTCGGGCCGCAGCCCCGCCGCCTCGTAGAGCGGGCGGGCCATATCGCGCAGAAAGGCTTCGGTCTCGGCGTCGCGCAGCACCGACTGCGCCGCAACCGGCTGGAGCGCGAGCGAAAGGCTCAGCGTCAGGAACAGCATCAGCCGCGCGAGGAAGGCTCCACGCTGCGCTCGTCCGTGCTTTGGCTCAGTCATAAGCCGAGGCATATCGGGTTGGGCGTGTGAACCCTAGATGAAATCGCGTCCCTCCCCGGCATCGGCCGGGGAGGGAGCGGGATCAGGCGCCGAACGTGCGCTGCCACCAGCCGCGGCGGGTCGAGCCCATGCCGTCCTCGGCGGCGTCGCCGCCATCGGCTTCGCGCGCCATGTCCTGCGTCGCCAGCATCGGCGCTTCGGGCGATTCGGCGGGCTTCTTGGCGCGGCTGCGGCGCTTGGGCTTCTCGGCCTCGACCTGGTCGGCGGCCGGCTGCTCGGCGGCGGGCGCCTCCTCCTGGTCGTTGGCCGGGATCGGCGCGGCTGGAGCCTCGACGACTTCCGGCGCTGCTTCCGCCTTCTTGCGGCGGCTGCGCCTGGGCTTGAGAGCGGGCTCCCCGGGCTCGACCGAGTCGGTGGCGACCTCCAGCGGCATCGCCTCAGCGGGCGCGATTTCGACAGCCGCTTCGCCTTCGCCGGGCTTGCGGGCGCGCGGACGGCGGCGGGCGCGGCGGGGCGCTTCCTCCTCCTCGGCGACCTGCGCCGGAGCCTCCGCTTCGGCTCCCGCTTCCGCGGCTAGCGGGCGTTCCTCACCGGGCTCGCCGGACTCTTCCGCACCCGGCTGGACCTCGCCGTCCCTGCGGCGGCCACCGCGACGGCCACGCCGGCGGCGACGCTTGCGGCCATCGCCTTCGGCGGGCCGTTCGCGGTCGCGCCCGCGCGGCTCGCGGGGGCCGCGCTCCTCGCGCGCCTCCGCTTCGGGCTCGTCGGCTTCCTCTTCCTCCTCGACTTCCTCTTCTTCGTCGATTTCGTCGATCGCATCGTCCTCGTCGATCTCGGGCGCGATCGGAGCGGCGGGCCGCGGCCGTTCGACCGGCGGCGGGCCGACCGATTCGACGCTCATCTTGGCGCCCTCGAAGCTTTCGTCGATCTGGACCTCGACGATCACGCCGTAGCGCTCCTCGACCTCGGCGATTTCGTGGCGCTTGCGGTTGAGCACATAGACCGCCGCCTCGCGGCCGGCGCGCAGCACGATCCGGCTGCCGCGGCCGCGCGCGGCTTCCTCCTCGAGCATCCGCAGCGCCGACAGGCCAGCCGACGAGGCGGTCCGCATCAGCCCCGAGCCCTCGCAATGCGGGCACGGCTTGGTCGAGGCTTCGAGCACCCCGGTGCGCAGCCGCTGGCGGCTCATCTCCATCAAACCGAAGGACGAGATCCGGCCGACCTGGATGCGGGCGCGGTCGTTCTTAAGCGCGTCCTTCATGGTCCGCTCGACCTTGCGGATATGGCCGTTCGATTCCATGTCGATGAAGTCGATCACGACCAGACCGGCCATGTCGCGCAGGCGAAGCTGGCGCGCGATTTCGTGCGCCGCCTCGATGTTGGTCGCGAACGCGGTCTGCTCGATATTATGCTCGCGGGTCGACCTGCCCGAATTGATGTCGATCGACACCAAAGCCTCGGTCGGGTTGATCACCAGATACCCGCCCGATTTAAGCTGGACCAGAGGCTGGTACATGCCACCCAATTGGTCCTCGACCCCGAAGCGCTGGAAGAGCGGCACCGGATCGTCGTAATTCTTCACCCGCCGGACGTGGCTGGGCATCAGCAATTTCATCAGCGAGCGCGCGGCCTTGTAGCCCTCCGCGCCCTCGACGATCACTTCCTCGATGTCGCGATTATAGATGTCGCGGACCGCGCGCTTGATCAGGTCGCTGTCGCCGTAGATCACGGCCGGCGCCTCGGACTTGAGCGTGTTCTCGCGAATCTCGTCCCAGAGGCGGGCGAGATAGTCGAAGTCGCGCTTGATCTCGGTCTTGGTGCGCTGGAGCCCAGCGGTGCGGACGATGCAGCCCATTGTGCGCGGCAGCTTGAGCTCGGCCATGATCGTCTTCAGACGCTTGCGGTCGGCGCCGTTCGAAATCTTGCGGCTGATCCCGCCGCCGTGCGACGTGTTCGGCATCAGCACGCAATAGCGGCCGGCGAGGCTCAAATAGGTTGTTAGGGCGGCGCCTTTATTGCCTCGCTCCTCCTTCACGACCTGGACGAGCAGCACCTGGCGGCGGCGGATGACGTCCTGGATCTTGTAGCGGCGGCGCAGCGCCTGGCGCTTCTTGCGCAACTCGTCGGCGGCGTTCTCGTCCGCGCCGTTGGCCGTTTCGGGGGCCGGCGGCGGGGTTTCGTCGGCATGGTCCGCGTCCGCCTCGACGGCGTCGTCCGCGCCGATTTCCTCGACGGCTTCGGGCTCGGCGTGATCGTCGCCATGATCTTCATCGTCATAATGATAATCGTCGGCGGCGCGCAGCCTTTCCTCCTCGGCGGCGTGCTCGGCCTCCTCGCGGAGCAAAGCCTCGCGATCCTCCTTCGGGATCTGATAATAATCCGGGTGGATTTCGCTGAACGCCAGAAAGCCGTGGCGATTGCCGCCATAATCGATGAACGCCGCCTGCAGCGACGGCTCGACCCTGGTAACCTTGGCTAGATAGATATTGCCTTTGAGCTGCTTGTGCTCGGCCGATTCGAAATCAAATTCCTCGATCCGGTTGCCCTGGACCACCGCCACCCGAGTTTCCTCCTGGTGGCGCGCGTCGATCAACATGCGCATTGTCATTGAAATCACTCCACGCGCGTACCCTGTCCTCGTCGGCATATGCCGTTGGGGAAAGCGGGTGCGCGCGCTCGAATATGGACGAAGGCGCGGCCCCGAAGGTGCGCGTCTCTAATGTCCGGGTTGTCGGGAAATATGCCTCTGCGTCATGATGCACGGCCGGTTCGGGCCGAAAGGTCTCCGCTACGCCTGAACCCAGATGGGGGCGTTCGAATGGCGGAGAGAAATGCCTCATGCTGCTTCAACCTAGGTGACCGGCTTCGTGAGCCGGCGTAACGCTTTCAGCCCGACATGGCGGGAGCTACCCCTCGTGTTTCGAGCCGACCGCGACCTGCTAGCACCGCGGGGTTCGGGCGGCAACCGTTAAGGCGGCGCAACCAAATGCATTTTCGCTGGACCGGGGCCCCACGCGAGCGGCACATGAAGGCCATGGTTCTGCTCGCCGCCTTGCTGTCCGCCTTGCTGAGTCTGGCGGCGCCGTCGCCGGGCGGGCGCGGCGCGGATGGCGGCGTGACCGTGCGGCTCGACACGCCCGGGACGGCATCCGCGTCGGTCGCGGTCAACCCGCCGATCTCGGGCGCGCGCGGCTCGAACCGGCCGATCGTCGTGATCGACCCCGGCCATGGCGGGCGCGATCCGGGCGCGATCTCGCCGCATGGCGGCGCCCGCGAAAAGGATGTCGCGCTCGCCATCGCGCGCGCGATCCGCGACGAACTGGTCGCCTCCGGGCGCGTGCGGGTCGCGCTCACCCGCGACGACGACCGGCTGATCGAGCTGCGCGAGCGCTACCAGATCGCGCGGCGGATCGGAGCGTCGTTGTTCGTCTCGATCCACGCCGACGCCTCGCTGACCAACGATGTCGCCCACGGCGCGACCATCTACACCTTGTCCGAGGTCGCGTCGGACCGCGAGGCGGCCTTGCTCGCCGCCCGCCAGAATCGCTCGGGGATGATCGAGGGCGCCGACCTCAGCGCCGATGCCGGCGTCAACATGATCCTGATCGACCTCGCCCAGCGCGAGAGCATGGACATGTCGACCGATTTCGCGCGCCTGCTCCGCCGCGAAGCCGGGACCTTCTTCCCGTTCCGCCCCGATTATCACCGCTTCGCGTCCCTGATCGTGCTGAAGGCGCCCGACATCCCCTCGATCCTGTTCGAATCGGGCTATCTCACCAACCCGCGCGATGCCGCCTACGTCCAGTCGGCGGCAGGCCGCGCCCAGATAGCGAGCGGGATGCGCAGCGCGATCGAAACCTATTTCGCCCGCCGGATCGCGGGCCGGGAAGGCTCGTGACCGGCCCCCGCTTCCCGCCCGCTTATGCTTGGGCTAGAGGCTCTGCGCGATGAGCTCGGAGACAGCAATATCGACGCCGGCGGAGCGCCTGCGCGCGGCCACGCGCGGGGCCGGCGCCGCCGTGCAATCGGGCCGGGCATGGCTGCGGCGGACCTGGGCGCGGCGCTGGGTGCGAAGGCTCGCCATCCTGCTCGCCATCCCTTTGCTCGCGGCGGTTTTGCTCTGGTTCGTCTTTTCGCGCGGGCTGCCGTCGGGCGAATCGCTGCTCACCTACCAGCCGCCGCTCCCCACCAACGTCCGCGGCATCGACGGCGAGCCGGTCCAGACCTACGCCCGCGAACGCCGGGTCGAGCTCGCCTACGAGGAATTTCCGCGCCAGCTCATCCAGGCCTTCCTCGCCGCCGAGGACCGAACCTTCTTCGAGCATGGCGGGATCGACTATCCGGGCATCGTCGGCGCGATCATCACCAATTTGAAGAGCGACGGCCGCCCGGTCGGCGCGTCGACCATCACCCAGCAGGTCGCCAAGAACCTGCTGCTGACCAGCGAATTGAGCTACACGCGCAAGATCAAGGAGGCGATCCTCGCCCGCCGGATCGAGAATGTGCTGTCCAAGCAGCAAATCCTCGAACTCTACCTGAACCAGATATTCCTCGGCCGCAACGCCTATGGCGTGCAGGCTGCCGCGCGCGCCTATTTCGACAAGGATCTCGACCAGCTCGCGCTCCACGAATTCGCCTATCTCGCGGTGCTGCCCAAGGCGCCGAGCAATTACGACCCGGTCGCGAAAGTCGACCGCGCGACCGGGCGGCGCAATTTCATTTTGTCCGAGATGGAGCGCAACGGCTTCATCAGCGCGGCCCAGCGCGCCGACGCCGCATCGCGGCCGATCGGCGCGGTGCGCGGCCCGAGCAACAGCATCCGCAACGTCGGCGGCTATTATATGGAGGAGGTTCGCCGCCAGCTGATCGACACATATGGCGAGGTCGCCAAGGACGGGCCGAACGGCATCTACCAGGGCGGCTTGTGGGT
>Ga0136617_10006671_pt1 | contig 10294 bp, 8 predicted proteins | sample AntDrymUQ3222106_2_FD_129672 | JGI IMG/M metagenome (GOLD analysis project Ga0136617, IMG submission 129672) | Polar desert sand microbial communities from Dry Valleys, Antarctica - metaG UQ322 (21.06) | ecosystem: Environmental > Terrestrial > Soil > Desert | place: Antarctica: Dry Valley... | reverse complement strand
GTCGAGGGCGCGAAGACCGACGAGACACGGCGGCGCCGCATCGCCAAGTCGGTCGGGACCCTGAAGGAGGGCCGAGCCCGCTGAGCGGCCGCCCGCCGCTGCCGGGGCGCTACCCGCCCGCGGTGGGGCGCAAGCCGGTCGGGGTGGGCGGGACGCCGAGGGCAAGGTAACGGGCGGTACCCGGGTCGAGGGCCACCTCGGCCCCGGCGGCGGCGGCGGCCACGGCGCCGGCGATGGCCTCGGGATGCTCCCAGGCGCCCGGGTCCACGGTGACGGTGCGCCCGCTGCGGTCGGCCAGTCGCAGCGCCACCTTCGACCTGGCCGGGCGGCGGTTCACCGAGATGTACCCGGCATGGCTCGCGCTGGCCGCGGTCAGCTCGGCGAGCGCCAGGCGCCGGGTGCGCCAGGGTGGGTTCGTCCGCACGCGCAGGTCGCCGTCGGCGTCCAGCGCCAGGCGCGCCCCGAACGCAAGGCTCAGCAGCGCCACGCCGATGCAGGGAAAGATCGCCGCGATGAGCAGCGGCAGCAGCGAGAATCCCGCGCCGCGCCCCCCGATCGGCGGCGCGGCACTCAGCAGCGCCATCGTTCCTGCGGCGAACAGCAGCGCCGTCGTGCCGAGCGCGGTGAAGATCGTGCCGATGAACCCATAGATGAAGCGGTGCTGCAGGCGCAGATCGAGGACCGGCAGCGGGCCGCCGGCCGCTGGGGCAGCGGGCGCGGGCGGGGGAGCCGGCGCGGCGGCCGTCTGCATGCCGAACAGCTCGGCGCCGGTGACGGGCAGGGCGCGCTGGGCGGCGGCCTGCTCCACCGCGGCGATCAGCAGATCGGCCCTCGCCCACTCGCGGACGCGCAGGCTCAGGCCGCCGCCGCTGTCGTCGAGCAGCTCGAGGGTGTCGTGGACCCGCATGCGCGAGTCGCGGCCCCCGGTCCCGGTCACCTGCTGGCGCGCGGCCACGCGCTTCAGCGTCGCCAGGTCGACGGCGTGCCGCCGGCCGGGCCACGGGCCGGTGACCACCAGCCGGCCACCGGGCTCGAGCTCCGCCCGGGTCGACAGCCAGGTCAGCAGCCGGACACCCGCGAACAGCGCTCCGAGGGCCAGCACGAGCGATGGCGGCGCGACGCCGTCCCCCCAGCGCGTGAGGAGGAGGAAGCCGCCGAACAGTGCCAGGCCGACCAGGGGCCCCAGGAGCACCGAGGACCGCAGGCGGGTGCGAAACGCTGCCATCGCGGTGCACTGTCGCACACCGCCCGTGCCCTCAGGGCGGTCGAACAGGCCCCAGATGGCACCGTCGGCGAGCACGTCGGCGGCGGCGGCACGAACCCGGGCCCTGCTGGCCCCGGAGGCTCCCGGGGGCGATGTCACAGGGTCTTCCTACACTGCCCGCATGACACCACGCATGGACGTTGTCGGCCTGGTCGTCGCCGACATGGCCCGCTCACTCGCCTTCTATCGCCGGTTGGGCCTGGACGTGCCGGCCGACGCCGACGCCGAGCCCCATGTTGAGGCCACCCTGCCGGGTGGGCTGCGGCTGGCCTGGGACACCGTGGAGACGATCCGTTCGTTCGACGCGGGGTGGGCGCCGCCGACCGGGGGCCACCGCGTCGCCCTGGCCTTTCTCTGCGACGGTCCGGGCGAGGTCGACGCGGTCCACCGCGAGCTCGTCGAGGCCGGTCATGAGGGCCACCTCGAGCCCTGGGACGCCGTGTGGGGCCAGCGCTACGCCGTGGTCCACGACCCCGACGGCAACGCGGTGGACCTGTTCGCCCCGCTGCCCCTCAGCACCTGATCGCGCGCGGCCCGCGGGCAAGGGCGTCCACACTGGGGAGGCGTCGCCGCCGGCGGCGCGGGACCGGGGTGGGCGAGGACGGTGAGAAGCGCCGACGAGCTGGCCGTGTTCGAGGGCGTGCGGCTGGGCAGTGAGCGGGCGTTTCGCCGGCTGGTCGCGGCGCACGACGCGCCGATGCTGCGGCTGGCCGGGCTCTACGCCCACGACGCCGCCGGCCGGGCGGAACTCGTCCGCTGGACCTGGTCCACGGCGCTGCACGGCCTGGGCATGTTCACCTGGCACACCAGCTTCCGGGCCTGGCTGTTCGGCATCCTGGCCGCGCACGGCCGGGCGCGGCCGGCCCCGCCCACCGCCCCGGCCCCGCCCGCCGCCCCGCCGTCGGTGACCGTCCCGCCCGCCGCCGCGCAGCCGGCGACCGCCGTGGGGGACGTGGGCTGGGCGGGGCTGGCGTGGTCGCCGCGCTGGTCACCCGATGGCTGGCGGGCCGTGGAGCGGGCGCTGGCCACGCTGCCCGTCGCGCAGCGGGAGGTGGTGCATCTGCGCGATGTCGAGGGCTGGCCCGCGGCGGAGGCGGACGCCGCGCTCGGGGTGACGGCCGACGAGGGCGGGCGGCTGCTGGCGCAGGGCCGCGACTCGCTGCGAGCCGCCGTGCGGGCCTGGCTCGGCCTCCCGCCCCCAGGACCGGCGGACGTCCAGCGCGAGACCGACGGCGTCGTCGAGCTGCTCGGCCTGCTGGCACCCGCCGCACCCGCCGCGCCCGACGCGTCGACCGGCCCGGCGTCGGACCATCTCGTCGGGCTGTTCCGGGACTGGCGGGCATCGCGCCGCATCCCCGTATGGCGCAGACTGCGCGGCGCCTACCTCGCGCGCTGAGCGCGCGGTCGAGCCGCTCCGGGCGGTGGCGAGGCCGCGAGCCGCAGGTACGCGCTCGCGGCCTCGACGGCCAGCGGCGGGGAGAAGAGGAACCCCTGCACCTGATCGCAGCCGTAGGACGCGAGGCGGTCGCGCTGTGCGGCGGTCTCCACGCCCTCGGCCACCACCTCCAGGCCGAGGTCGTGAGCCAGGGAGATGAGCGCGGCCACGATGATGTCGTCCGCGGAGTTCCCGCCGAGCCCCCGCACGAAGGAGCGGTCGATCTTCAGCACGTCGAGCGGGTAGCGCCGCAACTGCTCCAGCGACGTGTAGCCGGTTCCGAAGTCGTCGGTCGCGATGCGGACGCCCAGCGCCTTGAGGTCCGCCAGGACGTCCAGCGCACCGTGCTCGTCATGCAGGACAGCGCTCTCGGTGATCTCCAGGGTCAGGCATGCGGGGTCCAGCCCGGTGTGGTCGAGCACCAGGGCGACGTCGCGGACCAGCAGCGGGTCCACCTGCTGCGCCGACACGTTGACGGCGAGCCCCAGCGGGGCGCCCCGGGCGCGCTGCCACTGCCGCGCCTGCGTGCACGCCTCATGCAGCACCCACGTCCCCAGCTTGGGCATGAGCCCGCTCTGTTCGGCGATGCCGACGAAGGCGTCGGGCTCCAGCAGCCCGCGCACAGGGTGGCGCCAGCGCAGCAGCGCCTCCACGCCGACACAGGTCCGCGTCGCCAGGTCGATGACGGGCTGGTAGTGCAGCTCGAGCTCGCGGGGGGACTGGTCGTGCAGGTCGCGCTCCAGCTGCAGTCCCTGTGACGAGACGACGTCGGGCTCGCCGTGGTAGCCCATCGCGCGGTTGCGGCCCGCGGCCTTCGCGCGGTACATCGCGGCGTCCGCGTGCCGCAGCAGCGCGGCCACCTCCGTGCCGCCGTCCGGGTGCTGGCAGGCGCCGACGCTCAGCGTCAGGTAGAGCGCGTGGGGGCCCACGAGCAGGGGCGTGCGGAAGGCGTCGACCACCACGCGCGCCATGCGGTCGGTCAGCGCGGCGCTGCTGGACTCCGCGACCAGGACCACGAACTCGTCGCCGCCGAGGCGGGCCACCAGGTCGCCGCGGGGCACCACCCGCGTCAGGCGGGCGGCCACCGCCTGCAGCGCGCGATCACCCACCTCGTGACCCAGCGTGTCGTTGATCCGCTTGAAGCGGTCGACATCGCAGAACAGCAGGCCGAAGGAGGGCCCGCCGTCGCGGGCGCCGTCGAGCGCGGCCGATATCGCCAGACTGAGGGCGTTGCGGTTCGCGATCCCCGTGAGGGTGTCCTCGAGCGCCAGCCGGGACAGCCGTTCCTCGTCGCGCTTGCGCGCGGTGACGTCGCGCAGGACCAGCACCTGGCCGGAGCGCCGGCCGCGGGCGTCGTGCAGGCCGGACAGGACGAGCTCCAGGTGCTCACCTCTGGCCGCCAGGTGCAGCTCGCCGCGACCGTCGACATCGGCCTCGGCGTGGTCCAGCACCGCCTCCGCGCCGGGGAGCAGCCCGGCCACCGGCTCACCCACGCCGCCGTCCGGTGACGTCTCCAGCAGCGTCCGGGCCGCCGTGTTGAGGTCCACGACCCGCCGGTAGCGGTCGAGCACCACCACCGCGTCGCTCATCCGCTCCACCACCGTGTCGCGGGCGACCGGGACCAGCTCCAGCAGGCCGTAGCGCAGCACGCCCTGCACCAGCACCAGCCCGGCGGTCAGGATCGCGAACGGGGTGATGTCGAAGTAGCGCAGCAGCCCGACGCCGGTGATGTGCGACACGTTGCCGATGAGACAGAGGGTGGCGGCCACCGCCACCACGACGCCCTGGCGCCGATAGGGCCGCGGTGCGCGCAGGCAGGTTGTCACCAGCAGGGTGACGCCGGATAGCAGCAGGACGTAGGTGTAGGCGGTGTGGACCCAGAACAGCGGGCCCATCGCGGCGTAGGGGACGGTGCCGGGTTCGAACTCGGGGTAGTAGCGGATGAGGTCGTGGGTCGTGCGGTTGGCCAGCACCGCGACCGTCACCGCCGGCACGATCCCCATGGCGACGATCCGCCCGCGCGTGATCCACTCGCCGCGGTCGGTGTAGCGCAGCGCGAACACGAGCCAGGCCGGGGCGAGCAGCATGATCCCGAGGTACTTGAGGTCACCCCAGAAGCGGACGGTGGCCAGGCTGGCACCGCTGAGCTCCAGCGCGTACGCCAGGCTCCACCAGCTCGCCGCCACCAGCACGAGGGCGAGGTCCCCGGCGGCCGCCGCCGGCCGCCGCCGCCAGGCCGAGGCGGCCAGGACGCCGAGCACGGGGACGGTCGCGGCCATCACCACGCCCGCGGGAGACCAGTACCACTCCATGCACCCACTCCGCCTCGCCGCGTCCGCCGCCCTCGTCGCACCCCGCGGGTGTCCGTAAGGACACGAACGCACAGTTTACGCAGGTGGCGGTCGGGCCCGCTGGCCAAATGCCGGGAACCGCGGTGGCGGTCTGCGCGTCGATCAGGGCACGATGTGGCGGACGTCGTCCTCCCGTGGTCGCGGATGGAGGTGCCGGTAAGGATGCTGGCGAACCTGGCGAGATGGAGCCGAAGACCCGCTGACCGGCGAGCGTTCGCTCGCCCATGGTCGCCCCTGGCGGTCGCGGTCGTGCTGGCGCTGGCCGGGTGCGCGGGTCCGGGCGGCGGCGGCGAGCAGACCGCGGAGAGCGCGACCGACATCGGTCCCCTCGGTGAGTTCCTCGGCTACGGCGAGGACAGCCAGCAGGACTACGCCGACCAGTCGCGCCGGGTCGAGGAGCTCGTGGTCGCCTGCATGGCCGAGCAGGGCTTCGAGTACCTCCCGGTGGAGTACCCGGAGTTCACCGAGGACCCCGCCTTCGCCGCGCGCGAGGACCTCTCGCCGCTGGAGTACGCCAGCGAGTACGGCTACGGCTTCAACACCACGCAGACCACTCAGGAGGCCGAGCAGGAGTTCACCGACCCCAACAGCGAGCTCGTGGAGGCGCTGGCGCCCGCCGAGCAGGAGGCCTACTACCTCGCGCTGTACGGCGAGCAGACGGAGTTCGACCCCGAGGCCGAGGAGGAGGTCGTCGAGTACGGCTTCGGCGGCGGGTGCCAGGGCGAGGCCGCCGAGGAGGTCTACGGCGGGGGCGGGGCGCAGGAGGAGCTGGGGCCGGCCTATGAGCAGCTCTACGAGCGGATCCAGGCCGACCCGCGCATGGTCGAGGCGAACGCGGCCTGGTCGGCGTGCATGAGCGAGGCGGGGTACTCGTACACCAACCAGGAGGAGATCTACGAGTACCTGTCCGAGCAGCAGAACGCGCTGTACGAGGAGTCCTACGCCGAGCTGCCGACCGAGGTGCCCGCCGAGGGCGCGACCGAGGAGTTCGTGGAGCCGGAGCTCGACGAGGCCCGGCTGGCGGAGCTGCGCGAGGAGGAGATCGCGACGGCGGTCGCCGACGAGACCTGCCGGGCCGAACACCTTCCGCCCGAGCTCGTGCAGGAGGTGAACGCGGAGTACGAGGAGGCATTCATCGAGGAGAACCGCGAGCTCCTGGAGCAGGTCCGGGACTCGGGTGCGGCCGGGTAGGTGAAGCGCCGGCGCACCATCGTCGCGGCCGCCCTCGCCATGGTGGTCGTGGCGGCGGGGCTGGTCTGGGGGGCGGGCCGGTTCATCCGCTCACCCGCGGAGCTGGCCGCCCGCACGGCCGCGCCGGAGCCGTCGCTCATCACCGTCCCGGTCGAGCGGCGCACGCTGACCTCGGACGTGGTGGTGCGCGGTGTGGTGCGCCTCGGCGAGCCCAGGACCGTCACGCTCGCCGGCACGCCGGGCGGACCAGACGCGGCGGCGGCGGTGGTGACCCGGCCGCCGGAGCAGGGCGCGGAGCTGGCCGAGGGCGCGGTGGCGCTGGAGGTCTCCGGGCGACCCGTGCTGGTCCTCGGCGGGGACACCCCCACCTACCGCGACCTGCGGCCCGGCGACGTCGGCGACGACGTGGCCCAGCTGGAGGCGGCGCTCGCGCGGCTGGGCCACGATCCCGGTCCCGTGGACCGGACCTACGACGTGCGCACCGAGGCGGCCATCACCCGCTGGTACGCGGCGGTCGGCTACCCGGCGAACGGGCCGACCGACGACGAGGACGCCGAGCTCGACGCCGCGGGTGACGCGCTGAGCGCGGCCGAGCAGGCGGAGCGCGCGGCGCAGCGCGCCCTGGAGGAGGCCCGCCGCGGCCCGGGGCGTGAGACGGTGGTCGCGGCCGACGCCGCCGTCCGCGCCGCCCGCGACGGCGTGGCCACGGCCACGGTCTCGGCCCAGACCTCGATCGCCGCGGCCGAGCGGACGGTGACCGAGACCACCGCCGGCTTGGGGGCCGCGGAGCGCACGGCCGCGCAGCTGCGCGCCGAGGGGGCCGACCCGGCCCTGATCGCCGAGGCCGATGCCGCGGTCTACGGCGCGCTGGTGGCGCGCGACGACGCCGCGGCCGCCCTGCGCGTCACCCGCACCGAGCAGGACGCGCTGGTGGGGCAGGCGCACGACGCCGTGGCGGTGGCGGAGGCCGAGCGCGCGGCCCTCGACCGCCGGGCGGGCACCGAGGCCGAGGCGGCGGAGCTGGCGGCGGCCCGCGAGCAGGCCGAGTCCGCGCGCGCCGACCTCAGCGAGCTGGAGGCACAGCTGGGGGTGACGCTGCCCGCGGCCGAGGTCGTCTTCCTCCCCGGGCTGCCACTGCGCGTGAACGCGGTCGCGGTCGAGCGCGGCGACGACGCCACCGGGGAGCTCATGACGGTGACCGGCACGGGGCTGGCCATCGACTCCTCGCTGTCGTTGTCCGAGCAGCGGCTGGTCGCCGCAGGGGCGGCGGTGCGGATCGAGGAGTCCAGCTTGGGCATCTCGGTCCCGGGCAGCGTCGCGCGCATCGCCGAGGAGCCGGGCACCGACGACCTCGACGCCCAGAGCTACTACATGGAGGTCACCCCGGCTGAGGCGCCGCCGGAGCTGCAGGACGCCTCGGTGCGCATCACGATCCCGGTCGAGAGCACGGATGGCGAGGTGCTCGCGGTGCCGATCGCGGCACTGTCGGCCGCGGCGGACGGCACCTCGCGGGTGGAGGTGGCCACCGGCGACGGCGACGCGACCCGCTCGGTCACCGTCATCCCCGGCTTGTCCGCAGAAGGCCTCGTCCAGGTGGAGCCCGTGGACGGCGAGCTGTCCGAGTCCGACCGGGTGGTGGTCGGCAGGTGATCGGCGAGGGCCCCGAACCGTCCGACGTGCCGGTCGTCGAGCTGCGTGCCGTGGGGCGGCGCTTCCCGGGCGACCCGCCCGTGGACGCGCTGGTGGACGTCGACCTCGTCGTGCCCAGGGGTGACTACGTCTCGGTGGTCGGACCGTCGGGCTCGGGCAAGTCCACCCTGCTGCACATCCTCGGCTGCCTCGACTCACCCACCTCGGGCAGCTACCTGCTGGACGGCATCGACGTCGCCGAACTGTCCGAGGCGCAGCGCACCGCCCAGCGCGGCCAGCGCCTCGGCTTCGTGTTCCAGGCCTTCCACCTGCTGCCCTACCGCACCGCGGTGGAGAACGTCATGACCGCCGGGCTGTACAACCGCACCCCGCGGCGCGGGCGGCGCGAGCGGGCGGAGGCGGCGCTGGACCGGGTGGGTCTGGGTCACCGCCGCGACGCGCTCCCGGGCACGCTGTCCGGCGGCGAGCGCCAGCGCGTCGCGATCGCGCGCGCGCTGGTGTCCCGGCCGAGCCTGCTGCTGTGCGACGAGCCCACCGGCAACCTCGACTCGGCCAACAGCTCCGCGATCCTGGACCTGTTCGACGCGCTGCGCCCCGATGGCATCACATTGGTGGTGATCACCCATGACCACACGGTCAGCGGCCGGGCGGATCGCGTCGTGGGCATGGTCGACGGCCGCATGCAGGAGACCTCCGCGTGGCGCGCCTGACGCGGCCGCGCGTGACCCGGCCCCGGCTGCCGGCCCTGCGCCGCCGGGGGTCGCGCGACGACGGCGCCCTTCCCGGCTCGGCGCTGGACGTCCGCGACCTCGTCCGCGAGGTGCTGGCCAGCCTGCTGGCGCGGCCGGGGCGCGCGGCCCTCACGATCCTCGGCACGGTGCTCGGCATCGGCGCGCTGGTGGCGACCCTGGGGATCGCGCAGACCGCGGGCGGCCAGATCGTGTCGCGCTTCGACGAGCTGGCCGCCACCTCGGTGCGGGTCGAGCCGCAGGGCTCGTTCGGTGCGGCGCCGCGGTCGTCGTCCATCCCCTTCGACGCCGAGGACCGGCTGCTGCGGTTGAACGGGGTCCGCGCCGCGGGCACGCGCTCCGAGGTCGACATCGGCGAGTCCCTGATCCGCTCGGTGCCGGTGAACGACCCGCTGGGCCAGACCGCGTTCAGGATCGACGTGGTCGCCACCTCAGCGGGGTTGCTCGACGCCGTCCGCGGCACGATCGCCACGGGCCGCTACTTCGACATCGGGCACTCCGAACGCGCCGACCCGGTGGTCGTGCTCGGGCCCGGCGCCGCCGAGCGGTTGAACGTGAACCGCGTCAGCCAGCAGCCCGCGGTCTACATCGGGGAGGAGCTGTTCGTGGTCATCGGCATCCTCGGCGACGTCGCCCGCGAGCCGGACCTGCTGAACGCCGTCCTGATGCCGGATGGCACCGCCGCGGCGCGCTACGAGCTCGCCGCTCCCGGCGCGGTGATCGTGGACACCGAGGTCGGTGCGGCCCAGCTCATCGGCGGCCAGGCCGCGGTCGCGCTGGACCCCAACGAACCCGATCGCCTGCAGGTCACGACCCCACCGGACCCGACCGCCCTGCGCGGCGAGGTGCAGGCGGACGTGAACGCGCTGTTCCTGGTGCTCGGCGGCGTGTCGCTGCTGGTGGGCGCGATCGGCATCGCCAACGTCACCCTCGTCAGCGTGCTGGAGCGCGTGGGCGAGATCGGCCTGCGCCGCGCCCTCGGGGCCGCCCGCCGCCACGTCGCCCTGCAGTTCCTGGTGGAGAGCGCCGCCATGGGCCTGGCCGGCGGGTTGGTCGGGGCCAGCATCGGCGTGCTCGTCATCGTCGCCGTCTCCGCCGCGCGCCTGTGGACCCCCGTCCTCGACGCCTGGGTCCCCCTCGGCGCCCCCCTCCTCGGCGCCCTCGTCGGCCTGGGGGCGGGCGTCTACCCGTCCCTGCGCGCGGCCTCCCTCGAGCCCGTCGACGCCCTGCGCGCCGGCACCTGACCGCCGGGCGCACACCGGCTCCCCGGCGGGCCGTCAGTGGACATGCTGCTGAGAGGTCTTCACCTCATACATCGCGGTGTCGGCGTCGCGCAGGACGGCGGCGGCGTCGTCGTGGTGGTCGTCGAGCGCGGTCGCGCCGATGCTCACGTCGATCTCCAGGGCGCCGCCGGGATGCGCGATCGGCAGGGTGACCGCGTGGCGGATGCGGGCGATGACCTGGGTGCTGTCGTCGGCGGAGAGGTCCTCGCACATGATCACGAACTCGTCCCCGCCGAGCCGCGCGACGGTGTCGCTGGGACGCACGCAGGTCAGCAACCGGTGCGCCACCTCGATCAGCACGGCGTCACCCACGTCATGGCCACGGGTGTCGTTGACCAGCTTGAAGCGGTCGAGGTCGCAGAACAGCACCG